>Ga0209092_10000802_pt1 | contig 31653 bp, 28 predicted proteins | sample FraStrMetagenome_FD_187446 | JGI IMG/M metagenome (GOLD analysis project Ga0209092, IMG submission 187446) | Marine eukaryotic phytoplankton communities from Arctic Ocean - Fram Strait ARC3M Metagenome (SPAdes) (version 2) | ecosystem: Environmental > Aquatic > Marine > Oceanic | place: Fram...
TTAGGGTAATTTGGGACACAGCGGTTAGGTTTCAGTGTCAGTTTCGAGTATTTTTCCCATTCCAGAACCCATACCCACTCCATTCTCACATCCTTCTAGTTTAGTAACCCTAACCCTAACCCTAACCCTAACCCTAACGAACAGAGTGATTTATTTATTTACTTAGCATTGGTACACGTTACAGTACGTCTACATACGTACAAGATTGTGACAAAATTTGCCCACCACAAATTCCAACTTCTTGTAATTATTATTAATGCCATACTCATTCATTTGCAGTTCTACATAAGACTACGTCTGAGACTGACTACATACATCATATACAGGAATAAGTATACGGTGAGGTTCGGATAGCAATCAGCAATCGTCAATCTCGAGACCTCCTTTGCAAAATAAAAAGTTCCACCGAGAAATAGGAGCATGTCCGGTTTCGCCTGCTCATTGCAGTTTGCCAAGAATGTAGCGCGTCCATTGATACAATCAACTCAACGAGCCAACAATGCAAATGCAATCAAAAGAAACATTCCAACTCTATCAAATATCACGCTTACCAATCAACATCCATATCCATATCCACATCCACATCAACATCCACACTCCACCATGACATTGCAATCCTTCCATCTAGATGGTCGATTTTCCAACCAACAAAGATATTTCACTGTAGCAGCCACAGCCACAGCCACAGCCACGGCAACGACTACAGCTATACCTAATGAAAGCATCATTTCCTCCGCAGTGACAGACGAAGAAGACTATCCACCTGGATGGGAATTAATCCATTCTCCACCAATCAAAGGGAAATATCCACGTGGATCATTAATCGGCAAAGTTGTCTCCGACAAAATGCAAAAAACGGTGAATGTTGCTGTAGATCGATATCGAATGGTTCCTAAATATCGAAAGCGACTCAAATATACACGCAAATTTATGGCACATGATGAAGACGAGGAATGCAATATGGGAGATTTAGTATTGATTTCTCCCGGACGCAAGAGGAGTAAAATGAAACATTTTGAAGTTCAAGACATTCTTCGAAGAAAGCCTCAACTTTGAATACCTTTTTCATCTCATTCGTTAGAATGTGTATATCTCCGAAAGGTACCATTCAGATAATTGTATTCTTCCAAGAAACTGAAATTTATTCCAAGCATTTGCTTTGACATTCCAATATTTCAATAACATTTCACTAAATATTGAAATCAAAATACAGCAAAGGATCCATATGAGTACAGATATTTCTACTTTCAATGGATATAATCCATGTTATATTGCAACCCTGTATAGCATAGACACACAAATTTAAAGTATTCGATTCATGTTATTCATGTTCCCAAATTCATTACCAACAATAATATTAGTTTCTATACTCTACATCAAGAAAGACTACTAGTTCGTTCGTCAAACTATGTTTTATTTCGTTGCCATTGAGAAACGACCTATCCGCAGCCCTTTTATACGATGCACGTGTAGTGCACACAACTCGTACACCACGTAAACTCTCATATCATCTTTTATTTTTTCCATTTTCTTCCTTTATTATTTTTTATTTTCAACAATTACGTGGACTCAGAAACGCTACATAAGTGGTGTAAAACACAAGACTGATTCTCAAACACAATTTGAATAATTTCCAAGAAAGATGAGACGGTCGAAACGCAAAGCCGCTGAAATATCCAAAGCCACTGTAGTGTCATCGCGATCCACAAGGCGCAAAACGAAAGAAATGGATGACAAAAAAATATATGGCCATGACTATGGCATTCTTCCTAGCGACTGATCTCACGTTGCGGCTTCGGCTATTCCTGAACGGTAAGTTTTTTTCGCTTGCATTATTTTTCCTGGGACCCAAAGGCACAAAAAAAGAAAAAATCTTTTCTGTAACTGTTTTCTTTTACTTAGAGGCTCCGGTCACTGGCCGTTTCATTTTCATTTCAAAAGCATTACCAGAGGACCGTTATTTTCGTTTAAATGATTTTTTCGAAATAGCTGGTCATATTTCCACGAAGTTTTTGCTGGTCGTGGTCTTTTTTCGGAAGTGTCTTCATCTTATGGCTTAGAATATGCCTTTTCCATCAATCAAAATGGACTCTTACATAAATTCTCCATATTTTACTTGTATCGCAACAAAATAGAGTTCCCCTGGGTTTTGTTTGCGGCTGTCCAATAGATGGTGGAGAGCTGTATGGGGGGTCCATGTTCATTCGTAGCGCTGCCGCAGATACGTTGCAAGGAGTTGCCATACAAAACGTCAACAAGCAATGGGGGGAAGATTTTCGTCAATGGAATGGGCGAGAAACAATTGGGATTCCTGTCTGTAAAAAAAAGTACGCTCCATTTTCAATAGAGAAAAAAGTAGATCCAGTCACAGGTAAAGTAAGTGTGAATGTAAATAGAATGTATGGGTGTCATCTTCATTCTCAGTACAGAAAGAAAATTATTGAGCAACACGGAGAACGAAAGGGTTGGGAACCATTTGGGCAATGGTCTTTGTCCAAAGCTAGAGCTATGGCTCGTCGAGCAATGGAAACTATTAATAAAATGAGAACTTGTAATGTGACCCCTGAGAAACCTGAAGGTCGTGATGATAATTCAGTCGCAAAGACACATTGGAAACACATTTGTCATAATGGATCATGTGCTTGGAAAATACGGGGAAAACTTGACGATATTTCAGACGAAATAAGTCAGGAAGGTGCAATTCTTACACGGTCTTAATGAAGAATAATGCTATATCACCTTTCATTACGAAGAGAAAGTGATCATCAGAGACTTGAATTTCGCTCATGACAAACTGAATGACTCAAATGATTCGATAACCATTTTTCGATCATTTGATGAAAATGTATGTGTAAAGGCAAAATAAATTCTGTTGTGTGATTCATTCTTTTCAAAAATACTTTTAATATTAAAATGATATTTTTACAATCGTGCACTCTTAGTGATTATTTGTTTCACTCTATGCATCTCATGAAGTGTTTTTTCCTCTATTAATTTGTCTTTTTCACTTCTTAATTTATCAAGTAAAGACCAGGGAAGCTTACCACATGTATTTATGTTTTCATTCAATTGGAAATTCATAGTTGTATGACAATTACTTGGATTTGCTAAAGGAACAACTTGATTTTGTTCGAGAAGTGTGACATACTCTTTCTTTTCACAATCAATCACTGATTTATCTCTCCTGTAGCTTTTGTTGTTGTTTCTGTCTGTTTTCGAAATTTTGCTGAAACACATTGACAATGCATACGATATATAGTTTAGGGTTCATTGTCAGGTGGTTGAGGAAAAACCATGTCTCAATGACATGTGTTTCTTTACTCACATATTGTGCATTATTTGCGATATGGGATTCCAAATTTCCTCGTACTGTTGCACTTCAGTGAGGTAACTTTGGTGCTCAATTACTGATTCAATTCTTTCTGGCGACGCAAAGAATTTACCATCGGAGCCTTCCCTTAGACCACTTTGGACAAGTAAGTCAATTGCGCCTGAACTATATCCATTCCGAGCAGAATTTGAGAAAACTGAGGGATTCCATGGCTTTCCAGGTCTTCGCATTTTATCAGGTTTTCCAGTTTTTGTAGTGAAGTTTATCTTCCAAAATCTTCTCTCATGTGCAATTTTTCGCTTTCTTTCTAAAGTTTCCTTTTCCTTTGCTTTTTTTTGCTGGAACTTCCATAGCTCTTGCATCTCTTCATTCCGCCATCGTTCCCACTGATCCTTTTGTTGCTGTGCGTGCATCATTCCACTTTTTTGGTTGTTTATATCCATGTTGTTCTTTTTCATCTGCTTTCCTAGCTTCAAAATACATTCAAGTTTCTTTTCAGTTAATAGATTCCTGCACTTTTTAAGATTTTCTTTCAGTGTTTTTTCCCATCCCTTTTCGATTAAGAGTGGGCGAATATTTTCTAACTGGCTTTTGAGATCTATGTAATTATGTTCCTGTTGATCAACTACATTATGTATTGCGTTTATAGATGTATCCAGATTTTTGCTTTGATTCTGCAGCTGTTGGAAATAGTTTTGATCGTTTGATTTCAATTCCTCTAACGTTGCTATGTCAGTCCAATATTTTCTTTCAGAGTCTAATAGTCGTATTTGATTTTCGAATCGTTGAACCTCTAGAAGCTCTCTATATTTCATTATACCTATTCTGGCCCGATACCCTCTCCAATAGCGTTCAATGACAATTGCAGCTTTGCTTTTTTTCATCTTTATTTGCAAACAGGAACTTCTTGTTTCTACACCGCGGATCAGCGACTGAACAATCGTCGCATTCTTATTTTCTCTCATACATCTGAACAATATCAAAGCGTAATATTGTCTCCACTTAGTTTGAATACAAGACGCGGCATTATACCTTTTCATATGTATTACAAGACATTTCGAAAGAAATGATCGAATCATAGATTGGCATTTTATTGCAGAGAAGTTTCTTATTCGATGAAAGTCTTTCCACTTTTGAACACAAATAATCTTTCGGATATGAGCTTGACACAATATAATGCTATCGATAATATCTTTCTTCCATAGAGAATACCAAACTCGTTTTAAAAAACCTCTACATTCTGTTTGGATCAATTTTGCCGCTATATGCTTCTCTAAAAGTTGTTTTTTAAATCCAATGGCAAGAATTTTTCTCCATCGTGCTTGCAATTTAATTGCAGCCTTCGAAATATTCAAAATAAGGGAGTAGCAGTTATTGGAATACCATTCTATATAAATAACAATAGTTGATGGATAACACATTGAATTATTGAGCATACCTTTATTTCACATTGATCAGTGTCCATGACTTTTTCGATAAAACTAGATTTTATTTTTCCCTTCTCACGGATATTTCTTTTACCATTTAGGACTCGTTGCAGCTGAACGTTTGCTTTAATATAAGGATCTAATGCGAACATCCTAGACTTGGACGCATTTTGTCGCTTTTTCTTTTGAAGACGTTCTCCGAGCTCATTCAAACGTTTGCGCTCTTCATAACTCATGTTACACTTTGGATCCGAGTTGGGAACAATGTGACCTTGTTTCCTTTCGTTCAAGAAAGCTTTGGGTTTTATTCTTAAAGAGCAATCTTTCCTCATTTTTTTTGTGTTCATTGCTAACCCCACATATGGAAGTACTGTGGAATCAGGAAGACCTAGCAGCATCCTGAGATCGCTCTTGGCCTGACGATTGACATTCATTATTGATTAAAAAAATTGTAACTGATGAATTGAGAAAAAAGAAACATTCATAATACTCACTAGACTTTCATCAGTTTCTTTATTATGATGCATACATCCAACCATCCACATACTTTCGATCTCATTCGACTTTGTTTTGGATTCGGTTGCCAATTTTGGAAAGAAAAGCTCTTTTTGTTCCACCGAGTTAGACCATTTTGAACCTTTCTTCACTTTCATCGACGAAAACAAAATATTTTGAGTTTGTGGATTTATCTTCTGTCGATTGCTCTTTGTAGATGCATTTTTGTTACATCTATGCACGACAATGGGGCTTTTTATATTTTTATTCTTTTTATGCTTAAAACTCATATTGAAAGTAAATGAAGTGTAGCTCCTCCTGTTTGATCAAATAGACCAAGTACTTGGTATATAGAAAGATTCATTTCGGATATGTCGGTGTTCATCAAGATATTTTACTTCGAGCTTTACTATGCTTCTCCATCTGAAAGAAATCCATTCTATCCCACTCTATTTTATTTGGTTTTAAATTGAAATTTGTGGTTTTCAAAATTCTTAAAAAATAAGATGTTCGTTGAACTATTTTGAATATTTCACTACCCCAAACTTTAATGTAACTAATGTTGAAAGACTTCTGAGATGGATTCTACCACGACGCATCAAATGCTAAAAAACAAAATATGCATTGGAGAATTTTGTGAACTTGGTCGATCTCTAGATCCAGACATTGATTTAGTTCCCGCGGGCAACCAAGATGAGATACAATATGATCGAGAAAATGAAAGAGCTCAAGATAGAGATAGGGTAGCTCGAATTGCCAGGAGAATTTTATCAGAGACAGAAATGATACATCTTGAGGAAAGTGGAAACATCATCCAACTTCGTAGTACTCGCAAAGTAAATCCAAAAAATTATGAGCCTATCAAGGTAGAATCAATCAAACTAGCAAAGAAAGAGCACCGTCTTGCTTTATTGGAGCTTTTCAATGCAGAGAAAAAGGGTCTAATTCCTATTGAAGAGTGGAAATCGTATTTGGGAGCTGTTTGCGATTCAAATGATTGTAACTGTCATCAGGTTCATAATCATACTTTTTATAAACAAAGAGACATTGGCCGATCACACAATCAACATGTAAATGTTTGTGGAATTTGTGCACAGGCGTACAAGATCTTAGACCAGGCTAGAGAAATACTTTCCGAGGAATCTGATAAAACTGTTACAAGTGAAACAGAATCAATTCCACCAGTTCTAGATGATGGCACGCAAATAATGAGACATGATCAAAAATGTCGAAATGAATCTACTACTTATACAACTAATGCTTTCTCCAACCTTCAGCTCAAGCGTGGGAACAAGATTGATAACTCTTCACAAAACGTGAAATCTATGACAGTTTTAGTAAATAAAAAAGTTGAAGGGAAAAATAGTTGCAATATGAGCTACAATAATCTAAATAATTATCATTGGACAGAGAAAAGCAAGAAACTCTCTCCTAGCACTAAACAATTTGTACATTCAAACAGAGTCCTTCTGGTCATGAATGACGAGGTGAGTGTATGGAGAGTGTATATATGATATTGTTAGATTCAAGAATTAAAATCAAATTTATTACAAATTCAGAGATTCTGATTCTCTCGCATATGTGATTTCATCGATTTCTTTCAAATTAGATGAATCATAATATCATTGGTAAGCCCTTAAGGCAAATGGACATTGAAGTTGACGTTGCCAAAGATAAAAATGGCTTCATGAATAGGGTGAAAAGATGCAAATATTGCGCTATTCTAATTTACAACAATGAAGGCGACACGAATATTTTCTCTCTATCAAAATGGTACCGTCTTCGCGAACAAAAACAAAAACTTAAATTCGTGCCAATATTAGTCATGACAAAATGTGCTACTCAGGAATTCATAAATTTATGTCAACGAGAAGGAATAAATGGAAGTATAAAAATCCCAATCCAGAAAGCTAAGCTCTTGAGAGTAATGGAAGATACTTTTAAATTTAAACCAACAATAAATCCGGCAATGGATTCAAATAGTCCGAAACATGTCATGAATACAAAAATGAAGTTAAGCTTTAAAAAAAGAAACTCGATTCCCATCAAAGAAAAGGCAAAAACAAATGTAAAGATGAAAGGAAATTGTACTGAAAATGCACCTACGTTTGAGACTCCTTTCTTACTTCAGGATGATGTAAACTCAAGAGCCGGACAAATAAGATTCGATGCTAACACAACATTTACCTACACAGTAATGGATAGTGCAAGTTGCAGTACACTCAATAAGGGTAAAGATAGTATCCCTCCCCCTAAATCAATGAAAAGGACTGTTTTCAACTTGATCGTATGTCACGATATATTCGATACCCAGGAGAGGCTCAAAATTCTTTTGAGACCAATCACAATAAGGTATCCTGGCTTACAAATTTTGCTTTGGAACTATCCTGGACAAGCTTACACTACTTTTAAAGATGGACAAATACTAAACAACGTATTTCACGCAAAATGTTTGAATAGGCTTATCGATCATGTTGGACAAAACTGTGAATCATCCTTTGATTCAAACCATCCTTTTTTTCTCATGGGATTCGGAAACGGTGCTTCAATTGCATTGCACTATGCTGCCAAGTTTCGTCCTTCAAATTTGCGAGGTCTACTTATCATAAATGGTTTTACTTTTGTGGATCCTAATTTCGCATCAATCATACACGACTGCAGAAATGTTTTTCAACACTCTCCAGAGGCAAGACCAGATCTTGCAATTTATTTCTATTCCCGATTCATATTTTCATCTTCATATCTAAAAAATACAACAGTCCCTTTGGCTCTAAACCTATACACAGCTATACACAATCCTCTGACATTAAAAGGTAGAATTCAATTATGCAAAGGAGCACTGAATCATGTCGATACAAGGCCTTTTTTACAAGATATTACCCCTCCAATCCTCTTAGTTCATAGTAAGCAAGATAAGTTTGTTAAGATTTCTCATACGAAATTTTTCGCTGATGGAAAAAGTAGAAGTAGTTGTCGGAATATAAATCAATTACTACGAGGGGGATCAAGCAAAACGATGATATTCATTATAGAAGGTGGACATGAAGTTTTCCAAGAGCATAAAAATGACATTTTGGATTTAATAGAACAAATAATAACTGGTTTCCATGAAATTAATGATCTCCCTATCAATCTTTCTTTTATTCACGGTAAAGAAGCAACGGAAAAACACATCGGCATTTCAAAGAATAAAGGTTGCAATCAAATCAAGAAAGAATCTTTGGATCAATATATCGATACCGTCATCAAAGTGAGAAAACGGGACAAAAAATCAAAATCCAGGGGTGAAGAAAAAGTAATATGTAAAGAGGAGAATAAAGTAGATGAGTCAATTTTAGGCACAGAAACTTTTAATGAGTACCGGTCCAGCCTTACGGAAGAAATGAATGAGAAAAACAAGCATTTATATTTTAAATTAACTCATGCAAGGGTACCGAACGAAAGTAAAAAACAAGACAATGAACAGACATTATTCAATCACATGATTACAAAGACTTCAAATCAAAATGAAGCATACAATGTTGGCTCAAAATCTCCTCACACTTATCAAATAAAAGAATACATGTCTTGGCGACAGAAACGTAATCAAAAACGTTTATCAAGATTGCATAATGCAACTAAAATCATTCAACGAGCTTTTCGAGTTTATATGGCGAAGACTTTAGTTATCCGATTGAAATTTCTTTCGTCTACTATCATGATTCAACGATGCTTTAGAGGCAAAATAGGAAGAGATGTATTTAGTCAGATGAGAAAAGAGTTATGGGCAGCAAAATTCACTCAAAGAACGATTCGAGGCCATTTAGGAAGATTAAAATATTGTCAACGGCGTAAAAAAGTTGAGGCTCAACTATTAGTTTCTAGGCAGTGGCGCGGGTTTCGACAACGAAAACTCGTCCGTAGACTAGTTGAACGCAGGGAGTGTGGTGCAATCAAGTTCCAATGCATATGGAGGAAATACTTCTCGAAGAAAATTATGATTCGGAAACGCAATGAAAATAATGCGAGTATGGAGGTCCAAAGAATATACAGAGGATATATGGGCAGATGCAAGTCAGAAAAGGAAAGAGAAAAGTACATATTTGGTAGAAGTAGAAGCATTGGTATTGAGTTGGGCAGGCAAATGTTGACTGAGCACAAATTAAATGCAACTAAGCTTCAATCAGAAATAAGTATCCTCAACAAAGAAAAGAAAATATTGATGGGAGAAGTTGATTCTAATTTAGAGGAAATAAAAAAAATTGAAAAAGGAGTCACATCTCTTGAAACAGAAATGCACAAACTTAACAAATTGGAGCAAGATAACGGGGCGCAAGTCATTGGTAATATAAATTATGAGCTGAGAGAGCAAAAATCGTAAGTTGTATTAAATCGATTTTCACCTGCCATTTTCATAACATCATGATACGCATTCATCCAAAATTCTTAAATCTTAAAGTCGTCTCGATCTAGAATTTAGTGATTTAATAACCAAACTTTCTGTTCGAAAAGATAATCTTGAAAAGCTGCAAGATAAATTAAGTACGCTTGAGAGAGAAAAGCAAACAAAGTATGATGATCTAAAGAGTTTGGAACGAAAATTGGTTGTACTACTTGAAGCACAGCAAACAGAATTGCATGAAATAAAGCGAAGGCAGGAAGTAGTTCATTTTGGTATGAAACCAGCTGAAACCAATTTGATTAATTCAGCTCCTAATCAGCCTTTATGGCAGGGACCATCAGATACTGAGAAGAAAAAAGCTGCACAACTTATGGAGTCAACTGAAACAATGATGAAGTTCGGATTCATGAGCATGAGCATGACATACTTTAGTTCCCTCAATATGGTGAAAGCAATGAAAACTGTAGCAGCCCAGGATACAGTAATGGCAGCAGTATCGAAAAATGAAAATATTACAAGCCCTCAATCATTAATTTATAGTGAAATCCCTGGCACATTTTCTAAAAATTTAGACGAAATGAATGGACTCAAGAATGTTCCACACAATCAAAATACAAAAATGACCTCTAAGAACTTGATTATTGACGTTCAGACTTGGAACGTATCAGATGTTTCGGAATGGCTTTCGAGCCTCTGTCTAAGCCAGTATATTGACTCCTTTAGAGATGGTGCTGTTGATGGTCCATTTCTTCATGTAATTACTGATGATGATTTGCGATACGTTTTGGGAGTGGAACACAAATTGCATAGGAAAAAAATCATTTATAGTATTGATCTTTTGAAAAGAAAGCAAAGAACTTCACAAGATAATCACCATGTGAAAGCAGGGGAAGACGAGGACGTAGGTTATAGTGTAAGTAAAAGAGGATGCTATTGCTTTATTGACTATCTTGAATGATCTTACTTAGACATTATTACATACTCTCTTTTAAATTTCTCTTAGCAAATCAATTCATTCAAAGAGTCACCATCAACTCAAAACATGATAATTGCAGAACTGAACAGCGATGAGGTGAAGAGTCAAAGCTCAAAAATACCATCGTCAGCTAAAATAAAAGAGTACCTAAAAAGTGAAATTTCACTTGGAGAAATAGAGCCCCTGAATTCGAAACCTGTAAGTTTTAAAATAAACATACTTTTTAACACCCCTGTTATACTGAACCTATTTATTAGTCTAAACAGGTGATATTGAATATGGAAGAACTTATTTCATGGGTACGGCATCAAAAATATCAGAAATTAAAAGAAGGATTAGATCACACTCCGAATACGCGCTTTGATAAAACTTGCTTGCGAGTACAATTTGTAGAGGGTTACGGGACAGCTTATTCTGAGATTTACGAGCGTGAACCGTTCAACTTGAACAAAACAGACGAGTTTGGAAATTGTCTTCTACATATTGCGGCACAAAATGGAAATATCCGTATTGGAAAAATTCTCGTTCAAAAGGGAGCTAATCCAAATCACCAGAATAAGGTTGGACAGACGCCGGGGCATTTTGCTGTTGCTTATCAATTTTTTGACTTTGCGAGCTGGTTATTTAATGAAAATGGCGCTAATGCTAACGATGAACTTTTCAATATATATGGACTTGGCCCCTACGACGGACTAACAAATGACGATTAGCTTTACTTTCAGTAGATTCATTAGATAAAAAAACAAATCTAAAGAAAGGAGTAAGTCGATTTTTTCTAGTTTCTTTGGAGTTGTCCGTACCACATAATGAAATAAGTTATGATGCTGTTAGAGTTGGATAGAATTGACTTTGTGACAATTTGAGGTTTTTGTTTTTTTCATATCTCCAGGCTAAATATTTGAATGACGTCATGATTCGAAGAATGCATGGATCAATCCATCAATTATGAAAATATCTAATAGTAGTGAACGAATGACGTCATAATGATCAATGTACCGAAGCACTTCATTTTTGCCGGAAGTAATATTTGGAGTACCGAAACATCACCCATCAACAAATTATGTATGACAATCGAAATTACTCAATCAATAATACACCACCAATCCATCCAAAATCCAAAATTGTATCTAAATTTTGAATTTCAACGAAATCATCGTGATGGGAAAAGGAGTTATGAAAATTGGAACAATGCTATACCTCATAGTGTTGTGGTTAAATCCATGCGCAGTGGTATCCTTCGTATCTCCTAATAAACCTGGATTTATGCTACCAAAGAACCAGTTTTCAAACATGTATATATCAAAAAGCCATGAGAAGTATGAGAGAGTGCCTCCATTAACTATGAATATTATACATTCCTGTCAGGTAGGTAGCTTGAAGGCGTGTGTACTTAGAAACCATCCTGAATGCGACTAACTAACTAACTCATGGAAATGGAACGAAACCAATCATATGTTTATTATTTTCAGAATAAGGCTCGATGTTTGAAAGAGAGATTACGATTCCAGAAAACGATGAAAATTCGTAAGAAAGAAAACAAGAAGTCATTTTTCAAAAAGTTGATTCGATTTGTTATCCCATCCTTATTATTTTTCTCTGCCAGCAATACACTTTCTCCTTTGGAAGCAGTGGCCATGGCAGTACCCTCCAGCAACAGCAATATGGCACCTATGCGTAGATCTGAAATTATATCATCCTTTAGTATGTTTTTAGCGTTATTCTCGGTCCTTGCCATTTTACACGCTGCCGAAATAGCAATTACAACCTTATATCCATGGAAAGTACGAGAATTCGCGGAAGAGGAAGAAAAAGAAGCCTTGGCGGCTGGACGGAAGGCTAAGGGCACTTTTAAGTCGTTGAATGATGATATCGCACGTGTATTAACTACCATTTTAGTCACATCGACAGCATGTGGAATTTTTGCTACTACCATCTTTAGTCGTTTGGCAGTGAGTGTGTTTGGGTCAAAGGGAGAGAAATACGGTGCTTTTGTATTGACGGCGGTGACACTTTTCTTTGTGGAATTGCTACCAAAAAATATTGGAGTGTCCAAGGCAGAAGCAGTGGCCAGATTGATCACACCACCCGTCAACATTTTGGCTACAGTAGTATCTCCTTTAGGAATTGCATTAACGTATCTGGCAAAAAAAACTTTGGGATTATTGGGGATCAAAATCTCCAAAGATGCAGGAGTGTCAGATTCCGAATTGCGTTTGATTGTGAGTGGTGCTAGAGACTCTGGCACCATTGATCACGTAGAAGATGAAATGATTAAAGGAGTTCTGAATTTGCAAGATCAGAAGGTACGAGAGATCATGAAGCCACGTGTTGAAATTGTAGCTGTGCCACGAGAAATGAGTGTTGCCAGTGTTTTGCAAATTGTTCGAGAAAGTGGGTATAGTCGCATACCTATATATGAAGGGGAGATTGACAACATTGTAGGAATAGTATTGGCCAAAAGTGTGCTTGACTTTTTTGTGCGTGGTGTCATGTTGAAAGACCCACCTTCCAAACACAAATCGACAAGCGATAAGAGTGATTCTAGTAAAGCCAATGGTGATAAAAGCGATGAAGAATCGTCAACGGAGGGCTACATCAAAGCATTTACAGGATCCCAATTGGCAAGCCGCATGAAAAAAACATTAGACGAGGCTGGATTAGTAGAGCAAACATACTTTGTTCCTGAGACTGCCAAGGGCTGGAGTATTTTACATGAAATGAGAAAGCGTCGTGTGCATATGGCCATCGTGGTAGATGAATATGGAGGAACGGAAGGATTAGTGACGTTGGAAGATATTGTGGAAGAAGTTGTAGGAGAAATCTACGACGAAGATGATGAAGACGATTTTGAATTCACAGAAGATTCCATTACGTTACAAGAAGACGGGTCTTTTGTTGTCAGAGGCGATGCTGACTTAGAAGACTGCAACACTATTCTCACATTGGGCTTGGATGAAGAAACCTTACGCGAATTTGGAACTCTGTCTGGATATTTGTGTATGATTTCGGGAGAAATCCCCAACGTTGAAGATTTCATTATGAGCAGTGGCTGGTGTTTTGAAGTTACTGCGGCAGATGAAAAACGTATTTTAGGTGTGACTATCTCGAATCTGTTGGGCTCAGAAGAAGAAGAAAACCAGACGGAAGATGAAATGGATGACCCAGCACCCACTACCAATTCCTACAATGATGATTCCAAAGAAGATTTTTCAGAACCAAAATATCCGGAACAGCACTTTGAAGACGATGAATGCTCCACTGCCTTGCCTAAATATTCTTGCATTACCAATGATTCTTCTAGAACCTTGGATGAAGCATCTCGCATTGAACGCCTGGTCTCTAGCAATGAAGCCAAGAGAATATTTGTCAAAGAGATGAAGGAAGTCATGCAGGCTACTGAATTGGAGGATCAAGTCAGAGAATCCATGTCGTGATCATTATCCCCCATCATGTTCTTTACTTTATATGCATTGGCGGGAAATATAAATTGAATCGAATTCTAAATTCTAATTCTATCAATATTCAAATTCTATATATTCATATTGCAATTCAATTTTATTTTTAACTACAACTTGACGTTACGTGGTACCGCCACTTCACCAATTTTCAAATTATTTTTTGAAAACGATCTTTTCGTGAACGGGAACATTGCGATGATGATGCCGTAATCCCACCACAGATACACACTGCCTGTTTATTTATATAGGTTCAAGCTAGTTGAAGGCTTCTTTTGTGATATTTCTCTCATGCATCATGCATGAAACTTTCGTTTGTAGTTTGCAAAAACGAGCTTCCCTATCTCATTTTCATTTATAGCTAATCAAATGAAAGGCAGTTTAGATGATTAAGATTACGCTATTTTGATTAAGACATGCGTGTTCTTGTTTATGACTGCAAAAGATTTACAAAGAAATGCCATTCTGCTTCACTATCATTCACAATGACCGACATAATGATTGCTATGCTTTCCTTTTTTTTAATTATTCGAGGAGAAAGCTGTTTTGTTTTTTTTGCCTTTCCAAGTTTTTCTAAATAATAAACACTATGAAGCATAACGACTAAAGTTATAATAACACGAAAGAGCTTTAGAAAAAACGATACAACAACATGTTGTTATGAAATTGTGGACAGCCTTATTTGTTTTCAGTTGTTTCAATATTTTCAACATAATGGACTCTATCAAGCATTCGGCATATAGAAGATTACAACATATGTCACACAAATTTAACTCTTTCCTTGGCTACTTTAGTTTTTTTCAATAACTTTTATTAGGTAAATTAGTGTATCACATGATGTTCGTATGAAATAAAAATTATGTAATATACATCATGCCTTTTTAATGAAATATGCAGTCAAGAATATTTCTTAGTAGTTAGGATCAGCACTCCTTCTAATGAATTCAACTTGAGACTGCAATTGAAACATGTGTTTCAAAAATTCCTTTCTAAATGATACAAGGATACATCCGAAGTAATTCTTGTTTCTCTAAGTGAGACGTTTTCAAATCGTTGTCTCATCTTACGTACATCGAAAACTCTTGTTTGTTATTTTTTTGAATTCAATTTCGCGCTTAGGAATGAAACACGTAGCTACATGTACAGTGTCCATATAGGATTCTATTTAGATGGGGAATGAATGCTTCTTTCAACGTTTTTTTTATACGACTCCTACATAGGGATGGAATTCGACTACATTAAACAGGAAAAGCCTAATTTACTACACCGTCTCAATTGGAACCCAATGCTCCATCGAGATAGAACGTTTTTGTACGATTCGCATATATATTGACAAGGAATCTTTTCAGAGCCCTACAAAACAGGAACATAAAAGTGTGTCAGAGCTCATGATAGATATACTTACACTTTGAATACATACTACAAACCCTATTAAACTTTGCTGAGTCTGAGGACATTGAAAGAAGGTGATATCTTTCGAAACTCGAGGTAAGTGAAACGATTTCGAAACTTTCAAAGATTTACTGCGTTGCCGCCAAATGTGGTGGCAATTTGTTACCAACCACCATACTTATTCGAATCAATGCAAAACGAATAAAAGAAGTCGATGGTCGGTAAGGTGTTTTATCTTGACTGCGCACATAGTGGAGGCCAGTCTCTGCTGGATTTTTAGCTCGAAAGATCCTTCTTTTATCCATGCATGAAATATCGGATAGTGCAAATAAAAAAATTGATTTAATTTTCGATCCTACGTTTTCTTCCTCGATTGAATTTGATCACGAGTCTACCTTCTTATTTGAGTCCACGGAACGTGTTTTCATTTCGTGTTTGCTGACTTGTGTTGTATTGTATTACGTTTCGACCTTTTAATTACTTTGATGGTTCCGTTTTCGTCTCTAAATAAATGTAATTAGCTCAAGCTTCATTGAGTGAACGAATATGAAAGCATCTATTTGCACCGGCCGATAGATTATTTCAGACTGTTTATTCATTTCAAATATTTACGATTATCGATTTTCTAAATTTTATTCCCGTTCCATTTTGCAATATTCACAAATTTTGAATCTACAGAAAAAACAGGAACATAAGCACTTTCAATTCCATCTTTTCTACTCCATAGTTTCATATTGTCAAGAATCAATAATCAAGATGGCTGCCTCACCAACAAATCCTCCACAAGCCCCTGTACCGAGCACACAAGTTGAGCGTCAAGATAGCTCTACTGGTCGGTTTCTGCTCTCTGAATTCGAATCCGTAAATGAACCCCAATTGTCTGGTGCCTCTAAAGCTGGCTCGCTCAGTGTAGATACTAATATTGAATTCAAAAATTCTACGACGATTTCTCCAAACTGTGTCATGAATCTCCCAGCACCAGAAGCCACCTCAAAAGATGAAGTTTCGGCATCGGAATCTGAACAAACAGCAAATGATTCGCCTTTAGTCAAAGCTGCTCAATACGATTTTGAAGCGAGTATGACCACTTATCTTCCAACTTTTACCCTTCATGAGTCTCTGATGCGAAACTTAACTCAAGCTCAATTGAATAGGATTTCTTTTTACGGTGCAGTTATTCATGATATAAACAAAGAAGCAACCGAAATGGCTGGAAATGATACTTCATCATTCGTAGATTGTAATCCAGATCTAGCCCTTATTGATGAAGAAGCTTGGCTTATCAATGCCATCGCAAATAGAAGTAAAGAAGAAACAGGAGGTTTACAAGAAACCTGTCCTAATTCTTTTTACGAAGCCATTGGGGAGATTGAGTGTCAATCTTCTAACCCACTCTCTAACCTTAACTCCTCAAGAACACAACTTTGGAAACCAAGTAGGAGTTGGTGGGAGGCTAGATCTGGGAAAAATCCTTGGATTGAACCAAAGAGTCATAATAAGCGCTGGAGGTACTTGTGGCCCATGATTCACTATCATAAATTTCTAGCCAGATGTATCAAGAAGCTCAAGAGAAATGGAGTTGAAGTGCATGCTTCTAGTTCCCCTGTTTGCATGTTTCTCAGAGATGAAGTTTGCGCTATATCAGGGCATTTGGCAAATGTTTCAAAGTTTTCTTCAGAGGAATGGCTTGAATCATTGAGTCATTTCAAGGGATGGACAGACCCTTGTCAAGAACAAGATTTGAGGCAACTCGTCAAATCTCAGAAACTGCGGTGTTTGGCTCAGCCCTTCGACGTGGATAGCTCCTTACTAAAAGATCAAATAGATGAACAATTTCTGAGGGCTATGGAGAATTCGAGGCTAAGTATGCTCGGTGTGATGAAAGCTACCGGCAATGAAAGGAAACAAAATTCACTTGACACTATATCGGAAGTAAACCATTGCCAACAAAATGGAAGACATTCAAATTCCAGGGCTAACCTAAATAATCGTTCTAGAAATTCTATGAACAAAGCAACTCGTCGACAAAATAAAAATCAAAAGTATCCATTCTACAACAATGCTTTTCCTCAGTTTATGGATCATTCTGTTTTTCAATATCCCTATCCTCCTAGAAACCTGACCTTTCCCAGTGGATCATCGATGATGGATGAATCAATGCACGACAAATTCTATCCACCTCATCTATATCAGCAGCCGACATTGCATAATGCGCACCAGCACTATTATTCTAATCAATTTTCACAAAACCCTCCAAATGGTTTTTTTCACCATCACAATCTAATGCCGATGCACACGACTCCAAATCATCCTCATGAAAATTTTATGCAAGGCCCAACTTACAATTCCTTGGGCCCTTCAGCAGGATATCCTTCATCTTTTACAGTTTCAAATACTGCACCAAATGGGATGAATATTCAAAGTCATGAATTGCCCCATCCCCCTGGTATTTATCACCCATCGCCTGTTTCTGACTCTGGGTTGCAGAATCCTTTGCCAGTCCCACCTTCACCATATTGGGGACACTTGGACCCAATGGCAGGACTTGCTTCTCCACAAAATCATATGCACCCTTCCCGAGAATCCTCTTTGGACAATGATCGTCTCACGCAAACTCCAAACCAAAACAATAAACAACCATTCATGAATCCATTTGGTTACAATTTCCAGCCCTTCGCCAGAAATTATGTCCCATCTCCTGCATCTCAATTTATGATGTCTCAGACCCCTCAATCATCTGGTCGTTTTAGCAATGCTATCAACATGGCCTCTCATAAGGGTCCATTAAGCTTTTCATTTGATGCATCCCATGATACAGTAGGATCTTCCAATGTAGTGAAGAAGACTAAGGAATCGCTCTCAGTATCAACTCCGAACTCTAAAAATACAACAGTAGAAGAAGAAAGAAACGAATCAAGTGGCGAAGTGAATGGGGAATAAATGCGAGCTTAATTTATCCTCTCTGCGCTTTCATTCAGGACTTGAATTATAGTACTCTTCTTAATCAAGAAGAAATAAAATATGATACTTAATTATTTTGTTCACAAATAGATTTTCAATAAACTTATATTCACTTTTATTTGATTGTAAAGAAAAACTTGTAGGTCGAATCCTTCTATATGTTGGTATTGTGCTGCTTTTTTTTTAATTTTATGATGATCACTTAGTAGTGAAGCAATTGCCAATAGTCATAAAAATAATCAATAGAGAACTTGTTCATCATTTCGTCCTACGAACGAAGACAAACAAATGAACGGAAAAGTCCAGCAGCGTATTCATCATCTTTTTGAATAGACAATTTATTTTTCAAAATCATTGCTGTAACATCTTGATTGTAAACACAACCTTTGCCCCCAATTGTTGCGGCCGCTTCTGCAGTTACATCCTGATATAAACCAAGCAATGGATTGGATGACCTTGTATTTTCTAAAAGAAGAATTTGTCCTAGAAAAAAGAGATAATATATCTGTCAAATGTAATTGTAAATAAAGTTAGAGTTAGTCATGTCCCCTTACCTCCATCACTTTCCTTTTTCACAACTGCCTTCATTTGCTTCAAGCAATCTTCTGCTCCTTCAGTTCCCATAACACATAATGAAAACGTATCCAAAACTGTGTCGAAAGCTTCTGAACCAAACAAATCTACAAGCTGCGATGTTGCATCCGCATGTATAAAATTAACTTTAATTTGTTTTGGTATGTTTGCAGCTGCTTTCAGTTTCGCTTCTCTCAACATGCCTTCACTTACATCTACAAACGTTATAGATTGTATTTTTTGTGAATCAAATGTATACTTAGGAATATTAAGACCAGTACCTACACCAATCTCTAGAACATGGCCTTTAGCAGATGAGAGCAGCCTCAATCTAGCCTCATCGATACCAAGTGCGGAAGCAGCATCACCTCCATCGAGTGAATCATAAGATGAAGCGTACGAGTCGTATGACGTGGCTGCAGTGTTAGGAGAAATAGCGTATGCTGGCCCCTTCTGGGGTAGCAAAACTGTCACTGCAGTCGCTACTAAGGGCAGTTTTAACTTCACGGAATGAGAGCATTCAGAAAAAAAATCACTTCTCGTTTTTTCTGTGTTAAGTTTTCCTGGATCACCTTTAGCGTTGTGAAATAGACCTTTCTTCGCAGCACTCTTTTGCTCCCTTAAGCAAAACGCAGTTACCTGTAATAAATTGCATACTCTCAAAGAAAAGAGCAACACGAAGGAGGTAACTTTTCTAACTGAACACATTATCATCGTGTAATAAATAAATAAATGACAACAAACATAATTTTTGCGTTCAGAGCAAAACGATCGACAGTGCGTCATATGACGTCATAGTGAACATAACATTTCAAACACGGTATTTATTATATATAGCTATTAGTATTTTTTGATTAATTTTTCCTTACGTAGAGGAACTTTAATTAGAGTCCATGAACCTCGCTAGTAAAGACGACTGAAAAATTATTATTTGGTATTGTGAAAGCAGAAGAGCTTCAACATTTTCTAAAACAAAAACGAAGTGCAGGGTGGAAATGAGAACATTTTGCATTGAGTGGGAAGAAAGAAACATATTCAGCTGCAAATATTTCACAAGATTCTAATAGCTCGATTGGAAGAAGTTTCAGGGTTAGGAGACTTCGTTCGACTTCACATTTAAAGGCCCCCATGGTACGTTGAGAATTTTTTCCAACATCCATACTTTTCCATTAAGGTAAAGATCTATATCCATAGGAGTGTTATAAATAAGAGACGTTGGTAATTTCGAAGTATATTCTGCTGATCTTTTTACTCGAGAGAGACAAAAATATATAAACTGGTCGATCTCTCCACAAGAGATCTTTACAAGCAAAGTACAAATATCAGGTGATTGAAAGTTGCATTTCACAATTGACCACATCATAATAGAGCCTAATTCTGTAATTTGCTTTATGCAAGAGTTGGATCCTTCGTTACATAATGCCTCTAGTATTTCGACATTTGCATCAATATCAGCTTTTTCTTTCTGATTTTGTACACATCTAATACAAGAACGTACGACATCTACTGGACTAGCATGCCAGACTGGTCCTCCACAGATATAATTGACCAGGGCTTTTTCATATCCAGGAATAATTTTCTGACAGTCAGATTTCCAGTGCTCATCGGGATTGGCACATTTCTCCCAACATGAGATAGTTTCCTGGTGCTTAGATGTTGGCGAGGAACTCCATTGTAAAGTAGGACTTGTTGATAAAAGCTTGCAAGTTCTCAATGTGACAACTTCATTTGTTCCTCCAAGTGGATATAAAATTGCTGGTGAATTGGAATCTTGAAAAGCATTTGGAATGTCAAATATAGCATAAGAGGAATTTATTTCCACAAGCTGATTTCTTTCGGGAGATGTCCACCAAATCCCTTGAATTTTTTTAATTTGCTCTGATCTAGAGTCGGCGGATGATGTTGAAAGCTTTGATCCTCCTTTGTCTTTTTCATCACTACTAGATGTTTTTGACTTTTGAAAAGAAGAGCAGCATGATGAGTTGAGACGATATTGTAAGTGTGGTACTATGAAAGCTTGAGCTGCAAAAGTATGATGAAAGAAAAAGAGAATAAGTTGCTTCCATAATATAAAATAAAAATAGTTGCTATTCATTGTGATGATATGAAAACATTGCGCTCATCTTGAAGCTTTTCACTTTCTTTCCAATATCCTAGTTGACTGGGTACTGTATTTTACTTCACAAATTCTGTTTTGTTACAAGTTTCTCCTCAAGAAATTGTGCGATCGCATGTCTGTCGCGTGTACATACTCCGTCTATGAGCATATAAAAAAATCGGAGAACATGTTTTCATGAATTCATCAAATTTTCTCTTAATGAATTTCCTAGATTAAGCATTGAATATTATGAACTTGAGAGAGAGGCTATCTCTTAAGATTGTATCACAAGAGCTACTTTTCTAAAATACTTTGTGATGGATTGGAAGTATGATATACATTTTGACAAAACTGGTCACTATTTTGAGTTTGATGAAACAATCTCGATTTGGCACGCGCCATCTCACGTGCCAAACTGTTTTCTGTGTAGTTAAAATGACGTGTGAACATTGAAGATAATAACATGGAAAGATGATGTTCCAGTCTTAAGCTTCTTGTATTGCCTATCATCTTAGATTACTTTTTTGAGTCCTTAAGTGCCTTCGATCTTTTTGCTCCAGTTCCTTTCAAGATGAGATTAACATTCAAAAGTAAAGTATTGACACTACTGCTAGTTCTTCATTCTATGAATGTTGATGGCTTCTTTATTCATACACGCAACAAAGTAAGCTACCTTACGTATGAGAGAAGTTCACTGTTGTCAACAACAGTGAATGATCAAGATGACACAACCAAAGCGCAAAAAGTCGACAAGTCAGCTTTTATAAAAAACCAAAGGGAACAAATTGCCAAAAAACCTGATTTTTATCGTGGTGCAGGCGTTTTCAAGCAGGTGAAAGAAGAGGTGACAAACGATATGCGAAGACAATTTGATTCCGACCTTATGAATCAAATGAAGGAAAATCCTAATTATATGTTGGAGAAGGACGGTGTTGAGTTTTATCTCGCTAAAGACCATGGGTTTTGCTGGGGAGGTAAGTTCCAATGTTGCCAAAGAGCAAGAAATTCAACATTTAAAATGATTTTTTGTTTTTTTTTTAATGTCGACTTGTATTTTTCATTCAGTGGAACGATCCATTAATTTGGCATACAGTGCCGTAGAAACTTTTCCCGACTCTAAGTTGCACATTACAAATGAATTAATTCATAATCCTATGGTAAATGAAAGACTTCATTCGAAGAACGTCAATTTTATTGAAAAGGATGCTGATAATGCAAAGGATTTTTCTCAGATTGGAGAAGGTGATGTAGTTATGCTCCCTGCATTTGGAGCCACTCTTGATGAAATGAAGTAAGTATATGGGGAGCCTCACAATATTTATACAACTATATTTATTCATTCGGATTGACTAAACAAATTTATAAAAACTCACGAAAAAGAGAGCTAGATTCCAAAAATGTCAAAGTTGTCGACACAACATGTCCTTGGGTAGCAAAAGTGTGGAATACTGTTCATACGCATCAGGTTCGGGGACTAACTTCTGTCATTCATGGAAAATATGCTCATGAAGAGACTATGGCTACTAAGAGTATGTGTGAAACTTACATTTGTGTCAAGAATGTCGAAGAAGCAGAATGCGTTTCCGACTTTATTCTCAATGTAGAGGAGAACGATGAAGAAGCAACAGCAAAATTTATGGCGAAATTTTCCAAAGCATGTAGTCCGCACTTCAATCCGCACACTCATCTGAAAAAAATTGGTCTAGCGAATCAAACAACAATGTATAAGAAAGAGACTAGAGCTATTGGACAACTGTTTCAAAAAACAATGATGAAACGGTTCGGACCAGATTTGCTCAATGAGCATTATTACGAATTCGATACAATTTGCGATGCTACACAAGTTCGTCAAGATGCTGTTGACCAGCTTTGTAATATGCACTTTGATCCGGAGCAAGCTGATCTTGACTTCATTCTTGTTGTCGGTGGATTTGACTCATCCAATACCGCACATCTACTGGAAATTCCTCATATGCGCGGTGTCCCTTCATTTCACATCAATACAGCGGAGTGCATCAATGCGAAGAATACAATAACCCACAGAACAGTTGATGGAGAGATAGTTGAAAGCCAACCTCTTTTGAATGATAGTATGCTTTGGACTGTAAGCGATGAAGACAAACGTATCAAAAAAACCGTGCGAGTTGGAGTTACTAGTGGAGCGTCCACTCCAGATAAGGAGGTACATGATGCACTTGGTAGAATAATGATGCTCAACAAATTAGCTATTGGTAAGGAAGAATCTTAGATAAAGCTATACTTTCGGATCGAAGTTTAAAGATACATCGGTAGAGGTGGACAACTGTATTAACTTAGTAACCCGAAAAAAAGACGCATGATGTGAACTCAAAAAACACCCTAACTTATCAACGGCGCTAAAATCTGTTCTTTAATGATATTCTTTTTTTGTGCTCAATGAAGAACGTATTTCTAAAGACAATCCATAACCTTCTAAGAAGGAACAGGGTGATTTTTATTCATGCTATCATATCTTGTTTCTGTGTTGCTTCACTATTGCTATCCATGTCATTTGATCAAATATCCTTGACCTCGTAACACCTTCCCTTTACAATTTGCTTACATATGTAATTTGTTTATCTTGATATCATACTCACATCTAAGACATTCCCGTCTAGGAGCTTTCGAATCGTTATTATCTAAATTTTTAAACTGAACACTTTGACATATAATGATGCATACCGCTCTAAACTCTATGCTTTGATTCCATCGAAACTATGATTCATGTTTTGATTTTATCCCATCTATCAATTTTTTTACTATCATTAATTTTTCCACAGCTTGTGAAAGGTTTCTGTGGCATGAGAAAACTAAATTTTCCTTCTAAAGTAATTGGGCTGCGGCACCATGATCATACTTATTATAAACATTAAAAGGTCGAATTATATCCTCGTGCATTTCTGACTCATCTGCTGTATCTAATTTAGTAGTTTTTCCAATATCTTATGAAAATAAGCGATTTGTTAACAACACTTTCTTGACATCCTTTAGGGTAATTGTGTAGCAGCCTGATTTCTCTTTTCTATTGATGTAACCAATGCTATTAGTGACAAACTACACAGTTACATTTTGCACTGTTTGGTAGTGATAAGATTTAGCAGTTCAAATAAATGTACTGAAAATCTGAATGGTTCTACAAGAGTGTCTAATACATTGATGTTCACAAGAAACATCTGGGGAAGCTGAAGGGAAAGCGCAAATTATCTAGAAGTAAAAGTAAATGTTTTTGGTCACTTACTTTATTGACCAGGGTTTCTGAATCACATTCACTATCACCAAAATCGCTGCCTGCATTTTTTTGTCTAGGCCATTTTCTGCTTTTATCCACAACAAATTCTTGCCTATAATTATGTTCCAAACAAGTTCCTTCCTTTTGCTCCTCTTTTATCACCACTTTCGCTTTAATTCTTTCTAACATTTCGTTGCTGTACTGTCCTTTGAACCATTGCTATGGGTCGATTTCGAATGCACAGTGATTTTCCTGAATTTCACGCATAGTGTAAAGATCTAAAGCTGCTAGAAGGAACAGTGCTGTTTTTATTCATTCAATCAAAAAAATCCTTCTTGTGTTGATGATTAAAAAGAAATGTGTTTTGTCAAATCGTGACGATTATACACACATAAAATTACCAGTTTCTAGTTTTTCTATCAATTTTTTATATGCTTTTGATTCTGCTTATCCCTCCTTGAGACGAGAGTTCTAAACTACGGTGAACCTAATCTGAATTATTACTATTTAAATTATCACAAACATAAAATTTCCAGTTTCTCTTTTTGGCATTATCGTCATATATGCTTTTGATACCACTTATCCATTCTCGAGAAGAGAGCTCTAAACTACGGTCAAACTCATTTGAATTTTCATCACTCAAAGAATCTTCCCACTTACATGAAACATTTCCTAGATGATCTTGAGACACTTGACTGATATAAAACCAATATCTTCGATCTTTATGGGTGTCATCCGAAACTCCACCGAGTCCTTTCAAAGCATATGTTCCTTCTTCAAATGCCCAGTTAATTTCACCCTTCCAATCATTTGACAAATTGGATTCTCCATCCCATGCGCTTGGATGAAACATGTTCTTAACAAACGTATTATTTGAATTTGATGACAAAGTATCCCTTTGAGAGAAGAACCGATTTCATTATGAGTAAATGATGCGAGGAATATAGCAACATGTATGTACACTTACGTCATAACCCAATTCACGATTCTGCATCCCATCTCCCATCGTTCATCTCCTTTGGATGAATCATATTTACTTTTCAAATGACTCAAAATCCACCCACGAGGGCATTGATGTTCAAATCGTTTGTTCCATTGATTCACAAAATTATTACTAGACACAGCATCTAAATTATTATCGTCTGATATTAGTTTTTGATATATCCGGTACAATGACAACAGAGTGGCCACTTCGTAGATTGGTTTTGTATCTACACCGTCTGTCATTAATGCATTGACATTAGAACCAATTTGGCTTATTATGCTATGCATTATCCATAAATGATCATTATATGGATCATCCCATTGTTGAAGTCCATTATGTAATGGACGCAATACTGACCATATCAAGGATTCTGCATCAGGGTTGACGAAGAAATCGTATATGTTGAATCTAGAGAATGATAAGAAGAAAAATAGCTTCCGTTTTAGTTTTCTCAATAAATAATCGAGGTGAGCCCTCATTCAAAAATTGGTTCAAGGTGCTACAACACTTACCTGCTTGACTCGCTTTGTATAGTCTCATAATATGGACCATAAACGAAAGGATTTCCACAATATTGATCGTTCACTTTTTCAATACCAAAACCTGAACCTGGCCAGTTTTCAACAGTAATCGAGTCAGACCAAAATCTAAAATCTATGAATCCTTTTCCTGCAAGATCTTGCATAGGTGTATCAAGGTGATTAGAAGAAAGTGTCGCGAATGTCCCATTGAATGTCTGAATGAAAGCTTCCCAATCGGATCTGTAATCCGAAGTTTCTTCTTGACAACCGTCCTCGACATGAAGACGAATCACAACTATTTCCATATTGTTGACCGTCAGAAATTCACTTATAGCTATAAGAGCTGGATAAAGTGAATTGATGTCATCATTTATCAGAAATGTATGATGAAGAGGATAACTTTTACCTTCAAAATTAGTATTTGCGATAATTCGAAGATCTAGAAAGCGTATTCCTTGTCGCAATTGTTCAATGATGGGAATATTTTGATTCTGAGAAGTCTTTTTGGGAATGCTTTGAACTAAGGAAGGATATTTTTGAGCTCCGGTGGGTATCCTGAACAAACTCTCTGTACACGCCTTTTGATCCATGTGAAAAGCTGCAGAATTATGAGATCCTGGCAACACAAAATCTCTAAGCTTTATTTTATTCGATAGCAAATTATGATCAGAAAGAGATTGCATCCATCGACTGCGATCAGCTCCCAAAGGATTTGCCATATTGTCCCACTTCAAGTGTTTGTTTTGTTCTCTCCTAAGCCATGAATTCTTGGTACCAAAATAGATATGTTGTATAATACTATCGTTTTTCATGACATCATTGCTTTCAATCATGACTTGCACTTGCTCTTCATGAGGATATTCTTGAAATGATAATGTTAGAGTACGAAATAGTAGATATGACCAGAACCATCTTCTTGTTATTTCTGTCATTTTAATCTATTTGGTATCATGGTTTAATACTGTACCATGATTGTTTTGCTTGATTGCTGTTTTCGTATCGCTGCAGTGAATAAGTAGGGAGAGCTTATTATGCTGTATAGTACGTGATTTCGTTTACTTCTTTGTTGCATTTCTTCGACTGTAAAAAATGACGTATAAATCACTCCAACTGTTGTTAAAAAGGAGTTGAAATAAGGAAAACATCGTTTCCTTCTACTCATAATGTTGGACAATAAGAGAAATTCAAACTAATCTAATAGATCTTTTTAGTTAATCTTCTTTTTGTGCTTACTTTGAGTCCTTTGAAGAGATAAAAAAGCATAAGCTCTTCTTCATTCGGTAACCATAATTGTAACCATAATTGCAACCATAATTGTAATCATAATTGTAATCATAATTGTAACTATAATTGTAACCATAATTGTAACCATAGTTGTAATCATAATTGTAACCATAATTGTAACCATAATTGTAACCATAATTGTAATCATAATTGTAACCATAATTGTAACCATAATTGTAACCATAATTGTAATCATAATTGTAATCATAATTGTAACCATAATTGTAACCATAATTGTAATCATAATTGTAATCATAATTGTAATCATAATTGTAACCATAATTGTAACCATAATTGTAATCATAATTGTAATCATAATTGTAACCATAATTGTAATCATAATTGTAACCATAATTGTAATCATAATTGTAATCATAATTGTAACCATAATTGTAATCATAATTGTAATCATAATTGTAATCATAATTGTAACCATAATTGTAATCATAATTGTAATCATAATTGTAATCATAATTGTAATCATAATTGTAATCATAATTGTAACCATAATTGTAATCATAATTGTAATCATAATTGTAATCATAATTGTAATCATAATTGTAATCATAATTGTAATCATAATTGTAACCATAATTGTAATCATAATTGTAATCATAATTGTAATCATAATTGTAATCATAATTGTAATCATAATTGTAATCATAGTTGTACTATAAAATTAATTTGATTCACATGTTGAGTGTTGTTCATCCATAATTTCCTCACGTCCATCAGCATGCTTTGCGAATCGACCCCTATTTTTTCCAAAAACAGGATCTTCTGTATCCCAGGGCCAACCGCCAAATTGATTCCTTTGATAATCTCGAAATGCATCCATAATTTCGTTTCTTTTTCTGAATTATTGATTTGAAGAGGAATATTTGGACTTGCTTCTATCATGGACATGGAGCGAGCAGTTTTTGTATTATTAATGCTCTTTTCAAGATGAAGAAATTTAAGTCGCAGTTCATCTCCTTTATAAAAATATATGGATCGGTTGGCATTTGGAGATGTAGGAGGTAACGTCCATTGAGCACCAGGCTCCATTTCAATTGTATAAACAGCAACTTTATTTTATTCATCAGCCGCATAGGAATCAGGTGTAGGATCTACAGGAGTTACACTTCCATCCAATGTGCCTGCAACTACACTGATTTTCACTTCATTTCCGTGTGAGTCTTTTCGAGAAAGTACAGGAACTTGTTGACTCCATAACATTTTGTAATGAGGTTCGACAAATTTACTACGCTTGGGTAAATTCAACCAAATTTGAAATAATTCCAAGACATTTTCATGCTGTTGAGAAAGTACAGGAAACATTTCAGAATGTTGAACTCCTTTACCAGCTGTCATCCATTGTATGTCTCCATCTTGAAACCTGCCTGACGCCCCAAGAGAATCTGCATGGTCAATAGCGCCTTGTTTCACAATGGTGATAGTTTTAAAGCCACGATGGGGATGAGCGGGAAAACCGGGTATTTGATTGGTTGCATGATACATACGGAAATCATCCTTTGGGTTGAAATCAGCTCCAATGCTTTTTACGTGTAGATATTGTGCAGAGATGCCAAGTGGTGTATCAGATGATGATGGTGGGAATATATCATAATGATAGTGTTGAAACTAATAAAATGTTGTTTCATTGTACGTATGAAATAAATACGTAGGTATATGAATTACTTTCTTTCAGAAAGAACAGTATGCAATGATTAAAATTATTCATTAATTAACATACGTATACTATGAATCACAAAATATAAAATAAGCACACATTTTACAGAATTAAGCTTTTATCTTACGATAGTTTAATCTTTGTCAATATCATCACGATCAACAGATATGTAGACAGCAAATAAAAAAGGAGATGGAGTTGGGAAGGGCCCGTTGCCCAATGCTTGGATTAAAAGTTTCATCTCGATCAACTATTATACGATAGTACCTAAATAAAATAAGAATAGGGTTCGCATTCCTACGTAAACGAATCATGTAGAATCATTTCCGATTTTGATTATTAAACACTGTATGGTAGTGGTTGGAGCTTGACCAATCCCATCATTAAAGAAATTCCTAATAATTATTTCCTATCCTCTATTATATTCAGATTATATATTTCTAATAATAAGCATTAATCTAATACACAAACAATCATAACATATGCACATCTTTCTACTTGACGAATTTGTTTCTCTTTCCACTCTATACAGAGCCGGCATTCAATGATATATCATACATTTTTCCTAGAATACCTTCTGCATGCACTTCTTCATCTGGCTTGAGGTAAATAATATGAGGCCAACTAGCTCCTTCATTTACTTCTTTAGCTTCTTCTATACATCTCTGTAGCCTATGATAGCTTCTTATATTTTTTTCCTGAGTCTCAGGATCGATCCCAGGATAAAATACCACTATGTCTACTTCAGTGAGTAGAATCTTCTCAAATTTTCGGACACTAGTTTCCGATTCTTCATTTGCAGAGATAAATGACATTGCCATCAAATGAAAAGGAAGCCTCATACTACATTGAACGAACCAGTCTTCTATATCTTGACGGACTTTCACCTTCTGAATGGAACTTTTATACCTTGCAAATTTCCCTGCACCCGGTGCGAAAAAAAATTCTCCTAAGTCTTCTTTTAGATTGAATCTAGCATCAGGATAAGTTTCTTTTATCGTCCACCCTACCATATCGTCTTTAACATATGAATCTTCATTTTCCCATAGGTCAGCAGACTTGGTCATAAAAGCAAATTTCAGGAATTCTTTTTGAAGAATGTAATCTCCAGTAAGGACAATTTTTCGATTTTGGAGTACTCCATCTTGAATAGGGTCGGCAAAGATCTTTTGAGTTTTTTGTGCTTTATGATGTGCAAAAAAGCTCTTGGAAAAGCTTGAAAACTGATATGAAAGAAGACAAGCACCAAGAACAACCGAAAGGATCATGTATTTGATCATGGACATTTTAAAATATTTTGTTTTCGAAAAGATATCTGAGATCTTAGAGTGAATTTTACTTATGAGAAGATGATTAAACAATTCAAGAAAACATTGATGATTTTTTTGTCACCAATGTTTCTAAGGGACTACGTATTATTAAGCTGCAACATATACATTCACCTTATAGGCTGTTTTATTAGTGATTGAAATAATATATCTTTTATCTTTTCAGCAGGCCTTTTTTCCAAATCACCAGCTTACCTAAATGAAAATGGTCACAGCAGTATAATCTTATCATTATGTTTCAGGTGATGCTAGCTGGAAGACATCCTAATACTAAAACAAAACAGGAGATGAAGATGTCATCTCGATCAAATCAGTAAATAGAAAGTACAGAAAGTATACTGATATGAAAGATGACAAGAACCATGAAGAACGGAAAGGTCATGTCCTTAATCATGGACATTTTTAAATATTTAGTTTTCGAAAAGATGTCTGAGAGCTTTCAGTGAATTTAACTTATGAGAAGATGATTAAACAATTCAAGAAAACATTGATGATTTAGGTGTCACCAATGTTTCTAAGGGACTACGTATAGCAAACGCGAATCAACCTTATAGGCTGTTTTATTAGTGATTGAAATAATATATCTTTTATCTTTTCAGCAGGCCTTTTTTCCTAATCACCAGAAATTTACTAATACTTACCTAAATGAAAATGGTCACAACAGTATAATCTTATCATTATCTAGCTGGAAGACATCCTAATACTAAAACAAAACAGGAGATGAAGATGTCATCTCGATCAAATCAGTAAATAGAAAGTACAGAAAGTATACTGATATAAAAGATGAAAAGTACCATGAAGAACGGAAAGGTCATGTCCTTTATCATGGACATTTTTAAATATTTAGTTTTCGAAAAGATGTCTGAGAGCTTTGAGTGAATTTAACTTATGAGAAGGTGATTAAACAATTCAAGAAAACATAACGAGCATCGTAAGTATTTGTTGTTTGTAGGTTTATACTACAACTAGTGATTCAAATAACAAATCATTTCAGCAGCTGAGTCAAATGGGTTCGCATTCCTGCGTCAGAGACTTAAATCTTTTCGGTTTTTGCAACACAAACAATGAACATCATTGAATGTCACTATTCATCACTTTGTAAAATACAACTTTATAAATAATCTATCTACTTTATGAAAAGTATAATAAAAAAAGTAGTCATCAACAACAATCAAAAGGGTTGGCATTCTTGCGTCAAAGACTCCTTGAAAATCATCATTTCGGGTTTTGCAACACAAACAATGAATATCAATGAATGTCACTACCCATCGTTTTGTAAAATACTACTTTATTAATGATCTATCTACTTTATGGAAAGTATAATAAAAAAAGTAGTCATCAACAACAATCAAAAGGGTTGGCATTCTTGCGTCAAGGACTTATATGCAAGAACAGAAAAGACCCAAAATCGTAAATGTCTGTTATCTCGAGAAAAGTGAGTAGTTGCCGTTTCGACTGTGTCTTCTCTAGCTACAGAATATTTTACGGACCTATTACTTGGCAAAGTATACATGCAAAATATAAGTT
>Ga0209092_10000803_pt1 | contig 31652 bp, 17 predicted proteins | sample FraStrMetagenome_FD_187446 | JGI IMG/M metagenome (GOLD analysis project Ga0209092, IMG submission 187446) | Marine eukaryotic phytoplankton communities from Arctic Ocean - Fram Strait ARC3M Metagenome (SPAdes) (version 2) | ecosystem: Environmental > Aquatic > Marine > Oceanic | place: Fram...
AACATAACATAACATAACATAACATAACATAACATAACATAACATAACATAACATAACATAACATAACATAACATAACATAACATAACATAACATAACATAACATAACATAACATAACATAACATACAACTTTTTCACCTGATAATTTTTTCTGTTGACCGAATAAGCAATTCATACTCTTTATTCAATATATTTTGCGAAAAAGATCTAGCACAAAAATCTTATTTCGCTGTCTTTTGTAATTTGTGAAATCAAGCCTTTATTTTCTAAAATCGCAATGAATTTCAAAGAGTTTGTTAAAATGTTAATGTATGATTGTCTTGTTATTCGTATTGGGTAAACACTTTTTAATTGAAAATTTGATAGGTTGGTTGGTTGCTTGGTAGTCATAACAGCTCGAAGTAATTTTCGAGGATACAGTAGCTTCAGTAGTGGTCTTACAGTAACGACATTGTTGGTACCGCATACTTTTTCCAGAGAATGTCAAATTTAGACAGATTTACCAAGAGATGCCATTATGTAAATAATATTGCGCACGTTCCTTTTTCATTTGTATTGAAAAGATTCACCAATGAAAGATGATTTTCGTGTGATGACAGATGAATAAGAATTACCATTTCTGAATATATATAACACAATTAGGTTATGACGCTTTTGATAATTACGTACGTACAAAATAGATCTTGCGTATAGTACCTGATCGGGGTGCAAATGCTGATCAGCGTGAATCAAGCTCCAGAATATTTACTGCTGTATACTTTCGTCATTTACACTTGCTGAACTAACTATTAATCACACAGGAATCGTTACACATCACAGGAAATGGTAGCATTTGGAGGCTCAACCGCAACAAAACCACCTGACTATAAAGTCTCTCACGCAGGAAATGACGGCATCTCTTCTTTGACGTTTGCGCCCAATTCAAATTACTTAGTATCGACTAACTGGGACGGTGGTGTGAGATGTTGGGAATGTCAAACCGATCGAAATTCAGGCCAAGTGCAAGCTATTCCAAAGGCTCAAGGTACGCTCGAGATCCACACTTTAAGTTTTTTCTTTCACATGTTATTTTGCAAGCACTAATAAGCTTTAACGGTGATGGATGGCGAAGTTAACCACGAAAATCAAGCACCGGCCTTAGCGTCGTGCTTTTCATCTGATGGATCCACTGTATTTACTGCTGGAGCTGATAAAGCAGTCCGAATGTGGTCATTGGCATCACAAGCACCCAACACAACGGCCCCTCAGATAGGTGTTCATGATACTCCTGTGAAATCAGTTCAGTTTATTAGCTCCACGAATTTGGTGGTAAGCGGAGGATGGGACAAAAAATTGAAATTCTGGGACGCTAGAAGTCCTAACCCTGTAGGAACATTAGAATTGCCAGAACGTTGTTATGATATGGACTGCAAAGGTGAATTACTTGTGGTTGCTTGCGCGAATCGAAAAATGATGACCTATGATGTTAGAGGAAACCCAAATCCGAGTCCCATGATGGAGAGCCAGTTAAAATTTCAAACTAGATGTATCACGGCCTTTCCGGATAAAAGTGGCTTTGCTGTAGGTAGTATTGAAGGAAGGGTAGGTATTCAATATATCGCAAAGCATAGAGAAAAAGACACCTTTGCCTTCAAATGTCATCGAAGAGAAAAGCAAGCGTATGCTGTCAATGCCATTTCCTTCAATCGACTAGGAACATTGGCCACTGCTGGGTCTGATGGATCTGTTACCTTTTGGGATAAAGATAATAAGCAACGATTGAAAACAATAGCAAATATTGATCGATGCATATCTTGTGCGAATTTCAATGCCAATTCAGATATTTTTGCATATGCTGCTAGCTATGATTGGGGCAAAGGTAGCTCATATTATGCACCAGGACAGGCCAACGACATTTTTTTGCATTATACTCCAGAAGATGAGATCAAACCAAGTAAATCCAAAACAAATCGACGAAATAGATAAATGAAATTCATTCATAATAAAGTGATACGATTGCAATCAATTTTTCATTTTTTTGCTTGCTTTGTTACATCCGATAAATTAGCTTTTTACCTCGTGCTGTGTTTCTTGTATTATTGATTGAAGTTGATTGACTTTATTTTTTATACGCAGAACAAACTTGTCAAGGCTAATTCCACTCACAAAAAAATGATTTTTGTGACTTGAAGTTTTTTGCACTATTTCATCTTTATTTTTTACCATTTCTCCTACTGCAATTATGAGTTAAGTTGATCCTTTGACATTTTCCTCACCAGAGATTGCTCGATCAGAATAAACCCGCACTCATTTAATGACCCGATTGTAATATTTTGAACAAAAAGTTTGAGATGTGGTTACATACACGGCTGCATCAACTTAATCTTTGATTTTGCTTGCTCCGATGTAATTAGTCACTAATCAGAGACGCATTTGTGTCTTTTGCTATGAGAAGCAGCGTTTCTCGTCAAATTCCGAGTTAGCACAAGATGCTTTTGGGCTCTAGGAGTTGCTAACTTTTTCTCATCATATTCCGGCCATGACGTCATACATATTTATTATCTTTTTACAACTCAGTGCTCCATCACCTCATTGTTTGAAGGGGCTCACATTCAAGATTCTTTTATGCCTTTGAAGTTCGAACAATAATAGAAGCAAGTACTTCTTCAGTTCATCTATACTCAGTTATTATACAAAAGGCTTCTTTCATCTTAATCTAAAGCCATGTATTTTTTCTACAACAAATCAAAGTTATAATCTCTATTTTATCCTATGATATACATCATTTTATCGCCCTCCTTTTGGTGTAAGGACAACTCTTCGCATTAGGAATCCGTTTTCTTCTAATGCATTACGCGGATCAAGTGGTTTCTCCCCCCATAGAGAGACAGCAGTCTCATCAGCTTTCACATTACCTAGAGCAGCTATAAGGAAATCAAAGAAGGACCGTGTTAAAAGTGGAAGCAATCAGAATCATATTGCGTCATCACTTTTGACTTACCATCTGTTAGAGAAAAAGAAACTGGCAGAGAACAATCTTCATGTGGCTTCAGTTGCCACTCATTATCTACAAAGGAAATGACCTTTCCTATGGAAACCTTAGCAGTGCCATTACTCTCGAATGTAAAAGTACCTTCAGCAAGAATTCCTTCAGCATTCGCCATTGATGCGTACCCACCTGTCCCCAACTTGATCCTTGTGTCATCAAGAGAAACATCAATAGTACCTGATGTTACTCTGATCTCTTTTGCTGCAAGAGCATCCTTAACATCCTGATCCAAGTCATTATGCCAGAATGAACTAGTATCTCTAGGCTCCCTGTTAGACCTTCCTCTCGGGCCTCTTCGCCCACTTCGTACCTTTTCTTCTTCAGCTGGTGTGTCATTTCCCGATGAATCGTGCTTAGGCTTACGACGCCTTTGGCGTGGAGGTCCGGTGCAAGGGCCTCCTCCTACACCTGTGACATTCTCTGCCTTCATTCGATTTCCATTATCTTGACCGATGGTGAACTCGACTGACCACCCTTCATCCTGTAATATCACGATATTTTTGAAGAATGTCGTAGTAGGGTAGGGAATTTATGAGCAATAATAATAATTAGCATTATGACAACCAAATATTTTTATTTAAAGAAAGTTGATAGAAAAGTTCTTGGGTTCGAGTAATTTAATTAGGAGTAACGAAAGGATTCTAGAAAAGTAAATCATCCAGTGTTTGTACGTACGCCCAGAGTATGTTCAAATTACTCAATTTTCTTCTTACAAGCAAAAAGGGAAGAAATGCCAAATCAACCCATGAACGAGATTGATAGATGAAGTCATGAAACTTACCAATGTTCGATAACCTTCGCTCAAAATGCTACTTTGATGTACAAAAATATCATCTAATGTAGGACTTCCTTCTCCAGGAGTGATGAAGCCGAAACCCTTCTTGTTTGAGAACCACTTTACCGTACCTTGAATCTTGGACATGGTTTAGTTCCCTACTTTTCTCAAGGAAAACAATATGTGATATTGTGATTTCGAATATTTTCGAGACTGTTGATGTTTCACGCAGGAGAAAGTACGAGTAATGCAAATGTCAATTCGGGAAAACTTTCCATGACGCCAACATCTTCAATTTGAATAAGTACATACAATATTCATGTAGACTATGACACGAAGAAACAATATAAAATTGAACGTAAAGCTTTTGGTAACATCGCAGTGCGTACTAACTAATTTTATCATATTGAAATCCAACTGTACTATACTCTCAAATCGTTTCGTAAATGTTATCGTACATTAATATGAAGACAGCAGGTTAAAACCTTTCATGGAGAAAAATCTATGTTCTTGGACAAATATCTAGTGATTACGCACCCATTCTGCAAATATTTTGTTGACAACAAAACATCTTCTTTCTCTTTTCCCGAAGTAGCATCGTCACGAGATTCTATGTCATAGTTGAAACTCTGCTGCTGGAAGTTTTAGTTAATTTTGCAAATAACTGATTTTGTCAAAAAAAACAAATAAACAAGAAAATTTCATTATTGCTTCTCATTCAATGATCTCAGACCAACCAAGTATGGCCATGCAAGTCACACAACAAATAAAAAATCATGTCAAACAGTAGAAACGCAAACACGACATCGACAATAATCAAGAAACAAAATATTTTTATTTTGTGAAAACACCACTGATTCCTCGATAATTGGGAACACTACGTACTTGGATCGAATCCTCCGACCTAATTTCTAAGAATATAATGCTGTAGAGTAATTACGGTACCTTGGAGAATCATTCAAATTTAATTAATTATCACATAAAACATAAATTACGTTAAAAGATGTTTGTTTGTTTGTGTCTGAAATGTTTACGGTGTTCACCATAAGCGGCAGTAGCCTGAGCTAGGGCCCGCGAGTTTACCGCAGCCAAGTTACTTTATTAATTACCGTTTGATGTTTCGCGAGAAAAACGCCCGCCTAAACTTGGGAGTACTGCGCCATAAACTGGCGCTCTTCAACAGGAACCACCACATCTTTTATAAAAGGAGAAGAAAATAGGAGTAGGGGATACAAATGTTTACGATAGTATGGGTAATGTTCGTTAGTTGAAAGTACTATACTATACCGTAACATGAAATGAAAATACCTTAAAATATGAGAATGTTTACGTTTCGTAATAAAAATTAAATAGAGATAAATAAAATCTTTTCAGTCCTAAATAAATGAAAATGGATTATTATTATTATAGTCTCAATTTGATTGACGCTTTCTCTGCTTTCTCCAATAGAGGTAAACTGAAGTGATCCTTCATCCCAGTTGCTGCTAACATTTTTAAGTCCTGACAATACTTGAAAATATTTGTGATTGCTGACATAGTTAGCTTTCTACATTTTGAGATATCTAATGTCAGTAAATCTTTCATATGGATAACCAATACCTCGACCCCGTCATCTGAAAATCTGTTGCATTCTGAGAGATTCAAATTCTTTATATTCAAGTCATAAGTTGAAAAGTGTACAAGAGAAACATCAGTAAGTTTTTTGCATCTCTTCAAGCTTAGAGTGTTCAGTCGACTACATGATGATGATAAAGCTTTCATGCCATCATCAGTTAGATGTATGCACCCTTCCAAGTCAATTTCTTCAAGCATTTTGCAATAGATAGACAAGGCAAAAATTGCTTGATCCGTCAAATTAACACAATCTCGGAAAGACAATGCCCGAATTTTTTCTCCATACTGTTGACCTCCGATGCTTGTATGCTCCAGAAGATTTTGAAGAGACTTGTCTGTCAATTGATGAATACCAGCAACATATAGCTCTTGTAGAGAACTTATTCGTTTTTTCAAAAAAATAAACGCCTCTCCACTTAAACTAGAACAATAATTCAGATTGAGAGAATGCAAACAGCAGAGAGGGGGGGTTTCGGTAGACAAATACTCAGTGATGTGGAAACAATCATCACTTATCAGGTGCAATTCTTCTATATTCAAGTATTCTAGAGTTGCGCAACTTGTCAGCACTGGTTTTAGAGCTTTGTTAGTACATTTTCTTAGACCTGCTATATTCAAAAATCTACAATGAAGGAACAATTTTATATCGATAGTCAACAGAGAACCAAGAAGAAGAAAATTCTTAAGTAGGAGACACAACAAAGTACTAACCGGAGATTAATCAGAGCTGAAAGTTCGACCAATCCCTGGTCTGATATGTTGGTGCACATTGACAAATCTAAGGATACCACGTTCTTTGCATGTTCATGAAGGATGAAGGAGGATATACCTAAGTCTGAAATTTGTGGACATGAGGATATTTTCATTGATGTTATCGACTTTAGATATCTTCCAATGCTAGCAACGATATCATTTGTCATTAGTTTACACTCTGCAAGATTTATCATCTCAAGGTTATGCGAACCCGATAGTAACCATAAGATAAATGGATCCTCTATGTTGTAGCTTCCTCTAGAACTGAATTCCTTCAAATACTTCATTTGTTTCATTTCTTCAAATTTACAATTTCCTCGTAGACCATAACAATTATCCACTTTCAATATTTCAAGGCAACTAAGAAAGTTCGTGATTTTTGTAATGGACGTATCTGTGAGGTTTCTACAACCCGATATGTTTAAAACTCTTAAACAAATATTATTTGTTACAATCCAGTGTAAATCTATGTCGTTGAGATCATAGCAATGATTCTTTTCAGTGAGTTCGATCACTTCATAGTTATTGTTTTCAAAGCAATTGGTCATGAGTGATACCACAGCAGAATCATTGCGGAGTTTGGGAATCCAATGCAAATCTCTGCCATATATAGTGACAAGAGAATCTTCTTCGAGCGAACGTCTTATTATCGATGCACTTTCTTTAATGTTTGTTCTTGTCAACCCGAATTTAAATGGAATGAAGAACAAGTCCTTGTGTGATATCCGAGTTTTTATCTTAGTGGTTGATATAATGCCTTCATAAATTTTGCATACAATTTTTGAGAATCTTAAATCTTTTGGAAGATGTTTCAATATTTTCCTCAACGCACTTTTGCAATCTTTCTCAATTAGTGAATCAATCAAATTCTCTATTCGTTCAAGAGGATATTCATCACACGCTGTATACATATCCAACAAACGACATATATGCGAAAGATACTTATCTAACAATACATGATCACTTGGTAACTCTTTCATGACTGTTTTAAAGTTATCATCCGCAAGTGATGCTAATTTCAAGAAACTCGATTTACAATCATTGAATTTTGCAATATTCCAGTGCATACCTATATCATCATCACGCAGGGAATATAAGTACACTGCAACATGGCAAATATATCCCTCGAAAAAGTAATGACCATTAGAGAATTTCCTTGTTCCAGTAGTTGAACCTACACTTATCGACTTGCTATTTAGATCTCTCATGTATTTTTTTTTCCCCTTGATCTTTTTCTTTATTCGCTCCCTTTCTAACAAATACTGTTTGGTAATAGACTTTTTTTCTCTGTAATATGCTTCTTTTAATAATTCTTCTTTCGCTAATTTTTCCAGTTTCTCCTTTGAGTCATCAAGATGGTAATTCTCATCAAAGCTTCCTCCTATTTGCACACGATTCTCTATTTTTTTTTTGTTTGAACGCAAAATCCGCACACGATCACGTAGCATTCTTAGTCCTTGTTTTGTCTTGAACTTCATTTGAAATTTTAGTTCAAGTGATTTTAAGCACTCAAGACTAGCCTTTCTTTCAACTTCATCAATCGATGTGAGCTCTACATTCATTTTCTTTTCAAATACATTTTCCTCTTGCAACAATCCAGAGTCTAGTTGTTTTTCTGAATATTTCTTCCCATTTACATAGAATTTGCATATCATACCATCACACGATCCAACAAGATATTGAAACTTATCATATTCAAGTTTAGGACCTTCAAGAGTTACTTTCATATCTTTGCTGTAAATATCAAATGACCATTTTTCATTTCTGGTTGCCACCAAAGCGTAGCATCCACTCATAATTAAAGTCCTATTTTTAGATGGTGCTCCAGATACTCTTGCCCATGCTTCGATTGTAGTGGCTTGTGATGTATCGAATGATATTGCATTAGTCTTGACACACAGTTTCACATTACATTTTTTGCTTGCAGAAAAGTAAGTTGAATATTGAGATTTGACAAAAGGTCCTTCTTGCTCATATAGCACATGTCGAGAATACAAGCCAAGTCCTTCGCATTTCAACAATCCACGATTTTTTACTATGCGGCTTCCATTTCTATCCCCTAAAATCCAGTACAAATGTGGACGATCACGTTGTACTCGAATTTGATAGTTGTGAAAAAATGTACTTTTTGATTCCAAGGATGATATTATAGCGTCTGCTACTCTTTTCATGAATATATTATGCTTTATCCTAGGTCCTACTTTAATGATATCACTTATACCAAATCTGTGTTTTCCCTCTTTATCTATGAAACTCGTGATACTTGAGTTATTGATTTCTATTAGCATCATTTGACTCAATCGGGTAATAATATAGACGCTCATTGATCGTGTTTCATGAAATAAATCAGAGGATTCTATTAATAATAGAGCACAATTACCAAAACGTTGTCGTACTCCTGGATAGACTTGGTTACACCAAAATGACTGAGATTTTACATGAAATCCGGTTGTTAAATTAAGGAAATTTGCCACAAGATTGATCCGAAGTGTATCAGATGCATTTAGGTTTGAATTTTGTGACATATTTCGAAGATAGCTTCTCAATAGATTTTTTATGGTTCTTGCAGTCATCTCAGCTAATAATAAAAGCCTCAATTTCCGTGAGTTTTGATCATTACTTATCACTCCAGAATACAATTCTTGGTTGTTTCGTGATTTCCCCTTATACGGTTGGTCAAGAGTCATAATAGATGATGTGAAGACAGACTTTGAATTCGTTGAAATTTCGTAATACTCTCCGTTTATTTTCATTCTGGCTCCTCGTCTTATTTGATTTGTAAAATTATTATTTGTTTGAACTTTTGTCTCTTTGTGTATAAGATTAACTGTACCTTTTAGTTTGACCCAAAATTTAGATCTTAATAATCCCAAATGGCGCATATTTAATCCATTTGCATGCATCAGCTCAGTAATATCTATACCAAATCCTTTGGAGTAATTTTCATCTAGTTGCATGCATGCAAGGTTTTCAGCAAATAGTGTCAAATGACAGGTGATCAAATACTTTGTAGCCGCCTTATTTTTGTTCGTATGTTCTCCAGCATCTGGCACACCATGAATTATAAGACAATTTGCATCAGGACTAAGCTTGTTCTTGTATTTACTTACAAACTCCGGTCTTAACATTCTCGAAAAGATTGTCATCCCACGGGGCGATGAGTGCAGATGAAGACTTTCCTCCGGATTTTCAGAAGGAAATGATCTCCAAAAATTGATAAGGCAGTAATTGCTCTGATTAGTCTTGAATCCTTTAATATCCGCAGAACAATATAATTCTTTTGAAGTCAAATCATGCTCCCCTTTCACAAAATGTCTCCTCAAGTTCAATTTGTTAGAAAAAGCTTTCATTTTCAAATCAAGAGATTTGTCTTTATTCAGTACTATTTTTTGAACTTTTACAATTCCAAGGACTTGATTTGAAGTAATGCCCTTGATATTACCCTCTAGATCATATTTTGTAATCATGATGGGCAATTCAGATACAGCAAGTACGCGGAAACCGTGTACATCAATGAGCGCCTGCAGTGGAATAGTAACTTTTTCTTGTCCAATTTTTAAGTATTCTTTAGATCCTCTTATTTCGTGCCCTCCTGCTTTTGCGGCTAATTCATCAGAACCGTCAAAAATACCATCGTCGTCTACTAGTACCCTGAAGTGAATATTACGATAGAAATAATGATACTTTTCACTGTCCCTGCCTCTACCGCCAGCACTGCCCCGTCCGTCCACTGACCTACGAGAGTGTGGAAAAAGGGTCTTTTTGTTCCAAGGTTTATGCAATTCATCAATGATTATTGTGGCATATTTAGATGCGGCACTTAGAAATTCATCTGAAATATTTTTGATTTCCATGTATTTGCTTTTAGTGATTTCTTCATCTTTCTCCTCAATATTCACTGTAAATTTATATCGACCGATCCAATCATCCTCATCCACATACGGTAACAACTTTTTGTGTAAAGGACTTTCATTTTTTATGATTTGTCCTGATAAAAAGCTGTAATAGTAGATTTTCTGTGCTAAAGCAATTTCAGCTTTATCAAGTTTAATCCTCAAAGCTATGAATTCGTCTTTAAGATTATCTACTTTCAAAGAATAAGATTGAATTTCTTTCTGCGTTTGCTCCAAAGGTTGTGAATGCTCTTCACCTTTTGTGGTCCTTTTGCTGCTGGATTTCATGATTTTTTCTTTCTGCTTTAGCTCAAACATTTCTTTACCTCTTTGAGATCTTTTGAATTCTACAAATAATGAGAACACAAAGTTGTTACATTTGGAAACATGTGAAATAAGATTTTTAACTAGCCCAAATTCAATGCTTGAATCTAGCATATTATGTAATACATCTGACACAATGTTGGTGTCCCTCAATACACGAAAATGATTTCGCAAATCCCATTCGAGACTAGATTGTTTATCTTGATGCATAATGTACTGATAAATTAAATCTCTTGAAGGAAGCTCCAAAAGAAGATTGTTTATTTTCAGTGATGTCATGACCTTACATTCTTGTTGAAGATACCGAATAAACTCTACAAATACAAGATCAGTTTTGTACATATTGGCATTGCTCAAAATAGAATATTCCTCTCTATTTTTCTTTTTCACATGAATGTTTGATGGAGGGGTCATAGCATTCGTATGTCTTACGATAGGTTTATGACAGTTAGAATCCTTGTATCCATCAAAACCAAGATCTCGTTGAATTGCTAATTTATTGAATCGTAAAATTATCTCACGTTCTCTTGCCTTCTGAGTTTCATCCAAAAGGTACGCAACACATGCTTTCTTGTCTACTGCATCCCTCAAAGATCCCAACTTAGCTTGTTTCATTCGAATGGTAGCTTCCCATCTCATTTTTTCAGGGCCTGTTTTATCTTCTCTGTCTTTAAATTCTTTCTCCACTTTATGCCTCATCTCTTTGAGAGCTATTGAAAGTGCATCATTGAAAGCTTGCCTTTTCGCAAGCTTCTCTGCTATTAGACGAGAATTCCTACCCCTGAATAGACTTTGTAGTCTTTGTGCTGCTTTGAGCTTTGCTTGCTTCTGATACCAAGTAAAATTAGTCAGATGACCATTATCCAAAGGAACAATATGAGAAAAGCTTGAGGAAATGTTCTCCTTTGGTCGAAATTTTGCATAATCAGATTTTGTGAAATCTTTTGTACCCATCATAAGAGCAACCTGGTGTACAAGAATTTTCTGTTGTTGTAACAGTTTTGATCGAGGTATTTGAAGCATATATGTGAAGTGATGCTTCAAACCATATGGACTTATGTTACCCATTTCAAGTAAGTGAATTGAATTAGATTCTTTTCTTTGAAGGTCACTTGTATTGCTCTTGGTTCGAATTTTGAAGAAAGTGCAAGTCGCACTATGTCGTGATATTTCTTTCAATATGTACTGTAGTGTTTCATAATGTGTTAGTCCCTCGGATGTACTCATGTTGTATTCTTTTGTTGCTCGTACATATATGCTGAAAATCTGGTCTCTTTCTAGTATTGAATGGAAGCATCCAATGGTTTGTAAAGCTCTTGAACCACAAAGAAGTAGATATATGAATTCATTCCTAAATAGAAATCCGTCCTTATTTAGATCGAAGAGGTTGACTAAATACCGCATCTTTTTATGTGCGTTTTCATTACAAAGAAATGTCATAGTCACAATAAGGTCAATAATTGATATTGTTTCGTTTTCGTTCGAAATACACTCGAACAATGGCAAAATTCTGTTTTGTTTTTGCCTTCTTCTGAATGAACGTTGAATTAAAAGCTTTTGGTCTTCGATGTCTTCCAATACATTCGCCACACGTCGTGTAGCTTCTTCAAGACGTCCTTCAGCAAATATAAGCATGCTGCGATCAGATTGCTCGTATCGAATTTTTCGCCGCATTTTTATGTCTTCTTTGATGGTAATTAATTTTTGCTTTTCATTGTCCATTATGTTTGTTTCTACTTCTAGGCTTATAATGAGCATTCTCATTTCTTTTCGCAATTTTCGATATAAGCAATCACAGGAAGCTTTTTTTCCAGATTCATTACCCATAAATATTTCCAGATCACTTTCCATAAATCGAGTTTGCATCTTTTCTTTTTCGTCAGATTTTTCGTTGTTTAAAATCAAAGTCTCAATTTCCATATCATTTGCAATAATTATCGACTGATACTCTTTGTCCATCACTTTCAGGATAGAAGTTCTCTTTTCTTGCGGTAGTTCAGATAGTTCGATTTTTTTTCTTTCCTTGCGATGATTCATAACATCTAACTTATGTCTTTCCCGTACCATTTTAATCTTGTTATCACGACACTGCTTCTTTTTCGTACAACGACACCTATGCTCAGTCAATCTATCTCTTTTCTCTTTCGTCTTACGTTCTACGATAGATTCTTCCAGAGAAACAAATTCTTTTTCTCTCTCCTTTTCTTTCAAATAGGAGTTTGTCCATTTCGTATTTTTATATCCAAAAAAAATTGGAGATCTTAGTTCTGGATCGAACGATTTTGGAATAGGAATCCTATAGCTAGTTTCTGGCCGTAACAAAATGCTAAACTGGCTCTCAGAATTTAATGGAGGTGATGAAGCCTGATAAGTTACTATTGGTGTGTTTTTATTTCTGTCTATGGATATGTCTAAAGAGACGATGGTCTCATTTGATGAGACGCTACTAATTGAAACACTGCTTTCGCTTGTTTTCGATCCCAAGCTTGAATTATGGCTTGTAATATGAGTATTTGACTCTTGTAGTTGCTCCTGTTCAATCACCTCCTTTTCTCGAATCAAATCAATATTAAGATTATTATTAAGTTCCATCGATGAAACCTCACTTTCTTTCATTCCGGTGAAATCTTCATCCAGATCAGAATCTGAACTGTTCTCATCTGAGGTGTATATGTCATCATATACCGATGCAGGTATTGATTTTTCTCTTATTTTTTTAAGCAATACTTGATATTCTTCCCATTTTTGAATCTCATCTTGATCTGGATCAAAAGCGTAATTCTTTGTACAAGGATGCCATGATTCCTTTCTTTTCTCTGCTATTTGAAATTTTCTGTGATCTTCAACTCGTTGGATTACAACGTTATATTCTTCCCAAGTACATCGGGCGGATGCTGTGTAGTAATACAAAAGATTTTGAGAGGGAATTATTATTTGACCTTTATCATCGTTTGTGCATGCTTGGTGTCGTAATTGCTGTAAGTCTGCTGAGGATTTGAACTGATCTGACGCATATTTAATGTCGTCAATTGTCCATTTTTCAAAAAAATCGAATGGTGCTTTCAATGATATGGCATAATCATTAAGATTGCCATTCTTGACATATTCATTGTAAATTTTCTCATTAATATGTTTTGAAATTGTACACCCCATAGCTTCAATCCTAGGAGTGAAAATTCTGTAGCAATTTTTCTCAAACTAATCCTATGAACGTGTTAATCCTCAACAATGTGGAGCTTTTTTATTGTGGTCAAATTTATGTTACTACCTTTCCTTAAAATGGAAATATTTTTTCAATTGAAAGTAGGGATGGATTACCTGTTACTTTATTACTTTATATTAATTGATTGCATGGCTTTCAGAGATTTTCAAATTTTCTTGTCCAAGAAAAGTAAATTCAAAAAAGCAAAAGTTGTTATTATAACGTGATGAAGAAAGATTCATGAAATAAGAAATCAAACGGATTAATTGTTCAGTCAAGTAATCATCTATTTCAAAATAAAGCCCCACATGATAATTCTTCTTTTCAAATAGGTATCAATAATGGGCGTGAATTTAATTTCATACCGACTCTTTCTGTGAAAATCTATTTCACGAAGTAAAATCAACGTGTATCCATTTCTGGTGGAGGTCCTGATGAAAAAATAGACCAAGGAAGCAGAATATCGGGTACGTTATCTTTCATCCAACCTGGGACGGGTTTACCAGCTTCCTTTTCAACCTGAGGAAACACAAAATTTGGAAGTAAGTATTTCAAACTCCTAATACTTGCAGGTTGAGTGCCATCAATATCTGTGAAATCCATTTCTTTTGCTAATTCTGCAACGACTTCTATATTTCCCGTTCGGTCCATCATTTTATCTTTGGGTAATGAGGCTAGTTTTACAACTGCTCTCCCACTAAAGAGTGGAGTTTCTCCTGTCGATAAATCTAAATTTCCACTGGCTTCATCCCAAGTGCCATCTTCCACCATTTGTAGATTTGCTTCAGTTTGAACCAAACCTGGATATAGAGTTGTTGTTGCAACACCATACTTATTTAGTTGGTATGACATATCAACAGACAATCTATCAATTGCAGCTTTTCCCACGCCATATGCAACGTTGAAAGTGTAGCTTTTCCCCCCAAATGATGAAACCAAACATAACAAAGGTGGTGCTGATTTTTCTGATCCAAAAGTTTTCGCTGTTTCAATCATTTTTGGAGCGGCTGCTTGACAAGCTGCGTAGACTTGTCTTAATCCAACTCCATTCACTGCATCCCACATTTCCATGCCTTGCTTCCAAAATTCATCTCTCAAAGAGGAACCGGCTGGAGTAGTATATGCCGAGCAAACTAGCAAATCAATTCTCTTCTCTTTATCAAATATCTGAGATATAGCATTTTCAATTTCTCCGTCTTTGCTTAAATCACATGGGATAGGATAGCCTTCTCCCCCTCTCTTTGTCACTTCTTCAGCAGCAGATTCAACTGTCAGATCAAGATTGTCAGCCACCGCTCTTTGAAAATCAATTTGAACTTTGTTTTCACGACTGCTTCTTCCCAAAGTGTAAACTTTGTACCCTGCCGTTCCTAATTCTAGGGCTATTCCTCTACCAATTCCTCTTGAAGCTCCTGTTACAATAGCAACGCGTTGTGGAGATACAGATAAACCCAACGTGGAGGGAAATAAAAATGTTGCAGCAAAAATGATAATTTGTGCGATCATTTGTGCGATCATTTATTTTCTAAATTTATTTTCCTGATGACTTTATCAGTTCATGCAATAAAATACCATGGATTGTATATCTTTTCTGAAAATTTTAAAAGAAAAGTTGATGTTGGATCTTCACGAAAAATGAAAACAAATACAATTGCTACGTCTACATAAAATTATATACTATACATATTTTGTGGTATATTCTATAAAGGTATATGATGAGTCATTGTTTACAAAAAGTTCTAGACAACAGCAGAGAAGAAAATATTACTGTGATCATCTCTCTCTAGAGAGAGAGCTAGAGAGAGAGCTAGAGGTACAAAACGAATTGTGGTATAGTACTATACCGTATAAACTTTCTGTCGTCCTCTGAATTGCTACTTGAAAACCTTGTCGAGCATTTTAAAATTTAGATGTACCGTATTACTAATAGAAACTTATTTTTAACATTGGCAATAAGTATTGCTTCATGCATACCACGAACTACTGGTTGTTAGATATTATAACATTACATTTACATATTCTTCCTCATCAGGACCTCTCTTACCGCTGATTTCATTTCCTGACAAAAAAACTCTTTGCCTAGATTGTTTGCGCGATTGGTTGTGCCTTAATGCAACTAAATATGGATTGTTGCATTCAGCATCAGTTTGACTATTTTGTACATTATGAATCTGTGCATTGGCAAGGTATTCTTTTGTGTATGGAAAGTTATTTCCTATTTGGTTCAATGGATTCTTGGAATTGATATTAAAGAGACTTTGAGTTGGGAGGGATGATTGCAAAGGTATTTGATTCAAGTAATGAGAGTCTAAACCCATAGAAGAGTTTAGCTGCTGCAAATGATTTGTCGTGATACCATGCAGAAGATTTGTATTATTGAAAGGGTTTAAAGCTAAATTTTGTTGATACATTTGACGTGAAGAAATAGGTGCGTTGGATATTTGGTGATTACCATACATTGTCTGAGGATATAAGCTTCTTCCGTATATATGCTGCGTTGGATTTGTGTCCAATTTATTCATATAGTTTTGCATCATAATTGCATTCGAATCCAGGAGAGAAGATTGCATATGGATGTCTTTAATTTGAGAAGAAAAGGGAGATAAAGGAGTGAGCTTACGGGGTGCATATTCAGAGGAATGGCCTCTTTTCTGGAGTTTAGTTTGTGTATTTTGCTTAATGATTGGAGGAGGTGTTTTTCTTTTTCGTGAAATATTTTTAAGTGCATCATCTTTCGAAGTCTTTTCAATTGCTTCCTCAAATTTCATTGCATTTTGTTGGTTTTTTTCAGTTGCAGGTTTGCAATCTAGATCTGCATCTAATATTGATTTCTGAGATTGCTTGTTAGCAGTTTCGCTTTCATGTGACTGTTGCGAATTCAATTCACCCTCATCCTGCACATCTTGGTATTCATCCCCCCCTCTGGTTATTACATTATTCAAAAATAAATTTGCAACATCGCACATTTCAATCAGGTTTTCGTTTTCGATTTGGATTGATACTCTTTGTATCTAATAATTAAAAATGAAGCTAACATTGAGTTTAAGTGAAGTAAATCTTTTTACTTCAAATTCATGTACATCACTTACCTTTTCGACACAAGAAAGTAAATCTACATGAAAAAGTTCCTTGATCTTTATTACCTGAGAGGCTTTTTTTATAAACGAGAATGTTAGGAGAAGCTTTAAGATGGAGGAGATTACTTCTTCGTTCAAACTTTCTGGTAGAGAAGCGCCGTTGACAATATCAGCTAATATTTTATCCAGCCACAGAGTGAATATACCTTTCACCCCTGATGCTTCGGTATTGCCAGTATCAAATAAACCTTTTCTAGCTCCTGTTGATGATTTCTGGAGTAGTTCAATACATTCAAGCTTGACTTCCAAAGGGAATTCTTCATCAAGTAAAATATCTCTTGTCAAAGCAGGTATTTTTTCTTTACCAATAGTATTGGGGTTGCTCCCATAATATTTTTGAAGACGGAGTTTTGCATTTTCCACTTCCTTCTTTTCCATCAATGCTATGCTAGAATTGCCATGATTAAATGCTGCTTCAGCTTTATTGATGGATTTGTCTAAAGAATAACCGTCGTCATCACCATGATTTTCATCTTCGTCATCAGTGTCAGTGTCCGTATCGGCATCTGAGGAGTCGTCTACATCAGATTCTGCTGGCTTAAGTGAAATATCGGGTAAAGCCTCGCTACGAAAATGATCGGATGAATCCTCCTTTTCTTCTAATAAGACTTCCTGACACGGAGTATTTACATTATTTTCCTCTGATTGTTCATGTACTTTACCTCCGTCTGATTCTATAGTTAATTCCTCTTTTTGCAAAGATGAATCATTGACAGTATCTGTTAAATTAATATTCTTGCTTTTCAAAAGCAAATTAAGTTTCAAATTCGATAGTACTACCATAGAGTTATTCCATTCTCCTAAGTTGAAGTTTTAGGGTGAACAAGAAGATTTAAATGTCAATAAGTAATGATAGTATAAAACCTGAAAAGAGAAGGGTTCTTACCGTTTGAATTCATTTTTTGTTCTCCCCAAGGCCATCTATTACAACGCTCTTCAGAAGCCTTGACAGACGAGGCATAGTCAAGGTTGTCTTCTATTTTACGCTTGTTTTTATTTTTTTCTTTTTGCAACTTTTTTAAACCCTTTATGAATTCGCATGTTTTAGATAAAACAGTATCCAAGTTAAGCAAATTACTCATGATGAAATGTGCATCGTGTTTCAACAAACGCAAATCAAAGGGCTCTTTCATCAAAGATGCATCTGAAATGATGTCTTCTTCCGAAAGAAGTAACGAATTGTAGGATTCTTCAGGTGAAAGGTTCGCATGAAATGCCACCAAAGTGGGTTGAATGTAACCTCTAGAATCACTCATCATATCTACAATATTACTCAAAAGACTAACTTTGGCATGCCAACTTTGATGCAGTTCGTGCTGAGAAATTCTTTTGCCATTGGGTTGCTTTATAAACTTTCTACACGGTTGTTTTAATCTGTACCAAGCTAAATTAGATAATACCCAAATTCCCCGATCTTCTCGGTGTCTATCAATCATCCTAAGCAAATTAAAAATAATATAAGCTTTTTGGGTCCAAGTCAAAACATGGCGAAGAAGAAAAAAGGCAAGTAAGGAACATACCAGTATTGGATATCAGTTATTACCACTTTTGCATTTGGTCTGTCTTGACTGTCGATTGATGGCTCTAGTTCGCCATACAGAGAAGCATTAGCGAATTTTGTAGCATTTTTTGGAAACGGTACTCTGGAAGTCTCTACGCATCCAGGTTTCGCGAGAAACCAATTTCTTATATGACCTTCATTGAGATTTTAGTTCAAAATATCGCGGTGAGTTTCGTGTGCATTGTTATAAAATGAAAATAGACGAAAATAGTCATCACTTACGATAGGGTTCAGCATAAATGTTGTCGTCATTGTAACCTTCATCCAGTTTTGGATGGTTGTATATGTCGCCATAGACCTGAGCCGTTAATGTGAACATGGAATTCAATTTAAATTTACGTAAAAGTCAGTTTTCTTTAAGTAGAGCATTTTCCCTAACTTACGTCTTTTTCATCGAGCCATATCATCGGGCTTCCAATGGACTTCGATCCTCGCTCTAGCTGCCTTTGCCTCGGCATTGATGTTATGAAAAGAGGGCTTGACGAATTTCTTCAACAAATTCTTTAATGTGAAAAGAGGTTGCTTTGACTTCTATTATTGAAAATTCTTTCGAAAATATTTCAGTTAGTGTCCTCTTGCGCCATAAAGTGACATATGATTGTAAAATTATTGTACAGCGAGAAGGAATAACTGGAACGATAAAATAGATATACAATACCACTACTACATACACATTAATTCATACACAAGACTCTGTAAAAACTTTTTTTACAAAACCTACTTTAATTGAAATTGTGCTCTTTATGTTTTGATAGAGGAGAAAAATAGCATATGATATAAATAGACTAAATTATACCAACTGCGTATGGATATTGATGAATTATCCTTAAGAACGATGTTTAAATTATTATTGAGCCGAAAGAAATGTGATATGTATAGCGAAGATTCTTTTAAATAAAAAGCATCGAAGAACATTTCTAATGTTCGGATTATCTGCTGCTGATTTGTTTACAACATAAAACTCGATTCTTCAACATTAAATTTTTGAAATAGAGAAAAACAAAAAACAGAAAATGGGAGAAGCCTTAAGCTATGAAAATGTGTTGCACTTGCTACTTTATTGAACTCTCTCAACTCAAATGCGAAAGTTGATTTTATTTTCCTATAGTTATATGCTCTGTTGAAAAGGTTTACGTGAGGATAAAGAAAACAATTTATAAAATTTGAATAATGATCAATTCAATGTGATGTAAGGAATTCTTCATTGAAAAAATACTCTATCTACCTTGGATTCAATATTGTATCTCATTCAGATATGCTTCTATATCGTAACTATTTGAAATTAGTTTGGAGGGAGATAAGGGATACATAAAAATAAAAATAACGATCAATTGAAAACGATAAATCTTGTTCTCTAGACATGAGCATCATTATGTTTTAATTTATTACGAGTGAATGATAAGGGAATTTCCAGATTCACAATTCCATTCAGAGAACTTGGAACGATTAGCAGCTAACCTTTTGAATCAATTATAGACGAGATAAAAAAGGCTCTTTTTCTTCTCTGGAAGTAAACATGTTTACCTCAGTTTGTAGTAAGAGTCAGCATCAGGAGCTACTTGTGCGTCGCCATTAGGTCCATGTTGTGGAACCTCTCCATCTCCATGATACTTAAGAGGGCGGAAATAATGGGATGCTCCTGCTGCATGACGTTCCCAATGATCACACTAATGAAAACGTGAAAACGAATTAGAACATGAGGTTTTGACTCATAAAAATTACATACATGACAATGACAAAGAAACGAGTACGAGATACACCTACCTTGGTGCTATCCTTACGCATTTTGTAAGCAACAGCTTGAGGCAAAAAGTTGTCTTGATACTGAGCACCGTCAGTTCTCATTCCTCTCAAAATAGGTTTCTCAACTTCGTACTTCCATCCTCTCTTTTTGGCAAAGTAGACAGCCTCCTTGGCGTTATTAAACTTCATTTGAAAGACCATTCCACTTCCCATAGAGTCATTTCCACTGACCCATCCCATAAGAGGGTTACTCCAAGTGTTTCCCATAGCACCATCTTCTTGAAAACTAATGATCCAAGTGTTCTCTCTGGTAGTAGGAGATTGCTGAGGGTTCTTTTGTTCCTGACGGATGACGACTGTGCGTTCTTCGCCATAGAGTTGATAGGAATCTCCGTGTACCATGGCTGGATCAAGTGCGGAGATTTCCTCAGGCTGAGCTGGAAGTACGGGTTCAGGAGTCGTCAAAGCAGATTGGTAGATGGCGTGAGGATCTACAGAAGAGAGATTGGAGGAGTATTTTTGTACGGAGTTTTGTGCGGAATCATCCAGGTCAGGATGAGTCGTGGAATGTGGGGGAACTTCTGTCTCAGGTACCGATTTGGTGGGTACTGAAGAAAAGCTCAGAGATGCTCCACTGCGACTGGACCTAACGAAACTGGAACGAAGGAGGATCCTTGAGGTAAGCATGATTTCGTCTTGATGTTCCTGCTGGCAACAAGCACCTCTGTTGGAGTGTGTTATTGACCGGCTTACAGTCTCCTATGTAATCTACACCTTCTACAGACGTGATGTAATTGAAATTTGATTTCTAGAAAATAGTTAGAGTTTCAGTTCTTTACATGACGTAATCACATTGGCCTCATTGCATAATTCATTCATTAATTAGTCTCTAGAGAGGAGCGAACATGCTATGAATTGTTTTTCAAAAGAAATTTTGAAGGCTTCAACACTATAGTTTGTACCTTCCCTTACGTCCATGAAAGTTTACAATAAGAAGATATTTTTCATTTATTACCATAACATCATTAAATTTAAGCTCAAAAACAATTTTCACTGGATTGAAAGTAGAGAATGGGGAAGGATCATACATCAAAAAAATCATTAAAACCAAAAAGTAGAGGCAGATCACGGTCTCCATCTAATTCATCGAGTGACTCATATCACAAAAAATCTCGCAATAGTCGAAATCATGGTCAAAGTCGACACAGGAACAGCGATCACAAAAGTCGAAAAAAAGATAAACGAAAGCATTCTAGACATCGTAAAGGTCAAAAACGTCGCAGTAAAAGCTCTTCCCAGTCTTCCTTCGACGAAAGTAACGATGATAACTCAAATCGATCTGCTAACCGATACCGTAGCAAAGAGGAAGAAGAACGAGAAAGAAATAGGCAAGCTGTCAAATCCCGTCCACGTCAATGGCAACTAGCCACCGATGAAGAAGGAGATAGTAATGAGATGAAGAATAAACGTGCATTAGGAGATAATGAGAGTATTGATACTTTTGAGAAAGATATCAAAAAGAAAAACAGAAAACACAAAGAAGATAAGGAAAAAGATCATAAATCTACTTCACGAAAACAACATAAATCTTCTTCCAAGCGCCGCAGTTACAGTCGAAGTCGAAGTCGAAGTCGAGATTATTACAGTGATAGTGATTCCTCTACTGATAGTCGTTCTCATAGCAAAAAACGCAAGCGTCACCATTCCAAAAAACATTCACGTCGTAAACATGATAAAAAACATAAAAAATCCAAACATTCCAAAAAAGAAAGCAAACATAAAAGTAGTAGTTCCTCTAATATGACAACATCACAGGATACGTTTGGAAAGTACGGTATCATCAAAGAATCGGACTATTACAAGAATCAACGATCCTTTGAAGCTTGGATGGCAGAGGTAAAAAAAATTCCATCCTTTACAGGTCCTAAATGGGAGCTTATGGAATACTTTAAAGAGTTTTGTGAAGATTTCAATACTGCCACTATGTCTCACGTCAAATATTATAATTATGATAAATGGGAAATGGAAGAGTATGCACGCCAAAAGGAATCCTTGAAGAATAAAGGCGGTGCTATATCAGATGAAGCTAAACATTTGGAATATTTGAGGCAGAAACAAATTGAAAAAAAGAAGAAAGAAGAAGAAATGGTGAGGGGTATGATGAGTAAAGAAAAGATTGAAGAGATGAAAATGCAGGCACAGTTGAAGATGGAGATGAATTTAGCTTTCAAGACAGGGGATGAAGAAACGAAACGTCGATTAATGAAAAAATTAGAACCAGATGAGAAAAAGATAAGTGTTGCTCATCCCTGGTCGAAATAAGCATCGATTTGAAGTTAAAATAAATCAAGCAAAGGAATTTATTGCAGCAGTCATCAATTTATTTCACTACAGAGACTTTTGTATTAAGAAACTTGATTTTTCATTCATGAAGTAACGAAATTTGGAATCTTCGTCTAGTCTCATACCTTTCAACAAACTTTAGTCGATATAATACATCTATCATTTTTTTCAGGAAAATCAAAGATTCTTCAATTAGTAACATACATTATAATAACTTTATTTTATTTTTGAATGATTTGAATCAAAACTTTGAATCATTTGAGCGTATCAGTTGCAACCAATATACTTAACACTTAGATATATATCAAAAGTAACTAAGAGCACAAACTCCGCATGAAGTTTTGACATGCTGTGTGCGGAAGAAAATTTTCATCAAGTTGCACTGGTTTCGTTTAGCAACATCCTGACTTTTGGTTCAAACTCTGGCCTTGTCCTAGGGGTACCTTTCCCTTGTTGGTTGAGGCTGAAGTGTTTGGTTGAGTCTTCATACGTGCTTTAATCTGACTTGCCATGGTGAGGAAAGCTTGCTCAACATTATCAGATGTCTTTGCTGAAGTTTCAAGGAATTCAATTCCAAGACTGTCAGCAAATTCTTTACCTTGCTCAGTTGAGACAACACGTTTCGCAACCAAATCGGACTTGTTACCCACAAGAAGTTTATTCACGTTTTCGCAAGCATACCGATCGATTTCATGAAGCCATTGTTTTACATTGTTAAATGATTCATTGTCAGTTACATCGTATACGACAATAATTCCATGTGCTCCACGGTAGTAGGAGGAGGTAATTGTACGGAATCGCTCTTGTCCGGCAGTATCCCAAATCTGAAGCTTGATAGTCTTTCCATCAAGCTCAATTGTGCGAATTTTCTAAAGAAGAACAAAAAATAAAATTCGTGAGGATAGGCCTCTTCACATTGCAATCATTTTGCATCACCAAGAGCTACTTACGAAGTCGACACCAATTGTTGAAATATAAGACTCCGTGTAGGTATCATCAGCAAATCGAAGTAAAAGACATGATTTACCTACACCTGAATCTCCGATCAAAAGAAGTTTGAAAAGATAATCGCTGTGAAAAAGAACAAACAATTACAGAGAACAAAATTGGTTAGATACGTTAAAAAATCAGTAGCTTTTCAAATTAATCAAAGTGACAATTCAGATTCATCGAGAACTTGGATTTGAAACAGATCGAAAGCGTGAATACCAAAAATGAATTCTGGTTGCTAAAAACTTAGCGCGTAGAGGTCGGTATATCAAATCGTAGTTCAAACAATTATTTAAGAGAAGAATAGCAAAGCGTTCTCTGTGGTTCGTCCGCTGCACATGATCATCATCGAATACAACGATGTTACCCAGAAGACATCGATTTCAGAGTCAATGAGGATCTTCTTTTAAGTGAATGACTTGTAGGAGAGGATATCTGATTTGAAAAACCGAATAATCTTGCCGGGATTCACAGAGAACGATATGGAAGTCCTTCAGAAGAGCAACCAATTCTTGAAACTGCGTTGTGCTTAAGACGGCTTGGCTCATTTCTTTGATCAGAGCAGTGCGCTCCTTGCTTTCTTGCAAGAACAACTGACTTACTATTCTGGACTCATTCTGAAATTTTATTTGGGTTGGTTCAGTTCAGTGGGGATGTTGTTAGTCCTGTAATTGTTTTTACCGTTTCAGTGTGATAAGTTGTTGGAATTTTAAGAAATTCTAAAACTTAACTATATCTTCCTAACAATGCCTGTTTACAATAGCACGCTTACGTAAACCTATATACACAGTTCTTAGTTTTAATTCAGTCCCATACGAACATACTCGAATCTAACATGGACGAAACCGTTTGGGTCATCATTGCTTGAAAAATCAATAATTATGTCATATGTTTTCACGTAGCAAAAATTATAATAACCGCGTTAAGAGCATTCACAAATGATTCAGTACTTCATGTACACAAATGTCTTCGTTTATGATCCATGTACAAAATAGAAGACTACAAGACGATAGGTATGGTACGGTATAGCACTTGAAAAGTGAAAAAAACCGTTTTGTAATCGTTGTTCATGATAGGTCCGATGACCTACGACAGGATGATGCGATCGACTTTTTCTACTGCTTCTCTTCCTTGAGAGCTCCAGCAGAGAGAGAGAATGAACGAAAATATGAAAAAATTGTGACGTTCATATAATTTACATTAGAAAAGTAGTTATAATGTACACAAATCAAAATGTGCACACTCAAATGCTCACATTTTCCAAATTTGTTGCAAGAAGTACTGTTATTGAAGAAGAGTGGACCGAGAGAGTAGCGGATTGTAATTCAATGCTTCATTCGAACATTTCATTAATTTTTATTGCATTTAAGACTAAATTGTATGCATGAATGTTTTGTTTCATTTAGCTTTTTTCAGGATAAAAGGCTTCCAAATAGGTTTAGCTTCATTGCGAACGAGGTGCATATCAATATAATGCTCTATCAAGTATTAGAGAAGAAGGCAATTTGCAGTAATCATTACATTCATTGTAATGTATTGGTGGGAATGGCTAATGATTGTCAATACAAAATTAATACATGATGTCTGCAAATAAACTGTTTAATTTCTTGATAAGATAGACTCATGATATATAGATGCTGATGGTCGGCTTTCACTCGTGGTCGCAAGTATAAATCTGATCTGAATTGATGACGTATAGGGAAGCTGTTGCAGATCTACCTACGCGTAGGAACTGAACCGCATTTAAAAAATATCTACAAACTTAACTAAACTAAACTAAACATATCATTTCCATGTTATATCATGCTATGCATTGAATGAAAAGCTTTGAATACAAGCATGATGGTATAACTTACATTACTTGGATTATATACTTATTAAGAGAATTTTGCCGAATTTTCTTCTCGAGATTTTTATGAAAGATTATTCAATTTGATTGATGCTTATCAAACTTTACAAATTAAAACAGGAATACACAAAATGCTGAATCCACTATGATGAAATAATGAATAATGAATTGCCTCTTGAAAATGATGATTCTTACACCGAACAAAATTCGTCCATTAGTAAGCTGCTTAGAGTGCATTCTTCAAAATGAGATAGAAATAAACCTAGTTACCCTAATTTGTGTACCACAAAAATCTTTCTGAAGATAATTATTTTGTGTTCAGAAACAAAGCTCGATGTAGTATTGGCTTCTTATATGAATATACAAATGCAGATTGCTTATGCTCGCTTGCGACTTCAAAGTCAATTCTGTTCATTAAATTGTGAAGAGTAATTTTAAGCTTGAGAAAGATTATGCGAGAAATTGAATTTGTAGAGCCGAAGTGATGAGTTACATGATTCAAAAAAGACTCTTGACGGGTCCTACAGATTGGTTATATTTTTACTTATGATTAGTCTTTTACGGAACTGCTGACATAAATACATAGGTATTTGAATTAATTTTTCTTTTAAGATTGTAGAGGCTGTGATCTAATACATAGTTCTGGATTAAGTCTGTGAACGCGGCGAACTTTGTTTTCACCATTAAGCCGAGCTACATAAACTGTATTGCAGTTGCCGCAATTGTGATATTCACAGTTCTTATTATCATTATATATCTGCGTACGCATGAAGTGATACTTATATAGCATGATCAAGAAATAATATCTAGGGTAATCGTGTTACAATAATCATACTGTACTTCTATACAATGCATTCTTTTAAGTAAGAAGAGCCGTGTTAAAAATGTAGTAAACTTATTTTTGAACGTAAATAAAGCAACTCTGTACAAAAGTATAGAAAAATGACCAGGAACTACAAAATGGTTTTATATCATTTTGATTGAGTGGACAAACTGAAACGGACCAGATATCAAACAAATTAAGCGAGAATCTCGACAGGGCATCAAAAATGAGCAATCAAAATAATTCGATAGGACTTGTTGAAGTTCATTTCAACAGCCTATCCAAGAGCATTCAGTTAATATTATTGACAGTTGGTATGTTTATTTTCTTCGGTACACATAACATTCTCCAGGAGGCTATAATGAAATTGCCCGACTTTAATTATGGAGTAATGCTTGGTTATATGGAGGTTGTAGGGTAAGATAAATCTTTTGAAAATGGACTTTCACTTTTAGAGGGGAAATTCCGACTCGATTTTTAAATCTTACATGAATGTTTTTTTATTTCAGTGTAACTTTAGGATCGTTTATTGAAAGAACATATGTTGCCAAGGAAACTGAACGAAAAGCTCCATTGTCAGCTTATCCTTTGTTGACATTATGCTTGCTCACATCATCAGGATTGTCAAATATGTCTTTAAATTACATCAATTTTCCAACCAAGGTCGTGTTCAGGTCCTGTAAATTGGTTCCAACAATGATCATCGCCTCTATTGTGAATAAACGAGTTTTTTCATCGTTAGAATATGTCCTCGCATTTGCTGTTTGTCTGGGGATGATTCTTTTTGCAGCAGCAGATTGGCAGCTGACACCAACATTTCACCCTATTGGACTTGTTCTTGTATCTTTAAGCGTTGTTGCAGATTCAATTCTACCAAACGCTCAAGAAAGTTTATTCAATTGTGGCTCTACCCGCCTTGAAGTTACTCTTTTCTCTAATTTTTTTACATTGATCGCAATGACGCTATCAACGCTCTTATCAGGTGATTTACTGGGATTTATTGGTTATATTATGGGCCAGAGAACTTTGTATCTTTACATGGGGGTTTATACTTTGATATCATATATTGCGGTTTCATTTTTCATGCAAATAGTTAAGAAATTTGGAGCGGTCACTGGAGTTCTTGCAGGAACTGCAAGAAAAGCAATGACTTTAATACTTTCATTTGTTATCTTCCCAAAAGAATTCAGTTGGTATTATGCTTTCGGTGCATCATTGGTTCTTGGTGGCTTACTTGCTTCTTCTCTAGTAAAGATTCAAAAGAAAGCAAAAGCCCAGCATGAAAAATCTTCGGAAACAGAAATGTTCATTGCGAATCAAACTTCAAAAGTTTAAAATATATGTAGCGTACACCATGAATGTTACTTATCATTTCGATGAAATATAGGAATTGTTTCTAGTTTAATGTATAAAATGGCCGAGAAACTCATTTAGTTAACATGAGAATAAATTATCTATCTTCCTAATTTTGCCTCAATGAATTTTTAACTAAGAGCATGAAAATTAATTTTTTAAAAACATTAAAATCATCGAGTTTCACGGACTTAATCACGGTGCATATATGTGCTTCACAATAACCGTCAGATCTTTCTCATACCTTCTCCGAGGGGGGTTTATTTACGAGAGTATTGAACATGTTTGATTGGTTTTCCAAGCTCAACTTGATTTACTCTCTGTGCAAAACGAAGAGAACATAAACTCTCATGACTACTAGTTACAGTAGGACTCAAATTGACAAACATAAGTGCCTTGCCATCTCCACTCAAACAATCTTGTAATAAATATGTTAGCTTGGAATTTCTAAATGGTACATGTGAAGATCCATTGCCTAAGGCATTAAATACATCAGCCAGGCAACTTAAGCTTTTGTTAATTGCTTGAGTTTCCTTGAGTCTCTTAATGTCGGCACTGGCGCCGCTACGGTCTAATCTCTCGCTTCCTGCAAGATCACAAAGGTTCAATGATCCATCAACTACGGTGCCACTGTCTTCGTTATATCCTTGAAGATGTAACATAAACACTGAGTGACTGCGAGAACTCTGTGAATTCATTTTTGTCTTTGCAACTGAACGGGACCTAGCTGCACATGCCATGACTCTGTCTAACTGTTCCATCCCTAATTCACTATTTTCAGTGTCAATTGGAATCTTTGATAGCCCATCCACGTAGCTTTTTCCTTCGGCGTTTCTTTTTATAGCCAGTTTGCGTTCTTTTTCTCTGATGTTTCCTTTGGAACTTGATCCCAACAAATCTCTGAGACTTTCGTTATAAATTTCTAAGAAACTAGCTGTCATATTGAATTTCCACTTTTGTCCTTGAAGAACCTTCGATTGAGAGAGAATTTTTTCTACTGCTCTTGGTATAATTCCCCTCATAACTCCATTTCCACTTCCTTGCATTGTATGAGTTTTACCTGAGCCCGTCTGGCCGTATGAAAATAGGCACACATTATATCCGTCTAGAGCACTTTGGACAAAATCTGAAACTTCCTTAAAAACGTAATCTTGACCAGCAGATGGAGGAAATACTTTATCAAACCCAAAATGGAGTCGACTTTGACGTTTCGGATCTGAAATTAGTAAACCTTCTTCATCTGGTTCCACGTCAATTGCAGAGGCGTTCCCATTTCCATCACCAGGTAAGAATGGTCTTGTTCGAACGAAAACTCTAACATTTCCTCTCAATTCTTGAATACGATTGTGCATTTCTCGACGTAAATCTTCTCCTTTTACAAGCTGAGACTCAAGATCTGCAATCCTTACATCTCGTTCTTCTATGCGAGCTTTCAATATTGCTTCGTTATTTGTACTGCTTCCTGAACCGTATGTTTGAGTCAAATCTTCATCCTCGATACAAACCCTAGAGTTCTTTAGAACACTAATTTCAAACTTCATTTTGCCAACTTCTTCTTTCCATTGTTGCTTTCTTTCTTCAAGTCGCGCTTCTGCACTTGATTTCGTCTGTGCCAAATCTGCACAAACAGCATGAAGTTGAGCTGCTGTTGCAATGTGTTCCGTGGTCAGAACTTCTAGTTGAATCTCTGCTTCTTTGGCCTTCGAGTTAGCATCCTGATTATCATCAAATTCAGCCACTAACTCATCGTGACTTGACTGCAAAGCGTGCAATTGTCTTTGTGTTGCATCAAGGTCTGCCTCTAAAGACACCTTATCTAATCTCAAAGCCCCAATTTCGTCCTCTGCATCACGTATCGCAATTCTCATCTCTGCAACATCCCTATCATTTTGTAATTGTCTTGACCAAGTTTCACTAGAACTTGTGCTCTGGTCATGTTGGTATTCCTTTACCTCCTTTGAATTAACAGATGCCTTTAAAGCTTCATATTTGAGTTTATTTCTTTCCTCTTCTAGTGCAGATGTTTTTAATTCTAGATTTCTATATTGCTCGTCAGCAACTTTGTTTGCAGATGATAATTGATCGATTTCATGAAATAGACGTTTCCTCTCTTTGAGCCATGAGTCTTCTTTTTGTCGAAAACGAGCCTCAAGTGGGGCCTTTGACTTCGTAAGGTCGAGCTTTTCTCTTTCAAGCTGCGTAATTCGATGTTGCATAGCTTCTACTCGTGATCGTAGTCCTGCTTCCTCAACTGCACTTACATCTTCATCTTGAGATTTTTTTGTAGAATTTACACTTTTCGTTGAAAGAACTTCTTGATCTTTTGAAAATCATTAGTACACGTGAGGGCTTATTGTGCAAGATATAGTGCATATAAATATTAGAAATAAGGCTTACCTGGAGTGTCAGCAGGTGAAATTGAGGATCTTCTTCTTCTCGCACTTGCACTGAGACTCATACTCCTTCTCCTTGAACTACTGCTACTTCTAGATGATGCAGATATGGAAAGCTTAGGGGTTGAAATCCGAGAAGAAAATGAGATGGTGTTTTCTTCTGTAAAATTTGCAGTAGCGTTACTGGGTGTAGGTGGTAGAAGTTTATTTTCGTCGCGGTATTCTGAATTATTCTGTTGATGTTGGTTTCTTCTCATCCGAAACCTTTCCAAAGCAGTTGTACCTTCCTTCCCACTTTTAAGATTGCCTGTAGGCACTCTGGGAATGTTAGGAAGTGAATCTGCAGTTTTTGCTCTTTTTTTACTTTCTCCTCGCTCTGAATCCAATGAATTTTCCTTATTCATTTCGACAACAGAGGGTTGATTTGGAACTTGACCACGATTCCGAACATTTTTTCTCCACTCTTCTAACATCGCTCTACGGTCTGATTTAACATTATCGTTGGATTCACTCAAAGGAGATGGTAAAGCACCCAGAGAAACTCTTCTGGATCTATCTCGTGGAGCTGAAGAAGATCGAAGACTATATCGTGGCGAGGCGTCACCAATACCACCAATTGACATTCTCGAATTTCTAGCCATTTTGAATTGAAGAAGAGGGTTTCTTTCTTTGAAGTGCAATGTTTGGTTATGCAGGATTAAAAGTTCTGTCTTATTTACAACTTATATATTTTTGAAATTGAGAATCGTGTTTATGAAGGCTTGTAGCGACTAATCTATTTTATAAGAACGATTGGAGGGTTGTGATGCATAAGTTTCGAAGCTTTTGGATCCTTGTTTATTTTTGATTGAGAATTTATTTACGTTGAAGAAATGATTCTATGGTAGGAGCTTTCATTCATCTTGATTCCCTATTCGGCGCGAGATGCGCTTCAAAAATATTACAAACTGCCATCACTTTTCCCTTCGTTAAATAAACGTTTCAAAATGAAGATTCTTTAGGAGGGACTACCACAATATGCAAAGTCCGTAAAATATTCAACTATCCGTTATATTACCGTTTTTATGGTAATCTCGTTATGAACACACATTGTAATTTCACTATGAAGTCGAAGAATCAAAATTCGTTCTAATTATCAATCCTTTCTTTACTTAAAGATGATAATGTCAACGGTCATTAATCTTAATCGAAGTTGACCTATTTATTTTAGTATTTTGCTTAAGTGACATCTTGTTTAACATATATTGTGAAAAATCGCTATGTATCCGTATGGACGTTGTAGATTTATTCTAAGGACGACTTTGGCAGATATTTGAAAGTAAATTTCTTTTCTTTCTTTTTTTTACTCTATCATTGAGTTTTTTTTTCGTTTTCGGGTAATAGGAAGGCTTCGAGTTGGATTCTTTATTTTTTCTCCCCTTATTGGATTTTCATCTTTGGATTTTGGACTTTTTTGAACTTTTTGGATTCTTTTTTATTTTCCTTTTTTTAATTTTTTTAGACTTTGTTTATATAAATAATGACGGAAGAGGAAGGACCACCCGATAGATCCCAGTGATGGTAACTTCGGTAGGTACGTATGCAACGGTGAACTATTCGACGGAATAGAGGAGAGGAATTCTCAGTGGGGCGTGAAGACTGGTTACACACAATATTGATTGCCGTCGTACTAAGACTTAAAAAAAATAACATTCCAAACAAACAAACAAACTAGCATATTTCAATTCAAGGTTAGCTATATTGTTGTTATAGTTATAGTTATAGTTATAGTTATAGTTATAGTTATAGTTATAGTTATAGTTATAGTTATAGTTATAGTTATAGTTATAGTTATAGTTATAGTTATAGTTATAGTTATAGTTATAGTTATA
>Ga0209092_10000804_pt1 | contig 31633 bp, 51 predicted proteins | sample FraStrMetagenome_FD_187446 | JGI IMG/M metagenome (GOLD analysis project Ga0209092, IMG submission 187446) | Marine eukaryotic phytoplankton communities from Arctic Ocean - Fram Strait ARC3M Metagenome (SPAdes) (version 2) | ecosystem: Environmental > Aquatic > Marine > Oceanic | place: Fram...
ACCTGATACGCAGATATCAAGACAAGTACATCGACATCTTCCGCCTTCAAGAGTCTGTTGCTGACGCTCGTGGAAAGCTAGAGCAAGATCAAGACTTCCGCATGGCGGAGGAACTGTTCTATGGTAAGGCAGCCGAACGTTTGGAGCAGCTAGACAATAAGACTAACGATGTGGTGACCGCTATCAGGGAGGCCAAGCTGAATATGGATCAGGTTGATGAGTACCTCTACGCTATGCACGCAAAAGAGCGTAACGCTAGGCTGAAAGAGACAGAAGGGATAGAGAACGGTAGTGGTATGACCGATGCCGACGCCGACAACATCATAGCCTCATATGAAAAAGGGTATGGCTTGATTGGGGAGGATCAGAAGCCAGCTATGCAAGCTGTCCATGCTATGGTCATGGAGATTGCTGCGGATAACAGGAAGTTGATGGTGGAGTCTGGCCTTATGTCTCAGGAAGAGGCAGATGCGCAGCAGCTACACTCACCAAACTATGTTCCCCTTCAAGGTTTTGCTGTTGATGAAAGCGGTTCACGTACGCAAACGGAATACGCAGGCGGATCTAGTGGCTTTAACGTAAGGGGAAGGGAAGGTAAGAAAGCTGGGGGTAGGGAGAGTGCGGCAGCCAATCCATTGGCGCAGCTGATTACCAACTCCGCTAACCTACGCATCCGTGCAGAAAGAAACTTGGCCTTGCAGAAACTGCATAACCTAGTCAAAGAAAACCCTAACTCGGGTATATGGGAAGTGATACCCCCAGGCCAAACTATTGACCCCAACCGTAGTGTAGGTGTGAAAATTGACGGGAAGGAACACTTCATTCAGTTTAATAAGGGGATGGAAAAATATTCCGATACCCTAAAGGACATGGGGGTGGATAAGCTTACCATGCTCAATAAGTTTCTACGTCCAATTAACAACTGGTTGAGGAGGTCATTTACGACAATCAACCCTGAGTTTATCCTAACCAACTTCGCTCGTGACATTCAGTCGGCTGTGTTTAACGCCATGGCTGAGGCTGACATACCAGGAGGACAGATATCAGGCAAGTCAGAGGTGGTCGGAAAGATGATGAAGCGTGTCCCGCAAACCTTAAAGGGGTTGCTGAACACAAACCTAGGCAGAGATGTAGATCCTAACATAGCTAAGTACTACGCTGAGTTCAAAGAGGATGGGGGTAAAACTGGGTGGGCATACGCGCAAAGCCTAGCAGATAGGAAGGAATCTTTGGAAAACCAGATTAATAAAAAAAAGGGGGGGTTCAACGGTAAGCAGATCCTAGAGTTAGTAGAAGGGGTAAACGACGCTGTCGAAAACAGCATCCGTCTGGCTGCATACATAGAGGCTCGCGAAGCTGGTGTATCGCGTGAGAAGTCGGCTCAACTAGCGAAGGGTATTACCGTCAACTTCAACAAGCAAGGTGAGGCGAGTGGGGTACTGAATACTTTGTACTTGTTCTTCAACGCTTCGGTTCAGGGTAGCGCTAGAACGATTAAATCTTTAGGGTCGAAGAGGGTTCGGAAGAACATGGCTGGAGCCGTCGTTATTTCGGCTATGCTGGACATGGTGAACCGAGGTATGTCCGATGAGGATGAGGACGGTATTTCTTTCTACGATAAGATCTCGGACTATGAAAAGGAACGGAACATAATTATTATGACAGGTGGCAGTAGCTACAAAAAAATCCCCTTACCATACGGGTATGGAGCCATCTGGAACCTCGGGACTTCAGCTGGTAGCGTAGCTGCTGGGGCTCGGTCTGTCGATGAAGCCCTACTCTTCTCGGCTACAAACGTCTTCACTTCTTTCTCTCCGCTTCAGGTGGGCGGGAGTGATGATAAGTTTAAAGAAGGGGTTCAGATGATTTTCCCTACTGCTTTACAGCCAGTCGCAGACCTAGCTGTAAACCAATCTTACTACGGTAACAAAATTTACGCCGAGCAATTCCCTGGATCTACTCCAAAGCCCAAGTCGGAGATGGCGTACAGGGCTCCCACTCCATTTATTGAAGCAGGCAAAACAGTCAATAGATTGACGGGGGGAACGAAAGACAAGCCTGGACGCATTGATTTCAATCCTGACCAACCGTGGTACGCCGCAGAGTACTACATGGGTGGAGCAGGTAAGATGGCGACACGTACAGGTAAATTAATTGATGATGTTGCACAAGGAATCCCAGCAAAGAAAACTCAGTTGCCTTTTGCTAGGAGTTTCTCAGGTGATGCAAGAGAGACCGCTTTCTACTCCGACATGGATAAGTTCGTGGAGTACGGTACCGAGGTAGAGCAGCTATTTAATGAATCTGTTTCTAGCAAGATTGGTGGGCCAGATAAGAAGAGGTATGCAGGCATTAATGATCTATACGGACAACTCCGCATTGCCGAAGGGCATATCAAGTTGGCAAGGAATCTAATCAAAGCGCAGAACGACGAGACTCACTCATTGTACATCCCCGATGCAGCAAGGAGAGCAGCGAAGATAGAGGAGCTAAGGGAGGATCAGCGGAAAGCGATGATGGTCTTCAACAAAAAATACAGCGATGCCAGAAAATAAAAAGATAAAAGACACCGCTCTTGGGGCGTGGCTAAGTAGCAAGGCCCCTTCGTTAGCATCAAAGGTTGGGGATCTCCTGCCTGACAGGGGGGTGCTAGGCATTGTAAAGAACCTAGTGGGTGGGGAGCCCAACATTTCCCCTGAAGATATGCTTGAGTTCGAGCAGTTGAAGATGCAGCAAGAGATCTCGGCTCAAGAGCAAGTCACACGCAGGTGGGAGGCGGACTCCAAAGGGGATGTACAGCTGTCTAAGTACATCAGGCCAGCGAGCTTGATTGCTTTGACCTCGTTCTATATGATCGTAACAGTTTGGGATGGGCTCGATGATGACTTCACTCCCCCTCAGATTTACATCCGACTGCTTGAGCTGCTTATGCTTACCGTATTCGGGGCATACTTCGCAGGTAGAACGATTGAAAAGGTAAAGAGATGAGATTGAGAAAGAAGTACCAGAACGGAGGGGGAGTTCCTGGAGGGGATCCAAAGCGCGAAGCAGAGCAGCTTGCCTTTGCTCAACTCTTAAAAGACGAGGCTTTTAAGAAGAAGCTGGAAGAGAAGATGCGCTTGCGTGATGAGTACGGGGTCTACGCTGACGACGCTGCTGGTCTCCCATCTATCGATCCATTCCTGGCTTTGACTGCAGCGGGGGATGCAGAAGCCATCGGTTCTGGACTTTCAGAAATGGCTGGTGGAGACCTACTTACTGGAGCAGGAAACGTTATGCTCGGTGCCGCCAGCCTCGCAATCCCTGGTACCCTCCCGAAGATTAAGAACGTAAGGGGACTGGATGTAACATTGAGAGACGTTAACATGCCTGCGCATAGAGGCAATGTCGCTGACATAACTGTAGGGGACATAGAGCTGGCCAGTATGTCAAGGAATGAAGACGTACTCGTCCAGGGAAGACCGATGTATGAGCCAGACATTAATGCTGGTGCGTCCAAACTAGCGGAAAGTAAGGACAGGTTAGCCTATCTAAAAAAGAACGACCCAACATCAAGTGAGATACCAACGCTTGAGAAGAGTCTCATCAATCGACTAGGCAAGTACCCCGAGGAAGTTGCGGACATGTCGGCGGGGTCTATTAGAAGGGCTATGGCCGATGCGACAAAAGAAATGCTGGATCATGTTCCTATTGGAGCAAAGACTGGAGCCACGTCATACTCTACAGACTCTTACCCTATTGTATTGCAGCGATGGGCTAAGGGTCAGCTGTCCGCAAACCGATTTGATGACGTCAGCCGATTTGAGGGTGACCTATTGAACCAATCTGGAAAGAAATATAAAAACTCTCCTGAGGTAGAGCAGTGGCACAAAAGATACGAGGGCAATGAAGAGGTGGTAGGGTATTATAACGACGATTTTTTCGACAACACTTTTTCGCCACGCAATCAAATGGATTTCGATCAGTTTACTCGTATCGATCCTGCTGCCAAAGCTGCTGTAGATGGGAACAATTTAAACAGAGCGGAAGACTTATACGATAAGTACCGTGCTCAAGCAGACAATCCGTTTGGCGTTAGCTCATTCGGTACGTCTGGGTCTGAGGCCATCTTAGATTTTGATGAGGCTCAAGAACTGGCAGATATATTCAACAAAAGAATTCGTGCCGCTGCTGACAGGAGACCGTCAAAGCAGGCCAATATGTTGAAGAGGGGGGACAATAAGGCTAAAGCGCAGATAGGAAAAGACGAAGGTATCCCACTCGCTAAAGTCGTAGACAGAGGGGAGGGGTTCACCATTGTCTACCCCCAGATTCCGTTCCACAGAAACTTTGAGGAAGGGGGTAAGTTCAAGATCAAAAGGCAGCGCCCGACAGGGATGCAAGTAAAGAGATGAAAGGGGGTGGACTGCCTTAAGCAAAGCAATTAGAAACAATAAAGAGCCCACCCCTTTCCTAACCTTAACACAGGCCACTTGTCTGGCCGCTGCTAATATACGAAAAGGGAGCGCCGTTGCGCCCCCTTTTCTATCAATCAAGGTGACACACACCCCGATACATAGAGACAATGACTCCCTATGTATATCGCAATATAAGTCTTAAGTAAAGATGCTGCAAACCTTACCCGTTCCTGGGTGTAGGTATGTAGTGCAGTACCCCACAAGCTGATAGCTATCAAACGTTTGCAAATCTGAAAGCACCAGCATTGTAATAAGATCCTCTCGATCCTTTCTAGTGTAGCACTTCTTGTACGCTTGACTCTTGGGGACACACACACTGAAATCAACCTCGTTCTTTACGTAACTTTTTAACTCCTCCCTGTCAACAACGACGAATGCAGCCAGGTCTGGCATGTCAAAAGCTATGGTAGTAGCCTCGCCAAACACCCATCCGTGTTTGCCTTGCACGTTCTTAAGCTCTACCCATATCTCGTCGGGCAGGTTATTTCCTTTGACATCGACACCTTGATCGTCATGCCAGTAGTCTATGTGCATGTGTATGTCTTCCTCTCTACTAGATTTTCGGACACCAGGGTTAGCTCGTTCGTATCGAGTAGCGGCGACACCGCCGTCTCTCCAGGATCTCTTTCTTCGGCTATCACTGACCATTGAACTCCTCCGTATGTTGCTTGACAGCTTCTCTTACTAGATCCGCTTCAACGAGTAGCCACTTACGATACACACTTACTGCGTCATACACAGCCGCGACGTCCGTAACTGGATCTCCATCCAGATCGTGAAGGGATTCGTATAGAGATGTACAGGCTTCATGCATGCGATTGCAAGCGCCCTGATAAACCTGACTTAGAGCACGCAGATTATCATCCCCCATGCTGCAGTTGTTTTATGTCTTCAATCACACGGTCAATTTGCTGCTTATTCTTCGCTATATATACAGCGCAGTCCTTGTTGTTATCAACGAGGTGACGTAGAAAAAGTTTCCAGCGCATGCTGAAATCATGATGAGAGTGCAGGTACCCCTTGGTTTCGATGACCCAGCTCTCGTCCGTGGCCACGAAGTCTGGCGTATACCTGATAGGCAACTGAATACTGTTGCTCCGATCGCTCAGGTCTTTTCTCTTGGCGGTCATCTTCAAGTACCTGTTGGGATACCTGAACTTATCCATCAACAGATACTCCTTCTCTTCGTACTTAAAGTCTAGCCCCGCTGCCCTAAGCTGGTCGTTGCAGTACTTCTCGATACCGCTCTTGAATTTACCCAGGTTCTTCTTGCGACTAGGTCTAGTCGCTGACTTCCTCTTCTTCATCGCCCTGTAATATACCACCAAAGGATGTATTAGGGGCAATAGTATACCTGATTTTATCAATAGGAATCTCTTTCTGAACACCTCCAGTAAAAGACAACGGGCTAATGATTGGCTTTTGTTTGCCCCACTCCACGAAACCCGTGTGAGAATTATTCATAATCATCTTAAAGGGTTCGTCAAGAGATGAGGGCTGACCTCCAGTCTCTGTCTCCCTTACCTTCCTGATATGAACCTCTGTCATGCTACGAGTATGCGGGTCAGGGGCCTGCACCTTTCGGTGTATAGTGAGGAAGCAGTCCGCTCTGTTCACAAACTTACCGCCCCCCTCTGTGTCTTCTGCATAGGGTGCGCTCGGTAATCCATCCGCCCCCTTCCTTCTCTGTGCCTCAGTGACAGCGTGCATGTTCAACCATACAGCGACATCGTTATTCTTACTGAATGTAAGGAAAGATGTAGCAGCCTCGTAGTGGTAGTCGTGAGTGTTCTGCATCTCAGACTTCCGAAGGTCTAGCCGCAAGCTATTGTATGGGTCTACAAACACCGCGTCGATGCCGTGATAGAACTGTGTCTTCTCCATGAAGGTGATCATGTCCATGTATGTGTAAACATGGGTCGTGGTCACGATATAGAAGTGGTCGTTCACGAACTCGTATGAAGCCTTGCGCTCCTGGTAGGTCATGTTGGCTACCTTCTTGTCGCAGACCATTTGCATCAGTGACATCTTGATGCTGCTTGTTCTATTCTCCGCACTGTAGATCATCCACTTCCAACCATGGCGAATTGTGGAGTTAGCGATTAGGTACAGAGCACTGGTGGTTTTACCCACGTTACTGTGTCCGTTCATGATAACGAACTCTTTCTTGTACCGAAAGTATTTATCTAGCTCCTCACTACCAGTGTCTAATCCCTGCTCAATACGCCCTTGACTAAAGTCCTCGATCCATTGGAAGTCATCATCCGCGTCTACCAAGAAGCTTAAGTCCCCATCCTCGATGCGCATTTGTCTTTGCGCTTCCTCCTCTTGCTGTACGATGTCGCGTATAGGACGCGTCTTACCATGCTCAATGCCTTCTCGGATTGCATCCAAGGCAGATTGCATACTGTCTATATCTCTTTTAGATATCTCCCTAGAGAGGACGCGGATAACCTCCTCCTCTTCCATCTTACCAGCAGCGATGTATCCACCGCAGAGCGTGGCTGCTTTGATTAGCACATTGTGCTTCTCTCCATGCGATGCATTGCGCACCATACGGGCAGCGATATTGAGTTTGTCATAGTCAGTGTGTTGAGGTGTCGGCTCTAAGGCTGGCTCCTCAAACTTCTCTTCACTAACAAACTTCCCGAACTTCTGGCTGACAGTCTTAATGACTATCTCAGGGTCATAGCTCTCAAAACACGCACGGCTTTCATTGATGCCGCTCTCGTCTAGGTCAAGGCCATACCTCCCGTCGAAGTATCGGACAAGGGCTCTGAAGTGATCCCTGTGTCGCTCTGGATTGCTTACTCTTACTAGCGCCTTTACGCCAGTACCTGATGGGGATTCCCAACAGCTGTAGATGTACTCGTCTGTAGCAAGTACCTTCTTAGTAGATTCAACTTCAACGTGATCAAAGTCAAGAACTATGTAACTACTGTGTTCGTTGATGTCATTATCGGAACGAGACGAGAACTCCCCACTGAACAATACAGCGGGGAGTTGCATCTTCTTCTCTTTGTTTCCCGATCTTACACTTTCAACTACTGTACGTGACCTCCCGTCCCGAATGCGATGCAGTGCTTGAACTACTGTCAACGGGTGCGGACTGGCCTTGTCGTATATGCTTCTGAAGATCGTTATGTTCATCGCGGGCGATGATTAACAGGATGAGGTAACCCGCCAAGTCCAGTAGGGTATCCTCTGTCTCGTCGTTCAAGCCAGCGTTTTGTATGCGCTTCAACTTGTCGTCGATACGTTGTCGTATCCCATACTCGGCATTGGCGGAAGAAAAAACGTTCAGAGGGGACAGCGCACTGTCACCATAAGCGTCATTCTTTTCCAGCAGCAACTCCCTAACGGTGTTAGTCGCCGCTACTATCTGTTCCCTTCTGGTCATCCAGTGATCGTTGTGATTTGCCTATGACTTTCCTATCTAATATCTCATCTATAGATACTCGCTTGTCTTTTGCTTTACTGGTTTTGTAAAACAATTTCTTGAGTCGGCTCATTGTCTTATCGTCATAGAGCATGATGTCTATGGGATCGTCAAAGCTCGACACAATCCAAGTCTCTACAGAAACATCCCGTTTGTTCTTCCTGTAAGAAGCTTTTACGGTGATGTAAAAGATATCAGGTTTAGAAAGGCAGGTCATCAGCGACCTTCGACTCTTGCTTCTTAGCTCGAGCTTCCTTTGCACCCTCGCTGTTCGGATCGTAGACTCGGCAGCAAGCCTTTCCGCTACGGCTCATGAACATAGTCAAGTACACGTTACCTCCGTGTCCCTCACTGTTCTTTGCGGTAAGGTATTTGTCCAGCATCTCTTGAAGCTCGTGGTCCTTAAGCTTAAGCCTCCACCCGATGAGCTCATTGTTGTCGTTGTAGGAGGGGTCATCGGCCCAGCCGACGAGCACACTGTCGTTCTTTCTTTCTGTCATGTTTACGTGTGTTAGAGTATTTGCAACAAGGCGAATATAACTAGGATAGCTATGAATGCAAGGTCAGACTTCAAATTTTGCATAACCTTCCAATTCTTCTTCGTCTCGCGCCATCCACTCCTGGATGTTTGTTAACGCTTCATTGAATTTCATCTCACCAGAGAACAGGGTTTTCTCTGAGCACCTCACCAAACCTGGGTAGTAGGGGTCGGTCTTCTCCTGTACGAGCCAGTAGAATTCATCCTTGCCTGTCACCAAAGTGTAGATGTAGGCTTGGATATCGTAGCAGAAGGATCCGACATCGTACCTGAATTTACTCATCGATCGGGTGGACTTGCTGTCGCACACAAAGTCTGGGTGTAGGTAGTCGATGAAGCCCTTCAGGGGTACACCATCGATGTCTTCGTTGAACTCCACCTGCGGCTGTCCCCCACTCAACACTGAGTGAAGTAGCCCCTCGTCGTCAAGCCTTGTGATCATGTCCTCGGCCTTCTTCCAGTCGTCGCTGCTAACTACTGTACGACCCGACTCCTTTGCTGTCTCGGAAAATACCTGAACCCTTTCCTTGTACACCTTGGTTAGCTTAGGGTTATTGGACTTGATACCCTTGGTTAGATCCTCCTCATCCATAACAATGTACTGATTGGGGGCTTCGTTGGGGGTCAATAACAGGCAGTCGTAGAGGGAGCCGAAGCGCAAGGCGTCACTCTCCTTAAAGAGTGTGCCCCGCATGTACTTCTCCCACTGCCTCATGTCACCGAGGGCATACTTCATTGAAGAGTATGACAGGTGCGGTTTCCCGTACCGTTCTTTTAGTTGATCTCTCATCGAACGAATTTGAAGAGTCCAGACAATTGCTGTTCGGAAAGCTGATCCCCGTACTTGCTCTCGATCAAGTCGTATGCCTTACGCTTGTCAGGGTGACCCTTGATGTAGTTCACGGCCTTCTCCATCATGTCCGCCTCGGGCTCCTCCTTCTTTGCAGGAGCTTTCTTGGCAGGGGCCTTCTTTGCAGGGGCTTTCTTGGCGGGGGCCTTCGGCTTTGCAGCAGCAGGGTGAGAGAAGTCCTCCTCTTTCTTTGCTGGCTTCGTGTCCTGCTGTGCGATCGCTGTCTCCACCTCGTTAGCTGAGGCGATGCTTGCATCGATACCAATACCGAGCATAGCGAGAGCTCTACCTACGGCTGACGTCTCGCAGTTCTCTACATAGCTGGTCTTGTTGATGTTGCTAGAAGAACGATCCTCGTGGGCATGGCCCGTGGCGATGACCCTCTGGTTTTCATCTGCTATGATACACTTGAACACGACCAACTCGCTGTCGAAGTGGGTTAGCTCAGTGATGACACTGTAGTTCTTGATGGAGTCTTCTTGACGCAGGTATTTAATGCGTTCGTTGACTTCAACGTACTGCTTGCCACGGATGTTCGTGGTCTTGAATTTGTATGTACTCATTTGATTAATGAAATAAAGGTTGCGTAATCTACTTTACCGTACAGTTTTTCCAGTGGCACGCTGACGAAACGTGAATCCATATCGATGTCAACACTCTCGGTGCGCTCTTCGATTTTCTTGGCGACCTCACCTGAGAAGGGCCATGTTTGGTTTTTGTCCTGGGCTTTGTAAAGACCAGCCTCTTTCTCTAATCGCTTTGATCTCGTATGAATCTTTCCCAAAGCAATGCCGAGCACCCTAGCCTTTCCGCTTACGCTTGACTTCGTTCGACCCATACTGTCCGCAAGGCGGCTAACGGTAGGCGCGTCAATACATATTGACATCACGCCTCCACTTTCCTCGATGATTAAATCCAAGTTGTCTTCTAGAATGCCTGTCTCTTCAGCATTCCACATTTTGTGTGTGAGTTTCTTGCTCATTGTGTTGTTGTTAAAATCCTTTTTTTGCTGCCGCCATCCTGAGATTATTTATCTCCTTGATCAGGTCACTATCCGTAGCTCCATCATCATACATCACGAACTGATCACACATGTTCATGAAGTCCCGCACAATATCCATGGATGCTAGAGCTTGCTCCATCAGTCGTTGACGCTGATTGAAATTTCTTTCAAGATGCTCAGGTTTAAAGCATACTTGAATCAAGTTTTTGTCTGAGCTTTCTAACAGTGACTCAATGCAGTTCCTAAACTGCTTAGAGTACCCAAAGTCTGACTCCCTCAAGTTGTTGCACTTGCGGATACTGTTGATCATTGTGCTGTGATCTCGGTCAACACTCTTACCCAGGCTTCCCAGAGTAGATGAGGGGTCTAGACTCATAGCCAAGAAGCAGTATGCGTGCCTAGCGTGTGCTATTTTCTTTACCCTGCTTCGACCCTTAATTAATTCTGGGTCTACATCAAACACTTCGCTCACCACTCTCATCACTTCACTTCTAAGTAAGTCTGAGTTTATGTGCGTTTTTAATTGCAGTTTTGTGGACAGGCCAGTCAGTTGTTTGCGCTCCATCTGCACTCGTTCACTTGCGATTTTGAACCTCTGATGTGGGCTTAATTTTTTCATTACTTAATTGATACGTTGGTTACTTTCATAAAGATTTTGCTCGGCGCATGAGCGAAGTACTTGAGCAGGGCAGGGCATAGCCAGAACTCGTGGGTGTCCAGCGTGTCATACTCTGTTGCTATGATTTGATAGTCGTTACCACCCATGCTTGGGGCGACGTGCTCGGCTAGGATTCCCCAACCAGGGAACTGCCCGTCACTGAATAGGATGTCGATGCAGGCTTGGTCGGGTTGAGAAGACCGTAAGCGTGCAATCTCATCGAAGATTTCGTCTGCTCCAGCTACAAAGGGTTCCTTGATTAAGCCTAGGCCGTAGTGGTCGAAGACCCAAGAGCTTTCGTGCTGATAGACACGCATGGTGTATATCGAATTCTGACAGTCTCGTGTGCCCAGTTTGGGTTCACGATTAGATGTGATGACGGATCGGATTTGTTGTGCCCACTCTTTAAGCATATGTCTTTGTGATTTCTGGTTGAATGATGAGCCGACCGAAGGTGGCGAGCATCGGGTGTGTTGTGTTGTCTATGTCTTGGCGCTTGCTGTTGAACCAATGTACCCTGCGCTTGGGGTTGTAGTGGAAGAAGCTCTTCACATCAGGAACAGAGAACTGACCTCGTGGCTTGACGATGACCGAGTCACACTCGACCCATGCACACACAGTCTTATTCTCTCCGCTCAAGATTCGCTCTGCTGTGCCCCTCTGATTGCGGAGGACGGCGTTGTGCATCTCCAGGATTACGTCCTCGGGGTCGTAATATTCTACCTCATCCCCAGTGCGCACCTGCCATCGGTACTTGTTCGGTCCATTGGCAAGGTGGAATCGGACCTTAGTGGTCATGGCGCTCAAGGATTTTAGTGATGGTGATGGAGCCGAAGCTCGTTTGGTTTTGGATGCGGCGCTTGTGATTGATGGCATCATCCATGTCGTAGCAGGGGATCCAATCTGAGGACACCCCGTCACCTTCGTCACCTGCTAGGTACGCTACTACGTACTTCATCTTACTGCTGTCTTTACTCATTGCTTGTGTGGGTTGCGAGCGGCGATGCGCTCAGGGAACATGACGTCCAGGATTTTCCTTTGCTTCTTTTCGTATCTCTCACGCTTGCCTTCGTCATGCACTTCATACTGAAGCACGTCATCGAGTAGGTCAAGGAGTTTATTGAGTGCCGTGGCTTGCTCCACCGTCCATCTTGTTTCAGTATCCGTCATCGTTTTGTGGGGTTGATGCACTTGACTCGGCGTTGCTCCGCCTTGTGCTTTTCGTATGCTTCATCGGATACGGGAATCTCTACGCGCTTGCCGACTTGACTGGACATCATGTCCTCCAACCATAGGGTGAGTGTGTCTTTCATTGTGTGTGTGTTGCGATTAATAAGAGGATGCACAGGAAGATCCCTGCCCATCCGAATGCGATAATGTCTTCAGTGTCCTTCATAGTCTTCTAGTACTACGGCGTCACCACTAGCAAGGGCGTCACGCTCATCCCTCCCTAAAAAGCCCCCACCTCGTTTGCTTACAAGCTGAAATCTATATAGGCCCCACCCCCACTGATTCTTGAGGTCATCCCACCATATGTTGAGGTCGTGTGGCATATTGTTCCACATGACTGTCATCCAATCGTCCTCCCCGTATACTTTGTAGGGGCCGTAGCCTGACATCTCGTCGAGGCACTTGATGTATATGTGATCAGCCATTGGGGGAAAGGAGGTCAAGGATTTTTGCTAACGCATCAGTGTATTCAGGCTTGATGTTGTCTTCGTCTTTGTTCAAGAGGCGTAGGAATTTCACTACCTCATGTTCACGAGATTGATACTCGTGAATCTGCTTACGCAGGTTGTTGAACTGAAGGTTTCTTTCGTCGGTCATTGTGTGGTGGTTGATTGATGGAGCAAACCTACAACATTGTTAAGTGGTTGTCAAGTTCTTTAACACTTTTTAACATTCTCCCCTGTCTTCCTTCAGAATGTCGAAGACTTGTACAGGTACGGAGTCTCGGAACGCAGTGTCTTGTTTGCATATCCACTTGTACATGGTGTTCGAGTCCTCGTACTTAGCAAACCTGTTCGACAGCTCCCGCATTACGGGTGAGTCGATGTCCTTGCAGTATCCGAACCGCTTGTTCATCTCTTTGTGTTGATCCCTCATGTATCTCGCTCGTTCTCTTAGCCGTGTCGCGATGTGCCTGTCGAGGTGCTTGGTGCGTGTGAAAAATTTATTCATGTGTTGGTTTCTACTTCTTGCACTCGGTTCCACTGGTAGTTCTTGGTCACGGGAACCCAGTATTCGATGTCGGTCTCAGGGTCGTACCAGAGTTCGTGGTGCTGCCCCGTGATGTCATCCTGCCATGCACTGGTATACTCAAGGCGGTCAATTATTTCTTGCTTCATTGGTTCTGTGTCAAATTTTTGTGTGTGTGTCAGAGGTACTTGCGGATGCAGAAGTCCACCACAGCCTGCCAATCGATGTGGTCTGTGTCCATAGGGGTGAATTCGAGCGCCGTGAGTGTTTTGCGGCGGGCATCCACAGGGAATTCTTTTGCCACGAAGGAATTGATATCCTCCCAATTGACGAGGGTGAACAGCTTTACCTGAAGCTCATTCTGGAGCGGTGTGAGTGTGTTTGTCATGGTTGTTGGTTTTTCCATTCGTCTGCGCGGAATTGGATTTCCGCATCGGAGATTTGCACATAGATATCAAAGCCTACGTGAACGTATACATATGAGAAGTCGGCCTGATATGCATCCACGTCAATGGACTTGAAGTAATTCAGGCAGTCTTCGATTGTGGACTTGTATTGCTTGTTCATTTTGATTGCTCAGGTAGTTTTTCCCCCATGACCCACCCGAAACAGAACTCGGCAAGGGCTCCCCTGAAGTTCTCCATCTCGGTTCCGTCATCATCGAGCGTGTCGGTGACGTCATGATCAAGCAGAAGCCATAGGCGGTCAACAAAATCGCTGTCGAGACTCATTTCATCAATGGCGTTGAATTGTTTGCGTTGCTTTGGAGTAAGTAGGTCTGTCTTCGTGTATTCGTAGTAGCTCATGTGTTCTGTGTTTGTACCCACGGCAGGAATCGAACCTGCGACCGACTGCTTAGAAGGCAGTTGCTCTATCCCCTGAGCTACGTGGGTGGGGTAGGGGCCTCTCACCCCCTCGACGCACGATGACAAAGTTCAAATGGGTGGTGCGCTCTCACCCTCAACACCCCGTGGTCCCCACCACGTTCACTTCATACCAATGATGCCAGCAACAACGCTGTATAGTTCGTTTGCTTCATCGAAACTGTAAGGGTCATCGATACACATCATCTCAAGCGCATAGCGCAAATCATTTTCGTCTTCCATTGCGGTTACCCAAACACTATTTCGTTGTACAGGATGCACTGCAACAGCACATCGCTTGTTGTCGCGTCACCATTATCCCTCATCATGTCGTTGAAGTGACGAGGATAAGAGTTTGCCATGGTCATCACGCCCCTCTTAATACTTGCGGGGGTGATGTGATTTAGTTCTCGGTCGTCATCCTCCACCTCTACGTAGAAGCGGAGGTCGTGGATGCAACACCATGACATGACCTTTGAGTATGTCTCCCCCAACTTCTGCTCTTTCCATGGGGACTCCTTGTGCCTTGTCTTTAGGCTACCCCAATCGATGCACTTAATCCAGTAATTGCTACCCCCTTCGAAGGCCCCGACGATCAGGTCTGTTGCCTTTGAAAACTCGATACTTGTCTTGACCTCGATGGTCTTGAGTGTTGCTACGTCTGTCATGATACTCATTTGCTTCTGTTAATCTGTTTGTTTACCAAGTCGATAGCGTCATCGACTTTCTTTTCTGTTTCGATTTCCCCTGCAAATTCAACGCAGTTGCTTGCCTTCCAGAGTGCGTCTCGCACCAACATGAGTTCTGCTTTTGTCATTCGTCTGTGTACTTGTCTGTGATTTCGATTGCCTCGGTCAGCACTTTGCTGAGTGGATTGGACAGCCCTTCGATTGCCCCCTTTGGGGTGGCGAGATAGAACATCTCCGCCATCATCAGTGCCTGTTGCACCTTTTGGATTTCGTCTTGTGTCATACTTTTTCGCTGATGGGTCCGTGTTCTCCGTAGATGTGCCTCCATCCAATGAACCTCCATTCGTTCGGCTGTTTGGCAATCTCCCAGTATGCCTTCTCCTCTGTCTCTGACAGCATACCCTCGTGGTATACCCTTGCCCAATCGGACACCTCCCTGTCTGAGATTTCCACCCCTGTGGAGTCTGAAAAATCGTCTTGCCACACGTTGATACCGAGCGTTTGCTTGCCTGCCCACTTGCCTGGTGTGTCGTCGCCCTCTCGAACCCATACCGTGAAGCCTCGCATCTTGAGCAGGACAGCGGCAATCTCCACGTCTGTGGCGGGGAGTTCCTGAGTGTATAGCTTCACCCGCTCCTCGGTAGCGAGTAGGCAACCATGGGCTGTGTACCACTCGTCCTCCTCGGATGGGTCCCACTCGGTCCAGTGGCAGATGTCCTGCTCGAAGGCGGCCTCCAACACCTCGTCGTCGGTGCGCTCAGAGGTGGGCTTCATGTCCGTCCAAAAGTCTTTCCAATTGGGGCCACGCAATTCTGCGATGACGTCCGCTTCGTACTTGATGTACATGGCTCCGTCTCCGAAGAGCCATCCTGAATTCATGCCTTCGCCTGTTTTGTCACAGCGTCGAGCATATACTACGGGGGTGGTGATTGTGTCTGTCATGTCGATTGATTGATGATGCAAATATAAGGAGTTGTTCAAACGTTGTCAAGGTATTTAACACTTTTTAACATTTAGCCGTTCTTCACAGCCCATGAACAGCTCGATGTGTTCGTCCCACTCGATGTCGTACCCCTCCCCGATTCCGTACTCGGTCAAGGGGCGTTGGTGGTGGTCCACGAACTGAGCCGCCCAACGTACCACGAGGTCATACGTGTCCACGAAATGCACGTGGGGCTTGCTCGCTACGTAGAACATGGTGTACGCCACCACCTCCATGATTTTTTTGTCTCTCTCGGTCATTGCTCTTTCGTTTCGAATTCGTCGTAGAACTTGCCGATGCCACCTTTCAGGCTGTCGCGCTCTTCGTCGGAGTCATACTGACCGAGCATCACCCAGTTCGGGTAGGTGAGGGAGCGCGTGGCGCGTCCATACAGGTTGAACATACGTTGGGAGGGGGTTTTGTTTTCGGTCATCGGTCTCTTGTGTCAGGGTCCATTTCGATTGCACACTCTGTGCAGTCTACTTCTTCTTGGTCGGGGCCATAGCCCACGAGTCTGCGTCCTGTGCCTTCGCACATTTCACAGGTGTATATGTCTTTTTCTTTCATTATTTCAGGGGGTTGCAAGCGTCAGGGTTGTGGTGGGGGTTGTGGGTTTGACACAGACGCCTCTCGGCGGGCATACTCCGCCGCTTGCTCGTCAGTCCAAGAGACTGCGCCCTCTTGGTAGCATTCGTCGCACCGCTCGACGTATTCTTTCTCGCCGAGTGTACGGGTGGTGTGGATGTAGCCTTTGCCGCTACAGGTTTCGCATTGTGTGCTCATGTCAGTGGATTTTGATTTTGACGTTCTTGCTACCCTTGCCCACGATCCCCGAGCACAGGCCACAGGTGGAGCAGTTGGACACGCTTAACTCCTTGGATGCAGGGCATTGGACAGCCGTCGAAGTGTCGTCGGGTTCGGTGCAGACGAAGGCCCGCCACCCCGTGATGGATGCCGCGTCTTTGTCAGAGTGGGCCGAAGCCATGAAGTATTGGGAGTAGTCTTGCGCCCAGTCCTTGCGGGCCTGGTGTGTGTACCCCGTCCACTTGCATTGCCCCGCCACCACGATGTCGCCAACAAGGTCGAGTGGGAGGAGCGAAGGCTCCCCGTATGTACCGAAGCGGATGAAGTCCGCACGTTCGGCCATAAGCTTGATACCCAAGCGGTCCACGTCATCCAAGCCTTCGTGGATTTCTTCCATGCACAGGGATTTGAGCATGGACACCATGCCTGAGAACTGCATATACTTGTGGGTGTAGCACTTGCCATTGCCTGAATTGTTCGAGAGCGGGCAGTCCATGCAGTTGGCCGCGTCGAGGTCGAAGAAATCCGACATTGGAATTTTTCTCTTGCCGTCGAGGTGTGACCGCACGAGGGCCAATTGGCGAAGGTCGAAGTGATACGTTTGCAGGACTTTGTCCGTGGGTCGTGCAATCTTTGCGTTGGTGGTCTTGCCTAAGCGGACCACATGGAGGACGTCGCCGTCATGCCACGCTATGCGGGTGGGTGTCTTTGCCATGGGTGGTGGGGTTGATTGATGATTCGAAGATACGGACTTGTTCAAAGGTTGTCAAGGCTTTTAACACTTTTTAACAATTCGGAAAGCTGTACCACACCACGGAGACTCCTTTCGTGGACAGGTTCAGGCTTGCGCCACTGTCAATGAGCCGCGAAAGGAACAAGTGCGGGGCATACACAAGCGTGATTTCCTCATGTGCGGGGTCGAACTTGAACGTGGGTGGGAGGCCGCCGAATCGGTTGACGACATTGAGAAACGCTTTTTGCTGGGCTTTGTAATTGTCCGTCATGTGGGGGTGTGTTGATTGATTGATGACACAAATGTAGTGGATTGTTGAAGGGTTGTCAAGGCTTTTAACACTTTTTAACATTTGAGTTGGAGCGCAGAGGGGACTCGAACCCCCCGCCCTTGCGGGCCACCATGTGCGCTTGTGTGTGTTCACTCGAAGTATCCGCCGAACAATTCCCAAGCCACCTCGTCTGTGACCTCGTACTTGTGGTACTTACACATCAGCGGGCAACTTTCGTTGTGCTCAACCCCAAGGACGCTGTGAAGTAACTCGTGTAGGGTCGTGTACAGAAGCTCGGTGTGTGTGCTCGTGTCACTTGCGCCCTCGCAAGTCCCTTTGACGATGTGGACGATGTTGCGCCCAAGCCAAGCGTATCCAAGGGTGGAGCACTCGCCCCCGTCCACGATTCGGACCTCTTGCCTCGGTAGGCGCGGGTGTCCGTTCGCCTGTAGTCGGCGGTTGGCATCGTAGATGATGTCGATGACCTTGCGCCGAAGGGCGTACACGCTGTCATCCATGCGCATTGGCTCGTGTCCGTATGCCCCGCGAGTACGGCGGCGAGTAGAGCGGGAGGGGGTGGGGGTGGGTGTGTTCATGTGTGTGTGGGTTTTGACACAGACGCCTCTCGGCGTTTCGACCAATCAGGTCTCGTCAGTGTGCCTGACTTTCAGCGAGTTAGATGGTGAATCCGTGGCACTCCAACTGACGCTTGTTCTCGCGGCTCTGGCACTCGTCTGCGATGGCTCGCCAATACGCTTCGATGTCCAGCAATTGGTGGAAGAAGGCAAGCCGTTGGTCGTACGCCTGATCCTCGCGCATCAGGCCCTCCTTGACGCTCTTGCGGCGGTCGATGCACCACTGCACCATTGAATCGAAGGTGGATTGGTCGAGGGTTTGCAGGGACGCAATCGCGTTTTGGCAGCTAGGGGTAAGGGTGTATTCCATGTGTGTGTGGGGGGTTGTGGGTTTGACACAGACGCCTCACGGCGTTTCGGCTACTTAAGCCTCGTCAGTGTGCCTGACTGCCTACGCTCAGAAGGCCATTTCGAGTTGGCCCTCCTCCGCAATCGCCGCCGCCACAATCGCCTCCTGCTCGGCGAGCCAGTGTGCCTTCGCAAGGTTGGCAGCTTCGACGATGGTCAGCCCTGCGGGGATTTTGCCTGCACTCTCGACCGCTCGGGGTGTGTACCCCTCAGGTGCGGACACCACCTCCGAACGTGTGCCGTCCACGGCTTCGACCACCTCGGTACGGGAGGCCAAGTCCTTCGCCGCTCTCGCCTCCGCCTTTCGCAGGGACTCACGTTGTGCCCTTGCCTCCATACGGTCGTTCGAGGACTTGCCCCCTTGACCCGCCTTCTTCGCCATCTCCTTCGGAGAGGTGTGCTTGCGCTGCTTTGCCCAAGCTGCCTTGTTGGCGGCCTTTCGTTCGGCCCTTGTGGGCTTGGATGCCTTGGGTGTGCTTGCCTTACGCTTGGGCTTGGGCTTGGACGCTTGCTCGGCGGCAAACTTCGCTTTGTTGGCGGCCTTCCGCTCTGCTCTCGTGAGCTTGCGGCCTTCGGCGGTGTGAGTAGGAGTGTATGTCATGGGGGTTGTGTTTTGAACCATGCCGCAAACTTAGGGTATTGTTGAAAGGTTGTCAAGGGTTTAGAGGGTGTTTAACATTTGTTGGGAAATTAAAGTGCTGACAATCAGCGAGTTAAGGGTGAAAAAGTTTTTGCCTCGCAGCGGCGGGTGTTACACGTAGGCATGACGTAGGGGGGTGATGTGCGGGACACGTGTGGGGGGGCTTGGGTGCATAGCGCAAGAGCGGGTGGGGGTTGTGCCCGTGATGCGTGCGTCATGCGTGTGCCATGCGTGCATGATGCGTGCGTGTCGCGAGGGAAAAAGCTGAAATCCTAGCGGGCCTATGGGATATGTGAGGGGGAGGGGGTCGCAGGGTTGCGTTCGGGTGCGCGTCACATACGTGTACACATATATATAATCCCCCGCATACAATGTTCTCCCATTTTTTTGACGATCCTGTCCTGCTTTCGCCCCTTGTAGTCTCTGCACAGCTGTCTCACTTTCGTCAGGGTCCTCAGACCCCTGGCGCGTTTGCGACGTTGTTGACATGTGGTACACAGGGGTTGACTTTGTCAATTTTTTCGTGTAACTTCGCATCAACCTCCAGCGAGATTCTCAAGGTCGCTAATAGTCCAGGGGGCTTTGGGCCCCTGTCCTGCGACCAAAGCAATTTAAAAGCCACTAGGGATTTTTTGTGACTCTATAGTGGCTGCACAGTACTCCGCTACATGGGTGTGAAAGGGGGATGCTTGTGTCCTATGCTCTCGTGAGGTTAAAGCGATACTTTAAGTGCCCGTAGGCATGACTCTAGGAGTATTATCTTAGCAGTATGAGACTGAAGTATCAGAATGGTGGGCGTACAGGGGATCCACCTAAGTCAAACCGTGACGCCATCCCTCAGTACTCGTCTATGGAGGAGATGATGGCCATGTCACCCTATGATCGTGGAGGCAGCGGCTCTGTCCAGAACGTATTCGGTCCAGCAGATTACACACTGGGGGCATTCCCACTCATGCGTGCCTTGTCCCCAGCGGCAAAATCCGTAGGTAAGTACCTAGGGTTGGGTAGAAAGGCTTCCTCTAAGATTCCTTATAAGCCCATAGACATTACAGACGCCAAAAACATCAGTGATTTCCCGACAGACATCCCTGGTAAGGAACTTGGTAGCGAGTATGAGTTCTTGATCAACGAGATTATGGACGACTACAATTGGGACAATCTCTTCCATATGAAGGAGTTGTTCAACAAAAGCTCAAAAGATTTGGCAGCAGATAAAAAAATATACAGTGCCGTAATGAAGAGAGTCGAGGACTTCTACACTCCAAACAAGGGTGGTCAGGATGTGGTATCGGCGCTTCTCAACGTAAAAAACTCGGGGCAAACGTTATCAAAGATCAACAAAATCCGCACTGAAGCTATTGAGGAGGTCGCTGATGAGTTTCGTAAAGATCCTTTAAGTTTTGGAGGGAGTGAAATCGACTTCGATCGTTTCATACAACAATCCGCCAACAGGGTTCACAACAAAGTGAAAGACTACGCAGCCTCTCAAATAAAAAATTCAGCATCAGAAACCGCTGAAATAGAAGTGGCCCGTAGGATGAATGAAGCAGTGAACCCATTCTACAGCAATGCCATCGGAGGCAGGATTAAAGTTCTAAAAAAATGAGACTAAAGTATCAGAACGGTGGACGTCCAGGGGATCCAAAGAAAAAGAAGATGCCCGATTGGTACCCCGCTTTCCTACACGCCCTATCTGGGGTGGAATCTTCGTATGGTAAGAACATGATGAACCCTACGACTACAGCAACGGGGCTGTATCAGCAGATGTTCAAGGAGATCAAGGACATGCCAGAGATGAAGGGTGTTTCTAGAGCTCAGTTCGCGAAAGACCTCAAGCTGCAGGGCAAGATTCAAGACATGCGTATGCGTGGAGAGATACCTGAAGTGCCAGGATTGCTTCGCAACGTAAGAGATATAAAGTCTAAGAACCTCACCCCAGACGAAGTTGCGGCTATGAGCCACTTCATAGGTAGGGATGGGCTTATGCAGCAGCTCAAGAGCGGGTACGATATCCCAGGGAAGAACGCTTCTTTCGACGAATACCTCTCTCGGTACCGAAAAGCGCGAGCTACATACAAACCCCCAGAGGAAAAGATGCAACCGCTCGAGGTTTCTCCCCCGCAGCAGGTAGAGCCAGCTCTGCAAAACGCATTCAAGATATTAAGGGAAGCACCTAAGGTTTCCCCAGACTTACAAAACGCAATCGATATATTACGTAGAGGTTGAATATGAGACTCAAAAAAAGATATCAGAACGGTGGTGGTTTCGGGGATCCCCCACAGGGTACCATCACCCCGAAAGAGGCTTTGATGCGGGCACTGCAACCTCAGAACCAGTTCAGGTTGACTGGTGGGGACGCTCCGTTCCGCACTATCAGAAATGAGAAAGATCGTATGGCGGCAGAGACTGTCGATGACAGCATGTTTGAGATGGCTAGGTTCCTCCCAGTAATCGGTGAGGGTATCGACGCTGCCGAGCTGGCTAAAGTAGCCGCTACAGGTAAGGACTTCTACGGGGAGAAGCAAGACCCAGGGCTGTTCACTGCGCTCACCGCCGCAGGGTACTTGATCCCAAATGCTCTCGAGAAACCCATGAAGGCGGCATGGCGAGCAGTGAAGAATTTCCCTGCGAAGATACCAAAGCGAGAGTTCCGTGAACTCCCTAGCGAGCAGAGAGAGGCTGTACTGCAAAACCTAACTCAAGCTCACAATGAGGTGTACGATATGTCGAGCGACGCAAGTAACTTGGACCGAATGGTTCTTTACCCAGCGGGCGTTTCTCATAACATCCGCCAGCTTTCTTCGCTGATGTCAGGGAGTAAGCTCGAGAACGCCGTTGGAAAGGACGGGTTGATCCAAGTTAGTCAAATCGAGAACTTAATCAACAGTAAAGACCTGTCTGCCGTAGAGCGAGAGGCACTGCAAGAGGTGATGGAAACTGAGGCCTTCCAAGCCCTGCGTGAGATGGGGGGTGGGAGTAAAGTGGACTACAACAAGTTCAGGAACCTCACTTCTAATCAAACATCCGTACATAACAACATGTATGTGGAGGATAGTGACGATCTTGCAGACTACGGGTTGGGGAGGTTGGGTTATCAGGATTTGGATCGTTACACGGGGTCCGACTTAGAAGCCATGAGAGCGGGCGCTCGGGTCAATGCCATCAAGCACAATAGGACTGACTTGATGAGCAAAGAGAGAGGTCACTACGGACGGGACGTTATCGGGCACTACCGCACCTTCGAGCGCCCAGACGAGAAAGGGGTGCTGTACATCTCTGAGCTGCAGGCCGACCCACTGCAAGCGCGTGGATCTGCAGGGCAGAAACGTATTGGGTTGAACATTGGGGAGGGAGGACCTACTACTAAGCAAGCTAACCTCATCAAGAACCAAGACCAGTTCCTTATCTCTCACATCCTAGAGCAAGAAGCGAAGGGGGTAGACAAGCTCCGCTTCCCGACGGGGGAGACGACAAGCAAGATTCAGGGGTACGGGGATCAGAGCCGTAGAATTAGCAGGGCCGAGTCAGACGTTAGTCTGTACGAGAACATCTCTAAGGAGGCTAGGGAGAACGAGCTCGTAGACAAGACCTTCAAAGAACACCCGATGTTCAAGGGGAAGAGTGAGGATGAAATCATGTATATGCTAGAGGGAATTACAACAACAAGGCGAAACCTACCTTCTTCTTCAGATAGCCGAATAATGGGTGAGTACGAGAAGGGGTTCAGGGAGCTCGGCGGAAATGAAAACACTACCCGAAAAGCTATCTTCGATTGGTACGACGCAACCAAGAAGAAGCGCTCTTCGCGTGAGCACCTATCTCGCATCAACGCTAGTGAGCAAGCCACTCAAGGAATTATGAAAGGTTACGACCGCCTCCCGAAAGCTTTGAAGAAGCACGGGTTGGATGCGACAAATTTCACTGACGATGTAGGCAACACTTGGTGGGAGGTAGATATCCCCGCTCGCATCGGAGAGGGTGTAGGGGAAATCCGTGCCTATAAGAAAGGCGGTAAGTTTAGAATATTAAAGAAATAACATGAAAGAAGAAGACGACATCAGCTTCCTCAACCCAGATCGGGTGAAGAAGACAGAAGAGAAACTGGAGAGTGGGGAGATCACCTGCAACATCGACTCCCCCGAGGACTGCGAATCTTGCAGCGGGTAATCTATTTATATTTGTAGTAATGAAGACGTTACGTAGATATCAAGACGGAGGTAAGCCACCGCAGGGTATCCCAAGCAAAGAGAGAATTCAACAGCTCGAATCCCTTAATCGACCCATGACGGAGGCCGAGCGCAGGGAGTACGTGTCTTATTCTTTCAATCCAGCAGCTGGTCCGAATGCACTATTCAGCATGTTGGCAGGGTTCAGTCCTGCAGCAGAGTCTATTGATGTACTTGGCAAGGGACTTACCTACGGTGCGGGTTACTTGTCTAAACTCAGCCCTGCTGCCAAGCGTGTCATGATGGCGTTGGGTGTCGGCAAAAAGGCAGATCGCATGGATGATGCGTACTATGATAGTATGTACTACGATTCAAGCGACGGAGTATTGACCGCAGAGGGTATTCCTGATTACCTAAGCACCCCCCCAAGTAAAAAGACTCCATTTGGTCGGGGCGGCGACGCCGCTTCTGATATGTTAAAAAGAAGAGCGGACACTCAGATGCGAATACAGCGATATGACGAAAGAATGGCTCTGCTAAGGGATGTTTACGGTGACAAAATACCTAAAGATATTTCTTCGTTGGCTCGAGCGCGTAGAGCAAACGATGTGGAAACAATCAAGATGCTTGAGAGTCGCGTAAAAGAATCAGCGGACAGGGCAATGCGTAATCTTCAGTGATAGGATAAGAACATAATTATATTTGTAGTATGGCAACACTAACAGTAACGCTCAAAGAAGAGCTCGAGCTGAATGGCAAGGATCGAGGTAGTGAGCTGACGCTCAGTGTCGGTAGCGTTACGCAAGCGTACCATAGGATCGTAACCTGCCCAGCAAACAACGATACTACTATTGCTACGTTCCAGACAGCAGTGCATACTGCAGACAACGCCATCGATCTTGAGGACGCAAAGTATATCCGAGTAACCAACCTCGATACCAGCAATGAAGTAGTGCTTTCACTACAGATTTCCAACAGTGAGAACGGTACCGCCGACGGCAGCGCCAGTATTCTTTTGGCTGCAGGCAGAAGCTACATCATGGGGATCCCTCACGAGGGTATCGCATGTGACGATGACTCCGCAGCCATCATAACCGACACGGCACTCCACGACCTGGAATCGCTTGTCGTAGACCCAAAGGCCAATTCCGTAAGCGTAGAAGTATTCATAGCAAGCTAATGAGATTAAAGTATAAAGAAGGGGGGAACTACCAGAATGGTGGAACTTACGACCCCTATTCCCCTATGACAAAAGAAGAGCGTCAGTTCCAGAGAGGAATGGAACGCTATGACGAAGGGGTGAAGGGCATGCTCAAGAAGGAGATGAGGCAGAGGGACCGAGAAGCGTTCCGCACAGCACGAAGAGACCCCGATGGGTACTACCCCGCCTTGGATTCTGAAACCAGTATTTTACTTGAAATGCTGGAGAGCGGTCAACTAAATAAAGAAGATGCCATGAGAATTGGTAAGAGGCGCAGGCTGGGTAAGCAGGTCGGACCCTTTGCCGCTGAAGCGGCCCTCGGTCTATTAGCGTCTGGTAAAGTGGCTCAGAGTAAAGCCGAGCGCCAGGGACTAGGTCGCCCTAAGTTTGGGCGGGCCCTACTTTCAGCTTTAGGGTTGATCTGATGAAGTGCAAGAAGAAGTATAACGACGGGGGTATCTTTGGGAAACCGAGTAAAAAGAAGCAGCGTAAGAACGTAGCGCCTCAAAACCCCAGGTTTCTTCCTTCTGCTCAGATGGAAGGAGAGGGATCTCTAGAGAAAAAGGAAAAGAAAGAGAAGAAGAGGAAGCTTAAGCTGGTGAAGAGAAAGGGGAGGGTGTGTATGACTACAGGTGGCGGCAGAAAACTAGGTAGGTCTGTGGACGCTTCTTGCAAGAAACCTGGATCCTAATGGGGAGTAAGGGTTACTTTAACCCACGATTAAAGAGGTACGATGAACTTAAAAGAACCAAGCTTGCGGCTGGAGGTCGTCCGATTCAGCAGCGAGAAGGACAGCACAAACGGGTTACTGTTCGATATAACTGACGGCAAAAAGGCGTTCCTTGGATATACTTTAGAAGATGAGCTTAGAGAACAAAAAATCAAAGGGGAAACTAGAATCCCTGAAGGAGAGTATGAGATTACGCTACGCACGTTTGGTGGATTTCATGACAGATATGCGTCACGATTCCGCGATATTCATGTGGGAATGCTGTGGGTCCGTGACGTCCCTGGGTTCTCGGATATACTCATACACTGTGGAAATACTGACGAAGACACGTCGGGCTGTCTCCTCGTGGGTGACACGCAAGAAAACAACCAAGTAAAGAAGAACGGATTCATAGGGCACTCCACCCGCGCCTACTTCCGAATCTACCCACTGGTTGCGAATGAGCTCCGTGACGGGAAACGCGTTACGATAAAATATACGGACCTGAGTTAAGCCTCTAGTTTGTTGTAGAAGCGCTGCACCATCAGCCTACCTTTCTGAGACAGGGCATATCTCACCCTGTAGTTGTACTTCGTTTCCTCTCGAAACAGGTGATCTTCTCTGGTGGCAGACGGGGTCATCTTATCAAAGTGTTTGTATAGGAAATCTTCTTTTACTAGAGGGTATACAATCCTGTCTGCCATCTTTTTCTTGTTCATGCCGTAGTCTTCAGCAGCATAGTCTAGGGTCCAGAACTCTAGGTCGTAAGCCCAGAGCATGAAGTATACCTCCTTTTGGAAGACATTGTGATGCTCTTGACACCATAGCAGAGTCTCCCTCAGGGTCTTAAGGTGATTTTTCTTTACGTATCTTTGAGGAAGAGGAGAGAAGTCCCTGAATAGCTTCTTCTTTTTTACAGTACTTCGAGGCATGGATGATAGAGACAAGTTCTTACTGGAGATTCAGAAGCTTCACGTCATGATGGAGGAGCTAACCCTAAAGTACAATATGCACGGGGAAGTGGTCAATATTATGTTGACTGGGATACTGGACTACGATGAGTTAGGGGAGCCAGTATTAAAGGCGGTGTACTCTTTAGACGTAGATAACGAGGATCTACTGCAGGAGGCTTTTGATTTCCTGTCTTTCTCCTATACCTTTTCAGAGGAAAACGACGACCTGGCTTCAGAAACCTGGTATAGATCTATACTGGACGACTTTGATGATCACCCCGACATAGACCCTTCTTGTAACTGATGCAGGGATTAATACGAAAAATAGTTATCGGGAGAGACCCGAAGGACGCCATGGCTTATTATGTCGGCATGAGGGCTGGCAAGGGTAACGTTGCTGCTATTATACTTGACGAGGCGCACCTGCATCACTACAGTAAAACACGGTACTTGGTATACTTAGATGTAGATGACGTTCAGGTTTTGTGGAAAGCGGTAGATGACATGCCTTGTATAATTGAATACGATTTGAATTTTTAATGAATATGCTATACTACTTCGTCGTAGACCTGCCTAAGGTGGCTAACGACGAGATCGACTTTGCGGATACTACGCTAAAGATTGATACCAAGTTTAATGAGTTTGAACACCGAGTAACACAAGGGGAGGTGGTTTCAACTCCTCATAAGTTCCCTACCGACGTTAAACCTGGAGACACTTTATTCTTCCATCACTTAGTTGTGATAAACGGAGGAATGCCTCTCGAAGGATACAAGGGGAAGTACCTTGTGTCTTACGATCCTGAACATTGCCTTAACTCTCACGCCTTTGCGTACCAACCGAAAGGTACCGATGAGGTCTATCCTCTTTCTACTTGGTCTATTCTATCCCCTTGCTTTGAAGATGACTTAGAGTCAGAAGTTTTTGAGGTTATAACACTAGAGAAGAAGCTTCCTACTAGGGGTGTTGTAGCTTTTGATAGCGACAACTTAAAAGAGCTAGGTGTAAAGAAAGGAGACACGGTGGGCTTTAAAGAAAACAGGGACTACAGGTTCAAGATTCAGGGGGAGGAGTACTACCGAACGCGTTGTGATGACTTGATGTATGTCGTCTAAGAAGTTCACTGCGCTGGATGCAGCGAAGCGGTTGATGGGGAGCATGGAAGTCGCCATCAATAATATGATCGAGGAGATTAAGAAGCCTGTAGACGCTGAGATAAACGGAAGCGCTCGCAAGGCGGAGCTTCAGTCCATCAAACAAACGGCCATCGACTGTAAAGAATTACTTGTGGAAAGGCAAAGGTTGGAACAGATGATGAGAGACCTTACATTGGGCGACGGAGTTTCACCAGATAAAGACTACACGGGTGGCTTCGCAGAAAAATATTCAAAATGACTTGGCAGAAAGAAGGTTGGGATCGTCTCATGATGTTGTTGGAGGATAATGAATGCCTCTTGGCCGATGGATTTAATCAGTCTCTTGTGGGTATTACTCAAGGTGTGAACCCTGTAGCGATCTACGATATAAATCTTATGGTGAATCATCTAGTCGATCAACATGAGATGACGCCCGACGATGCTATTGAACACTTAGAGTTCAATGTTGTTGGTGCTTACGTCGGAGAGAAGACGCCAATGTATGTAGCCCTAGACTTTGAAAGACTGCAAGATCATGTTAAAGATTATAGCGCTCATAGCTCAGACGGTTAGAGCATCCGACTCATACTCGGCGGGTCGTGGGTTCAAGTCCTACTGGGCGCACTTACTTCTAATCTATTTTCCTCTAGCTTCATACGCTCAGTGTGACGTAGATATAATTGATGTCAACCTAAATACCTATGAGGTCACCCTAGAGGTGGTCAATAGTGAGGGCTGCGGTATGCAGGGGTATCAGGCGACTCCAGGTGCGATAAACATGCTTATGATTGGGATGCATGTCCCAGGAGTTGATGAACCGTGGGACCCAGACGGGCCGTGTGACATGTCCCCTAACTCGAATCACTTAGGTTGGACTTACGGGACTAGTTTAAGTTCAACACCAAACAACTGGGCTAACGACTTCGACATAGACATGCCTCTATATAGTGGGGACACGGTTGTGATGCAGTTAGACAATCCATACGGGACAGACTGTGTAAACGACCCTTTCTTGACAGGGGGTATAAGCTGCTGTGCTCCTCAGTACATAGACTATTGGATAGGTCTGGGTGAGTGTATCGAGATCGTTATTTGGCAAATCAACTACAGTAACACTTGGTATGCCGCAGACGGCGGATGGGCTACAACAGGGCCTAATGGGGATGGAACTGATTGGGGTTCTACAGGAACTTACCCTGACCAAGAGATTGAAAACTGGTGGGTGTCCTGCGAGCAGGCAGGTCCGATATATATAATCGATACGGTTTATGTGGAGGTCCCAGCGGACACAGTCATTCAATCGGATACGATATACATAGACATCTGGTATTACACTACGGACACTATAGAGGTGTATCTTACTGACACAACCTATCTTGTTGACTATGTGTACGATACAACCTACGTGTATCAGTTGGACACTGTGCTTGTACCCGATCCAGTGTATGATACAACCTACGTATATAGCGTGGATACAACCTACGTATATAGCGTGGATACAACCTACGTGTATGATCTAGATACGATATATGAGTATGTAGTACAAGAAATATGGTTGGATTGTGAAACAGGTATTCCTTGTGACGATCAGCCAGGAATGGGTGAATGTGACGAGGTTAGTGTTTTTGTCCCAAATGTATTCACTCCAAACAACGATGGTGTTAATGACTCTTTCAATGCTGTCCAGTCAGATCCTTCTTGCTGGTCGGAATGGACGTTAGTCATATACAATAGGTGGGGTGCAGTAGTCTTTGATACCAACAACCCTAATGAGCCGTGGGACGGCAGTAATAACGGAGGCGTGAGTTTTGTTCCAGACGGTGTTTATGTCTGGGTTATTCAGGGGTCTTCTGTTGTTGGTGGTTCAGTAAATCTTACGGGTACCATACAGATTTTACGATGAACGCTCTTGTAGATTTAGATGAGTATGAAGACAAGGCTATTTCGATATGCCCCAGTGGGACGCATGGCGACCACATTGAAGTCGGTGGGCTTCTCATTATCCTTCCCAAGACCCCTAAGGTCAAGGAGATCTTGTACTACGATTTACCCCCTAAAGATCAATACTGGAGGAGAGCTGATCTTCCCAAGGAGATCTCGCGTATTCGTTCTATGGATGAGTGGGCGGAAATGCCAAGGGAATTCAGAGAAAAGTTTCGTCCATATATCGAGGAAGAGTTTCGGCGTAGGCGTGAGGGCGTTTGGTTTTATAACCGAGGTGACGCTACATACATCACTGGACGTCACTACATGATGCTTCAGTGGTCGGTGCTTGATATTGGAGCACCGTACTACTTAAACTTCCAGAGAGATATCTTTCTTCATTTGGCAGCATGTGAGGCAGATCCTCGCTGTATAGGACAGCTTTACACCAAGTGTCGTAGATCTGGATACACCAATATATGCTCGTCTGTTATAGTAGACGAAGCCACTCAGGTAAAGGATAAGCTCCTGGGTATACAGAGTAAAACTGGTAAGGACGCTCAGGAAAACATCTTCATGAAGAAGGTGGTGAATATGTTCCGTAAGTACCCATTCTTTTTTAAGCCTATTCAAGACGGTACAACAAACCCTAGGATGGAGCTTGCATTTCGAGAGCCATCAAAGAAAATCACAAAAAACAATAAAACAGCTCAGGTGGGTGACGCATTGAATACTGTCATCAATTGGAAGAACACAACCAATAATGCGTATGACGGGGAGAAGCTACACTTGATGTACTTAGACGAGGCAGGTAAGTGGGAGAAGCCTACCGACATAAGGGAGGCATGGAGGATTCAGAGGACCTGCCTAATCGTAGGCAGGAAGATCGTGGGGAAAGCTATGGTGGGGAGTACGGTAAACCCCATGGGTAAAGGAGGAAGTGAGTACAAAGACCTATGGGAGGACTCGGACCCAGCGGATAGAAATAAGAACGGTAGGACCAGGAGTGGATTGTATAGGCTATTCATACCTGCGTACGAATCAATGGAGGGGTTCTTTGATTTGTACGGAGGGGCAATCATAGAAGACCCTGAAGAAAACGTTGAGGGCATCGACGGGGAGTACGTTCATATGGGGGCGAAGACGTTCTTAAAGAACGAGAGGGATAGTCTTAAGCATGACGCATCAGAGTTGAATGAGGTCATAAGGCAGTTCCCCTTCACTACGGATGAAGCGTTTAGGGATAGCATAGAGGGCAGCTTATTTAACATAGGTAAGATATATGAGCAGGTTGAGCACAACGACTCTCTATACCCAAACCCAGTTGTACAAGGGCAGTTCTCTTGGAAAGGAGGGGTTGAAGACACCGAGGTGGTTTTTACTCCTGACGCTAATGGTAGGTTCAGAGTGGCGTGGATGCCACCCCCCGAGCTAAGGAATATTAAGGCAAACGACAGGAGTAAAAAGATAGCCCCACACCCACACTTAGGATGCGGAGGTGTAGATAGCTATGACTTGGACGCTACTGTTGACGGTAGGGGATCTAAGGGGGCTCTACATATGTACAACAAGTTCAACATGCAGGTTCCTGCAAATATGTTTGTTGTAGAGTATGCGTCCAGACCTCCATTGGCGAGCATCTTCTATGAGGACGTTTTAATGGCGGCTGTTTTTTACGGGTACCCAATCTTAATTGAGAACAACAAGTATGGTATAGCTCGTTATTTCGAGTCAAGAGGATACGATGGGTATCTAATGGATCGCCCCTCTCACCTATTGAGTACTAGTTCTAAGGTCAACGTAAAGACAAAAGGAATACCATCAAACTCCATTGATGTGATTCAGTCTCATGCTCAAGCTATCGAAGCTTATATCCACGATTACGTAGGGGTGAACAGGGATACTGGAGAGGTAGGGAACATGTACTTCAATAGAACCCTAGAGGACTGGATCGGATACGACATAAACAATAGAACCAAGTTTGACCTTACGATTAGTTCTGGCCTGGCTCTTTTAGCCGCTCAAAAAGTGAAGCCTAAAAAGGAGGCTACGTCTTTTGATGAGAAGCGATTCTTTAGACGATATAAGGTGAGGGGTTGATTTATTATATTTGTGGGTATTAATTACTTGACCCCACATGTACAATAATAAAGGTGACCAGTCAGGTGGTTTTCCCAATCCTCTAGCGTCCCAGGAAGAGAAGCTGAGTAAGGAGTACGGCTTGAGGTACGCTAAGGCTATTGAAGGTCAGTGGGGAAATCCAGATAGCGCGAATTCAAATATAGGGGGCAAGAAAAATACCTTCTCTAGAAATCGGGATTACGCGAACGGAACTCAAGACACCAGCATCTACAAGCAGATGTTAAACGCTCTGGACCCAAGCAATGGTGACGGGAGCTTGATGAACCTTGATTTCACTTCGGTCCCCATCCTACC
>Ga0209092_10000806_pt1 | contig 31632 bp, 17 predicted proteins | sample FraStrMetagenome_FD_187446 | JGI IMG/M metagenome (GOLD analysis project Ga0209092, IMG submission 187446) | Marine eukaryotic phytoplankton communities from Arctic Ocean - Fram Strait ARC3M Metagenome (SPAdes) (version 2) | ecosystem: Environmental > Aquatic > Marine > Oceanic | place: Fram...
TTTTGACAGACAAGTTAAAGTCGCCACTCTACCCAAGTTGCCTCTTTTGATAGCTTTGTAAAAAGTGAAGCTAACGTAATGACAAAAATGAAGAACCGATAATGAGAACCTCCACAATAGCCTAGAAACCGTTCAGTCCCGAAAAACGCCGTCTTCTCCACGTTTCAAAAGTTTTTTCATCAAACTAATACAATTGATATGTGCTGAACTACGTAAGTAAGATCTTTAAATTAAACGTATGTCTTCATTTTTGTATTACTAAACTGCCGTAGAATTAAAAATATGTTACGTATTTCATTAAGAAAGCAATTCCACCATGCCATAAATGTCGTCATCAAAAACGCCGTGATTGGCAAAAAGTCAAAGCTTTGAGAAACCTCAAGCTTTCGATGCTGTAGTATCCAAGGATTCCTGCAGCGAACAACTTCAACTACATTTACGGGTAATCACTCTGTTCAGAAATATTCGCTTATCATGATTGGAGTTGCTCTATCAATTCTTGTGTTGTGCGCCCATGAAAGTTCAGCATTCATTTCCAATCCGCTCGTTAATAGTGCTGTTGCGGGGTCTTCTATACCATTTTCATCACCTACATTATCGATATTTTCACCGACATTAAGCTTTCACCAACCAATCGAAAAATTAAGCTCAAGCAGAAGAAAAAATGCGTTTCAATATTGCAACTCAGCAGTGCGTGCAACGAATAACTCCCACGGTGAGAAAGGAGGTTCTGGTGAAAATAAAATCATCTCTCAGAAGAAAAAGGAAAGAGCAGCACGAATCAAAGCCTTAGGAGGACCGTTGGCACTTTCTACTCCCATTGGAGGTGTAAATCCGTACGGATTATTTTACGGCATCGCATCTATTTGCTTTGGTATTGTTTGGTGGCTTGAACTCGTAGCTTGTAAATTTATGTACTTATTAACAAGAAATCGCATTGATACTAAGGTGAGTAAAGAATTTGATAGGTAATATTTGTTTAAAAGCAAGATGCGCCATCTTTCAATGTTTCAAGATAGTTTTTCACTGAGCCTTTTTTTCTTTTAGCGAATTATTCCAAATCTATGTAACCAAATTTGGGGAACGTTTGGAATGTTCATCTCAAGAGGATTTCCTGAATATGAAAACATGAATATCTTGAAAGAGTTTTACAAAACGTGAGTTTCCTCAATTTCCAAATAAATCATATAATCATCTCAAGTTCTAACTGCATTATGTGTCTGTGAAATATTTTCATGCACTTCCCAACCACTTACCCCCTCTCTTCCGTGCAGGAAACGTGCTGCAATGTTTGTAGCCAATCATAATTCATGGCAAGATATTCCCTACCTGGGTTCAACTATAGGATGGCGAAACTACAAAATAATAGCAAAAAAAGAGCTCACGAAAGTGCCTATATTATCCACTGCCATCAAAGTTGGAAATCACGTAATTATTGATCGAACTGATAGGAGATCTCAGTTGGCCACGTTGAAAAAGGGTATTCAACTGTTAAAGGTAAGTGATTCTATAATGACGAAAAGCCCATTTGCATACGAATCAAATTCTTTGCATTTTTCACTTAAATCTAATTGTATCCTTTTTCACATAATAAAAAAAGGATGGTGTGCATTTATGTACCTTTCCTGAGGGAACTCGATCTAAGTCTGGCCGTTTGAATAAATTTAAGAATGGTGCGTTCAAAATGGCTCATAAGGCTGGTGCTCCTGTCATTCCAGTATCTATTGTTGGTGCAGGCAATGTAATGCCAGTAGATTTCGCATTTCCAATAAAAAGGGCTAAGGGTATTGCTAAGATAGTCGTACACGAGCCTATTGAGTCTATTGGAAAAACCGAAGAGGAACTTGCACAGGCTGTTCGAGAAGCTATTATTTCGGGTTTGCCAGAGGACCAACGACCTCTTGAAAAATAGTACTACTTGATCATTAGTGAGGAATCTAGATAATAAAAATGAAGCGAATTTTCAGAAACTATTGTTACTTGATATATGCATTCTATATATTCATTTTCTTCTGTGAAGAAATTGTACCAGTGGGCTCAGCATAAAACGGCAATATTAATCATGAAGGCTCAAGGAATTGAATAATAATATCTTAGTATATCAGAATTTCAAACATAATGGCTCTCCAAAAAATCGCTTACTGCTCCATAAAATTCCATATTTATTGTGATTTCTATGTTATCCTGTCTTTTGCGCTACGAAAGATAAAATTCAACAACACGTCAACAACACGTCAACAACCACACAACCTTTGCACAGCCAAAGTCTCCCTATCTCTATCATAAAAAAGATAACAATCTCAATTAGAAATCAATGTTATTTTCTTTGAGCTTGCCTTCCAAATATTTGATTCTATTTTGGGCCTCCTTTAATTCAGCAGAAACAGATGATACAGTTTTAGCAACAAAAGCTTTCTTTTCACTAGTTTTGCGACCTCCTTGAGCTGGATCGAGGCTCATCGTTATAGGTAACTTTGATGAGCCCTCAAGCCATTCCTCAACACTATGAGCAGCCTCAGATGCGGGACAGTCAGGGAAAATATCGGGTTGGAATGAATCTGCCTTACGAGGAACAGTGAATCTAAGGGGATGGACACCAGTGCCGTTTGTAAGCTTTAGAAGGCGCATAGTTTCATTTGACATGACATCATTTCCACGTTTAGGTACCATACAAATACCTTTAGTTGAAGTGGTGCTACGGAAGTCGCTCAATTTAAAGAGGTAGGGAGATTTATCCTCAAATTCATAGTTTCTGATGTTTCCATCTCCTTTACCACACATGTAAAGAACGTTTGTATCGTTGTCAAACATGGGCATGATAACCCCTGCAGAATTGTCAATCTTTTCCACGTGAAGTGGTTTCTCTAAATTGGCTAAATCCCAAATTTTTACCTCACGTGCTGATTGTCTGCTTGCACCTACAGTCAAAAATTTGCCACTTTCTCCTAAATATGTGAGCTTAACACTTTTAGAACCATCATGAGCTCCTTCAATAGTTTTCACAACAGAGCCAGTTCGTGCATCCAAAAAGCGAACACATTTGTCTTTACTACTAACAGCTAGCTGATCTCCACGAATGTCCCAAACAACATCCTGTGTAAGCTCACCCAAACCGTCAAAGGTACTAATTTGCTCAGCCTTTTCAAAATCCCAGATCTTGACACTTAGATCTGCACTAGCACTGGCAATGCAATTATTCACAGTAGGATTGTACCTACATAAAGTAACCTTCTTACCATGCCCCTCTAAATCAACTAGACTCTCTGTTAGATTTTCTCCAGCCTTACTATTCCCTTTTTCGTCGGTAGGTTCCCAGTCATCTGGAATACTCCATAGTTTCAACGTAGTGTCCTCACTTGCAGTTGCTAACATAGAATCATCAAAAGGATTCCATTCAAAATCAAGAACGTGTCCTTTATGTCCAGTGACAATTTGACTTTTTCCAGGTTCAAATCTACCAGGGCGATCATGACGACAGACAGCAATAGGTCCTCCTCCTCCAGCTAGCGCTAGAGCAAAATACTTTGCAGATGCTTTTATGTATTGTTGATCACCTGTGACAGTTGAAAGCCTAAATCCTGTGAAGGTATGCTATAAGTGGATAGAAAGAATCAATTTAGAGTCTTTTTGAAATGAAATTGCGACAAGGAATCGTATGCCTGCAGATAAACATCCTAGAATATTGGTGATGAAACTATTCCAACAGATTGAAAATGCGTAACAAGTCTACATTGAATTACGTAGACAAAGTATGGACGAAAAAAATGCCGATGAACAACAAGTCTCTTTTTATCATGCTTGCTTCGAGTGCTTTGTTGTGAATGAGAAAATCATTTTCTCTATCAAAGGAACCACCCAAAAGCTGAATCTTACCTCAGGTTTTGGAGCATCGGCAAATATATGGCGGTATTTGGATGAGCGAATTTTGAAAGATGACATTGTGACTGATTACTGTCTTATTTTCAACCTTATCAATGTCACGTTTGTATGGATTCAACCTTGGACTTGAAAATCGAAAACGGTCAAATTGTTCATGTAAGAGTAAGAAAAACAAAAACGCAGTTTGCATTTAACGTATATGCAATTTTTTAAACCATTATATACGGCATAATATAATACAGCACTTAGATCAAGCCAGAAGTATTGTGGTATCTTATATATTTTGCTCTTAATTAATTTTATATCATTGAAAAATAAATAGAAAAATGTTTTTTTTAATTTCAATGGAGGAAAATATTGATCATCAAAAACATCCACACAAGAATGTGGAAAAGCTGATCTGAATTCACAAACAATAAAGAAAATAAGTTTATCAAACTAAAAGAACAAACGTAATCCATTCAAATGGTGATAACTAGTACCCTTTAGAGCACATAGAAAAAAATTGTTCTGTAGCATTTTAATTCCAAGGTACTAACTAGGTATGGAACAATCTTGGAATTTCAGATCAAGTAACATAAATAAGTTGTTGAAACCTCAAATTGAGTTTATAAATGTACGTCTAATATCACCTTCATTCGTTATGTGTCATCTCAAATATAACTCTCTTTAGAAACAATTATCTATAATTATCTCAGAACAATTCTTCATTCATGTTGGCAAAATGAAGAATCGATACTTTCAATAATATGAAATCTTTATTCGTCATCGTCATCAATGAATTTACTTCGAGATTTGCGCTTCCTACTGTTTATATTGAAATCTTCATCTGACTCTGACTCCCCACCATCCATAGTGACATCCAAATCATCTTCCTCGTCTTCACTCAACGCAGATCTTGTGTCTTCTGCAAATCGACTCTTTTTCTTATAACGTTTCTTTTGGTTCCATTCATCATTTTCTGAATCGCTTTCGACTCTCATATTGTCATAATCATCCTCCTCTTCGTCCATCATACCATTTTTCATGTGTCGGATGTTGACAGTATCATAATTTCCAGCATCTTCATCCCGATAAAATTTCCGGTTAGGACGACGTCGACTTCCACGAGCAGTGGAAGATCTACCCGTTCGGGGAGTACCACGACTTTTCATCAAGTCTTCCTTATTCTTAATTCGGTCATGAGTAAGTTGTTCAGGATCTACTTGAGTGACGTATTCCGCAATTTTTGATCCTCTCTGATTTCTCTGACGAACAGCAAGGGTGAGATTTTTATGTGCTTCGGATCTCAAGGATGGCTTAGGTATGAGTTTGGATTCAATGGGTCCCATACATTCTAGAACTGTTCCAAGTGGTTTTTGATCTGTTGTGGAGTTGGCTTTTTGACTTAAATAAAGATATCCATTACCAGGGAATTGAGTGGGGAACTTAGGGTTGTATGTATCAGTGGTGCAGTTCGATTTGATGGAAGATTTGGTAGCTCGTTTGGGAAAGCTATCAAATTCAAAGACTTCCGTGCCAACATGGAGCGTCAAACTTCCATCACTCCATTTCACAACTCTGGAATTGCTCTCTCGTTTTAATTTACCTTGTTCATCACGTACAAGCTCTCCAGTGTTGGGATCTTGAATGTATCTCCAACGCATAATATTGTGCACGTATCCATTGAAGGTTTGTTCTTCTTCTTCCGGGTCGTAGGTGACATTATCATATGCTTCCGGATTAATATTGACAAAGTTTGGTAATTTCGTCATGTGCATCGTCACTTCCTTGTCGCTTTTATTGTTGAATTTGGTAGGAATTGGTGCTGCAATGTCAAGCACCGAAATATGACGTGGGGGCTTTTCTTCGATTTTTTCTGTATCCTCTTCCTTCTCTTCGTCTTCATCATCTAGAGAATATGGATGAAATTTTTGCTTTTCTAGACGGTCTCGTTCCTTTTGCAAAGCTCGCTCTCGCTCACGTTCCTTTTTCGTTTTAGTCCGTCCTTCTACAACATTATCATCGTTGAATTCAACATCTGATTCATCTGTATCTTCAAGAACTGGTTCGTTTTGTGTGGCTGCCGCAGGTGCTGTACCAGAATCGGGGTTAGCATCCTCCTCTTTTACTGGTTCTTCCTCTGTACCAGACTCATCGTTGGGCTTACTGTTGGGAGGTTTGAGAGTTGCTTCATTGCCTGCCTCAGAGCTACCATCAGAGTCGCTTTCATCTCCAAACAAATTATCCATTTTCCTTGTTATCTATGATTTTTGTCTGTGTCAATTCACTATTTTGATTTAAGGTATAGTACCGTATTGAGGTATATGCTCGTCTGCTGATGTGCGCAGTGTGGGTTTGTCCTCAATGCCAGCCCTGCTTAATACATCCTATCTACGTATAATACGGTACCCTACACCATAGCAAAAACCTTCCATTTTAAAGATTTTTTCATCTTTCACTTGTTTTTTTTTGTTTTCATTTTGAAACAAACGCTAATTCATATAGAATGTGCTTCAAGAAGCTATTCATAAACTGTTTTCCTTTAGGCTTATTGAGAAAAATTCTATGCTAAAAATAAAGGATTATTATTTGTTATACTCGAAGTAACTTTTGAAGTAGAAATTGAACCTGTCACTCAACATGACATTGCTCTTTCAGATAAGCTTACGATGTCTATGTTTACAATTTGAAAGTTTGTAATTTTTTGAATGAATGCATCGCTTCTCCATTCACATTTTTAAATCCGAAGAACAGATCAAATTGCAATAATGGCAACTTTTCTAATCACTGTCACTATCAAAATTTGCATTGATATCACCTAAATTGACAGTTGTCTCAAATCCATCTAGCATCACATTTGTCGTCGCACCTACACTGATTTCATCAGTTTCTTGGATCTCCTCTGGCTTCTTTTGTTTCTTCTTCTTACGGTTTGACCCGTCTAATTGATCTTGTACTGCTACTTCTAATTTCTGGAATTCGTCACGATTTGCATCAATGGTTTCTTTTACAAACTTATAAATGTTGATTCCTTCTTCCGCTAGCAGACTTTCTTCTCCATTGAACCTCACAGCGTTGTTCTTCATCAATTTAAAATCCTTCAAAAAAGCTTCTGTCGTTCGATATTCATACCTAATATTGCAATATGAGGCAAACAAAGAAAAAAGGTCTTAAAGTGAGTTCAATTTCTTTCGACGATTTAATAAACCTCAATTCATCACTTACCGTGCATTCTTATCCCGAATCGTCATTAGATCTATTGGATCTTTGATAATCTCGTAATACGAAGGTATTTGTTGTCTGCTTACTGGACGATGGAAAGGGCGACTCAATTCTCGTGATTCCACTTCCGAACGTATTTGTTCTAATCGTTGAGACATCATGACATGTGGCTTTCGATCTCTTGTTGCACCTCTTTCTCTTCTATTACTTGTTCGCTTTTGGGATGCTAGACTGTACATGTCACTTTCTTCAAGCTCCTTCATACGCTTCTTCCTATTTTTTTCCTTTCGTTTCTCTTTCAATTTTTGTTCTTTCGACATTGATTTCTTTGAACTGGATTTTGGCAAAGCCTTTGGACTTAAGTGAGAGCGACTCTTTTTCTTGGATGAAACCACTCTTGTATTTTGACGAACTTGTAGTTTAATATTCGTTTTCTTTCCACGATCTCTCTTAACGTCATCTTCGTCTTCAAACATTGCATGTCCGACTCTTTTGGATTCATCACGTGTATAAATATGGCTATGTTTCTTATGAGAAGATTTGTGCTGTTTGCTTTTTGATGTCTTCTCGTGTTTTTTATTTTGTTTCAATGCAGCATCCTGCTGATTCTTCTTCTTTTGGGTATGGACTTTATCAATCTCCGATTGTAAAACTATAAATTTAAAAGTTGTTTTTTGCTGTCCATCAGCATATGTTTTGGTAATCTTCCTACGGATAACTTTCCTGTTCATGTTGTAAGAGGTGTCTCCCGCTGGTGCAGGTTTGACTTCCCCTCTTGCTGATTCCAGTCTCTCTTGAGCTTTCCTCTCTTCTTCCCTTTGTCTTTGCCATTTCATGAGCATCGTGGCATCTTCGGTGTCTTCAGCGCTTGCGCCTGATGATTGTAACACTCCTTTTGCTTTTCGTTCATCTACGATTTCAGACGCCAAACTTGAAAAGAAATTGTCTTCATCTTCATCGTCATCATCTAGGTCAAAGTCGTCATCATCAAGATCAGCTTCAGTTTCTTTCTTATCAGAATCTGCGTCAAACACACCTGCATCTGACGTAAGTGCAGCTATTTGTTGTCTCCATATTGTTTGGATCCTCTCCCGATACATTCTTTTTTGATCGCTCAATTTCATTTTTTCTCCACGAGCAAATTTAGATTTCTCGAGACCATCTTGATTGCCATCCCCTCTAGTAGATACATCACGAATCACGTGTACGCGATCCCATCTTCTTAAGGTATCAATCTCTTTTTGAGGTAAACCATAACTAAGAAGGAGACTAGCCATCTGTTTCATTGTCAAACGCCTTAAATCATTTTCTGTTCCTGTAATTTTTTTGATTTGCGCATTCAAAGCTCCATCGCTATTTCCGGTTTCCTTATTTGGTTTTGCATCAACCTCTCGTAAAAAATTGTATGCTTCACTTCGTCCACTAGGGTCTCCAAGCCCAGTTAATTTCATCATTGCAGTTCCTTGAGTATGTTTATGAACATCTATGAACTCAGAAGTCAAATGCCAAGGAGTAAGTTGAAGTTCCTCGTAAATGTACCTTGCCACACTTTGCATGTGAATTTTACGCTTCAAATCCTCTTCCAGTTTACTAACTGCTTTATCAAAATATGACAACATCTTCTCTGATATATCTTTATCACGTTTTGCATAATCCCTCATTTTTGTCATTTTTGTTTTGCGTTCTCTTGCAGCAGCTACACCGGCATTCAAATAAATCATAGCAGCACCAACATTAGATACAGTGCTAGATCCTAAATCCAAATCGTTTATTCCCAAATCATGCAACCTTTGAATTGCAGCGCGAGCCGCTTCGTACGCAGCGACACCTTCAGGAGAAAAGTTACGACCTAACATTTCTACACCTGGATAATCATCCTCTCCAATCCGTTTTGTTGTCCACATTTGAGTTTTTGTATCATGGTTGGCAACTTGTTTCAATCGCTGCCGGATGTAATTGGTAAGATGAGGAGTATTCGGGAAAATCCATTCTTTTATATCATCCAACTTCAGTCCACGTAAATCCTTTCGCTGTTGAATCTCCAACGCCTTGGCAATTTGGAAGGTCACGAAAGCCTTTAAGAAATCTTTTTCAATGGTAGCATTAGGCGCACTCACTTTAATCCGAGGCTCGGTTTGACCAACACAAAATAAATTGGAAGGGCAAGGCCGAAGAATGACATTGAGTGGGCTTGAGAAGGCCGTTCCTTCAGAATTCTTTGTTTTATTTGGTTTCTTTCCTAAAATCATAAGAAAATCAGTAGGTTCAGGGTCATGTCGAAAAATTGGAGCTGCAAATAGGTTCGATATTAATCCAGACTGTGTTATGCCCTGTTCTACTTCTCCAATGAAAGGACCATGAACTTTAGGATGTAGAAGCTCCGTTACACCCTCAGGTAAAACATCTACAGACGGTTTATCTTTTTCCTTCTTCTTTCCCTTCTCAGACACTTGCAAACTACTTGCTTTAGCTGGATTTAACTTCATTCCAATCAAGTCTCCCCAAGTCATACCATTAGCACGCGAGGGCCCAACTAATTTCGGAGGCTTTTCAGCCTTTCCGCTGTTGGTAGTTTCAGTGTTAGTAACTTGAGCTGCACGTTTTCTCGTCGGTCTATCTCCGCCACCTTTAGAAATAGGAGTATTTGTTTTATCTCCACGATAATAATTTACAATTTTACTTGCCATACCCTTTGACAATTGAATCGGCGGTCGTTCCTCACAGTACTCGAGTAAAATTAAATCTCCTTCTGTGGCACTCAAATCAGAAGCACTGCGAATTTTATTATGTATGTCTGTTTTCATTCGGCTCATGTAACTTCCAATTAGACCTCCGGCAGAAGAAGACTTTTTTGCAGTTGTTGATAAATTGGAGAAGATGCGAAGTTGTACTCTCCATGGATGATTCAGATGCACAATAAACTTAGGGAGGCGAGGCCTGTGAAATTGTCGTAACTCAGGAATACGTGGATCGGCTTTGACAAGAGTATGGTTGTAAACTATAAAAGAATATGGTTCAAAGATTTCAGTAATCATACAAAAAAATCCTACAAAAAAGAAAGTTAGGTTGATCAGACGTACCCAGCTCGAGTTGCTCTACATTTTCAGCGTCATGTGCGCTTGAAGAGTTTTCATGTCTTGATGGTCTGCCTGTTCGTTCTGTTCCCCCAGGTCCCATTAAAGAAGAAGTAATCGTCCTTCCCTTTCCACCCCCTAAATCCAACGCACCCAAGGCAAGACTCACACGTTGCTTTTTTTCATTTTCCAATAAAGATCGTTTTTTCTGCTTTTGTTCAAATTCCTTATTTTGATCTGAATGCATTATGAAGGAATCAGCTGACGATTTTTTCCCTGATCTTCTCAAAAGTTGACATCGCTTGTGGTAAGGCAAGCTTTGATGAAACGGTACGGGACGCTTCATTGGTAAAGCTAAATGGGCAATACTGGAGCCAGCTTCAGATTCGTGAAGAATTAACTTTGCGGGTTGAAATGAAGACGGGGTTTTTGCAGCACCTTCCCACATAATTTCCATTTCTGTACCAATAGACGCATCTCTAGACATTAAATTGAGAGCGTCAAGTTCTGGATTACGTGCTTGAGATAAGATTTCATGCGGATCCAATGGCGGAGCTGCAATAACATTAGATGGATGATTGGGGGAGACAACTTTCGCAAGTGGCTTCGATTTTCCTTCTCCTGTGGTACAACTTGAGGGAGATGCGCATCCTTCCCAATTAATCTGAGAATTCCAATCTTCTAATTGAATCGGGTGATACTTATTTGGTATCATCGCTTCTTGATATTGTCGCTGCCGTTCTAAAAACAAACGCTTTTGTTGAGTGAGTCTTAATTTCGGCAATATTTGCTCAGGGCGGTTCAAAAGATTATGAGTATCTTCTTCCTCATCATTTTTGTCTCCGTTATCATTGTTATCTTTGTTAATATTGGATTCTTTGTTGTTCTTTTCAGTATTTTCATTCTTTTTTATTTCTTCTGCTGCCTTAGAAGTTTCAACTATTTTAGTGTCTATTCCAGTGGCGCCAATAGCATTATTTTTTGTTGCATCTTCTCCTGCAATTTTATCCATTTGGTTCTTAGTTTTATTGGTGTCTTTTTCGTTCGATTTCTGAACGTTGGAGGTTAGTAAACTTTGATATGCTGGTGTTTTTGATACTAACTCGTTGACTAGTACGTCTGCCATCCGTTCTTTTTTTTCATCACGGAGCACTTTTTCACGATGAAGAAGCATATTTTTTCTTCGTCTATAGAATGCATCATTGGTATGAAAGCTGTGTCCAACGTGACTGTTTTCTTCAGTGTCATGGAGAAAAAAATAGTCATCAGGAGTTGATAAACGTGCATTTGTGATGGTCTCATTATCGATTTGAAGGGATACAATTTCTCCCACAAGATTTCGTTTGTAATATCTTTGCTTTCCTTGGTTATCTATGTTTCCAGATGATGCCGCGTTGTAGGTACTCAATCTTTCAAAATTATCAGCAGTTCTCTTTTCATCCAATGAAGATGAAGATTTTGTGGATAATTTTTCCCTGAACAATGAATTTGTGTCTCTTAGTTCTTTCTGGTCCTTAGAGAGTCCCTGTAGGACGGACCGGGGAATAATTTGAGATACAGATGATGGCTCATGGTGTTTTGAAGTTAGTGTTGCGAAGTTGGACATGTTGATCCACAATCCATTTTGGATCACAATACTGCTGATCTAACGGAAGCTATTCATGATTCATATGAAAATAAAAAATGATAGGGGACTGTTTCCCCTCCAGGCCCCCCCTAGGGGAAAAATAGAAAAGACAGAATTTATGATTTTTTGCAAAAATGACGAAATCAAAATTGAACGTACGAACATAGTAGTCACGGTATAGCAGTTGCGGTTTGCAAAAGAAATACCACATCAAAAGTTAAGTATTAATTATTATACGGTGGTATGGTATCGTAAGTGAAAGTGGAAACGATAGGATATTTTGTCATTGCATGTTCCTACGTCAGCTTTAGTCCTTTTTTAGCCTTCGCGTCAATTTTAAAATATGTAACTCTATTTATAGTATTTATTATTATTATTATATTATATTATTAACATAAAAATAGAAACAACAAATACATCATACATCCCATGTCAACAATGACAGAACCTGAAGTAACAATCATGATACAACGTGTCCATTCCTTTCGGTTGTTTCTAGAACCGTATCTGCCACCTCCCGTAGTATCCGCAATGAGAAGCATTGATGTGTATTTAGAAGATGTTTCACCAGAGGCATCCACTCTCATATTCTTAAGCATTCTATTCTCGTATGGAGTGTACTACCTCATTCAACTGATTCTCTATATAATCGGGAATCAAAGTTCATTCAAAGATGATAACGATGTTTTGGGTGCTCTCTCCAAAGGAAAGGGTTCTGGCAATGGGAGTAGCAACGAGCCAATAGTAGGCACTGTCGTTTTATGTGGACCTTCCAATGCTGGGAAAACAGTTCTCTTTCATGCTTTGAACTGCGACCCTCTCCTCGCCAATATGAGCAATGATGAAGCAGAAGCTCTTCTATCTAAAATCCCCATGGCCACTGTGACGAGTATTCAGGCAGCTGATAGTTACATTCCTTCTTCATCTTCATCTGACAAAATTCGTCTCTTAGATTATCCTGGTCATGTTTCTCTCCGTACATCACTTCCCAAAGCTCTCATGGATGCTTCTCGAATTGTATTAGTGCTCGATTGCTCCAAACCCATGGCCGATGCGGCCGACTTTCTATATCTCTTATTAACAAACCCTCTCCTTCCGTGGAATTCCTCTAACTTGAATTCCAACTTTCATTCCAACTCGAAAATGCAAGTCTTGATTGCTTGTCATAAATCAGATTTGACTTTGGCCAAAAATCCAAAACGTGTCAAGATACAATTACGGACAGAACTAGATCGACTAAGAAAGATTCAACGGTCTCAATCTACCTCCAATGGATCCTCATCTCAAAGTAGTAGTCATTCCAATAATAACATGAATGATCCAGATTCGATGACACCATTGCCTTTGGGTATATCTGGCAAACCGTTGGATTTAGATAATAAACAGGGATATCTTTCTTGTGATCTCACTTTTGTTGCCACTAGTTGTAAAGCTAGTAAAAGTAGCAAATCCTCTCTTCATGAGATATCCAATGTGGGAGGATCTGATGGTGGAAAAGGATGGCAAGAAATTCGTCATTTTGTGCAGGGTGTTGCGGAATCCATGTAAACTACTACAATTACTATAAGTACACCCACAATTTATTTTCGAAAGTCCCCTTTTGTAACGGAACTATTATTTTAATTTTAATTTATTTACTTTGTTACTGCATACTCCCAAGTTAATCCCTCCTTCTTCTTCCCCAGGGTGACAGCTAATTCCTTTCCTCCTCCTACTTCCTGGAGTGTATATGTTGATTCATCCACTGCAACGTCTCCCCCCGTGCTTCCGGATACCAGTGTTTGACCAGCCACAGTCACCTTCAAAGTTGTTCTAGCAAAAGCTACTTTCACATATTTTGCTTTTGTTCCAGACGCTACCTGAAATCTTAATTCCACTTCCTCATTTGTTTGAGACCATTTGCACCCATTCTCTCCATCCTGTTCTCCATTATTTCCCAACATTCCAGATACATTCGTACCACCAGATCCAGATCCAGATCCAGATCCAGATAACGATTTTGTCATCATCCCACTCAACGATGGAGCAACGGAACCCAATCCACCACCTCCACCACTTTGTTTCGCATTTTGACACCATTCATTCCCTGGATCTAAATCCATTTCAGTAAAATCAATCCGGTTCCAAATATCCTTCGCTTCATCATCATGATATCGTCCTACAAAGACATCTCCACAGATGGCCGTTTCTTGTGTGACGGCATGTCCACATGCTTTCATTAATCCCATTGCTCTTTGATTCACTGGGAGATTTTTGGTCCTTGCATTGTCTGAACTATACATACTTACACCAATGTTTTGATTGCTAGGTTTGGGAACGACCAAGGCATGGATTTCACATGATGATTGACTTTGTGTTGTTCTACAAGTTTTATTTGATAATTCGATGGAGTATATTTCATAACATTAAATAACATTCCATAACATTCAATGATCATCATGAATGAATTCATAGACACGAAAAAGAAAATTCCGAACAATTGAGTATTGTGTTTGAATGATCTTGCACTCATCTGCTGACACAAATTTAAAAATGGTAACCTTTTCCAATGCATCCATGGTATCACTTACTTGAACATTTGAATTAAAAAATCATCATCGAACTTTTCGCATCCAGGAGTATTTTTACGTATTTGAGTCGCAATTGCTTTTCGTTCTTCAGGAGAGGCATTATCAATCATAGCTGAAGAAGAAAATGAAACACATTTATCAAAGGGTTGGTGGATAGCGGATGGTGTTAGGAGGGATCTAATCTAAATTGAAACAATTTCGGACATACGAGATCTTTTTGTCATGTATTGGAATCAATGCATAACTTCCACACATTCTTCATGATGTGTGAAGATAACTTACCCATAGTGGCTGCGGTGGATGATCCACTTTGTGTTGAGAAATATTCTTTTGCATTTTTAATTAATAAATCGTTATTCAATCCTCCTTCAGATGACTCCTCTTTTGTCACAATGGGTGTAGTGGAATCAGCAGGGATAAGAATATATTTAAATGTCATCTTTTGGTTCCAAAAAATAGCAGGTGCAAGTATCAACAAATACCGGAAAACCCTTTCGAAAATGGAGGAGTGTTAGTTTTTTGACAACTGCTGATGGATGGGTTTGAAAGAAACAGGTGCGGTAGTAGTGGATATGATGGAAGCTTTCCTAGTGTGTAGACTTTGATACGAAAATACTGTAGAAATCAAGAAATATGAGATCAACACACCAACATCAGGAAAGGACCTTTTCAATATTTGCAGAACAAAATTGTGAAGCATGAAATTTCTAACTTTCAAATAGACCACAAACAGAGCTTAAAAATTGTTCCACAAAAATTAAGATTCTTTTATTCACAATTTAGGAAATGGCAAAAGTTGACTCCAGTGAATCAATTGTGAATTGCAAGTAAATAATTTCCAGACTCCATTCACTGAATAGTGTAGTCTTTGTGGCCAAAAATATCTGTTAGCATCGTTTGTATACTAAAGGTCTCAAACCAAGAAAATGAGAGACTTTAAAAGCATAATCTACCTCATGTAATCAATTATCCCTCAACGCCCTTTTCGAAGCGTTGACTGCCCCGATGACATGCTTCGGATCATGGCAGCCCACAATTACTTTCGCAACATAATCTTTTTCCAAGAGCCACTGCAGTGCGAAGTCCTGTAGTATCACATCCGGGTTTATGTCATATGATGGAACTCCATCTCCACCCTTACCGAGAAGTTTTCGTGTCGTTTTTGCCACTGCATGCCTAATCGCAGATCCATGTGCCATGAAGAAGGCCTAAAATATATTCAATATGGATCGACAATGGTGAGGGAGAATGAAAGAGTCAGCAACAAAGATTCATCTACCCACACAATTTATTCTTCCTTAGTTTTTGGAAAGACAAAAATATTACCCACCTGAAGGACAGCGGCACTATCTTCATCTAATTCTTCAAATGTATCATAAATAAGCGGAACAATCTTTGAATACAATTCATCTTCATATGCCTCAAATGATCTAACATGTTCCAAACTGCGATCAAGATCATTTAACATGGACTGCAAAAGTCGGCAACCATCCAAGGTTTCATTTTCTTCGCCTGTTAATTTCCGTTCTTGCTCTGCCTCCAAAAGATGTTCTGCATCGAAATGCTGTAGAGCGAGCTTGAGTGCAGGAGGATATTGTGGAGGAGTGTCACCTGTAATTTTATTTGTCCAGCTCGTAGCAGTGGATTCAGTAGGAGTTAAACCAAGTGGAATCTTATAGTCAATAAGCTTAAATGGAAATCCAGTGCCTGTTCCTTGGTCCGGATAACATGTCAAAGGGCGAGATATGTATACATCAAGGGAGGAAAGTCCAGAGGAATCTTGTACATTGGAGGATGAAAAATAATTCTTTATATCTTTTGCAACATTCAAGCCATTTGTTTCTAAAAGATTCGATGGAAGCTGCAGAGTAGATAATTTAGGGGGTGTTGGTTTCTTATTTACTCTGTTGAAAACATCATGTATAAATGAGAAAGTCAGTGAACAAGTGATATTTGAACGTCGATAATTTTATCTAATAAAACTCACGCATTTGAAGCATCGGTCGCAGCTGCAACAACATCTTTCCAATCCAAGTGCAAATGATGAGATGAAGGCAAAGATAACCCGTTGGAACATACTCCATACGAAGATATAGAACCGTTAGCACATGCTTCCTCCAAACCCTTGAAGGAATCAACGAGTCTTTCTCGTACGAGAGCTCGTATTTCTTCCAAGGGCGGTTCAGCACCTCCTGTTCCAAAGAGCTCAGTACCCTGTGCTTCCGGATTATGTGCCATAAAAATGAAGTTCGTATTTTTTGTATTTTCGTCTTGAAATCAACATAGTTAATATATTCATTAGCATTGCTTCGCAAAAAAATTAACAATAAAAAGCAATCATAAAATTGAACTCACTTTTGCCCCATTCACCCTTTTTCAGCTGAGTCAAAGGACATTTTTCGATGCATTCCGCTAAGTACTCTGATCCAATATTATGAAAAGCTTGATCTACCTTATCCGTTGATGCAGCACCAATGTCATTTACTAAGGCAACATCATTATTATATACTCTACCACCTTCGCCTTCAGTACGATATCCATAGCGTGCTGTAACTGTTACATCTTTTCCCTTGGGACAAAATTCAGATGAGCAAATCTGCATCATGGCTAGTGTATAAGCTTGTGCTAATGCTTCTTCTCCACCACATACTGACTCAAAGGTTAAAACACCATTTTTTAAAGATGTTTCAATTATTTGAGAATATTGCTGAGGGCTTACTTTACTCAGTTTAGTACCTCCTACACCAAGTAGATGCGCTTTACATTCTTGGGCATTGGATTGTGATGATGAGTTGGTGAAGTTTCTTGTTGCAGGTGTTGTCGGATGTGCAAGATTATGTCTATGCAATAATATTCTATGGATGCGGGTTAATCTTGAAGAGTATAGCATTACTTCCTTACTGTTGCCGAAACCAAAAATAAAACTACTATGTTAAAGGTGTTCAGACTCCCAAATTAATCATATGCTTGTTGGATGTTTACGTTCAATAAGATATGCTTGCCTTGTAATCTTAAGACTGACATGGAGCAATCAATGAAAAGGAAGGGGGATAGGGAATTTTATAACGAAAATCTCGAGGACTATTTCTACTGTACATAAAGTCATTATTTTTATTTTTCAAGATAAATTTTTGTGTACTGATTTCGTTCATAAGTCCATTTTCATAATGTATAGTAATATGGCATTCAGCAAAGAATGGAGGATAATTTTCTGAAGAGATTGCTTGGTTCTTACTTTTTGACAACAAAGTGATTGAATATTATTGTATACTTTTTAATAACCGATACCCCGTCTGATATTCTATCCTCGAAGTCAATTTTTTCCCATCTTTTCGTACGCAAGTAAAGCTTTTTATCTCAAAGAAAATACCGTAAAAATATATGAGTGTGTGTCGTAGACATCATTCTGAATGATGTTGGTTCAGAAGAGAGAGAGTAAGCAAAGCTGAAAAAGAAATTCTGGATTTAAGTTTACGTCACGAAATTACAACTCTTCACTGTTGTATACATTCGAGAGGATTCCGTGTGCTCAGATTGGATCTTGATTTCCAACTATCCGGCTATAGAATATAAGTAAAGCAAAGATTGTGCGTGATCAAGCTCAAGGGGAAACTGAAATATTGCACAATGTCTTCATGAAATGACACCTCCATACACTAAAGGAAAAGGCTTTGCAAAGAAATTAATAAATTCCCTATTGTTAAAAACAGTGTCATCGTTTAATGAGATATGAATGTTTTCTTTAAGAAAATTCTCATACTACTTAGATTTAACTGGAAAATGACAATGCATCTAAAAACAGCTAGTTGTATATGATATTAATTTTAATTGTTCTAATGGCAATGTTCTGTGACAGACCCCATAGCTTCAATCTAAAAACAGCTAGTAAATAGAAAATATGTTTTTTCATTAGTTCTCTCTGAACTCATGTGGATGATAGACTCATTCTTCCAACAACCAAAATACTAGTGAAGCAATTTGTGAGCTTTTCAATTCGTAACATACAAAATTGGATTATGTATTGAAAGTAACTGTTCTTTTTTAGAGAGTATAACAGAGCTTTCAGACTAGATTATAAAAATGGCAAGAAATGTTGCTCATGGTGCGAATTAATATATTATTCAAAAAGGACGTTCAACGGAGTGATATAAATTCTATACTGGTTCCACTTTAGCGTATGATCTTCAATATCCGAGTTATCCTTTCACTTTGTTTAAGCATAAAAAAGGAAATAAATTAGATTTCATCTTGTAAAAGCTATGTTGGGATTGCTTAGGTGTATTTTGAACCAGCAGTAAACAAGCTGAGAAACAAAGAAATGATCGAAGAATTATCTTTTCGGAAAGGTGATCTAAGAAAAATGCTGAATAAAGAGTTAGAATATTCAAGGAACATACATTGAACATATTCTTTCTTGTTTTTCATGATTGTAAATGCACATGTTGCCCATTCCAGAACACATCACATTGCTTCTTACCTCAACAATAATTTCATGATGGCCACAAATCAAACTCAACTTTATGAATTTTATAGCTTATGAATTGTCCATTTTCTTCAGTGTTTATATCATTTGATTTTATTAGGTGAATCAACTAATCTTTCAGAAAACAACTACAGTAAATTGAATAGACTTACTAACTAGTAAATACAAGATGTAAAGGTTACTGCTTTAGAACAAGCGAAGTTGTTTTTTATTATGTAGCGAATAATGCGCACATTCAACAAAGCATAGATTTACTAATTATACGATTCTGTGTGTATGTATGATTATTTCTGTCTCGAAGAACAAACACCAATATGGGATAGTTATCTTGTTTTGTTCCAATGATTTTTCTGTAACGTATAAACTGGAGTCATTCTTCACAAAATACACACATTCACTTAGACATTAACTTTCTGTTTAATTACCTGTGTTCGCATTTATGTACTTTCATCTGGATTGTGTCTCGAGGAACGAACACCTGTCGGAGATTGTTGGCTTATTATCTTGCCCCATCATTGATTTTTCTTCTTCAACAAATAAATTAGAGTCATTTCTACACGCATATTTCTTCATTTATGGCTTTCATCCAATCAAAAAAGGCATGAGCATATGGATAGAATACTTCCATTGAGTTAATGACTCAACAGCAAATTAATTATGACTTTGTCACAAATTGTTCGTAAATTGTTCGTAGATTTAATTTTTCCTCGTTATAAATCTCAATTTAAAAAGACACTTTTATAAATATAGCTGAAATTTTCATAGACATTGGAATAATTCTTTTGGCCAAGACATTGGACTAATTCTTTTGGCCGAGACATAGAAAACGAGATCGATGTTGGTAGTCTTCAAGGGGTTCATGAGAAATAAGGTCAAACCTATAGTTGAAAGTCGACAAATTCAATAGTGGCTGCGGAACACTTAATGGCTAGCAGTTAAAATGAAAATTGAAGCGCATCATGATAGTAGTCCTATCAGCTTTTGTAATGACTCACCGAGCCTACGAAAAGACTTTCATGTCAGATCTAGTATTCTGCGCTGGCAAGGTTTGATGAAGCTTTTAATCTTTTTCAATATGATTTCCATCTCCATAGAAATGGAAGTATCTACCTATGACAATGACTTCCAAATTACAAAGGAGACTTTCGATAAGGATTCAAATTTGAGCATTGCAGCAGACGCTCTGCAACAACCTGGTTCATGTAGAATATATTCATCAGGAGTACTGTTTACATTGAAATCAAATTATCAGCAAAACCTTCAAATAAATTCTATTGATATATTTACCACCGCTAAAATTCCGATACACTTTGATATATGGGTTTCCAGAGGGAATCAAACAAATCAATTTTATGCCGAGGATATGACCTTTCATAATTGGACTAAATGTTGCTGTGATTCACCTGTGATGGGAAAAGGAAGCAAACTGCCCACAAATATACCTTTTAACATCATGCTGCAATTTGGTGGTTATGATGTGATTTCATTACTTATAAAAACTCAAAACACAAACACAGACATTATTTCTAGTGCTTTTGGATGCAGTGGATTCGATCCAACTTTGCCATCTGGAAAGGGAAATAAATATTTGGATATCAATCTGGAAGCCACAGTGAGTGAAGGTTCCAAAAAAAATACACATTATCATCCTGAGCAACTGATATGGAACGGAGCAATGAATTTTGAAGTATACTCTCAAAACCTCGATATGAAAGAAGGAAATGCAACATCAAAATATCTAGGTTTATATCACCACCATGAAATTTTATCTCTCAATCATAATGTAGAAGAGAGACGTTTACAACCATGCAGATTTAACCAACAGCTCACAACTCCTACAGAAGGAACAACAGCATCATATGGAATTATGTTTGATATTGTCCCCTTAAATGATTTGGTATTGGAGACAATTGAATTTCATTGTAGAAAAGACAGAGGCGAGTTATTTAACTATGAGGTATATGCTAAAGCTGGAGGTCATTCAAATTTTGAAACTGATCAAAATAAGTGGACAAGCATTTCAGAGGGAGCTTTACACGTCGCAGGTTGGGAAAAATTCACTGGCATACCGAATGATGAATTCACTCGTATAACAATGAAAGCAGGTGAAGTCTACTCACTATATCTTGCTTCAAATTCGTCTGACATACTTTATGGGACAGGATTAGAGGTTGGGAGGATAAATGCAGCAGATTCTAATATGCAGATATTAGAGGGTCTTTCCATGGCAGCATTTCCACCATTTAGTGATGATATCTTCAGCCCGAGGACTTTTCAAGGTAGAGTGCATTACTCAACCGCAACAGAATGTTCCGAAATTCTAGAATCGACCAATGTAGCTGTTACGAGAATGCCCACCATTTCACCAACATTGGCTCCTACGCCTTGTGCATCTGAATATTTGGCTTCTACAACTTTCACTGGAACGAGTGCTTCTTTTGGAATCATGTTTGAAGCAACATCCAAAGAACGAGACCTTTTAGTGGAAGGCTTTCAAGTACGTTCCTCTAAGGTCGCTGGAAGTTTACTAAAGTATACAATCTACAGTAAAGAAGATAGCTATCGGCGTTTCGAAACGAACCCAAATGCATGGGAAGTAATATCTGACGGATTTACAACTAGTGAAGGGAGGGAAACATTAACAACGCTCTCCATTGATCGCTCCTTGGGAATAAATATTCAACCATCAATAGTTCGTGCATTTTACATTACTTTTGCTACACCCGACCTCTTATATTCCATAGGCGAAGATGAAGGAACAATGTTTCTTTCTGATGATAATATTGAATTATATGAAGGAATAGGCATTGCAGAATATCCACCTTTTGGAACAAGTTTCATGATTCCAAGAAGATATGAAGGGGTTGTACAATACTTTATTGAAGAAGATTGCTCCGATAAAGCGATTGAACCTTCTTTCTCCCCAACGTCTCCTATTCTTGCGTCTAACATGCCTACTTCTTCATCAACAGAACCGCAAACTTCGATACCCAGTACCAATGCGAATGATTCTGAGTCACCAACTGGGTCTCCATTTGCTCAAGTTGAAAACCTGATTATTTCACAATCATCCTCTCCGCCAACGCCAACATCAGTTGAGTCTAATACACAAAATACTCCACAGCCAACAATCTCTATGACCAACAAAACAACATCATCTTTTCCTACCGAACAACCTTCAAAACCTATCCTGAATGGCACATTCAATGAAAGGACTGCACCCACTGCTAAAACAAATCCAACGCGGCCTAGTAATCTAACAAACAATTCTGATAGCGGGGGTGAATTAAGTACGATGGGGCATTTTTCGTCATCTGGTTCATTAAGTGGAGTAAATATATCCTCGACGGGAAATAAACCAACTTGCAACCTTCTTAATGATTTAAATACAACCACAAATGGGAATTTATCATCATTTGGAAACATATTCGAAGTGCGTGTAGCATCACAATCTTTAATTGTTGAAACAATCGGATTCATGTCCAACAAACCCATAGGTACTGGACTGAATTATTCGATATTTTTCAAAGAAGGAAGCTTTAGGCAATTTGAATCTGATAGCTCCAAATGGAGCAAAAACTCTGAAGGCAATGTGATAAGTGAAGGAAACACCAATATGACACAAATTCCATATGGAAACTTTGAACCTATACTTTTAGATGCAAATACATCTTATTCATTCTATTTTATTCTTGACTCTCCTGATGTTATGTACGACATTAGAAAAAGTGAGGATAGACCTTATTTATTTGATGAGCATCTTGAAGTAGTAGAAGGCACTAATGTTGAAAATCATCCTCCTTTTGAATCCTATACATTTTCTGGCAATTTGTGGATAGGATCAATAGTGTATTCAATTCAAGCCGAATGCATAGTGCCATCTACATCACCTTTATCGTTACTGGAGCCTTCGAATTCATCGCTAGGAAACACTCTTGCGATACTGACGCCATCTTCCAATCCAAGCCTGTCAAATTCGGAGGTGGAATCTTTTCCATCCTTTAACTTAGAATTTGAGAAAGAAAAGATAATGGAACCTGTTGAGAAAATTCATTCTATAAGCATCAACTTTACTGACATTGTCTCAGACGACACGCCAAATTCTGGATTATCAAGCAAATTTCTTAATAATGAAGAGAACACGACATCGGTTACCCTTAAGTTTCTCATTGAAAACACTTTTATGAACGAAATACAATCAGACTTTATAATCGCTCAAATAAATGAAGCTATGGAAGAATCCGTGAGCAACATGATCGCTACTGACTCATCTTTTATCCAATATGCTGAGGATTTCAATTTAGAGTTAAGAAGCGTCACTTCTGAAATGAATCACATTTTGAAAGATCATGAATGTAAGTAGTTATTTGCTTTCATTTTATCACTTGTTTATACAACACTAATCTCAGTACTTCGATTTTTTCAGTGGATCATTGCCTTTCTTATTTGAATGAAATAAAGTGCTCCATCATAAATGTTGCGATTAATGTTGCCCACTCTGAAAAGATAACAAATGGTCAAGTACGATATTCCATCCTTTCTGGAATTGATGAGATTAACGCAGATTTCAATTCTGATATTTCAATGATTTACATTGGATCGAAAGCAGAGATTACACAAGTTGAAATGGTTTTGATTGGAAAAAACTTAAATTTAACATGGAGAAATGATACAAAACTTGAATCAATTTTAGATGTCATAAGATCCGAAACTTTACAGGTTCTTTCCTTTAATGACGATTTTGAGGATATTTATATCAGTGATCTGGAAATTATGGATGTATATATGATAAGTGAAAGTATGATGGATTTGTATCGAAATGATGCGGAATCTACTCCACAAGAAAATGAGTTATCAAATAGACAAAGGGTGCATATTCATGAGTCATTGACAAAACTGGGAGTGCACCTTAACATAAAAAGTGAACACGTCCCGAAAACATCGACTATTTTCGATGATGCAATTTTTGCTGCAATGCGAAATATTGAACACAGTCTTGTTTCAGAAATCAGTGCATATCAAGATCTAAACCAAATTCTTGATATAAAACTGACTCGATATGAAATAAATCAAAAAATACCTACGGACTATGACACAACTCATAATACATCACAGCCAAATATTAGCAACGCGACCAAGCAAGGAGAGGAGAAATGGAACTTGGAGATTATTCTGACCATCGCGCTCTCTTCTGCATTTATTCTCGGACTGGCTTTCGCAATAGGTGTAAAAAGAAGAAAAAACCAAAAATGGTCAGGTCGAAGCATTCCTATAGAACGCACAAATTCTTTTTCAGTTTCTTCAGTTATGCGAAGAAACAAAGAAGTTTGGTCCAGACGTGATATAGAAGATCTGCAATACAAACGCAGAAATAGTTCAGGATCGATATTTGGGAAAATAGGATCAAGCAAGACCCTTCTGAGTTTCAGATAACTTTTCATAGAAAGAATCGGTTGATTCATTATAATAGACTAATTTTTGCGTTTTGTACACTATTTACAACAATATCATGACCGTTTCTTGTGCACATCAAAATATATCAACACATCCTGAAAAACATAGTCAAATAAGTATAGCACTAGTGAAAATTATTGAATAATTCTAGTAGCAGCTAATAATATGAATCTTGTTGCTTTTGCTGCCAAAGATTCTGTCTTCGAGTGCTAGTAACCTGTGGTTCATAAGAATATACAGGGGTCGATTTGTTTGCCTTAAGGAACTGTTTGCAATTTCTACACATCAAGTCTAGGCCAAGAGCCAAAATCTCGATTGAAGTAGAACCTAAATATTCATAGAAAATATCGGTGAAAAAATTGATTCTGCAGTAAGCAAATCGGGTGCAAACACTTACTGTGAATGATTTCTAGAAAAATGGCTCTAGCTTCACGTGAATTCCATAATGATTTTGGTACACCAGTTATAGATTCTAACTCAATGTCAAATCGGTAAGATTCATCTTGTAGCAATTCTTTGCCACTTGGAAATGAATTAGATTCCACCATATCGTTCTCAGTATTTGTTAGAGCTTCAAAACCTCCTGACATTTGAAAGAATGCAGTTTCTAATGTCAGTAATCCATCTCTCACAAAATACAAATTAACATTTGGATCTTTCATCTTATTCAACCAAGCATTCCTTGCAGCGCTACGGCCTCCCCATTCATTCCAGTTGGAACGATTTTTGAGAGGTGCGTAAAATTCAGCCTCCCTTTTGATCATTTGTTTAGCAAAAAAGAATGGAGATGCAGCGAATGGGGCATCAATCTGACGACCACAGAACCTTCCCATGCTATTACGATAGCACAAAAATTTTGAATCATTTTCCATGTATCTTTTGTCATTGTTTGTCCACAAAGTCGCTCTTCTCAACCCTTGAATCAATTCAATACCAGAAATATCAATGCTGTTTCCATTATCCAAATGAACTCGCCAAGCAGCAACCTTGACACTATCGTCTGAAATCTCATTTTCTAAATCGTTACCTCCAGATATTAAGCTGCTTGGTGACCAACCTACGACAGTTCCCATGTCGTAGCTAAATGAATCGCTAGAAGAGTTAGAATTGAATATTTCACGATGTCGTATTCTTTCTCCAATAGCCGAAATTTTAGATGCTACAAATGCGATATCATGCCCTTCTAATCTTGCATTGTTTCTAACAAGAGAAAAGTCTTTCTCATCTCCGAAGGACTGAAAAGAATTTCCTACTTCCATTTCATGTTGTTCATCGTTGCTCAACTCATCCAAAGTGTCTCTCGTGTTTTTACTTTCAAAGGATGCGTCCATATTAGCTTGACCTTTTGCTTCCAAAATTTCTTTCAACTTTTGTTTTAACCCAGATTCACGGATTCCACGTTGATCGCAATTTTTCATCAATGAACGTAAGGATTTTTCAGTAATATGGCTACCCCAATATCGCTTAGGTAAGCCATGTAATAAACCAGACGGATGGTATTCCTTTCTGCCGAAAAATGATCTATTGCTCTCCTTAAGCGATATCAAATTATTAGGACAAAAATCATGTTCTTCATCTGTAGCACCAGCTATTGCTTCGTTCGCAGGAAGGCTTTGATTTGTTTCATCAATATCTTTCTCAGAATCATTAATAACAATGTTGTAATTAGTTTCAGTCCACACTCTCGAACATGAATCATTATCAAAGTGCCAAACATTATTTCTGTATCTATCTTGACCAAGAGGATAAGTTCTAATAAAACATTTATTTCTCTTCGCAACTAGATCTTTTTGAGCTTCCGTGACCCTCCTACGTCTCTCGGCTATTCTTAGTTCAAGCGCGGCATCTCGTAAGAGATCAAGTGCCCACACATCTTCATTACTCTCTTCAACCCCAAACAGTTTTGCAAGTTTGGCTGTCTTTATTGCAAACTTCAGATCTTTTACTGTCCCTTCTTCAATAGCATCCTTTAGATTATCAACGGCTTCCGTTCGTTTTCCCGGAAGGTCATAGTTTGACTGTTTGATTTGTTCTATTTGATTTTGAAGCTTGTCTATTTTTGCACTCGTTTCTCTATCTATGTTTCCACTTTCATATAGAGCTTCAATATCTCCGTAAGTCTTAAGACGACTTTCAAGGACTTCTAAGTTATCTTCTTCGCGGCTGATGATTTCGTCCATTGATAAAACTAAAACTGAATTAGCCTCAAATGCAGATTCTTCATTTATTTTAGAAACCATCGCATTCACTTCAGTTTTGTTAAAACTTTCGGGTTTAGGAAGTGATGCATATGCTTGCCTCGTGTCTTCATCGTAGTCAATTATATTTTCGTCGGGGAGATTTTCAATTTCACTTGGACTCCTATTGTTCCTTAGAATTTCGTTTCGTTTTTTTGAGATAAAATTTTGTTTTCTTTCTTCGGCAAGACGTTCCCTGGCGGCCCGATCAGTTGCAGCTGCCTCTTCTCGTGCCTCACGTTTTGCACGTTTCTCTTCCAATTCTAAAGATTTAATGGCGTTGATTCGAGATCGAAAATTTTCATCAATTGCCTTTGTAATTTTATGAGTATCATAGGCAGCTTCCATCAAAATACGAAGTAAACATAATCTTAGTATTGGTGGAATATCAAGATATGAATTACCGATGCAAACGTGGTCGATCGCTTGTTCGACAGTGAATAAGTTGGATTTGGAGAAATTGGGATCTAAATAGGTAGTTTCTGAGAAAATTCTCTCTGCAGCTCTTTTTTCCCGCTTGAGCCTTTCACCAATTGTTAGAGGTTGGACAGAATGGAATTCACGTAATTCATCATCCACCTCATTCCGTTGACGTTTGTATCTATGAAGAATGCGACATGCAGATGCGCCTACAAGAGCTGGCCACGTTAATGGAGTGACAATATCGGAAGTGAAGGTAGGCTTTGCTGGAGGTAAAAGTAAGTCGACTATGGTTGGGGGTGGTTTTATTGGAATTGGAGATGTAACAGGCGTATCATGATTTATTTGTTTTCTTCTTGCAACAACTACAGAATCTTTATCCCTAGTTTCTTCTTCATCATCAACAAAGTCTTCTCCATCTTCATCAGATTCTTCATCAGATTCGTCTTCGTCATCAGAACCCTCTTCTAAATTCGACTCGTTTTCATTACTCATCTCTGCCTCCTCTTCAAAAAGATCCATAATTGCTGCGGCTTCTTTCGCCACCTTAGTTGTTTGCTCAGTTATTATTTCTTTGCTAACTTGCTTTCCCCATAAATCTGGTCTAGCTTCTCTGACCCTTTCAATGAGCCATATCACTGCCCTTTTAGTAAAACCTGCGGCATTTCCTTTCCATTTTCTCATAGATTTTTTCAGGTATAGTTTTACGAGTGGATTAGTAGTTATTGAAGCTGCACTTTTCACCGCACTCTTAATGGGTCCGCCTGAATTGGTTTTCCGTATTCGTACATCTTCGAGAGCTTGCAACCAACGAGTTGTAAGTGTCGGATCCTCTTCGACGGATAACAGCGCAGCCATATCTATTTTCACTACAGGAGCTGAAGCGTCAGATAACTTGGCGTTGCTTTCAGCGGATATTACTTCAATTTCTTCATCAGGTCTAGTCATGTCCGATTCTAGGGTGCTCCACCACCACTCATCACTGGATTGGTCCGTTAACAAAAGCTTAAGTAACGCTAAATGAGCCTCAGCTAGGTATACTGGGATGGAAAAGTCATCATGATCATCATTTATATGCATATCATTTTCGGCTGATTTTTGTGGCACATACGATAGTAAAGAGACAAAATCATCCAGACTGATAGGTTCAAGACTAAGAACTCGAAAGAAGGTGCACAAGAAGTCCCAAACCATCAAGACTTCACCTGTGCAATGAGTCGGTAAACCTGGGAATCCATTCATATCAGGTACTCGTATAACCTTATTCGATGTCTCTTCACCCCCACCTTCATTTTGTTCCATAAGGATCGTATCATCAATCGGGTTCATATCGTTTGAATGCTCATTCCGAAGATCATCAAGAGATTTACTGGTTTTCCCGTGTGCTTTAAGAAGTTTATCAATTTCCTTCTTAAGCCTTCTTCGTTCGAACTCACAATCTCTAGCATTTCGAGGTCTGCCTTTATTTATTAATGATTTTGATGCAGAGCTTTTGCTTCCAGTGTTTTTTGATCCATTCTTAATTGGAGATAATCCCAGAAATCGTACAACATCTATTTTTTTCTTGTACCTTTGGCCTTGAGGTGAAAAATATGAAATTTCATCTCGATTGTTGCTTCCACGAGATATGTTAACATGAAAGCTTGAAATTTGCTGACGATCACCTGTAGGAGTATAAAAAATATGAAGAATATGCAACCATGAGAAAATGAAAAACTACTACTGTTCAAACCTTGTTTTTGGGGAATATTTGCTTACCCCCACATTCCTCCACATATAAAACCAAATCGTTCATAGCATTCTCTTCTCTCTGTGATAAAATGAGGGTTTTTGTCGCAGATGAAGACCCAACACTAGTGTTACGTTTTTTAGGGACATGTGTATCCATCAGAGATTCCCCATCTTGCTTCTGCTTTCGTTTCTTTGACTTGGTACTTTCATTTCTAGAATCATTTAACGATATTGGAGGGGCTTCGGATGCTTTCGTTACCAAACTATCATCTATTTTCTCAAACAGATCTAGGGCATTTTTCATGTTTTCCTTTGCCGCATTAGAGAATTTACTCTTTCTGTAGAGGTTTAATTTATTATTACAAGGAACTCAATTTGTGAGACCAGTTCACATCACCATCAAAAAGGTCAAATTAATAAATAAATTCAAAAAGACGCAAATGCCTAAATGAGTTCACACCGACTTTAATAGGTGTCACCAAACATTCAAAGGACTTAAACCTTACAATCTCGATACATAGAACATAAAAATAATGCTTCTGTAATGCATACTGGTAAAATAACGGCATTATTGAAATAAATACGTACCTCGAAATATGCGTCTTAAATACTCCCCCTATGTCATAAGCAAACTTTTCCCAACCCTTTCGACCATGCTGATACAAGTTATCATCCAAATTTTGGCCCACAGTGCCCAAATCCAAAGGTCGCGAAGAACTGGATGCCAGGTTAGACTCATGAAATAAGTCTGAGCTGGGGAAATTCCATATCTTTCCCATAATCTTTGTCATTTTACGTTTATGCTTCTGTTTTTTAACATCTTGCTGTGTCGTAGCATGTTTGTCGGAATGTTTGTCTGCCATGATGCATGAAAGTGATGAACCGACAAGGTTTTCAACTGTCAAAATAATAGAATGAATAGAGAAGGGATCGATGACTATATGCCTTAGTCCATTCGTTTCACGCTTCGTCTAACTTAAAATTGCTACAAATGAGACCTATACATTGTGCTTGTTCTACGTAGGTTTGGTACATACTGGAATGCATCCGTGTTAGGATGATATATAGACTTATCTTACAGGCTTATGAACAGCAGACGTTCAACAGCATCATTTCAATTGTGGTTTATAAGGGAAAATTCATCAAAAATTTCAAAATGATTTACATTAATATTAACTTTGTAAAGACCTCATTTTGTTTTGAATCGAACAAAGTTGATCACAGTGACTGAGTAGTGACATTGCAAGCAAATTCAGTACAGTAGGAAGTATGTAGGAGTTCCATTTTCGAATGGGTGTGTAAATATTTGATAAAATGGCAACATACTACATCATTGACGACTAGCTAGCCCACTGACATCGGAAGACTTGAGGATAGCATAAGCTCTTGCTTGCTTACACGCGTTCTTAGGACATAGTGAGGACTGTATACCGAGTAGGGAAATGTTTTGGAGAAAGCATCACTTGTTGACTCTTGAAAAATATTCATCTCCAAAATGTGAGCGAAAAATAAAAAGGACCCCCGATTCCCCAATACCAGAGACGTCGTAATGATAAGGTCGCTTAAGAAACCAGCATAGCTAAAATCTTGCTCATTTGCTTGACAGGTGTTGCTGATCCGTTGAATAGCAACCAATGCAGACAAACTATAATCAGCAAGGCTTGAAAACGACATGAGTGGTGGGTGTTCCACACGTACGGGAACCGTAACTTCATGGAGAAGTAGAATAAACATCTTTTCACTTATTCGAATTTCAGGTTGGGAAAAGCACTCAATATCTTCAAAGGTATCTCTCGAGCGATACAGTGCAAGGAAAATGGTAATGACTCCTCGACAGGATGACTAACCACAAAACTCATATGACGACCAACCGTGCGTGGGGATGAAGGTGTGGAGATACCATAACTGTACAATACTTGAGCGAGGTCGCAATATGTACAAGTCTTCACAACTATGCGAATACCTAATAGATGTACATTAACATCATAATGGCAATTTCGGGTGATAGGCATGGCTCCTGTAGTTTCTTCAGATTTTTGAGTGATCTTAACACCGGCATTTCTTCTGTTAAAACTCTACCGTGGCTACATTAACAGCCTTTACAACGGAGCTACCCAACGAGTCCTGGAAATTCCGCTAGGATCTCGCATCACATGTGAAGGGAAAGATAACGAATCATGCAAGAGTAGCAGCTATTGTAGAATCAATCCCAACACCGCTTGCGAAGAGAGATAGGATGGTGGTCACATTCTGACACTACAACTTCTTCATCGATGCGAACAAACTAATTAATGCTGTAGTTATTTAGGCAAAAAACAAAGATAGACACCAAACGGAGATGAAAGATATCAGAATAGAATTTTTGCTGGTATATTAGCACGTAGGAAGCAAGAATTTTCTTAGCTAATATTGCTACGATTCGTAAGAAATATACCTAGGTATGTGATTATTCATAAAAACAACTCGTCTAAATATAAAGAAGTTCATATTTAAAAGGATATTCTTCTTAGTATTCTAATGGAAGTTGAAATTGTTTAAAGACTTACGCACGTAATGCTTATATTACACATGAAAGTTCTTTCATGTGTTTAAGAAGATGGAAAGCTCGTGTCATGATGAAGGCATGTAAATAGGAATAAATTTCAGAATAATTTACCATTCCTTCGTATGAATAATTTCAAGACCACACGAATTAACCACGTTCTCCAGAAGTTCAACATGTTCGTAAGGCTCTCAAATCCACCCATATTTTTTACTAGTTTGAGGTGCACCATTAAAGCGATTATGCAGCAGGCATGCAATAAAATGGTACTATTCACAAAATCTCGTTATTAATTATGATGCATGTTTATGTTTATGTTTATGTTTATGTTCTGAGATATTTTGTTAACGGGGGTTCCTACCCTGCGCTACGGCAGAAACGGTGAGGCTTCCCCCCTATTCGATAAACTAA
>Ga0209092_10000807_pt1 | contig 31629 bp, 19 predicted proteins | sample FraStrMetagenome_FD_187446 | JGI IMG/M metagenome (GOLD analysis project Ga0209092, IMG submission 187446) | Marine eukaryotic phytoplankton communities from Arctic Ocean - Fram Strait ARC3M Metagenome (SPAdes) (version 2) | ecosystem: Environmental > Aquatic > Marine > Oceanic | place: Fram...
TTATTTTGAAACTATTTACATTTTGAATCGATTTGTTTTACTTAGTTTATTCGTAGAATATCTTATACTTAATCTCTTTTATTTTTTTACTCTCTTACTTATTTTCTAGCAAGAACGGGTGCCTTGTAGAGACTAAATGGGATCACAACAATAATGGCATTTCTAAACCTAAATCGTTGCTTGTTACTGCTTAATGCGATCATTGCATGCTGTCTTTTTGGAGCAATCAACGTACTGTATATGCGCAATATCCATCAACAAACGGATACTATTTCCAGAAACAAACCTTCACGACGCGAACAACAACTTAGTAGTCCAGCCATTTCCGAAGCCGAGCTCAAAGTAAAGTTTGTGCAAGAATGTAAAGACAATAGAAAGGAAATGGTATTTGAAAATAAACAATGTGAAAAAGTATCTCCTCATCCCATAGAGCATGCAATGGCTAGATTCATTATATTTCAGCGTAACGAAGGATACAAAATACAAGACCTCATTTCTCATTATAGAAGTGTTGTTTCATTTGATAATATCGTCGTCATTGACCATCAAGGAACCGATTCTTTAACTGCAACAATTCTTAACAATTTTGTAGAGAAAGGCATGCATTTATGGAGATGCGATAAAGAATACGACAAGAAACATGAAATGTGGAGTCATGTAGGTCAGCAATACTCTCAACACTCAGAATTTCTGTTTTTTCTTGATTCTGATGAATACATGTCAATCCTACATGAAGATGAGTTGCATTGGGATCCTAAATATTTCTTGCGTGAGCTTGTGTCGTTACCTTCAAACACTAGGAGACCATTCAAAACAAGAAGAAGTATTCCTGTCCCTATCGACTGTCCAGGAAGTCCAAATACTCAAGTGGGAACAGGATCGAGTAGCTCAATATGTCGTCTACAGTACACTGAGTCAGATACAGGTCACTACTGCTACAACAAACTCTTCTTCAGAGGTGAATATTTCAAGTTCACTGATACTGGGAACCATCATCCTAATGAGCGGTCTAGAACCCTTTGTTGTCGAGGTTATAGTCAAAAAAACGAACGTCCCGGTACTAAACCGATGCCATCGAAAAATGGTTTATATACGTTGACAAACTTTACTTTACTTCATATGCAAAGCTTGGAGTTTAGTGATTTTCTTGCACATCTCTTCCGAGGAGCTACTACGAGAGGATATAATAAAGAGGGTACTGAATGCACTCAGAGGATGATAAGTGAACACTATTGTTATGGGTTTGAAGAACTACGAAATGCAGAATTTGATATGGATAAGATGCGAAAGATTTATGAGGAAAAGCGATGTCGTTGTTATGAAGAAAGTCCTGAGTCCAAGCTACATTCTGTGAAAAATGTGTTTAGTGCCATATGTCATAATGAGGAATCGAAATTCAATCAATTATTGAGTATATGAAACCTCAGGTTATTGCAAGTTTTTTGAGTCTACTATGAAAATGTGCTTTAAAATACTAACGATATTCTATCGGGCTGAGAGCCTGAGAGATTAGTTCATGGGCTGTCAAAGTCCGAAGCCATAATTCAGGAGTGTTTATCCAGAGTATTTATTTTCTATAAAAAATCCTTTTGTTGTGCGATGGGTCATATTCTTATTTCAATAAAATTTGATGATAAGTTTGTTTGTTTGTGCCGTTTTGTTGTTTATTATGAAATATAGCTTCCTTGTAAAATCTTATGAATAAAGCACCATGGACCTATTCATGATTTTTCTGCTGTTTCAAGTAGCAGATGGGCAAAAAAGTGACGAGTAATCAAATGGCATTTTCTCCAGTACCGCTTAATGATGTCACAATACCGTTTCGCTCTTGCGCTACTTAGTAAAGAGATATGATGTTGAAAATAATCGTGGATCGCGACCTCTTCAACCGCTGTACAGACAATTCGTGTGTCTTCTATTCTGTCAATCGTGAAAAGAAAATTCCATAGGTCACATCAATTGTGGTTTTAAAAACAGTCAAGGCATTGTTTTTACTTTGAAATTGGGAAGTCACAAAACAAGGACATTAGTTGGAAAGGCTAAATTAGATTGTAAAGGCAATTGTGGCTATGTAATCTCATTTATTCTTTACTATTTACAACTTATGTTTTGAATTCCTTTTGTATGCTCATCCTCATTTTTATCCAGTCATAGTCTTTCGTACATGTTGTTTTACCTTTTTGTCCACTAAATTAGCACAATATCATTATTGAAAGTAAAATTATATCCTTGCTCCAATCATGTTTGTTTTTGAATCTATGTATTTGTTGAAATAAATAGGTTTCATACTCCGCTATTATAGAATGATAAATGACCTCACATCTAATTAGTTTTCCCAAATGTCAATAAATAGGCAAACGTGTTCAATTTAAGTAATAGATGCTCTTGTGTTATTTTCTTTTAAAAGGACTTTTAACACTTTTTCGTGTGCTTACCATACGCAATAAATATGAGTATGTAGAGCTGGAGTATACCGCTAGTCACCGAGGTCACTTAACAGTAGTAATTTATTTAAGGCTAGTCAATTTCCAGCAGTTTGTTTTAATCCATTGGTATACGATAAGCAAATACATGTTGCGTAAACAATTTTCGTTTCAAACAAAATCGAAAAAGAATCAAATACCATTCTGAATCGTATTATCAAAAAATCATTCCGCGCCTGAAGGAGGTGAACAGCATCATCATTTCAACACAAACACACGAAACAAATTTGTATGAAATGTCCGACGAAGGTGGTAATTCGGATCGAAACTCCAACAAATTTGACATGTTCGGTAAAAATATCAGAAATAAATCCCCTGTGAGAAATGAAGACAATAATGTAGCAATCATCGTGCCTCGCGGATGTAAGATCCGTGATGAGTTTGTCTGTCCAATTACCAGAGAACTTATTACTGACCCAGTGATTGCAGCTGATGGTCATACGTGAGTAATTAGAATTGAAAATGCTTGATCAATATAATGACATGAGCAGTTTTCTAATTGTCAATTTTTTCTTCAAGCAGATACGATAGAGCAGCCATTGAACAATGGATTCATACAAGGAGCAATAAAACTGGAAAAAATGAGCTTAAACCGTCTCCTAAAACAGGCCAGCTTTTGGAACACACAATACTTATCCCGAATCACAATCTAAAAAGACTTTTGAAAGATATGATTCGAGAAGGTGGCGAATCATTATACTATAGAGAAGAGCCAAGCTTAGAAAAAAGACCAAAATCACAATCTAGAATTGCTACTGATAACGCAGCTCATGAAAATCATATGAGAGGAAATGCATCTGAAAACCATTCATGGACTCCAAACGCAGCATCAGATAGCAGCTCCAATGAACAAAATAAACCCGACCAAACTTTTACACCATTTCCTTCAACATTACAATCATCTACAGGATCTTCCTCTGGTCCTTTACTTGCATTAGTACACGCAAAAATCCTTAACTGTAAGTGCCTAGGCCCACCTGAATCTGACTGGAACAATCGGTCATTTCATTTTAAAGAAACTTCTGAAGAAACATTGCTAGGGGGGCGTAGAAGACCACATGAACACACTGCCCAAAACTTTGTTCAATTTGCTGATGCAACTGTTTCACGGAGACATTTTGAAATTCGATTTCATGACGGGCGCTTTCAATTAAGAGATCTGGGAAGTGCTGGAGGTACGTTTGTGAGAATTCCTAAACGATGTGGGGTGCCATTAAAAGAGGGTACTATGATTATGTTGGGAAAACACCAGTTGGTTGCCTTAGAATACTCTGCTGCAGTTGTAGGAGATGAAGACTCAGATCAGGGGAGCCTTCCAACTGAGACGTATCAGGGAATCGACTTGATTGAGGGATTCAACAGAACAAACCATGGTGATAATAGTGATTACGATGACAACGATTTGCACGCTGAAGATGCGTCTGACAATACAGATAATTCTGGTTTTGAAAGTAGCATCCTAGATCAAAACTTAGGAAATAATTTGGGGGGGAAGGAAGATGAAGACGTGCAGGAGCATAAAGATTCTAGAAACTCTGAAGATCGTTTTGGTTTGCAGGGATTACGGCAAATTCCTCCATTTGTACCACAAACAAATCAAGAAAGTCAAGAAGTTCAAGATACAAATCAATCCAACTTTCAGTTTGATAATATATCCAATATAGACTTATCAACACCATTGTTACATCTCAGATGTTTTGCTCCAGAAGGAACTCCAATTCAAAATCGCAAATACCCAATTTCACGAAAAGGGGCAACATTAGGAAGGAAGCAATCGAATACAATTTCTTTCTCTCATCAGGTCTTGAAACCTTTGGATAATGATACCAATGATATGCTACATGCCCAGCATCAATACGTGGGGATAGATAGTAGCATATCAGGCGAACATGCAACTATTCAGTATAATAACGAGACAAATCAATTGGAATTGGTCGATGGAGTAAATAAACGTGAAAGCACGAATGGCACATGGATTCGTTTAAGTTCAATGCACGAGGAGAGTGATTGGTTTACATTGGACAATAGGAGTGAAATTTTGATTGGAACAGTCAGATTTGAAGTAGAAACAAAAGATGCAGTCGTAGAAAAGGATCTATATGAATGAGATAGTATACGCTGAATGAATTTTTATGCATTTCGAACTTTGTGTGCGAGTTTATATCAGCTCCATCTAATAAAATCCTCAAATAAAAACCTAAGACATCAAATGAGAAATTATATTCCACACCCTTAGTTCCTAATAAATAGGGTGTTTAAAATCATATTTTACTCTTTGTGATCTCCTTGTTTTCATAGAATTCACTTTCGAAAACAAGCACATAACTCCACTAAGAACTTAAATTCATAATAAAAATAGCGGGAATCGAAAGGATTAAAAACCACGATATCCTCGGCGACCCCCAAATCTTCTACCGCCCATAGCACGATAACCTCCCACTCTACCACGATTTCCCAACATTCTCATTACCCAAAGAGCATGCCAGGGATTAATATCAACCCCTCCAAAATATTTCGCAATGTAGACAGCCCCAAATAAAAGTATAATTGAAAATATTCCTCCATCTAACGGATTGGGAAAATGATACGAATATGAAGGAGAAGAATGGGATGAAGAATAAAAATTTTGATTATCATGAAATTGATCATAAGCATTTCCTCTCCCATAATTTCCACGAGAAGGACCCGAATATGATGTAGAATATGTTTGCTGTGAAGAAGAACTTCTATCATTGACCCTGCTGTTGCGAGTTGAGCCTTCATATCTGTAATTATATGAATTCGTCGTACTACTTCGTCCTCCCCCTGTTGTAATGTAATCAAGACCAAATCTGCCTCCAAAACCAATGTATAAACATACTATTATGAGAAGCGCTTTCAAGAAGGACTTTGTATCTTCGTTGCTATGAGTATAAAAATGCTTGACTCGATCAACGTAAAAGAAGAACTTTTGACTGAGTCTTTCCGTAAATGATGGAAGATCATCAATGTCATTGTATATGTTGGATTGTCCATTGATGTTAGTGCTAGTATTACTAGAATTGGAATTAGAGCTAGCATTGGCATTAGTCGAATCAGTAGAACCATTCGATGTGTTCGATGATTGAAATGGGGGTGCAGAAGCATTGGTGTAAGGATTGTTTCCGGTTTGATTGTTCGATTTATTGCTTTGATTTTGATGTATACTATCCCGACGGAGTTCTCTTATCAACATTGATCTAGCATTCTGGTTAGAGGGGTCTAATGATATAGCTCTTTGCAACGAGTTGCATGCATCATTACTCTGTTTAAGACTAATATATACACTTCCCAATCTTACGTGACCCTTCGCCCAACGTGGGTTCAAAGAAACACATTCAAGTGCTTCAGCCAGTGCTGCTTCAAGTTGATCGTTTCCGCCTATCTGTAGACGACAAGCTACAGAATTGGATAGAAGGATCGGTTTCTCCGATTCCGGCGGGGGAGGGTTTGTAGATATAAGGGCAGCATGATAGGATGATAGAGCGTTTTCGTATTGTTTTTCATTGTAGAACTCCCTACCATCATCATAGTTCTCTTTCCAATTAGATGTTTCACGGATTCTCATTTTCTAAATCGGGTTCTTATCCAGCTTGAAATTAGACTTTTTGTCATGTACCACAAACAGCATATATTAATTATGAAGTTTGGAGTTTCAAAAATATGCTGATAAAAGGTGCTATTTATTCACAATAAAAATCTTCTTGTGTCATCATTTCAAGTCACGCTGTTCCTTTTTCTTCTATACGAATAAAAAACGTAGATAAATGTGCTACAAACACGTGTTTTATATCAAACGACTGGAATTGGTCGATGGCTTAGGTCCTCAATGCAATCAGAAACTTCTTCTAATGAGTTAGTCCTTTATATTTTCACCCAATCATATATTTTGTGATTGTATCGTAAAACAAAAAGCTTTGAAAAATGCTGTAAGTGCTAAAAGAAATACTAAAATGATCTCTTTTGATGACTACTTGGAAAAAACAAAAATAATATCATATGTATTATGTGGATATTATATTGTCTTCATTTCATCTGAAGGATTCATTTTATTGTATTCATATGAGGTAAATTGATTTAAGCGATAGTCTTTTTCTAAACCTTGAGAACACCTGAGAATTGACCTCGAGCTGAATGGTGTCACAAATACCATAATTGTGAGCAACTGTTTGTATTATTAGTAGGGGTTAGAAAATATATTGAATATTTGTCTTGGAACAAAGACATTCCACAATTGATGGTATTTTCTGATTGGATACTCATCCTCCAATCTATGCAAAACAAGAATCTTATCAGTGGACTATTTTAGGTCGAATTTTCGAAACACAAGTACCATCCAGAATCATGAACAAAGCTCTCTCTAGAATATTCAAAGAAAGAAACCACTTTCGCAATCAAAATCATAAAGACATTAATTAAAGGACAAGACTAGGAATGATAATGCTGATTATCAAAATTGACTTGTTTCTTGGTGTCACAGATTCAAATAAAACAAATTTGAAAACTTTTTGTGAGGAAAATAAACAACAAAAATAGAGGAACGAAAGTTCGACAATTTTCCGCAGTTTTCAATTTCAAATTGATAATGACGTCATCGAGATGCTCGTGAAATGTGTTGAGGATATGTCGACGTGGGCCCTCTCTAGGAAGTCATATGTTAGTGAGTGTCACGAATTCTCAAAATGAAAAATATCAGGATTGAGATTCAAGTTGGATGGAGGATGTTTTCATTATTCACTCAGAGTTCTTATTCACATGCAAAAGAAACAGTAGATTCAAAGTCATGAAGCAAAGATGGAAAAATAATCTAAAGGGATTATATTCGTCAACAGTGATACTTTGTTTTGTACTTTGCATGCAGATCCAATTAATTTCAGCCATCAGATCAAATCAAATAGTTCACGTTTCTCATAAGAGCGACAACAAGATTTCATTACCTTCCATCAAATCGTTTTTTGATGCTCAAGGATATGGAAGGCTTTTCAAAAAGAAAAAAGTGAAAAAGCTTGAATTCGATTTTCAAAACATAATACGACTTCGTTCTGGTGGGAACGACCAAATATCAAATACAACTCAATTACACGAGACTGATCTATTACACGGCCTCCATCCTTCGTCGCAGGAGCATCGAAATGATCCATCCAACTTCGATTTCACTGATAGTGAAGGCTCAAGAAAATTTCGTTCAAACGTCAACAAAACCACCAAAAATAATGAATTCAACCGATTTCAGGTTTATCTCACTTGTGTTACGATAGTGTCAATATGGGTTCTTACTGGAACATTCTTTTATTCTAAAATAAATGATTGGCCCATACCTCAATCCTTTTTTTATTCTGTTGATGCTGGCATGTCAATTGGATTTTGTACAGATGTTCGTGAAACTACCATAAAAAGTCGCGCGTTCACCATTTTACATATCATACTCGGAGCATCCTGTGTGGGTGGAGCTTTGGTTTTGTTTGTGGCTGATTTGATGAATGAAGGTATTTTTCATGATAAACATTTTGGTGAATATAAAAAATTATTAGAACATGATGCCTTTCAAAGGGCCGATCGTTATCATGTTGGAGTTCTCACATATGATCAGTTTCATGAATTAGTGGAAGCTTGGATAGGAAATTATGTCCAAGTATCGAACAATTATGAGCGAAAGCCGAAATTAGTATTGGATACAAAAGTTTTTCAAAAATTATGTCACAAATTTGACCCTAAACGCAAGGGTAGAATTAGTTATGAAGATTTCATGTATCTTGGTTACGATGGGATAGATCGTTTAATCCTTTATCCATCTGGTGGTATTTACAGCAAATTTTGGGTGAGACGGATTATGGCACATACTTGGGACGCCTTATCATCTGCTGTTGTTGGCGAGAATAGAATTTATACCATATTTACTTTGTGGATTGCATTGGGTGTATCATGGGGGCATTGGAATCAAAAATGGGATGTTATTACATCTTTGCACTTTGCAGTTTCAGCATTGGCGACTGGTGGATTGACTGCTCCTCCAGTGAATGATGATGGTATTTTACCAGCAGGGCCAGCAATTTTTTGTGGGTTTTATTGTTTATTTGGTATTCCGTTATTTGCATTGACCCTGGGTCACTTCGCACGTATACTTATATCCAAATACATAGCCTCAGCGAGTAAGATGGCGATTGTGAAACCTTTGAATAAGGCAGAGTTTGAATTTGCAAAATATTTATGCAGTTCTGATAAAGTAATTCATATGTCCGATTTTGTGGTGTTACAATTGCTGAGACAAGGAAAGGTGAACATGAATACTGTGGTGCTAATCAAGAAACAGTTTGATATGTTGGATTGGGATAATTCTGGGACACTCTCTTTAGATCAAGCCACTGAAGGAATTCATGGGGCCGATTCTTTCGAGTAATGAGAAATAGACAATACTTAAAGTTCTAAATTCAACTTGACTCCCTCATGAACTACTATTTCATTCATTCTAGGACATTGAGTAATAAGTAGATTACATGTTTGAATTTTTAAAGATACAAAAAAATGTTTTATAGATTTAAGTTCGACATCTATTACCATTAAATAAATCATTCGAGAGAAAAACCGTGAAGTAATAAAGAGCACCAAGCCACAATCTAATATACATGATCTCTATCAATAAATGTACTCTTTACTCTTCTGGGATTTCGATGTCACCGGTATCGATTTGTTCTTGAATATCCCTTGGGCTCTCTCCATTAACAGAGCATCCAATAGAGTTACAGGTTCCCAAAATCTCTTTTACGGTTCCAGCAAGCTTCTTAGCCATACTTCTTTCCCTCATGGTCCTGGCAATCTCGATGACAGCATCCAAAGTGAGGTTTCCGTTGTGTACAACATTCTTAACCTTCTTACGGTCACGTACAGGCTCGTTAAGGGCCTTCATGATAAGAGAGGAGGAAGAGGGGATAAGACTAACAGTAGCTTGACGGTTAACTACTGTAAGTTTTACGGTTACGTTCAATCCTTTCCAGTCCAAGGTGGCCTTTTGGATATCTTCACCAACCTTCTTGGGGGAAAGACCAAGAGGACCGATTTTGGGGGCAAGGGAAGAAGCTGATCCAACTTCCCCACCAACAGTACGCATAATTACTGCAGAGACAGAAGAAAAACACAAAAGTCAGATCTCGCAACAAAAGAGGGCTATTCTTAACATCTTTCACATTGTATTATAGAAACTTACCGATTTTAACTTCATCAGATGGAGGTCCGCCCATGGTGTTTACAGTCGATGTACGATATATATAACGACGACGACAGCGGTGTTATAAAAGTGAGCATATGACGGCCTAGAAACCTGTGGATGCTGTCACCCCATAGTTTCCTAAGCATAATTCTACGTGAAAAATCATAAATAGTCAATCTACTTTCATGTACTAAAAAAATAGCTCCCGTTTTCCTATCCACACGAAAATAGAGTGGCGATTCCAACAAAGAATTTTTTCTCTATGTACGATATTTTCCAATACATGATATGTAGATATGTACTGACTTTAGTAAAGAAGTAAGCTAAAACATACTAACTAGAGTAATAATTAACAAGGTGCTAGCTAAATCGTTTGAAAATCCGAGCTCACATTTTACCACTTTTACACAAGATGAGAAAGATCTTCAAATGACTTATAACAATGTTTTTGAGAATTTTATTTCTCATAAGTTTCACACTTGTTCAAATTAGTTTACAAATACATGATTATGATGTTGACCTATTCAGTTGTATCATTCATTGCTTTGTTTTCCTGATAGATCTTCATACATCTTCTTCCATTTTATCATTTCACTATAGAACTCTTCTTTCTTATTTTTTTCATTTTCGAAATTTTCCTTTAACTTCTGAATTTCTTTTTCCTTATTTTCTTTTTCTACTTTCTCCAACGCTAATTCAGCGACACGGCCTTCTTTTAATCGGATAACTTCCATTGAAGCAGCTGTTCTCCCTGAAATTTCATTGGAAAGTTGTTTGCACAATTCCAATAACTCCATATCCGTATCCTGAATCATTGCATTTGATATTTTACGCTGCTGTTCTTTTACATCTGATAAAAATGCAGCGCTTGCTAGTACACCTCCATCGACGTACTTCTCGAAGGATTTACATCGTAATTGAAGGCGAGACATTCTCTTTCTTTCTTGGTCTAATTCATGATGATGCAACACGTTGCTAGCAATTATATCAGCATACATTTCGTCCCTTTCTATCATGGCAGACATCACGGTTTCATATATTGCAGAGTGCGCATTATGGATACTTGGTATTGGTAGTTGTTCCCCTTGATCTGGTAAAATAATTTTTTCTGATATGGATGCTTTATCTTCAGTCAAGTTAGTTTCAGTTTCATCTTTTTTAATGTACTCTCTATCAAAATTGTTCTCTGCTCGCATAAGCTCGCATTCCAAAGTCGATGCAAGAGCATAAATACGCTCGGATTTACTGTCTACCTCAATTTTCGTAGATTTCTCATCTGTTGAAATGTTATTGTTGTTCTGAGAATCATCGTTAATATTCGTTGAATCATCCAGAGATAAAGCTTCGATCATAGCATGTAAGTTTAGAAATTCAACAACAGCATCTCGGGCTTTCTTTGGCATAGGTGTTTCAATGCAAGAATTTAAAAATTCAGCAATGATTTGACCTAAAGTAAAAAAGAAATAAAGACGACGATGAGTTAATGTGACCAAGAACTTAAAGTCCTCATTGTTGCTCATATGTGGCTGGGAAGACTTACCACGATATTCATTTATCTGAAGATTATTTTTAAGCAAAGGAGAAATGTTTAAGAGGCCTTGAAGCAATCGTCCTGTAAATCTAATTTGGTCAAGTGGTTTAAGACCCAATTCACTCGATAGAGTTTCCATTTCAGGTTCAGTCTTTGTTACAGAATTAGAGCTTTTATTTTGAACTTTGGTTTCGTTCAATACAACCCTCGTAACATCTTCAGACACGGTTGCATGCAATAAAGATATTTCATCAAATGATTTGATTACCTTTGTTTTTGCGCGAAATTTTACGGGGCTTAGGCAAGCAGAACAAATTTGGTAAGAGAAATTTTCTTCTGGATTCATATTTGTACTGTCGTCTTCAGGCTTCAGCTCAAGAATATTTCTATCAACAACATCTACTTTGACAATCCAAGTTTCTGGAATTGGTTCAAGTATCTCAGGCTTATCATCCAAGCCTGTATGAGTGGAAGTTGGAATTATATCAGTAATATTCATGTCTTTTGTTTTCACTTTATCACTACTATTCGATTTAGATCCATGTCGTGAAGTGTTCAATAGGCCGCTTGATCCCTGGCGTTTTAGAGCATCAACATTTGGCCGGACTGATTTAACTGCTGAGCTGAATTTGGATAATCTATCATTGATTTTTATACTGGGTACTTTTCCCATTTTTTTGCGAAGCTCCTCGCGACGGCTAGTTTTATTTTCAATGGCAATAGAATCGTTGGTTTTGCCTGAATTGAGTTGTTTCTCTTCGCTTTCGATTGCCACTGAATGTTTTTTCTCGTCAGATAGTGTGTCTTTATTTTTATCTTCTGAGATTCCTTCTAAATTAGAATTACCAGGATTTTTATTTTGATATGTTTCTTGTTCTTGCTCCGTTGATATTTCACTTTTTATCACAACCTCTTTCTCTGCTTGATTCGAGTCACTCGATTGTCTAACATTTTGAAATGCATCACTATTCAAGTGCCGTATGGCGTCAACATTTGGTGTTACGGACTTTACCGTTGATCCAAACTTAGATAATCTACTATTCATATTGATTGAGGGGACTTTACCAATCTTTCTCCGTAATTGTTCACGCCTACTAATGTTCGAATTAGAATTAGAATCATCGGTGACACTGAGAGAAGAATCTAAATCAATAGTGGCAAAATCAGAATCTAGTTCTGAAGCTTCTGTCGTTACTGGTAGCGCTGTCATGGAAGAAGAACTATCAGTTTCCTGATTCTTATCGTTAGAGGATTTGCTCCCACTAAACATTTTTGTCCCTTGAAACTTTACATTGCTGAATCTTTTTAAGGTATCGCTTTCCTGTCGTGCTGTTTTCACTGCTGAACTTAGCTTCGATATTGTTGTATTAGCCTTCATTGCTGACATTTTGTCTCGCATTCGAGATCGTCTACTTTGTGGCTCAGATTGCTCATCATCTTCTTTGCTTTTTTTCTCGGTTGCTTTTAGATCTATATCATGATATTGCTCATCTTCTATCTCATTCTGAGATTCTCTGACTCCTTCGGTAACACCCCCAGACAAGTGCTCTAGAGAAGAGTCTTTCTCAAATGAGCTATTACCTTCAGATTCTAGTGTTGATGGAATTTTATCCCTTATTTCCTTTGATGCTCCATTGATTTCTCTAATATCATCCTGAGTAGCAGATTCCTGAAAAGCTGGGTTGTCAACATTGTTTGTTTTTGCGGCTGGCGATTCACTCGATTCGTTCTTTTCATTAATTGTGCTCATTTCAGTTCGATTTTTTTCTTCGATTGAAAGAGATTGCATACGTTCAATAGTTCTATCATTCGCTTCTTCTACAGATTCTAGTTTATGCATACCATCATCTCCCAGACTTGGACGCCTTTGCTTGTCCACAGGTATTTTAGGTTTCTTCTTTGATTGACCAATAGCTTTTGATAAAGATGACACCCATAAACCAAGCTCTCTCTCTGAAGTCACGACAAAGGTTCTCTCTCTCCCATTCGCTTCAGTGAGAAGAAAACCTCGCTTTTCGTCTATGTTTTTACGTCCAACAGACACAAGACGTAACTCTGTCCCTTCCAAAGGAATAATCTCTTCAGGAGTAAGCTAAGTGATTACGAAAAAGTGCACGAAGAAGAATGAGATTGAATTCGATAAAAATCCACAGAAATAGAATACTACAATCAGAAACATACCATTCCTGCTTCTTTAAATATAATCAACAATGCATGACGTTGGACAACCCAAAATTTAGATAAGGTCACAGTAGATAAAACTCGGAGACCAGAAGTGGTCCTGTCGCCGATCCGTAAATATCCACTGTAATTGTGGGATAGTATCGATAACAGTGCTATTCTCTGTCTTTCTTTTATGAATAATGAGTCTCTTGTCTTCTCCAATTCTTTTTGTGTAGCATTAATAGTATTTTGAGCAAAGATATCATTTTTTGCAATTAGAGCAATAATTTCTTGCAAAATAGATCGTGCCCCTTCTGATTTTATCTCATTATCCTTTCTTTTTACTATCGTGTCACCTGCATTGACTTTGGGTGAAATGGAGCCAAAATTCAACGACATCTCTAAATTTCTCACCATCAAATTAACTTTTTCTCTATACATCAGCATAACTTTGACAAATTTTTCTACTAGTGAAAGATTTGTGCACAAGATATTTGGATCATCAAAGCTTATTTTTGCATCTGATGGATGAAGACCTACTTTTACCCCAAATAAAGGAACTATTGACTTAATAATTTCTTTTCCAGCAGTGGCTCCAATAACTTTTGATTTGAAGTCGAAGCGCTGACGACTACTCAGTTTTATGTGAACACCCTGGCTTGTATCCGATAGTGAGTCAGACCATGCATTGATGCCTCTATTTGAGACAATTTGGTTATTTGAAAGAGGGAAGAGAGATCCACACAGTTCAGCTTGTTCGATAACGAACGAGAAATATGATACCTCATTCACAATAAGGTTGTCATCAGTTTCTTTGATCTCTGGGATCAGAAGTGCTATATCATTTACCGTTAATTTTGTTAATATATAACCAATGCTAAGCTGATCAAGCGTAGGACTCGTTTTTGGATTCATCCTTCTTTCTTCCTTATTTTTCGGGGCAAGACTTTTTGCAAATGCTTCAAAGCGAGCACCAACGGATCCAAAAGGGAAAATACCACCTCCAATGCTTTCCGCGCATACAATTTTAGAATACTTTTTGAACGCAGAAGACACATGAGGCAGTACCAAACTTTCCATTAGTAAATCGAACAACATCTTTATTGCGTCGATATGCATAAGAATCATTATTTTGTCAACTTTTGCACTGATAGCAAAATCAAGTGGTTCGGAATTCCATGTTTCAACACGTAATACAAAGCCGGGTATAGGGATGGTGGAAGAATCATCTTCTTCTATTTCATATTGCCCCAATGTTAAAATTTTCATAAGATTCATTTCATCAAAAGCTCTTCCTGATTCCATGTCTGAGACATTTTTAACTTTATGTACATCACATATTTCCACGAGCATTGAAGCAATGCAGCATTTCAATAAAAAGTAAGTCTTAACATCATTTATCTGAGCTTTTTTCAAGGAACTTATGCTTGAGATCAAAGAATTGAAGTGATTTGTCCTAAATTCGAACCCGATCTCAAAGCCTTCACAAGTAAACTTAGAAAGTAGGAAAGTTTTTTTAATTTTTGGTGTGTGTGGATTTGGTTCCGTTTGCATTTTCAAAGGTAAATTTTGTTTCCATAGCTGTACCTCTATGCTTCTTAAATGCAAACAGAAAATGAGATGCATTTCCAATCTTTTCTTCGTTACTTCTGATTCTAATGGATCTTCTGTGTCGCTTGACATCGAAGCTAAAAGGACAGAGAAGGTCTTATTCAATACACCAAAATGGTACGATATGCTTCCTAAAGCAGTCGATAATAGTTCAGCATCTATATTCAAACTCGTTCTTCTTATCATTGCTGAAAGAAAAAAGACGTCACCTTTTACTTTGTCAAATGAATCCATACTACAAAGAATAATTGTTTGTGCTAATGCTAACAATCTTTTTGGCTGTGATGCTACCAAAATTGGGAGAATAGGTTTAATCTCGACCACAAATGATGAAAAAGAAACTTGGATTCTTGGACCAATCTGATCACTAGGTCTTTCACCAGCACATTCGCCAAGTCTTTCATCGTAACAAAAATCATGCAATTCATTGGGAAATGCTATCTTATCGGAATATCCCTCCATCTCTTTATTTTCATCTGTTTTTTGTATGTTTGTGAATTTGTTCGTGTACCCGGTGATTCTACCATCTAAAAAATCACGCGGAAGAGCCGAAGACACAATTATCATAAGTTCATCTAATGAAATGATAATATCACTATTGGTCATGTCTTCTTGCACAGCCGCGGGCACTTTTAAGTACATATTATGGCCTTGAACAGTTGCATGAGCAAAGAAAGCAATCATATCGGTAGGTGGGCTAGCTGGTTGCAGATGCTCATTCCAATTGATCAAGTCTCCATTCAACTTCACTTCTGAAGATAACAAATCATTCCAATTACCAGAATGCCATCTAGGATCATATCTGCTATCTTTGTTCCACAACAGACATACGGCATTGTATACTGGATCTGAATGTAGAGCGATTTCAATGTTATTAAGACCAAGTTCATGCGTCAAGAAAGGATCCGACGACTGCATTAAATTACCGAATATATTAGAAAACAAAAAAGTGTCAAGGTCCAAGACAAGAATGTTGCACGTTAAAACTTACTTCATTGTCCATATTTATTGAAGTTTTGAAGCCGATAGCTTGCACAGGATACGAATATCGAAGCTCTAAGGGACTGCAGCAAAAAACATCAAACGGAATGTCAGAAATGATACGATTCTACACAGAACATCTTGCAGATTTAATGAAATACTCACTCATCTCTAACTGATCGATTGATAAACCAAGGAAAGCTTTCATCACTTGCAACTGTTTCTTTGAAGGTTGGTCTTTCTTCATAAGGGTTGCTGTAATTCATGCTTTGTATTTCTTGAAATCCTCCCATTAGTAATGGGTACGTCGTACCATCATGCTTATTTTGAATTGTTATACAAGCTAATGAAAATTGAATGTACCCCTTTTTGAACTTCATGATTGAAGGATTGACGTTAATGAGGATGTAATCGTTATAATAGCTGTATTGACACAATATTTATTTTCACAACCTACCTTTCCTTCTTTTTGAAGAATAAGTTCATTTACTAAGCCCCTTAAATTAATTTGAAAATACCTTTCCTTCGCTCCTTTTCCATAAGACGCACGAACTTTACATTTATTTATTGATAATGTTACTGTGACATTATCAAATATTGTAATGCCCCCGTAGAGTTCAAGCAGTGGTCCTTCATTGGACTGTTGTAATAGAATAGTTGGTCGTAGTTGTCGTAGGGATTTAGCTCCACCAATTGATTGATTGTCATCATCCAGGTCTACTTCTGTACTGTTCTCGTCAATATACTCAAAATCGTCATCAAAATCTTCATCTTCGTCTAAACTTCCTACACTATGGTCACTATTCAACTTCATTTCATCGGTTTCACTATTCTGGGTAACTTCAACATGTACACTCAGTTGCTCGGTGGATAAAGAGGAGTCATCTGATTTCAAGGGATCTTCAAAATGACGGTCCTTAGCTAAACAATATTGTATACCAGCAGCAGCATGGGCGATAATTGGAATGTCCTCAGAATCAATTTCCACATCAACTTCAGTAATAGATAGATCCGATTGAATAGCAAGTAATCCAGCATCCTTTATTCTTCGCTTTAAGACCATGTGCATTTCAACATGACATTTTTTTATGATTGGGTGTGTCATCCCATTTGGATCAGTGGATGTGTTAAGTCCAATTGATAGGTCCATGAAACATTTTTTATATATCATCTGGATTTTAGTATTATTGTGGGTTCGTTTGACACGATTATTTCTCCAAATAACATCAGGACTGCCCGTGACGCCAAATTCATCTGTAAGTTCAAAACGCAAATTTGAAAGTTTACAAGAGATTTGTGGTGGTGTCCAATCACCTCTTTTCTTCGTCTTGAATTTTCCAAGCGTTTTAAAATTTAGATTGACTCGATTAATCACAACAGTGATATTATCTGCAATTTTTTCTATTATGCCATATCCTCCTCGCTTAGAAGAATTTTTGGAAGAGCTTGGCGTAGAAGAATTTTTGTATGGTTTGAACTCCAACGGTTCCTCCAAAACGATGTTGATTTCATCAATAGTAACAACAATTGGTGCTTTTTTCAGGTTGGTAAAGCTAGTAACGTTGAAGCCTAGTTTAGTAATATGGGCCGACTTCAATCGCACGATAGGGGTTAACGTTGAAATGAGGAGGTCATTGATAATATCTACATTAAGATGTACATTGACAATTTCACCTTTCCCCACCAATAGCTTAGCATTCACTTGATCAGGTTGAAACCCGATGATGTATTGTGCTAAAGTATCTTTAAAAGTGTTGAGAAGGAATTTATCCATATTTGCAATGTCTCAGCAATATGTAAGGAGCAAGTCTTGAGATTTTTCTAAGATGCCATGAAGATGTCAATCTATGAGAACGGAAAAATGGCTTTCTCGCTTCTCAGAAGATCAGCAAAGTGAAAAGTAAAATTAAATCATGATCCTGCATGTATGTTAATTTTGATGAAAGTATATAATTTTACGTGTCATTATACCAAACCTACGAAAGATTCATCATCCATTTCCAAACACATAAAAATATAAGATACAGATTCCGTCAAAGCAAATAAGGATAGAACTAAACAACATCAAACAAATCTTTTACACTCAAAATGATTGCAAGGATGTAGAGTAAAATGTAACGTCAAAAAATGAGAAGGAAGAAAGATGATGATGACAGCATAAAGATTTTATTCAGAGGCTTAGATGTTATCACAGCAGATGTTGAATCTATTTAAATTTGAAAAAAATATATTTTGGTCACTGTATTGCTTTGTTCATAGCTTCCATTATGGCATCAACGTCAAAACGAAAGTCTCCAAAGTGCTTTGATGGTGGAGGTCGTTCCAGATTCTTTGCCCAATTTTGTAAATATTTGAAATCCTCGTTCTCATGAATCATCGTCAAAACATCCCTAGGTTTGTTTTTCTTCTTTTCAACTGATATCCGATTTCCACCCAATTTTTTCTTTTGGCTTCTGGCAGTAATTTCTTTATCTGTCAAAAACATAGCATCTTGACCATTATCCTCATCTTTGGGAGTCACAAGTTTCTTTGGTTGTACCTTTGGTTTTCTAATTTCTTTATCTGGTTTGTCAACTGTTCTACCTTTGACGGAGTCTTTTTGTATAATATTTAACAATTCAAGACCTTTTTTATTGCTTCCAAATCCTAATGGAGGGTTAGAATTAGAATCTTCAATTTCTTCTGTCTCTTTTACAACTTCTCCCCACGGAGTCTTTCCACCATCAGAGAAAAATGGTTGAAATTTCCTTTCTTCATCAGATGAACTTTTTGAAAGATCGGAACAAGAAGCTTCCGATCCCGAGGAGGAAAACAACTTATTAAATAATGGTTGGAGGGCACTTTCATCCGGTGGTTCTGCTAACATATCCTTTCCTCCAATCACATGACCTTTTTTTCCTTTACTATTCATAAACGATCCTCCCACAATATGGAATTTGTGAGGATTTAAATTCGCCATGGCGTCAGCAAATGTATGCGGATTACCGTCATATTCAATTGGTCGACCTAGAATTTTTTCATTCGCATTGAACATTTCCTCCTCTGTCCAACCATCTTTATCTCCAATACTTGCTAAACCAGACTTTGTGACAGAATCTCCCTCACGAACTTTCCCACGGGAATTATTACGACTTTTATTCCTCTTGCCTCGTTTTTGACTATTATTTTTGCCCTTAACAGAACGCTGTTTTCCTGCGCTTTGGTTACGACTTGGTGTAACGTTAGTGCTCCCTGGATTACTGCCTGGTTTGGCTCTACCACGTGATCCTCCTCCATATCCTTTCTTACGAATCCATTTCCTCAACTGGCCCACAAAAGGTAAAACAGCAAAAGTTTTCTTCGGAAGTTCATTTAAATCAAACCATTGTATATCTGAAACTTCTTTTCTTGCAACAGGTTCAAAAGGAAAATCTTCCGGAACGCCTCTACATACGTAACAAGTTCTTTGCTTGTTGGTTCCGTCTTCCACATATGTCAGGGCATCTTTAGCAATTAGTTTTTTCCATGTAACATCCATTTCCTTGGTAAGACCTAGTTGACAATTGATATCAAATCCAGTTTCTTCGTAGGTCTCCCTTGCTCCTGCTTCTATTCCAGTTTCATGTTGATTGATTTTTCCAGCTGGGAGTGTCCAACTTTTTCCACTCCAATCTTGACATAAGACAACTTTTGTACAGTCTTCATTTAGTAATATAGTCCCAAACGTTGAAATACTCCTTTTGTATGCTGCAAATTCATCCCACATGGAGTTGAAGTTCTTTATGCTGGGGGAGAGAAGAGGCGATATTTGAAACATTGTTGCACAGAATTGCCGAAGATTTTTAAATCGAGGAAGAGGTGGCTCGTTGCTGTTCTCATCATGATTGTCACAGTAGAAATCGTCGTAAAACCAATATGCTTGTTCGAGTTGGAAAAAAATACGGTCTACACTTGAGAGCTCATTGGCTGGTAGATTCAAAAGAAATCTGGTGTGGACGTCGTCTAAAGCCATATTGTATGCATCGCTATCATCAAAGTCCGATTTTTCTTCTCCTGAGGAAGCTTTTTTGTCCTTGAAATTTGGTGGAGGTGTTGGAACCGTTTCACGTGTTACAGGGGGAGTTGGAAGAGGGGGGAAGCTTTCTTCATATAGGTTGAGGTTCATGGTTGCTTTTCAAATTATGAGACTTATTATTTGATAAGTTTGATACGATTCGGGTAAATATGACTAGTTAGTTATAATAGGCTTGACAGTTGATATACTCTTTGTTTGTCAAGGATCAGTTGAGAATTCAGTCACCTTTTCGTGATAAATACAAATTATATGTGCCATTAGTGAAGGCACAGATTTTGAGAATTTATGGTCATTTTAATTAGATGATATTGACGTATGTTCAAAATGTATAAAAGAGCGTGACCAAATAGGTTGATTGCTCACGTCACATTTCTGAAAGATTATTTTAGGTATAGCAATGAATCGCGAATGAGAACTGTCTTGACAGAATAAAGACGGCTAACAAAGCTGTTCCCCACCAAAAATACAAAAATATAAATTTTAAATTATATGATAAACTCCTCTCAAGACGATGGTGTCACAAAAGCATTTATATCTTTATTTAGTTTTCTACGTGTCACTGTGCATAAGCATGAACAAGTTTGCCCATGTTTTGAAATGAAAAAGTGCAATTATTCCGAGAGTGGTTGTGTGAAGAGAAAAAAATGTAGGGATCATCTTTTATAAAAATTATCAAAGAAAGTGGTTGCTACGACTTCAGCTAATCACAAACCTTGAAGGGCAATTCCCTAATGACAGCCTGAATCAAGTAGAAAAAGTATAATATGAACATACTTGCTCCTAATTTTTTCGTCATTTTCCATCCACTAAAATGTATTATTGTAACTATGCATATTAGCATAACAATAAGAATTATGATAGAAATAGTCATTCCATCTGTTCCAATCTGTGAAAAGTAAAAATATCAATAAAGTATGAGAAAAAATAATGATTTTAAACTTGATCAAGGCAAGAGTGTGTTTAAGTACCTCCACAAAATTAGGTTTGGATTCCCACAGACAATATATCAACCATGGAAATGGTAGTCCAACTGTTATGTCGAAAATATTACTACCTATTGAGCTCGATACTGCCATATCCCCTTCTCCCATTCTCGCAACTATCACACTACTTATTAGATCTGGAACACTTGTTCCTGCAGCGAGAAATGTAAGTCCCATTAACACCATTGGAATACCCAAAGTATTCCCAACAATTTCTGCCCATGAAACCATCAAGTATGTAAAACCTCCAATCCATGATATTGAAAGAATAAAAGATATGAAGCAAAGCTTATTTCTCCCAGGCTGTCTTACATCAGGTATGGTCAAGCACAAGACCAATACAATAGGAAAAAGTATAATCCAACGAACATAGTGAAAGAAAGTTCCTTTTTTTGGAGGCTTCAAATTGTCCGATATTGGATCAAAGGTTTCGTCTGCACAGACGTTCGCACGTTCTTTTCTTTCAGACCAATGTCGCGATGTTCTAAACCATTGTTCAAAGTTGGCATATGTGATTTCATGGTTCCCACCTTCATCACCACAGGTTTCATTGAAAATGGCATTAATGTCTACTTCCGTAGTATCTACTCCAAGAACATGAAGAAGCTGTAAAAGTTCATCTTCGTCGATAGCTCCTGAATTATCTGCGTCAAACTCGTCAAAAGTACTTTTTAATTCTTTCAGTAGACGAGTTTCCGATTTAAGAAACCATTTTGTGAATCCTTTAAGGTCAATCTAATTGAATAAATTATGATTTTTACAAAGCCAAGAGAGTTATGAAAGATCAAAACCGAAAAAAAAACATCAGAACATCATTGCTTTAATTTACCTTTTCGTCAGAATCTTCGTCGAGCTGTGAGAGCGCATATGAAACTTCTTCTTCATTTACTTCACAGTCAAGACTCTCGAATAACTTGTGAAATTCATTTTTGTCAACAAATCCATCGCCATTAGTGTCAAATTTTGTAAAAACTGTTTCAACATCTCCAGACATTTTTGATACCATATTCATTCCAACTTTATCCAAAAGAGAACCATTACGGACAAGGAGATTCAATAAACCAGCACGGAACCTAGAACTTTGAAAGTCAGATAGCTTTCTCTGCTTCTTTCCACTGTCTGACACCTTTGATTTCATGAAAGTTGACTTCATCCAATGATAAATTTGTGTATTGAATTTCATTACTAGAACATAACCAAAATAAAAACTGAATTGAATGATAGCCTCCCATAATTCAATTTTCCCTGGAGATGAATATCCACAGAATATTGCTAATAAGATTAAACTTATTGTATAATAGACGCAATCTCTTGCCAATGGCCAAGCCGTTAAATGAAGAATTTCTTTGGAAAATATCGCACACATTCCAATGACAAAAAGAACATTGAAAACTGCAGACCCTACTATCGTTCCAAATCCAACTTCAGATTCTTGAAATGTTCCAATTAAAGATGTAAAAAGCTCAGGTGCTGATCCACCTGCAGCCATCAAAGTTGCACCTGCTACATCCATCGAAAGATTCAAATATCTCTCACTTGCAATCTCTTCTAAGGAAGGGACGAAAAATTCATCACATACGATAGCAATAGCTACAAACATGTATAGAACTCCAGCAGCATATGGAATCAGCAAAAGCTTATTATTGAGTTTCGGTCCTGCATCACAATCTCCTTCATCCCCCTTGGTTGCAAATGTTTTTTTTGGTAAGAGATTCCTTGAAACTTTATCTCTTTTAGACGTCTTCAATGATTGCAAAGTTACTTGCTGAACATTTAAGCTATTTGACGAACACACATTGTATATTGCAGCTGAGGTGAAAAGAAAAAGAAAGCTAAATACTCGAAATACCAGACGGAACCTATGTTTTTTTCTCCCTGTCCATGAAGCTTCGATTTTCATTGTAAGCCTCCTTGTAAAGAAAATATCTCTTCCCTAAACTAGAGATAGCTTTGATAGTTCTGATTCTAAATGCTTCTGATTTGTTAAGTGAAAAACTATCTTTTCATTGCGATTTGAAAAAATGTGATGTACAATTCGAATTCTTATAATCTACGCTATCGTTAATATTTATATGCTAAAGGAGTTTGATCATTTCAAAAATATTTCAAAATTAGCTCAATCTTGAATTCCAAAAATTGTGAAGGTACCGTATCCAAAATAAATACGTTTCCAAAAGTGCAAAACAAGAAAAGCAACAAAATGAAAATTCTGCCTGCTGATTATTAAAAGAAAGACATTTCGAAGGTATCACAGATGGAGCACAGATGGAGATTGATGACGTCTCAGGATGACATATTTTCCCACACGTTCAATTCGGATTACTGATGATACCGCAGCAATATTAAATGGGTGGTCAAAAAACATCCAGGGAGCCAAAATATAGAAAACGCACGAATGAGGGCATTGTTCAGCATGGAGAAGGAGGGAATCAAAATCTATCCGGATTTGTTTCTATCATACAAAACGTACTTACGCAAAGATCAAAACCGTTACTTTTGCTCTGCAATTTTTTGTCCTTCAATTTTGAATTGACCAACTTCAATCTTTGTAAGTAACATAATTCTCTCATTAGATGCGATTTAGATTCGTCATGGATATACGAATCTCTTTTACAAGTTATTTACATAGGCAAAAGAGCCTTTAAATCTATATCTTATGAGTTGGTAACGGATTTTCAACGCTCTCTTCAACAACAAAATGAGATAAAGAAAATACTTAGGACACAAACTGTAAGAACCCTTGGTATGATTTATTCATTGTTGAAAACTATGACTCATACAAAGAAATACTTAGCAATTTCTTAGGAAAAGGGTTCTCGATACTACAATTTTTATATACGAGTAAGAGATAAAGTACATAAAATTTCCGTAGAGTGCATATGAGGGATTCTAGTATAAATCTGCGCAGGAAACTTTTCGCAGTTGAACTTATTTTCTGCAGCAAGCCATCAATGCAATGAAGGCTTACCCCACTGCCATCTTACTCCTTGCAACGGTAGCTACCTCTGTTGGAGCTTTCTCCCCTCCTTCTAACTCTCGAGCGAGTTTTTCCCTTCAGAACTCTCCATCTTCTGCTAAACCACAGTCGCAAGAAGCGCCAATCAACAGAAATCATAATGCTGCATTTGCAGCATTTGCAACTGCCATGGCTCCTGTAGTCGTACAAGCCGCAGAAGTTGATGAGGGTGTAGCAATTGGATACGGAGCAGGCATTGTTGCATGTGCAGTATCTTTAGCTGTTGGGTTTTCCATTGGATATGGAACTTTAGTGTAATCTGACCGTACTAATTAAACGTTCAGATGCATCCGATTCATGTTTACATAATTTGTACACCGCCGGTTAAGTCACGATAAACATAATATCTTTCCAATTTGATGTTGGAAAAAGATTGCTAGGCAATGGTCGCCCAATGCCACTAATAGTTTCAAGAGTATGGTTCTGAAGCAATCAATTTGAAACAACAACGAAGTAGACATAACCAATAATTATTCAACTTTTGCTATTTTTATAGTCCAAACTTCATATTTTTTTCGTAGATGGTAACATCTCGTACAAAATTATAAGACAGAACGAAAACAAATTTGTGATTAAAATTGATAATTTATAAATCTATCAGCGTCTTGTTTATAAACAAAGAGATTAAAGTGAAATTTAGGCATCTATGTTGCACCTGGTCGTGCTTCAACTTCTTCACAAATTTGAGGTAGATTTGCCACGAATGAAACGTAAAATATGAGGTGATTTTTTCTCCAGTGCTGAATCGCAACTTGTGCTGCTTTAGCTATCAGTTTAGACAAATTGATGTTCTTCGTAATTTGAGTTCAAGGAATTGTGTATATAATTTCCCGTGAAAGGCACTTAAAACTATGATGAGCCCAAATATAATTGGAAGTTGGATTGCTGGTGGTTTGCGCAAGCACACACATAGTAAATAGTTGGTAAAAATTGCCAAATCAAATAGGAAAGTAATTTAATGTTTTTGAAGAATTTTTCAGATACGATATTTGCGTCATTATAAGAGTATGTTAGTTGTGAGCTTAAGTTCAGATTGTTTATTTTATTCTCCGTTCATCGCTCAGACGTACTTCTATTAAAATGCTTCATATATGAGTTGTTGCACTGTGCTTTTTTGTGGGAGTCTTTGTCAACCGGATGGCACAGCAGCATCAACAGTTGCGTTGTTTAAAATTGATGAAGAGTCAGGTAGTTTACATTATAGCTGCACTAGCATAAATTGTTTAATCAACCCTGGCGTAGAAAATTCCCTTGGTAAGAATCTTCTTTGGTACCTTGGATCCCATATCGGTATCTCCAAGTTGTGTAGCAACGAAAACACCTCCAATTTCTTGTTCTTGGGAGTTAACCTTGTTAACTTCCATCTCAATACGTCCCTTGGTAACATCGAAAGTCTTGTTATTTTCTTTGAAAAGATCATCATCTCCCTCTTCTCCAGATTGAAGACCTGGAAGGGCTACAGCCATATCGTATCCGGTGGTTCCTCCACGTCCCTTGGGGTCAAGGAAAAGACCGGTACGGTAAGAAGGAGTAGAGAAATCTCCTCCCATTTGGAATCCAGGTGTGAAGTCTTTGGAACTTCCCTTGGCAACAAGATCCTTAACGGTGAAAAGGAAAGGAACACGTTCTCCTCCTGGAAGTTGAACGGTACATGCGGCGTAATCGATACCTTCTTCTTCCTTGAAGGTGATCTTGTCAGAAACATCAAGAGATCCCTCGATTCCGTCAAGGGTGTAAGTTTGACGGGTCATTACCTTAGAGTTGACAAACTTCTTTTCGGTCTTTCCTCCCTTTCCAATCTCTTCCTCAACGGCCCAGGCCTTTGGCTCAATGCACATATCTACAAGACGTTGTCCAGTCTTTGGGGAGATCTTGTCTTCTCCGATAACCTCTGGGCATCTGTTAGCAAGACCAGTTCCCTTAACTTGCAAGTAAGAAAGCTCGTTAAGCTCAGATTTGGTGATGGCTTGAGCTGGGGCAGCAGCAATTCCAACGGCAACGGCTCCGGCAAGGGCAAACTTTCCGGCGTTCATCAAATCGTCCTTAAGAGACATTTTGAGGGCAGATCCAGACTGTATGTTGGTGATATTATTTACATGAGATTCACAGCATTTGAGCAAAGGAAAATGTTTTTGAAGTGTCAGTAAATAGTTGTAAAAAATAAAATACTCATGTTCATCATCTGTTCGATTCTCTATGAAATTCACAAGTTCTCTCATTTCTTCAATTGTCTTGACTTAAATGGAGGAACTAGCATTCTAGAGTCATGAACTGATCTGAATTGAAAGTTAGGATTTTCCTTACTCACAGGAGCATTGGTGGAGGGTGCGAAAGCAGAAGCAGAAGCTACAAGAGCGAGGGAAAGAGCAGCGATCTTCATCTTGACTATTGATTTGTTATTTAAACCGGTTGTGTCTTCAAAGGTAAGGGAGATTGTTGATCACCGATCAGATGGAAAGTACGTAGCCTCTCATATATTAGTCTACAATTCTATAATGCTTTCATTCTAAGTAGAAGTACGTAAGTTTTCGTTGAAGATAAGATATGGTTCCCTACGGATTGTACGGAATATTTTTGGATATGCATCCGGGTATTAGACCTCCGTGAATTTTATCAGTAGTTTCTCTCCTTGTTGAAGAATCAATTCTGTGTCATTATCAAAATGATACATCGTATCTTTCATATTGTTTCTACGCAACTCGATTTGGAGAAATTCTCGAAGTAATGAAAGTCGTACTTCCCATACAATCTATACGACGTTTCTTTTTGAAAGCGTTCTTTGTGCTCTTCTCTCTCTCACTATGGTGCGGCAGATAACTTATATTCATCTATTATGGCATCATAGAACTCATTTCCAAAATCTCTACGGCCGAGTCGATTTTGTTCTTTTCCCGCTGGTCCATTCCCTCTCCAAAATTTACGTGATGTTAAAAATGAGACAAAAATGACAACCTCTTTATAATTTGTGATCACATAAGAAAATATAGACTCAAACAAAATAGAAATTCATCAAAGAAATATGCCAATGATTTATAAATTGTAGTGCCTCCCTTTTACATCACAATCAATTTTCTAGTATGTTCAAGAACGGAGTAAAAGATATAAAAAGAGCATTTGACAACTACTATAAACCATTTTTCTTTCGAAACAAGATTTTGAACACAAAATAAAGAGTAATCTGCTTTAATTGCTTGAATCGGATGAATGGATACATATCACGGAACAAATTGGAATACACATCAATAATGATTTTCTAAAAGCTATCTACACCATAGATCCTGAACGTGTGAGCTAAGTATTTTAAGGTCTTCCAAAAAAGTCAAAAGATAACTATTGAGGAGGAAAGAACACATATATGCATGTCTTTTTTCCTTTGAAAGCAATAAAAAAACAAGTAATCTATTCTAAACTAACCACAGAAAATTTTATCATATCATTCTAGCAAGTCCAGCCAGGGCTGGCCCTTGTAATCATTGCTGAAGATTTGAGTGTGCTGAAGGACAATGGGTATATGTGATTCTTCTTGTTTTAGCATCAAACATAACAGTGAAGCGACGGCAAATTATAATTAATAGTTAAAAATCGGATAGCTATTTTCGTTTCTCTAGTTTCATGGCTCTTCGATATCTCGTTAATTAAAGGGCTTTTAAGCATCTTTGGGAACATGAAAATTTTATGATTCTTTCTAAAAGCACAAGAAAATTTGGGTGTGGTGCCAGGAATAGTTGTAGAATATTTTATTAAATCAACTTTAAAGTAAAATTGTATGCTTCCCCTTGCATGCTTGCAGTTACATGTATTTCATATAAAGTTTATTTCGACTCCATTTTGTATTGATTTGTTTGCAACAGTTTAATGAAGTTGTGTGAGGTATCTAATATCATCGTTCTTACCATGATGTTTTTCATGTGAGAAGGTAGCACCATGGGACTGCTGCTCATACGACTGAAATCTGGATTGACCTCATGTACGTGGTAACCTACAGTTCTATTACAATACATCAATTTATCCCTTTTTTAATGTTCTAAAAAAGGAGAAAAGTTTGGTTGGCTGTCAAAAATTTAAGAAAAAACTTGACATACGAATAACGTATGTAGAAATCATGAATATCTCATTTTTTGTTTTTTCTGTGGTAAAATTGATTGCAGGTCCTTCAAACCTTGCTTTATCTGCCCACATTCATTTTGAGATTGGAAGAAAAACGAGAAAAGATGGATTCAAACTCAGATGATGAATCTGAACAGATTCGTATCTCCCTTGTTCTTGCACCAGGTGTAAAAGATAAAAGCCTGGAAGTTCCATCTGAACCAATTGCTGTGCCTGCCTCTATCCGCCGTAAAGGGTTGTCAGCTGTTGTAAATACTCTTCTTGATAGGGACATTCCATCAGCACAAGAAACAGATAGCGAGAGTGAAAGTGATGAAGATGGAGACTCAGAAAAACTTCCTTCTATTCCATTTGATTTTATTCTCAACCGCAAACTTTTGCGAGTAAGTGTAGACGCTGGTGTAAGAAGAGAGGGTTTAAGCCTAGAAGAGGCTGTTGAAATTCAATACTTTCCAGCATTAAATGCTCCGGAAGGAGAAGGGGATAGTAAATCACTTCCAGACTGGATTTCTGCAATGTCTTTTCACGGAATAAATAACAAAGGAATGGGTCATCTCTGCACTGGGTCGTACGATGGATCCATTCATGTGTTTGATTGTTCAAATGAGGTAAAAGAAATATCATCCATCGGAGCACATACTGGTCCCATAAAATGCATTTCTTCTCTCTCAATACCAGATAGTCTTGGGCAATCATTCATTGCGACAGGGTCAATGGACCAAACTTTGTTAACGCATTCTTTCAACAATGCTCCAGGAAACGCTCAAAATATGAATTTGCATGCAGTATACAGCGGAGGCCACTTTAATTCAGTAGAAAGCGTTGCAATGCAATACAGTAATAGTAAACATTCAACAATTATGGCTAGTGGTGATTGGAATGGAGGATTGTGCTTGTGGAAAGTTCCGACAGGAAAGTCTGAAACAGAAGATTTGATATCTAAATCGAATCCTAAAGGATCAAAGAAACGTCGTACCGGCAGAAAGGACAATATTACTGAGACAAGTGATGATCAAACAATTGAATTGCAACCAAAGTCTTCTTGGAAGGCGCATATTTCAAACGTGAGTGCCCTTGCATGGGCATATTCCAATGATAATGACTCCAACGTCGTAAATCCAAATCACTTGATTTCATCTAGTTGGGATCATTCTTTGAAGGTTTGGGATATTGATCAGGAAGAATGCATTTTGACTCTTAATGGCTCAAGAGTCGTTGCATGTATGAATCGATGCAGTAATTCAAATATAGTAGCCACGGGCCATCCCGACTGCACAGTTCGTTTGTGGGATATGAGAACAGGGAAAGGTGAAGCCGGATCGAGTGTTTCAGATGGCACATTAAAACCTAGGTGCGTGGGATGTGTCTCTGTACATATCTTGTCACTTTTTTTCTTGTCTTCTCAACTTTTATTTGAACGATTTTTTCATATATTAACAGTCATAGATCATGGGTGTCATCATTGCAATGGTCGCCGAAAGAACCGCATGTTCTTGCCACAAATAGTCACGACGGATGTGTAAAAATGTGGGATATTAGATCATCTCTACCACTTCATACTATAAGGGCCCATGAACAGGGACAGAAAGGATTATGCTTGGCATTTACAGAAGATTATTTGTTTAGTGGTGGTACTGATTGCAAAGTGCATAAATTTGGCTTGAATTAATGAGTAAAATGAATTAGAATCATTTTGTAGATATTAGAGATATCCTTTCTAATCTATTGTTATAATGTCTTTTCTTATCCGTGATGTTTTCTTTAGAGAAATAAATGATGATTTTCCATTATTGCTATTATTGCTTCAATGCTGTATAGGTTTAGTGATGAAATGATTGTAACGCTTTCTCAAAATCTCTCATAAATGTATTTAACTATTCACCGTTTTCTCTTTTCTCCCTTGTACAATTCTTGTTTATACTCTCGCATTAGCTGATCTTCACTCTTTTTATTTTTTTTCTTATTTTTCTTCTCTATTTCTTTATATGCTGTATTCCAAGTCTCCTGCACAACCTTATTGAAGCCTCCAAAAGACCTCCTTCCTATTATTTGTGCGCCTACACCATAAATATCAGCATCTGTAGCTCTCTCTGGTCCACTACTATCAACTCGATCAACTGGTGTCACAGATGAGTGCTCATTACACACTTCAGCTGAAGACATATGAACATCATCCGACATTCTAGATTGTGATGGAGATTTTTCTAGCCATTGCCTCATTTCATTTCTGGCACTGTCATTTGATGGATCAGCTGATACAGAATTGTTCTTTGAATTATCACTTATCTTTTTCGCAGAGCTCGAATCAGTCTTTCTCTTCATAAACCTCATATTCATAGTAGAACCAGATAATCTTTTATTTCCACTGCTTCGTGGTGACTTCTTTGTTTGTGAATTTTCTTTCTTAGAGTTGCTCTTTTTATTTTTCTTCGAAGATAAAATATTCTTGGGTGTTGTAGGGGGTTTACTCCCGGGTTTCCAGATCCCTTGTATGGATAAATCACTCATTATTCACTGAAGAAGAATTAAATCTTTGGGATTGTCTATAGAATAAGTTGTTTATGATCGTGATGAGGTTAGTAGATCCGTCTCTTTCAAACAAAGTTCATTCAAGAAAAAGCAACAATTGATGGGAAAAGCAGTCGTTGATAACCAATGAAATAATACAAACTTGATAAAAAAGAACTATCGGGATTTATGCACGTAAAACGCTACATAGAGACATACTAGAAATAATCTCTATTCTACAGAAATGCAGTGTTCAATTCTTCTTTGATTCAAAACTAATCGGCTGTGGGCCCCCCTGAGCAGGGCGGGTATAGTGCACATTCCATAAAATGGTTATGTTACTGAATACCCATAATATTCTGACTTTTTTAGGTAGATTTCTACAAAAAATGAGCATATTGGTTGGGACAAACATGAGTATCCTTCCCGATCATTAAAATTTATTCAGGCATGAAAAGAGCCTAATAGGGTGAAATTGTGTGTTAAACAATGTTTTGCTCCATCTCATCATGTGTGTTTCTTTAGATGTAAACATACCAAATATTTATTTGAATATACACCAATTATTTTGGCATCATATAGGCTTACCTCGTATCCTATTGTTCTAATTGAGAGACCCAATTAAAGGCAGTATACAAGAGCTTACAACCCCCATTGCATAATCTCCAGGAATCATTTTCAATATATTGATTCAAAAAATTGAGAGGGATTTTTGTGATAGCCATATTTGTCTCTGTCTAACAAAATAAATATTTACATAAACACAATGTTAAGTAAGTAAGTATTGGAAATTATTATAAAGTGTTAATGTAAATTCAGTCACACAACCACTGGTGGTCTTATAATAATAAACTGTAGACTAATCTGATGTAGGCCTTTGAACTTCGTTGCTGCCTTGCGCGACAGGGTTCGAAGGTTCTGCTCTTCGAGTTTGATGCTATTGATAATCAAACTAATGAAAACGTAAAAA
>Ga0209092_10000808_pt1 | contig 31599 bp, 24 predicted proteins | sample FraStrMetagenome_FD_187446 | JGI IMG/M metagenome (GOLD analysis project Ga0209092, IMG submission 187446) | Marine eukaryotic phytoplankton communities from Arctic Ocean - Fram Strait ARC3M Metagenome (SPAdes) (version 2) | ecosystem: Environmental > Aquatic > Marine > Oceanic | place: Fram...
ATCTGCGTCAAAGGGGATACCGTCTCGCAATCAGCCATTCAAACGTTCGCGGGGGCAAACACCTTTTGAGCCAGATGGCCAATTTCTGCATGGGCGGTGCGACGGTCAAGTAAAGTGGAGGACGTTTCTGACCCAACAGTTTAAGCACAGCTCTCCCCATGTCCTCTGGCTCCTTGGCATGCGCGACTTCTTCATTGACTGCGTTGCAAACAGATTCAAATCCAGGGTAGGTGACGGTGTCGGCCTCTGCCACACGAAGTCGGTTGTTGTTGATGGCGGTTTTGAAATCACCAGGCCGGAGCACAGTGACCCGAACACCATGGCGTTTCAATTCCATGCTTTGGGCTTCTGCAAGCAGTTCCACTGCCGCTTTGCTCGAACAATACACGCCCCTAAAAGGAAGTCCAACTACACCGGCAACGCTGCCCACGTGCATCAAATGTCCTTTGGAAGCGATCAGGTGTGGGATGCAGAGACGGCTCACGGAATGCAGTCCCACGACATTGGTCCTGTAGACGGAAAGAAGTTCGTCTTCTGCGGTATCGCCCATCGCACCCATCATGCCAATGCCGGCGTTGTTGACCACGGCGTCCAATTTCCCCTCTTTGTCAAGGATGACGTTGAGCGCATCCTGAATCGTGTGTGGCTGAGTTACGTCCAGCGCAATTGTTCCGGGAATTCCGGGTCGGGGCGGGCATGTCTCCACACGTCTTCCTGTCCCCCAAACATGGTGTCCAGCGATTGAGAGTACTTGAGCTATGGCGGCTCCAATACCAGTGGTGGCACCGGTTACGAGAACGACCTTGGGCTGGGCGTGAAAGGAAGTTGGCATGGAAAAAAATAGAGGGCAAGCGATTCCCATCGCACCGCTACGACCACCTACCCTTGCTGTCTTCCGACCCTGGGGGATTGAGTGGGAGCTAGTCGTGGGAGACTTGCCCTCCGGGTCAAAGGTAGGACAGCGGGACGGCAAGTGTATTTTCACCGGCACACAGAGTTGCTAAAATCATGGAAAATCACAAAGAAGTCTGGCAATCGTGGGTCCCGACATCCCTTTATGGACATGCCTCGGCGGGTGCGGCATTGATTTTGATCGGGTATTTCTTGATGTATTTGGTCCAGTTTGAGGCCATCCTTGGCACATGGGCCACGCCATTTGTTTTGATGGTTGTGGTGGCGGTGATGGTGATGGTCCTCCTGACTGTTCGTCAAGAAGAGGGGACGCTGAAGTTTGGCAGGGCTTTTGGTTTGGCTTTGCTCGGAGGGTGGCTGGCTCGCTTGGGGTACAACGCGTTTAACCTTCTCCTTTTTTCGGTCTTGCGACCAGACCTGAAGGAGCCCTACATAAAACTTTTGGTCGAAACTTCAATGGAGGCCATTGAGTTGCTTGGCGTTTCCCCATCCTCCGGGGGCTTGAAAGATTCAGACTTAATGGCGCTCTTCCGCCAAGAGGCCGAGAAGTCTCTCACTTTTTGGGGGCAAATTCGAGATGGCATGTTCAGCTTGATTTGGGTGGCTTTGGTTGCCCTCATCATTGCGGCTATTCTTCAGCGCAGGTCAGCGCAACAAGGCTTCAGTGGCAAGGCTTAACTTGCATCTGCATTGTGGCCCAAGACTGAATCAATGGTGGATACCGAATCACTGACTTCGCCTTTGCAGGCCGACATGGACTTGAGCGTTGTTGTTCCTCTCTTTAACGAGGAGGAAAGCTTGCCTGAGTTGATGTCATGGATTGACCGTGTTCTCGAAAACAGGAGCTTTGAGGTGGTCTTTGTAGACGACGGCTCAACCGATGACTCATGGAAGGTTGTTCAAGGTTTAAAACGCAGTTACGGAGACAAGGTGAGGGGCATTTGTTTCTCCCGAAATCACGGGAAGAGCGCCGCGTTGCATTCGGGGTTCAAAGTGGTTCGCGGAAAAGTGGTGATCACCATGGACGCGGACTTACAGGACAGCCCAGATGAAATCCCGGCTTTGGAGCGCAGGATTCTGGACGACGGACTGGACCTTGTTAGTGGTTGGAAGAAAAAGCGATTCGATCCAATCACGAAAACGGTGCCAACCAAACTCTACAATTGGGCGACCAGGCGGGTAAGTGGCATTCATTTGAATGACTTCAATTGTGGCCTCAAGGCCTACCGAAGAGAAGTGGTCCGGGCCGTAGAGGTGAATGGTGAAATGCACCGGTACATTCCTGTGTTGGCCAAGCAGGCGGGCTTCTCCAAAATCGGAGAGCAGGTGGTTCAGCACCGCGCTCGGAAATACGGGTCAACTAAATTCGGTTTGGAGCGGTTTGTCAATGGTTTCTTGGACTTGTTGACCATTGCTTTTATCGGGCGTTTTGGGAACAAGCCAATGCACCTTTTTGGGGTGGTTGGCACGTTGATGTTTTTGCTGGGATTCGGATTGTTTGCGGGGATTGGGAGCTACAAGATCTTGGCGTTGGCCCAAGATCTGCCTGCAAAAAACATCGCAGACATCAGTGCCTTTTACCTGGCATTGGTGTTCATGATGATGGGACTTCAGCTGTTTCTCGCAGGATTTTTGGCCGAGCTCATCACACGCAATGCGCCAGAGCGCAACAACTACCTCTTAAAGGACAACATCTAAACAAAAGGGGGGAGTTCGGCTCAGGAAATGACGCCGCTTCCCAAGACTTCCTCACCTGTTTCCGCGTCATGCCACGCGGCAAACTGTCCAGGTGCAATCCCCGATTGAGGCTCGTCAAAAACCAAAGTGGCCACTTGTCCTTCGCCCCATAAAGTCAAGGAGGCGGATTGCAAGGGCTGACGGTATCTAAATCGAGCCAAGACACGCATGGAATCCCCAACTTCGGGAGTGAGATCTGGGCGCAACCAATGCACATCTTCTTGCGCCATGCTCAGTCCCTGTCGCAGTAGGCCAGGGTGTCTGTCGGACTCTCCCACGAACAACGTGTTTTTGGACATGTCTTTGCCGATCACAAACATGGGTTCTTTCCGTCCGCCCAAGTGCAGGCCTTTGCGCTGACCGATGGTGAAAAAGTGAGCGCCTGGGTGGAGGCCGACCTCGAGGGATTGGCCCAAGTCAAACTCGGGTGGTGTCCATGGGTTTGTGCCGGGAATCACAGCTTTGGCTGGGATTTCTACGATGGGACCGTGTTCCACTGAAAGTTGCTGTTGAAGGAAGTCAGGCAGTTTCACCTTGCCCACGAAACAAAGTCCTTGACTGTCTTTCTTGTCGGCCGTTGGCAAGCCTGACTCAGCGGCAATGCGCCGGACCTCAGGCTTCTCCAATTCTCCAATTGGAAAAAGGGCATCGGCGAGTTGCGCTTGGTCGATTTGACACAAGAAGTAACTCTGGTCTTTGTTTCCGTCTCTGCCTGCGAGCAATCGGTGGACGCCGCTTGGCAAGGTGTCCTTGCGGCAATAATGGCCCGTGGCTACTGCGTCTGCTCCTAATTGTTTGGCTGCAGACCGGAACAAATCAAATTTAATTTCCCGATTGCAAAGGACATCTGGATTGGGGGTGCGTCCAGCTGCATATTCTGCAAACATGTGCTCTACAATCCGCTCTTTGTAGGCTTCAGATAAGTCGATCACTTGAAAGGGGATGCCCAAATGTTGGGCCACCAATAGGGCGTCATTGGCGTCATCCACCCATGGGCATGCGTTGTCCAGTGTCACAGAGTCGTCGACCCAATTGCGCATAAAGATGCCAATGACTTCATGGCCATCCTGCTGCAGGAGCCAAGCGGTCACACTGCTGTCCACACCTCCTGAAAGACCGACTACAACGCGCATGGTGCGAAACTAAACGTCAGTGGCGTTTGATTGTGCCTCTGACTTTCGATATTGCTTTATCCCTCGAATGTTCACCTGATTTGTGAATAGAAGAAGTCGCAGGGGCAACCTTCTGTGAATCGATTCGTCAATCCATCGTCTATCCCTCCGAAGCCAGAGCAGTTGAGAAGCTGGATTTTGGCGGCGCAAGCTGGAGAACAGCTGGGTCAACAGCGCATATACGAGGCCTTTGCTTCGAACATGTTGCTGGCGATTCGGAGGTACATCCCGGGTGAGCAGGAGGCGTTGGATGTGTTGCAGGATGGATACATCAAAGTTTTCCGCAATGTGGGCGGTTACACTTTCAAGGGATCCTTTGAGGGATGGATGAGGCGCATTATGGTCAATTTGGCCATTGATGCTCTTCGGGCGAGCAAGAACCTGCACTGGGTAGGAGAGAATGAGGAGATGTTAGATGTTTTGTCTGATTCAACGGTTTCGGATGAGGCAGAAGGTCCGGAATGGTCTGGGTTAGATCAGATGGACATCGTGGAGGCGATGGAGAGGTTGTCGCCCATGTATCGGGCAGTATTCAACCTTTATGCCATTGAGGAGTACAGTCACCGAGAAATTTCCACGCAATTGGGCATTTCAGAAGGGACATCCAAGTCGAACTACGCCAAGGCCCGCCGCAATTTGCGGGAGTTGCTGAGGAGTAAACTGAGAGTAAAGTGAGCGAAGAAGAAAAAGAAAAGCGGAGAAATGGCGCCGTGGGTGGGGGCTTTGAAGGTGGGATTCGTTCGGCCTTGGAGAAAGCGCCTGGCATGGCCGTCCCGAGCTGGGCTGCGATGCAATCGGCCATGGCTGGAGGCGCGGCTGGTGGAACAGCGGCGGTAACTTGGAGGTGGTTGATTGGCCCTGCAGCCGGAGCGGCATTGGTCGGTGGCGCGTTTTGGTTGACGGAGTCGGCGGTTCCTCAAGAGGAAGACCCATCCCTTGATCCCGGCGTAGAATCTCATGTGCCTTTCGTGGACTCGGATGATCGGGTTGAATCTGCCGACTACATCGAAAATGACTCATCGCAAACAGACGAGGGGTCAGATGATGCAGCAGGGGACGAACAGGTTTCAAATCTGCCAGAGGACATGGGCCGTGCGATTCAAGCTCAAGTTGATCAATTGGAGGTTCGGGGAGATGCATCCAAGGTCAACCAAGACAGGAAATACACAGAACGGATAGAAGTTCCCGAAAACTGGGCTGAATTGCCTGTGGAAGAGGCCGCAGCATTTGCAGTTGAAATGTCGGAGGCATGTGTGGGGACAGAAATCAGTTTTGGCATGGGAAGTGCGATGAAAGACGTTCGTGTGCTTTGGAATTTCGGAGATGGTCAGTTCAGCAGTAACGCAGAGCCAAGTCACATTTTCAGAGCGCCAGGCACCTATGACATTACGCTGAGTGTGACCCGAGTCAGCGACGGGGTGATTCGGACCAGGACCATAGAAAACTTGGTCACCATTCACCCAATTCCTGAGGCGGATTTCACTTGGGAGGTCCCCTCGAGGGCTTCGAAGTTGCCTCGGGTCTCCTTGCGCGACAGAAGCCGGGATGCGACATCGTCTACATGGATTGTGGATGGAGAGTCGAGCCGAGCGGGAGAATCCACTTCGTTTGAATTGTCCCGGGTTGGAGAGCATGTGATTCAATTGGTGGCCAGTTCTGCGCATGGATGTCAATCCGTGGCGCACCGCAGTGTTCAAATCGGCAACCGTTTTGGATTGGGAGGGGCTGCTCGATTCAGTCCGAACGGAGATGGGCGATATGATTCATTTCTGCCACAAAAGCTTTTGAGGGAGGAGTCTTCCTTTGTGTTCAGGGTGGAAGACGCAGAAGGGCGGATAGTGTATGAGACCACCAGAGCCAAGCCTTGGGATGGAACCCTGCCGGATGGCAACTTCACCCTTTCAGGCCAAGAGTTCAATTGGACCGTTGTGGTTCAAGGTCAAAAAGGCCCGTCTTATTTCTCAGATGTCATTCTGATTGAATGAAAGAGGTTTCGCCATTTCAGCGTTTGATTTGTTTTCAGGTTTTGTTTCCATGCAACGGATGGATTGCGCTTTGAGTTCCACCTTTGCCTTATCGTATGAATATGCTTCGTAAACAATACTGCAGTGTCCTTCTTGCACTGCTCACTGGACTCTCCTTCTCTAGCCAGGCCCAGTTTTTTATCATGGGCAATGAGACGGAAGAGACTTGTGTAGGAACTTTTGTAGATGCTGGAAATCAGGAGGATGGGACGGGAAACCCCTATCCAGACGAAAATTTCACGTACACCCTTTGTCCTGACAATCCGGGTGACGCTGTATCTGTAAGCTTCGCTGCCTTTGGTTTGGAGACCAACCCCAACGGCAACAACAGCGATTATTTGTACATCTATGATGGTCCTGATGCGGGGTCTCCTGGCATGGGTAGCTATACCGGAAACACCCTGCAGGGACTTCCGGTGACGGCGACAATCAACAATCCCACAGGGTGTTTGACCTTCGTCTTCCAGGACAATGGTCCAGCCAACACGACGGCGCCAGGGTGGGAGGCCAACATCAGTTGCACCACGCCTTGTGCGACGCCCACTTCGGTGAGCTCCATTCTGGATCCAGTCTTGCCTAATCCCGACTCATTGTCCATCGGTGTTTGCTTGAATGAGCCCATCACATTTGGGGATGCAGGGTCTTTTGCTGAGCCTGGTTTTAATTTGGAAGACTGGGTTTGGAATTTCGACGATGGGTCCATTGACACGTTGCCTGCAGGATCCAATGTGGTGCACAGCTTTGATGAGCCGGGTGAGTACATCGTCAACTTGACGGTCGTAGACAACAACGGCTGCGTCTCCCTGAACCTTCAGCCCCTTCAGATTCTCGTCAGTACAATTCCATTGTTCAACAGTGTGCAAAGCACGCCTGTTTGTGCGGGCAGTCCTGCTTTTGTGGATGGAAATCCGGTGCAAAGTGTAACGTGGACGGCGCTTCCTCCCCAAGTGGTGGCCGGAGAAACTTACTTGGCTGACGGCGCTGGATTCAGCTATACGAGTGAATTGAACTTTGACTTTTTCGAAGATGGAGCCACCGTTGAAAATTGTGACGACTTGCTGTCCATTACAGTGAACATGGAGCACAGCTATATGGGGGATTTGGATTTGTCCATGGCCTGCCCCGATGGGACGACGGTTTCGTTGATGAGCTTCCCCAACGGTGGAGGGGGCTGCTTCTTGGGTGAAGCGGTGGATGATGGATCCAACCTTCCTGGGGTGGGGTACGATTATGGATGGTCACCCAATCCTGACATCGCGACCAACATCAATGACAATGCCAACTGGACCCAAACGGCCTACGTAGACAATGCAGGCAACAATGAAAACAACAACATTGCCAACCCCGGCATCTATGCATCAGAAGGCAACTTGTGCGACTTGGTGGGGTGTCCTTTGAATGGAACATGGACCTTCTCGGTCTTGGACAACTTGGCGATCGACAATGGCTACATTTTCGAGTGGGGTTTGAATTTGAATCCGGCTTTGATCCCAGGGGTTACCACTTTCACGCCGACCATCGGATTGGAGGCTGACAGTTCTTTCTGGGCGGGTCCTGGCATCATCGACCAGGACTTTGATGCGAACTATTGCGACATCATTCTGGATGACCCGGGCTTCTATGACTACGTTTTCACCGTCACCAACAACTTCAACTGCACGTTCGACACCACGTTGACCATCGAGGTTGTTGAGGGACCGGAGAACAGCATTACCGCAGGTCCCGATCAAGTGTTCTGTGGGGATCCGGTTCAATTGCAAGGGGCCTTTGTCGGAGGCGGACCATCACCTTGTGGGGCGAGTCAAGGCACCACCACCTATTGTTACGAGAACAACGAAAACACCACATGGACCTATTGTCCGGATGTGCCCGGCGACGGCACCATGATGAACATCCTTTTTTACGATGGTGCCATCGAGGGGTTCTTCGATCACATTCAGGTATTTGATGGCGCAGACGCAGGGGCACCTCAATTGGCAGACCTCACCGGAGATTATCCTGAGACCTCGGTTACGGCCACAAATGCAGATGGTTGCCTGACTGTTCTCTTTACCTCTGATGGGAGTGTCAGTTGCGATGCCAGTGCGTTTTACGAGGAGGTGAGTTGGTGTATCGGTTGTGGACTGGATGCCTGTGGATTCGTTTGGAATTGGGAACCTGCCGACAACCTGACCAACCCAAACAGTTCGCAACCCACGGTCAATGACTTTGATGGAACTCCGACGGAATATGTGGCCTTTGTGGAGCCCATCGGTTTGGACAATTGCGCCACCACCGACACCGTGCTTGTGGTCCCTGGTTTTACCTACACAACGGATTTCAGTGACCCCTCCTGTCTCATCACGGATGGCAGCATTCAGATCAACATTTCTGAACCGGCCGCGGATGGACCTTGGGAGGTGGTGCTGTCCGATGTGACTGGAATCTTGGAACAAGAGTCCTATGGCGGAGGGTTATTGGTGTTTGACAATTTGGAAGCTGGACAATACACATTGGAGGTGTCGGACGATACCGGGTGTTCTTACATGGCTGAATTTGATTTGGCAGACCCTGAACCACCGGCCATTGCGGTTAGCGAGGATGTGTTGATTTGCATCAATGGCACGGCTGTTTTGACTGCAGAAGCAGATGCAGGGGGTCCTTATGGTTTCAATTGGACGGTTGATGGAGATCCAGTTGGCGTTGGATCTTCCCTTTTGGTGAGTCCGGAATCCACAACGACTTATGACGTTCAAGGCGTTGATGGTGCAGGGTGCATTACCCAGCCGGGAACCGTGACTGTGGGCATCTATGATGCGTTCACGGTGGACATTGAGGCAGACGACTTGATTTGCCTTGGCGATGAGGTCTTGCTCTCTGCAGTGGATGTTACGGGAGGTGAGGGCAGCGGATACAGCTTTGATTTTTCATACGACGCCATCACATTTGCCGCGGGTGAAGAAAATGAGGTCGGGTTTGTTCCACCGTTGACAGGAGATTTTTGTGTGACAGTGTCGGAGGCGTGCACGACTCCACCTGCCACAGCGTGCCTAGAAGTGGAGGTTGAGCAGCCGTTCAATTTGTTCATTGTCGCAGACACCACCAGAGGATGCGTGCCTGAGGCAATTCCGTTTGAGCACAGCATACCGGCTGCCTTTGTCCAAAGCCAAGCTTGGGATTTTGGAGACGGTGGACAAAGTGCCGATGTCGCGCCCGTTCACATCTTTGATGAGCCAGGTGTGTACGACATTTCCGTCGCGGTGATCACCACCACGGGCTGCTTGAACACCACGATTTCGGACAACTACATCCAGGTTTATACTCCGCCAAGCGTAGGCTTCGATGCGGGTCCGCAGCCGACCACTGCGCCAGACACGAAAATCGACTTTACCAGCAGCGTGTCTCCCAATGTGGTTCAGTGGAATTGGAGCTTCATCATTGGACAGCTTGATGCCGTAAGCTTCGAGCCCAATCCGACCTACACATTCCCCATGGGGCAAGGGGGCATTTACCCTGTAACGCTAGCGGTTTTGGACACCAATGGATGTGAGAGTCAGGTAACAAGAAACATTGAGATTTTCGACTTCTTCAATGTCTTTATCCCAAACAGCTTTACGCCGAACAACGATGGATTTAACGACCTCTGGGCGGTGTACGGAACCGACATTGATCCAGATCGTTTTGAAATGAGCGTCTTCAACCGTTGGGGCGAAGAGGTATTTCAAACCACAGACTTGGATGAAGGTTGGGTGGGAAATGCCAAGGATGAAGTCACCGATCCATCGCTGTGGTATTACGCATTGGATGGCGTTTACGCCTATCGAATCGTATTGTACTCCGAATCCACCAACGAGAAACGAGAGGTCAAGGGGTTCATCAATTTGACCCGCTGATTTCTTCGAAACAGAATTCATGAAAAAGGCCGCCCATTTGGGCGGCCTTTTTCGTGTTGGGGTGGGAGATCAATTCCGGCGTTGGGCTCAATTCCAAGCAAGCAACTCGTCCATGGTGGAAGTGGCCACAGCGTGGTAACCTGGGCGGGCTTGTTTGTAGATGGACAGGGCCATGTCCATTTGGTCTGTCTCCTTCATGGCGCGATACAAGGGCGTGAGAAATTTGCGCCGACCAACTTCAATCAAGAACGTCTCCAAGCGTCCATATGCGGGTTGGTATCCACTCCGAACGGCTTGCTCCATCCATGCAAACAGGATTTCATTGTTGCCGGTAGCGCCAATGGACCAAACGGCATCCAGGTCGGCCATGCGGTCTGTGTTCGTGTCATCCGCAAGGTTGGATAAGAAGCGGTAGCGCTCCTGGTAAACCCATTCGGACCAAGGCAAGTCTTGGGTGGCCAATGCGCCGGATTCCCATGCTGTGAGCGCGGCATCGACGCGTTCGATTCGGGGACTGGAAACGGTGGGACAATTGGGAGGGAGACCTGGCCCGTATATCCAGGCATCTAGGTTGACGGCGGCCAGCGTTTCAGGATTGGCAAGCAGGGTGCTTTTGAGGTAGTTCACAAACCGCTCTGTGTCCATTCCCTTAAAGGCATAGGTTTCAAAATAGTTTTTGAGCCAGGCGTCAAATTGCCCACGACCGACGGTCTCCTCCATGAGTCTCAAGAAGAAGTAGCCTTTGTCGTAGGCGATGGCGGTCATGCCGTCGTCTGGGTTTCTGCCTTGCAAGTGAAGCTTGAGGTGGGTATCGTCGGGGTTGAGGTCGCTGATGGTTTCCACTTCGTCTACGAGTCCCTGATAGCTCAAGGTGGCCAGCATTTCGCTGATCTCGCGGCCGTATACAGCTTCCATGATGCGCTGCTCGAAATAGACCGTGAACCCTTCGTTTAGCCAGAAGTCGTCCCACGTGGCATTGGTGACCAGATTGCCACTCCAACTGTGCGCCAATTCATGCGCGACCAAGGCGACCAAAGAGCGATCCCCAGCAATGATGGTGGGTGTGGCGAAGGTGAGGCGTGGATTTTCCATGCCGCCAAATGGGAAGGCTGCGGGGAGAATCAACAGGTCATAGCGTTCCCAAGCGTAGGGACCATAAAGGTCTTCAGCCGCAAGAAGCAGGGCTTCCATTTCGCCAAATTCATAGGCGGCCTTGTCGATCAGGTCTGGCACAGCATAGACGGCACACCGCTCGCCTACAGGTTGGTATTCGACTTCGCCTGCAGCCAATGCCAGCAAGTAGGCGGGAATGGGCTGCGTCATTTGGAACGAATACCGGCCGTCTGGGTTGATGGCGGTTGGATTTTCGGCACTCATCAAGGCCATCAAGCCTTGGGGAACACGCACATTTGCCTCATAGGTAAAGCGAATGCCGGGAGAGTCTTGCACCGGAATCCATGTTCGAGCCAATATGGCTTGACTCTGTGTAAACAGAAAGGGAGCTCGGTCGCCTTGGGCCTCAACCCACAATAAGGCGTCTGCACCTGGATCAGAGACATAGCAAATGGCAACTTGCTTTGCTCCGTCAGACAATGAAATGGAGAGGGGTTGGCCGAGGTGTTCTTGGGATTCGCCCAGCGCATATTCAGCGGGTATTCCGTCCACAGTTACGCTTTCAATGGTGAGTTCATGTGTGTCAAAGACGATGCGTTGCGCATCAGACGACGTGGCGATGTTGTAAGTCGCGCAACCAGAAATGGTACGCGATTCGAAATCGATGTTGACGTCCCAATTGAGGTGTGTGATGCGGGCCTCGTTTGGGCGAGCAAAACTGTGGTGATCCGTGACTTGTTTCATGGCGGCGATGCGCTGGGCTTTGGGGGACGATGCGGAATCGGACGCGGAAGAGGTTGGAGAATTTGATCCGCCGGCGCAACTGGCCCAGAGAATGGACAGTGCTATGGTACCGGTCATCCATCGACCAGGAGAAAAATGCAGGTTCATGCCGGCAAATTAAGCCCGGCGTTGAACGGATCGCATCAGAACGACGCCCAAAAGCAATCCGATGGCGGATTTTAAGGCGATGGGGCGCAGGAGACGCTCAACCAAAGCGGTGACATCCAAACTTGGATCAAACCGAACTTGCCAGGGGATGCCAAAAGCGAGAATCAGGACATGACCCAGAATCATGCCTGCCGCGATGGCCAGGTATTGGCTGCGGGCCGGGTGGTTGACCAAACCATCAGAAGCCCACCCGAGCAAAGCGGCCACAATGGGAAACCCCAATAAATATCCTCCTGTGGGGCCGGAGATCACTTCGATTCCACTGTGATGTCCCGCGAAAACGGGCAAACCTAGAATGCCCGCTGTCAAATAGATCAACATGGCGGTCAAGCCCGCTTTCCAGCCCAACATCAGCGGAAGCCAACAGACCAGCAAGGATTGTAAACTCAAGGGGAGAGCGCCTTCCATTTCGATCACAATGGGTCCGAGGCCTCCGAGAAGCAGGGCGCCTAAAACCGATTGTATGGGCCAGGAAATTCCGCGCCCCTGTAAATCTGTAGACAGCACGTTTTTAGTTCTTTAAGCCAGTGTTGGTCCACTCTTGAATCATGCCATTGCCCAAGGAAACTTGGTTGTTGCTCCGGTCGGCATCCGCGGTCAATTTCTTCGGGTCTACCGAAATCGTACACCCGGGCATTGAAGTGGGGATCGACAGTGTATAGGTAGGGTGAGTCCAAGGCCAATGGGCATGAAGCTGCTCTCCTTCTGCCAAAGGACGGTGGCCTTGCGTGACAACCTGAGGAATGTGGTGGTCTGTTGAGGTGCCGTCGGCAGTCACGATGCGCACATCCACGGGCAGGGGCAGGGTGCCGATTCTTTCCATCGTGATGATGGTGCTGTCCGTCGTCACTTGAACTGACCGCACGGCCACATCCACATGGTGTGTGCTGTTGAGCATGTATTGGAAATAGGTGTCCAATTCGAGTCCGCTCTCCCTTTCCATAACGCGTTTGAAGTCAATCGGTCCAGGGTGTTTGAAGGACCACTCCTCGAAATAACGTTGGATGCCTTTGTTTCGGGTGTCTTCTCCAATGATGGCACCGAGTTGATTCAAGAGGACTTCGCCTTTGCTATACGCTCCAGTGCCATAAGCCCGGTTGGTCACATAGTGGTCGGCGTGGGTGGCCAGAGGCTCTTCACCACCGTCACGGACAAGGTTGAGGTAGCCACCGTAGGCCCAATAGTGCGGATGATCTTTGGATTCATTGAATTCTTCCGCAACGAATTCGGACTCAATCCATGATGTGAAGCCTTCATCCATCCACTCGTGAAGGCTTTCATTGGTGGCCAGGATGCCTTGAAACCAGGCGTGGGCCATTTCGTGAGCTGTGACGCCAACCAAGCTTCTCAGGTTTCGGTTGCCTCGGATCAGAGTGCACATGGGATACTCCATGCCGCCATCACCGCCTTCGATCACGGTGTATTGTGGCCAAGGGTATTCACCAACATGCTCAGAATAATACAGCATGGCGCGTTCGGTGATCGCAGGGAGGTCATCCCAGGCGCCGTAGCTGGTGTCATTTTGGTGAATGAAGTGAAGTGTGGGTCCGTTTTCAACTTGGCGAACGGAGTGCACAAAATCGGGGTCTGCGGCCCAGGCAAAGTCATGAACGTCTTCTGCGAGAAAATGCCAATGAATCTGCCCTTCGTCCGGGGTGGCTACATCTGCGTAACCGTGACCGCATTCGCTGGCGTTTTTGAGGACACCGGTGCCACCGATCATGTAAGCAGCATCCAAGTGAATGGTGACGTCAAAGTCTCCCCAAATGCCATGAAATTCCCGTCCAACGTAAGGGTTCGTATGCCAGCCGTGATGGTCGTATTCGCAGGCTTTTGGATACCACTGGGTCATGCTGAGTTCGACGCCTTGGGCATTCATCCAACCTGAACGACGGACTTGTCTCGGAACCTGAGCGTCCCATTCGAGGTGGATGCGGGTCTTCTTTCCAGGCGCCAACGCTTTGGGCAGGTTGAGCCATCCAATGGTGCCGTTTGTGGTGAACTCCACCTCAGTTTTTCCCACTTGCGCGAAATTCACCTTGATCCAACCCCATTCTTCTTCGGGGAGGTTCACAATGCGGTCTCCAACCCGTCGGTCTGGGTCGGCAATGTTTCGGCTCCGGACGTCCATCATGCTTTCGGGCTGGAAGGCATTGAAAAACAAATGGAAGGGAATGCGCTCCAATGCATCGGGACTGTGGTTGGTGTAGACCAAATCCATCACCCCAGCATATTGATGATTTGGGGCATCCACGGTGATGTCCATGGTGTATTCCACCTCTTGCTGCCAGCCAGGGTATTGGGCCAAAAGAAGGGTGGGTACCAAGAGGAAAAGGGGAGCGCAAGAATGGCGAAGAATGAAGGTCAATCTGTTCATGGCGGGGTGCAAGTTAAGCCATCAGCCTGCCTGCAATCCTGAACGGAGGAATGCACGCATGGGGGCTGCTGCGTCAAAGTGGGACATGACCACATCCACCAGGTCCTCATGGAGCAAGGTCTTGGCGGGGAGTTCGGTCATGTAGAAGAACTGTTTGTTGAGAATGTGAGGGCAGACCTCTGCTGCATCCTGAAATTCTTTCGGAATTCGAACATTCCTCTCGCCCAGAATTTGACCGCAATCACGGGCAAAGGAGGGGTCTTGCAGCAAGGCATTGAATGCGCTTGGATCCCGTGCTATTTTTTCCCTCAAAAAATACAGGTCTTCCTTTTCGACCCAATAGGCGCCCCCGCCAATGACCACTTTGTGGGCATCTGCATGGATGTACAGGCCTGGATCACTCGATTTTTTTCCGCCTGGCGAAATGCCTGCAGAGGCGTGCAATTTGTAAGGCGTTTTGTCCTTGGAGAATCGGGTGTCTCTGTGGATGCGGAAAATGCAATGCTTGGGCTGAAGACCCTCATATCCATCTTCTCTTTCTGCGCAGGCGAGAATCAATTCATTCACAAATGATTTGAATGGGTCGCGCACGTGTTGCTCATAATCGGATTTGTGCTCGGCGTACCATTCCCGGTCATTGTGGGCCTCTAACCCCTGAAAAAAGGCATGGAAAGAAGGACTGAATCTGGACATGTCAGGGGCAGGGTAGGGCGTCCTCTACAGCATAAACCATGATGCGTTCGGAGGAGTTGATGGGATTCAATCGGCTCAGCCATTGGTCGATGCGGCCAGATTGAATTGTGGTGACATAGCGCAGGCCCGGTAAATCAGCTTTGTAGGCTTGGATCGCTTCTCCCAAGTGTTGATGGCCTTGAAAGAGGATGTACTCAGGTGGATTCACACACCATTTGGCCGCCACTTTTGCAGGTGGATTGGCCTTGCCATCTCTCCGGTTGTCGATGTGGTAGGATGTCCAGCGACCACTGTAGAACTGAGGGGGCATGGCACCGCTGTCTACTTGGATCAAGGCAAAGTTTGTAGCGCCCGACTCGTAAAGAAACCCCATGGCTTCAACCCGGCTCTTTTTCGCTTCATAGGTCAATGAAACCCCAAGCAGTGCGATGTTGATGACCCAAAACCCGATCCAAAGACCTCGGTGAAGCTGAGAATGTCGTCCCCACCAAGGTCGGTGTTGGTGCCAGATGGACCAACCCACGGTGCCCAACGTGATGAGGGCTGGGACCACGGGCAAAATGAACCGCTCTTGTTTGTTGATGAAGACACTGTGGAACAGCAAAAATCCGACCACGGGGACAGCCACACGCCACCAGGTTGCAGGTGCCGATTTGCCCCTGTGGAAAGCGCCCCAAAGCAGCATCAGGCTGACTGGAGGCACCATGAGGCCCATCAAGGTTAAGATGTACTGATACCAAGGGCCTGTTGGGTAATTGCCCGCATGGGTTTGGTTGTACTCGATGTAGCCACGGAGTTGAACAAAGGGTTCACCCCAAACGAACAAATCTGGGGCTTGCATCAAGAAAAATGTGGACAATGCAATGGCGCCAATTCCGAGCAAGTCTTTCCATTTGCGCTCGAGGAGAAGAACAGGGATGAGCCCAAGACCAATGATGCCACATTGATAACGCAAGCCAGTGGCAATGCCAATGCCGATACCTGTCCAGAGAATGGAAGACCAGTTCAGTTCGCTTTTTCTTGCGAGCATCCAGAAGGCGAGCATGAGCGGCGGAATGCTGACCACTTCAACAAGTTGGTGGACACTGAGCAGTGGCCAAAAGCCTCCCGCGGCCAACAGCCAAGCCACCAAAAGGGCTGCTTTGGGTTGGTGTGGATGAAGACACCTGGCCAAAAAGAACCCAAGCAAGATGGTCAAGCAGCTGTACAGGCCGTGCAGGACTCGAAGAATAAACGCTTGGTTACCAGGGTGTTCAATGCCGACACCTTGGAGCAGCTTGCACACTAAAAATTGGGTGCTGGCATAGGCAAAGTTGGCCGGATGGGCTTTGGGTGTGCCGCTTTGATTCCAAGGAAGCCAGTTGTTGTAGTCTTCTCCATCAGCCCAGCTTGCGGCGACTTCAACCACCATAAAGTGGTCGTCATGCATCAAGTAACCCGTGCTGAATTGCGCTGCAACGAGGCGAAGGATCAGGCCGACCAAGAGTGGGGCCAGAAGTGGGTGTTGGGAAAGGCGGCCTGTCACAGTCCGACTCCCCAGTGTTGGGCATTCAGGCCACTGCGAAGCTTGGCCATTTCTAAAGCAGCCACAGCGGCTTCTGTCCCTTTGTTTCCATGCTTACCTCCTGAGCGCGCGCGGCTTTGTTCGATGTTGTCATCGGTCAAAACGCAAAAAACGGCGGGTCGATCTGCATCCATTCCTGCGCGAAGAATTCCGGTGGCAGCAGATTGACAGACAAAATCAAAATGAGCGGTTTCTCCACGGATCACATTGCCAATGGCGATGACGGCATCGCAGCCGCCATGCTTGAGTAGCCATTGACAGGCCAGAGGCAGCTCAAAACTACCCGGAACTTCGTGGGTCAAAATATCGGCTACTCCTGCAGCATGCAGCACCTCCAATGCGCCATCACGCAGGGCGTGTGTGATTTCTGTGTTCCACTTGGAGACAGCCAAGCCAATGCGGAACCCCGCACAACCTGACAGCTGCTCCGCACTGTAGGCGGATAAATCGTGACCTTCGGTGGCCATGTTTTGCTTAGCGTCCGGCGATGGAGGCAGCAAGGCCTTCGGCTGTGGCCTGAAGGTTGGAGCTGGCGTAGTCCTTCGCAATTCGACTCAATTTGGACTTGGCCGCGCTGTCGTCGCCCAATTCGAGATCGACCAAGGCCCCTTTGTAAAGGGCGATTGGAGCGAGGTAATCCTCTCCAATGGAGCTGGATGCCATGCCAATCGCACTTTTGAAAGCGGACTGAGCATTGTCGTAGTTGCCGAGTTCAACTTCACAATCGCCAATGTTGATTTTGGCGATGGTGGCCAAGATGTCATCAGAAAGGTCAGCTGCCTCGAAAGCTTCAATGGCACCCGCGAAGTCGGATTGAGCGCGCAGAAGCACACCCAATTCATAGCTTGCACGTGATGCAGCCTTGGTGCCACTGTGGTTTTCTGTGATGTCCAGAAGGCCTGCGTATAGACCATCACCGTTCAAGGCGAGGTCAGTGCTGTCCATGATGAAATATTGCTCAGCGCGCCATGCATCTTCATTGGCGGCCAATTCAGCTGGCTCTACCATGAATTTGCCGTAGCCCACGATGGCCACAATGACGATGGCCACTGCGGCAATGGCAAGAACCAGATTGCGGCTGTTGTTTTCAATAAACTGCTCAGTCTTTCCTGAGAGGTCTTCAATTGAAGCGCCAGTGTTGTTTTCTTCGGCCATGGAGGGTCGTATCCTGTTTACGTTCGATATTGATGGTCCGGGATTCACAGTTGAAAACCCTTCACGCTGCATCTGCGAGCCGTGACCCACTTTTGCAGAGGGCAAAAATAGCCAAAGTGAACGAGTCAGAGAACAACCCGATGAGCATGCGGCTTTCAAGACTGCAATTGCTGGATTTCAAGAATCACGCAGAGGTGGAATTGGACCTGTGTTCGCACGTGAATTGCTTTCTCGGCGACAATGGCGCAGGGAAAACCAATGTATTGGATGCCGTGCATTACTTGGGAAATGCCAAGGGGTACTTCAATCCGATTGATTCGCAAAACATCCGGCACGGTCGAGAAGCCTTTCTGGTAGAGGGGACGTTTTCATTGGACAGCGCCGACGGAGAGGAGTTGGACCGGGTGGCTTGTGCGGTGGCCAAGGGGCAAAAGAAACTGCTCAAACGAAATGGGAAGGCCTACGGAAAGTTGGCCGATCATGTGGGAAGATATCCTGTTGTGATGATTGCCCCGGCCGATGCTGTTTTGGTGCTCGAAGGAAGTGAGGTGCGAAGAAAGTGGATGGACATGGTCATCAGTCAATATGATCGACCTTACTTGGACCGGTTAATGCAGTACCAACATTTGGTGCAGCAGAGAAACAATTTGCTCCGATATTTTGCGGAAAACCGCACGTGGGATGAGGATCAGTTGGCGCCATGGGATGAGCGTATGGTGCCTCTTGCAGAGGAAATCTCGGCAGAACGGGCCCGCTTTTTGGAAGAGTTTGAGCCCGAATTCAAACGGATTCATCATGGTTTGTGTGGAGGAAAAGAAGACGTGAGTTTGGCCCGGGTGAGTCTGGTCGAAACGGGAAGCTTTGGAAAGGCACTCATGGAGGCGCGGGCCAATGACCGCAGGTTGCGCAGATCAACGGTGGGCATCCACAAAGACGACATTGATTTCCGCATTGGAGACCACCCTTTGAAGCGCTTTGGAAGTCAGGGTCAGCAAAAGACGTTTTTGTTGGCACTCAGGCTAGCTCAAGTGGAGCATTTGGCAAAGCGTGTTGGCAGGCGACCCATTTTGTTGCTAGACGACATTTTCGACAAGATCGATGCCCATCGCGCAGGGGCATTGATGGAAACATTGGGCCATGCGCGTTTTGGTCAGGTCTTCATTTCGGACACCAACCCGCACCGCATTCCCAAGCTTTTGGAGGAGGCGGGTGTGCCATTTTCGGCCTGGTGGGTCGAGACAGAGGGCATCCAACCATGGGCAGACGCCGGAATCCCTGAATCCAAATGAACCAATATGGCAGAGGTCGTCGGGGGAAAATCCGCAGTCGAAAGGAAGAGGCGGTGTCCTTGGGTGACGCCTTGAGTGAATGGTTGCGCCTCAGCGGACATGGCTCACGGTTGAATGATGCCAGGGCAGAGGCGGCATGGAAAGAGGTCATGGGGGAGGCCGTGTCTCGCAAAACCCGTTACTTAAAAGTGAGGGGAGGTGTGATGACCATTGAGTTGGATTCAGCACCCATGAAAGAAGAATTCATGATGGCGCGGACCCGGATCAAGACCATGCTCAATGGACACCTTGGGGCTGAGTTGGTGAGAGACGTCATCATCCGCTGAAGGAGGGCTTTTGAGGGAAGCCGACCTTCTCGAATTGGGCGGGTTATCTTCGCGGCAACATGCGCGCGCTCATTTCAGTCATCACCCGGTTTGTTCCACGGCACTTGCTTCAACGCGTCGCCCACTTGGCCCTGCAGGTGTTGTCTCCCTTTTACAGAGGCAGTCGGTTCGAAGACCCCATCAATGGACGCACCTACCGAAAGCTGCTGTCTTATGGCAGGGCAGATCGGACCCGCCCCAACGCTTTGGCGCCAGACACCTTGAGCTTGGAGCGTCACCGTGCCGTTTGGATTTACCTCACGGAGCACAGCAATTTGATGGATGGTGGGCTGAACCGCCGCATGCTTCATTTGGCACCAGAGTATTGCTTTCTGAAGCGGTTTAATCGGGCGGAAGGATTGGAGATTGTCCGGGCAGACTTGGTGTCACCTTGGGCAGACGTCCATTTTGACGTGCACGAGATTCCATACGAGGACGATCACTTCGACATCATCATGGGCAACCATCTCATGGAGCATGTCTCGGACGACAGAAAGGTGATGGCCGAGTACTTTAGAACCATGAAACCGGGTGGGTGGGGCATTTTCCAGGTGCCCATGGACCGCAGTTTGGACCAAACTTTGGAGGACCCCAACGTGACCGACCCTGCAGAGCGTGAACGTTTGTATTGGCAGCGGGACCATGTTCGTTTGTACGGCATGGATTATGCAGACCGATATCGTGCGGCAGGTTTCCAAGTGGAGGAATTCGACCTCAAGGCGCTTTATGGCGAAGCGAGATTCGAACGCTGTGCCTTGGGTCAAGAGCGATACTTACAGGTGGTTCGCAAGCCCAGATAAGGGCGGTTTTAGCGAATTTTCATCACCTGCTGGCGTCCATTCTTTGTGGTCGCATGGAGCAGGAAGTGCCCCTTGATTTCGCTGGCATTGATGCGGTCGCCTGCCTTGAAATCGGGCCAAGAATGTGCCGTTTGTCCGAGGACGTTCAATGCGCGAATAGAGCAAGCCTCGAGGACGTTCAGTTGTCCATCACTGAGCTGGAAAATGGCAGGTTCTGGAAGGTGCATTGAAGCCACGGCATTGGCCCCTCCAGCGCATTGTGCAGAGAAGAAATCCCAAATCACATCTGTAGATTCCACATCTTGACTTCCCCAGGCTCCAAACCAAGCATGGCCCCCGCCATTGACACGGTAGTGATGAAATTCTTGTCCGCCTGGTGCGCCTGCATATCGGATGAAATCCACGGACGTTAAGTCAATCAGTTCTTGGTTTGGCAAAGGCGTTTCTTCTATTGTGGTGGTGCCCATGAGTCCAGTCCAATGTTCAATCACGTCGGGTACATCCATGCCGCCCAAAGGATTGATGTCGCTTCCTTCATAAGGGACGGTGGAGTCCATTGTTCCGTGCAAGTGAACCACGGGAACGACCTCTGATGGAATGCAGCCTTCGTCTGCTGCACTCATGACTCCGGTGACTGAGCCAATGGCAGAAAAAACGTCTGGATGCTCACATGCCAGAGAATAGCTCATGTAACCTCCGTTGGACATCCCGCAAGAATAGGTGCACTCGGGGCTCAAGTTGTACTCCGCTTGGAGGCTTTGAACCAATGCCACCAGGAAGGAGTGGTCATCTGTGTCACTGTTGTTCGTATTCGCATTCCAGTGGTTCACGCCTAAATTATCTTGTGTGCCTTGAGGAAACACCGCGACGAAACCTTCCTCTTCAGCCAAGTCACCCCAATTGCTGTAGGTGCGAATCAGAGCAGCGCTGCTTGTGTATCCGTGCAGAACCAAGACAATGGGTGCGCCTGGAGGGATGGGGTCAGGAGCGTCCATGAAATAGGTTCGGACCAAACCGTCGTGTTCGAATTCGATTTGGGCGCTTGAATTCAAAAAGGGAATGAGGCACAGTAGAGTGAAAAGTGGGCGCATCGGTCAAGATTGTGTTTCGTTCTTCTTTGGTTTTAACGGTTCCACACCGTGGATGTTTAATAAACTGCGGGTGAGCCTTTCAGCGCTTCCTGCAGCAACCGCAATATCGAGAAGGCAGCGGTTGGTGTATCTCTCCGCAAGAATCTCTCCGCCTTCCCTCTGAAGGGCTTGCATCACATGGCGAGTCAGGTCTGGGGTGTAGCCAAAAGTGAGGTGGGCTTGAAGCACCGAAGCGCCGATTCCGGCATCCTCCACGGCGGCCCTTCCGGCGGCCCGATAGGCTTCAATCAAGCCACCTACACCAAGTTTGACCCCCCCAAAGTACCGGACCACGGCAATGAGCGTCCAATGGAGGTCATGAGATCGGAGGACGCCATGAATGGGCGCGCCGGCGCTTCCGCTTGGCTCTCCATCGTCAGCAGCCCTGTATCGATCAGGTCCGAATTGCCATGCATAGCAGACATGGCGAGCGGCATGATGTGCCTTTCTTACCTCGCTAAGATGCGCCTCCACGGCAGTCTCTGCGCTTTCTTCATTGGCAAAGGGCAATGGAAACGCATACCCGTAAAACTTGCTTCCTTTGGCTTTAAAGAGCCCTTCGCCTGGGCCGAGTATTTTTGGGAAAGTGTCCCGTTCCATTTAGCTCATGGGGTTGAGCATTACACTGAACACCTGCACGGTATGCGGGTCTCTGCCTTCAAAAAATTTATCGAGGGCCATTAAAATGTTTCCGGCGCTGAAATAGCTCGTGTGGAATTCGACTTCGCCAGCCACCCGCCACTGAATGGTGTAACTCAACTCACGGTCTCGGTGGGTTTGGGTGTAATTCAGAAGGGTTTGCAATGCCTGAATCCGGGTAGAACCTGATGCCTTGTGAAAGAGAAACCTGTGCGTGTGTCGCGGATTGTAGGTAAACAAAGCCACCTCATGGATGCCGTCAGATTCTATCCAATTGAATTCAACTTGGTCTTGGGTGTAACCGAAATAGCTGCGGATGTCCAGCAAAAGGCGGTCTTCGGTGGGGTGGTCCATGCTCATGTGTGGGTTCAATCCTTGTGGCTTGGCTTGTATTCGGGCAGATGCCGGGAGAAGGCGAGCTTCACTTGCTCCGAAGTCCAGGGGACTTGGCGCAATGCGGCTTGACTGTCGGCGATGGTGTTTCGTACCATGTCTCTGTTCACCTCTGCCCGGGCTGCGCGAAGAATTTTAGGGTGATGCGTGGCCAACAAATTTTCTTGACCGCTCATGAGTTCCTCATGGAGTTTCTCACCCGGACGCATGCCCACAATGTCGATGTCGATGTCTTGGCCCTCGACCAATCCTGCGAGGCGAATCATGCGATGGGCAAGGTCGATGATGCGCACACGCTCTCCCATATCGAAGACGAAGATGTCGTCTCCAGCGCTAGTGGCTGCTGCCTCCATGACCAGTTGAACGGCCTCGGGTATGGTCATGAAATACCGGGTGACTTCTGGGTCTGTTAGTGTAATGGGTCCCCCGCTTTCAATCTGTCGTCTAAAAAGGGGGATCACGCTGCCATTGCTGTCTAGGACGTTGCCGAACCGGGTAATGACGCATTTCATTTCCCCTCCTTCTCCAAAGCTGCGCACGGCGAGTTCGGCCATGCGCTTGGACGCGCCCATGATGCTGGAAGGGTTCACGGCTTTGTCGGTGCTCACCAAAACGAATGTACTGGCCCCTGCTAGCTTCGCTGCGGACAAGGTCTGGGTGGTGCCAATCACGTTGGTGTGCCAAGCCTCTTCGGGTTGCGCTTCCATTACAGGAACGTGTTTGTAGGCTGCGGCGTGGTAAACCAAATCTGGTTTGAAGTCGGACAAGTGTTGTTGGATGCGGGCGCCATCTCGAACGTCGACAATGCGCGTGGTCAATCGCGAGGAAGTTCCACCCAGTCGGGTATGGGCCAAAAGGCCGAGCTCGTGAAGTGGAGTCTCGGCTGTGTCGAGGGCCAGTACTTCTGCTGCACCCCTGTCTAAGGATTGCATGACCAATTCTGATCCAATGGAGCCTGCACCGCCGGTGACCACGATGCGGGCGCCTTTGACTTGTTTGGCAATGGCAGAGGCATCAAGCTCGATCACGGGGCGACCGAGCAGGTCTTCGATGCGTGCGTCTCTCAATTGTCCAGCGCTGAGCTCCCCTTGAATCCAACGCTGGGCGGGAGGGACGTCCATGACGCGCAAGCCTGCGTTGAGCGCGGCGTCAATCACTTTGGCCTTTCGGGCGGGATCCAACTGCTGGATGGACACGATGAGGCGTTTGGCGTTGTGGTCTTGTAAAATGCGACCGGCATCTCCTGCCGCTAAAATGGGTGCTCCATCGATTCGCTTGCCCTGTTTTCCTGTGTCATCGTCGAGGAAAGCGACCACCTTCATGGGGTCGGCGCTTGGGCGTTCAACCGCTTGTTTTGTGATGATGCCCGCTTCTCCAGCACCAAAAATGATAACGGGCGTGGGACGGGCGGTTTGAAACCTTTCGTATACCGAGCGCACCGAAACCCGAAACCCAATCAAAAAAACCGCGGAGGCCAGCAGTTCAATGGCAACGACACTCAATGGCATTGGATAGGTCGTTCCCATAGATCCCGCCGCCACATCCAAGGCAAGAAACAAGCATGTTCCCATGGACAATGACAGCAATACCCGACGCGCATCGCGACTGCCGCTAAAGCGAATGATGCCAGAGAATGTCCTAAAGGCGAGCATGGCAAACGCGCGAATGATCAAATAAGCGGGCAGAAATGCCCGGGCAGCCTCCAATTCATGAGCGGGTGGCGAAAACTCAAAGCGCGCGGCATAAGCCAAGCCCAGAGCCACGACCCCCAAGGACATGTCGATGGAGAAGATCACCCACCGAGGAACCAACTGGGGACGGGACTGAATTGTGCGCAAGAGTTGGAACATCGTTGGGGCCAAGATACCGCCGGGGACTCCGGGACGTTTAATTTTCGGACCGATCCATGAAGACGCCTATGATTCGACCGATGGCCATTTTGGCCTGCTTCTTGTTTTTCGTCAAGCCTGTCTTGAGCCAAGACACTGAATTGGATTTGGTGGCTTTGGAAAATGCCTTGACCGAGTTGGCTGATGCCGTCGAGTCATACGACAAGGATGCGGCCCGGTTTCTCACCCGGAAACTGAAGCCACTTTTGCTTTCTCCGAAGGCAGATACCGCCGTGACTGGAAAGTTCATCGAACGCTTGGCGCAATTGAAGGAAAGAAGTTTGGGGGTTTTCCCTGAGCAGTTTGGTTATGCAAGAAGTGTTCAAGCAGCGCTTTCCGGAGATTCCTTGCGCATTCCGTTTGCAGCTTGGGATGAGGCCGTGGAACGCGCGTTAGAAAAACGAAAGAGCGCCTCAAGCTTTGCGCCTTTGCTTGCTGTGGGAAAGGATTTCCTCGTTCAAGGGGTGTTCCACCAGAGCAAGAGTGTCAGGTGGCAATTTGATGGCCCGATGGCCATTTCGATTCCCGAAAAGGGCATGCCGCGTTTGTTTTTAGGGCCAACCGGGACGTTGTTGGGGTTCTCCAAAGGGGATACGCTCCAAGTCAAGCGCACTGCCGGTGAATATGATGTTGCGGCCGGACGTTTCTTGGGTCGAAGTGGCCGTGTAGACTGGGGCAGGTCTGGATGGGACCCAGAAAAGAACCATGCGGATTTTGATGAATACGCCATCCGATTAAAATCGGCCAGTCTCACAGTGGATTCAGCGAGGTTCACGACGGAACTATTTCCAGACCCCTTGCTCGGGCAGTTGACAGACAAAGCTCGGGTTCGCCTCAAAGACGAAAAAACAGGCGAAGCCAAAGAACCTGCCAAATACCCGCGCTTTGATACCTATGTGAACCGATTGTCCATGCCGGACATCGTACCGGGGGTGGATTTTCAAGGGGGGCTTACTGTTCGCGGGTCAGAGCTTCTTGGCAAGGGGAATGAAGACTTGCCGGCCACCTTGGATTTCCGCAATGGGGATACGGTTTTGATCGAATGCCGCTCGAATCTTTTTGTCTTGCGCTCGGACCAATTTAGAGGGTCAAACGTCGAGGCTACCGTGCGATTGGGAGGGGACAGCGTGCATCATCCGGAATTGAATCTTCGCTTCAATTTGGCGGATGAAAGGTTGTCTTTGGTTCGGACGGACGAAGGACTTGGTCCGCGTCCATTCACGGACTCACATCATAGGGTTTCGCTCGATTGTGATGTCCTTTCATGGAAAATGGGAGACACACGGATTCGCTTGGAAGGGCCTCCGGGATCGAGTCGATCGACCGCCATATTGTTCAGCGAGAACTTCTTCGACAAGGAGATTTTTCAGAGGATGCAAGGCATCGATCCTGTGCACCCGCTGGTGAGGGTAAGAAATCACGTCAAATCTTCGGGAGACAGCACGTTCACGAGTCAGCAATTGGCAGCTGGAATTCGACTCAGTGAGCCGAAAACGAGGGCCATGATGGTGCGGATGGCCCAACAGGGTTATCTCGAGATGGACCTGGGTACTCGGGAAGCCACGGCCACCAATAAGTTGTTTGAAGACCTCTCTAATGCGGCCGGAAGAAGAGACTATGACGTCTTGTTTTTTCGCTCCGAAGCCGTGGGCAATCACCACGGTGAAATCAGCCTGCTCAATTTGCAACTGACGGTCAATGGTGTTTCACGGGTGGATGTGTCGCGTGACCGCGGCGTGATCATCGAACCGCGCAATGGTCGAGTGGTCATAGGAGAGGACCGAGACTTTGATTTTGCAGGGAGTGTTCGCGCTGGAAACCTCCAATTTGAAGGGTCAGATTATGTGTTCGATTACGCTTCTTTTTCAATCGAACTGAACGCCGTTGAAACGTGCAAGTTTCGGGTCAATGATGAGGAAGAAATCGACATGAGGGGGCGGGCGAAACGGCTGCGTGTGAAAAACGAATTGGAGAGCATTCAAGGTGTTTTGCGCGTGGATGTACCCATTAACCGTTCAGGTCGACTCAGTGAGGCCTATCCAGAATACCCGGTATTGGTCACCGAAGGGGTGAGTTATGTGCATTGGGACGACGCTGCCATTGAGCAAGGTGCGTATGCGCGTTCTCGGTTTCGATTTGTGATTGAGCCTTTCGTTTTGGACAGTTTGGATGCCCTTGGAAGACAGGAGTTGGTGTTCTCAGGTACGTTGGAATCTGGAGACCTCCTGCCGCCCTTGAAGGAAGAGCTCAGGGTGATGGATGACCTGTATTTTGGTTTTAAGACGGAAACCCCAACGGGAGGCTACAGTGTTTATGGAGGAGCGGGAACGTTCGATCAAGACTTGACACTCAATGGTGGTGGCTTGCAAGGTGGCGGAAGGCTGGACTTTGAGACGGCCCATGCGGAAAGCGACCGTTTTGTTTTGCTTCCCGACAGCACGAAAGGCGTTGCGCAGGTGTTCTCGAATCAGGAGTCCATCGGGCCGCCTCCTGTTCCCGAGGTGCAAGGCGAAGATGTGTTCGTCCTGTTTGAGCCACGCAAGTCTTCTTTTTCTGCCACGACAGACAACATCCCGATTCGATTCTTTGAAGGGGAGAGTGAGTTCACGGGAAAGATCACTTTGGGAGACGAGGGCATGACGGGCTCAGGGACGATGAGATTTCAGGGGGCTTCGCTTTCGTCGGACCTGTTTGAATATGACCGCCGTCGCATCATGTCAGATACGGCGGGATTTCAGCTCGATCAGATGGTAGAAGGAGCATTGGCCTTTAAGACGGACAATGTGCATTGCACGATTGATTTCGATTCACGCATCGGTGAATTTGCGAGCAACGATGGCGAAACAAAAATTGAGTTGCCTGCCAATCAGTACATGTGCTACATGGACGAGTTCAAGTGGTTTATGGACAAAGACAAGTTGGAGATGAATTCGGGTCGCGAGCCGCTGACCGACTTTGTAATCGACACGGACGACGCTGTATCCAAGTCCAATTTTTATTCCACCCGAAACGACCAAGACAGCTTGAATTTTCTGGCACCAAAAGCCGTGTACGATGTGGCTGAATCCGTCATTCGATGCGAAAGTGTAAAGTTCATTCGGTCGGCAGACGCCTTTGTAGAGCCGGACAGTGGTCTGGTGGTGGTGCGTAAACGGGCGCAAATGGACCAGCTTACGCGTGCCGTGATTGTAGCCAATGTTGTGTCGCGCCACCATCGATTGTTCGATGCAGACGTGAACATCTTGGGTCGATATGATTACGAAGCCAGGGCAAGCTTGTTTTACAAGGACGAGAATGGATTGGAACAGCTGATTCGTTTGGAACAAGTGGAGGTGGACACAAGCGGAGAGACGATTGGTCAAGGTGTCATACCGGTGCAAGAGGAATTTGGGTTAAGTCCGTTCTTCGGCTTTTCAGGCAAGGTGAACTTGGCTGCAGCCAGGGAACACCTCGAATTCAATGGGGCCGTATCCTTGGAAGCGGCTTGTCCAGAAACGGAAAAGCAACAGTTGCTCTTTTCGGCCGTAATCGACCCCCGGGATGTGCGCATTCCGTTGGACTCGACCCTGCGGACACCATTGATGGAGCACCTTGGATTTGGCGCTTATTTCCGAGATGTTGACGAGCCGGGAGGAGGGCCATATGGTGCATTCTCAGATGAGGTGAGAAGCCACAATGAGTATCCGCTTTTGGCGGCGATTGGGGAGTTGAGATACAACAAGCGAGAGGGCAAATACCAGGCGGGAACACCAGAGAAAATGGTGCAGCCAGACTTGCCGGGAACGTTGATTGAGTTGGTGGCGGGACAGTGTGAAATTACAGGAGCAGGGCCGCTTCAACTCCCTGTAGACTACGGTCTTGTGACTCAGAGAACGGCAGGTTCTGTAAAGGTGTTCCCCACGGGGACGGGATTGGAGGCTTCGCTGACCACAGGCATGGACTTTCCTTTCGACGACAACATTTGGAAAGCCCTGGCAGAGCGAATTCAGGCCTGGCCAACCGCGGTGCCTTTGGATGTGACCTCCACCACCTTTGAACCCGCACTTCGGGAATGGTTGGGGTTGGAAGGGGCCGATGAGGTTTTGGGTGGAATGACCTTGATGGGGGCGTTCAAAAAGACGCCGGCCAGCATCCAACACCGATTGCTCATGACGGGATTGGACCTCACTTGGGATGCCAGTGAGGACGCGTTTGTGAGTGGCGAAAATGGAATTGGGATTGTCTCCATGGACAAACAGCCGATTTTCCGTCGCATTCCCGGGCGCATTGAATGGAGCCTAGCCGGGACCACTGGCATCCTGCGGATGTACTTCCACTTGGACGAAGAGAATTGGTATTATTTCGAATACCGAAACGGCGTCATGAACATCACCTCCAAGGATCAAGCCTTCATTGACTTGATCACGGAGCTCAAAGACGACAAACGGAAAATTAAAGAAGGCGACGAGCGGTTTATCTATCAAATTTTGCCATCTAGGTCGCGTCGAAATGAATTTGTAGACCGCTTTCCAGAGTTGGATTGAGGATGAGTTAGACTCATAATCTGTATCTTTCTTGTATGTTCTCTTTGACTTTAGAGTCATTTCTTTCGCCGTGTCGAACCGTTTTGGTGGTTTTAGGTGTGCTGTGCTTTGGTATGGATTCAAAGGCTCAATTTTCCGCCTTAGACCCAGATCCTATGTTCGAGGCTTACACGGACATTTTTGGTCAAGGCATAAGTTTGATGGATTTCAACCTAGACGGTTGGGATGATTTGACACTGACAAAATCGACAGGTGAGATTAGTTTCTATATGGGAGGGCCAAATGGACTTTCAGCAATTGATTTGGGGATTACCGGAGGGATTGGTCGTCCGATTTCTTTGATGTGGCTGGACATTGACAACGATGGAGACCGCGACTTTTTGAATTCTGGAGCGATGGGTTTCTCCTCAAGTAGTGGATTTGGTTTAGAATCTAGGAGTCAAGTTTGGATCAATGAAGGCGGTGTGTTTGTAGACCGATCTTCAGAATGGGGCTTCGACGTTTTAGACAACCGTTCCTGTCTTGGAATGGCCTTTCATGATTTGAATCAAGATCGAGACTTGGACCTCATGGTGTCTGTTTATGCTCTTCCCTGTTCTGATGTTTGGGAGTCAGAAAATGTGCTCTTAGAGCACTCGGGCAACACCTTTACCGATATTTCAGTCGCATCGGGCATTGCAAATGGCCTGCAACCTTCATTTCAAGGGGTTTGGATGGACCTCAATGGAGATGACCTCCAAGACTTGTTTGTGATCAATGACGCCGGGGTCGAGATGAGTTGTGATCACGTCAATTTTGCGTTCTTGAACAATGGAGATGGAACATATACCGAAGGGGCGGCATCATTGGGGCTGGATGTGGCGATGTCGGCGATGTCGGTCACGGTGGGAGACCCGGATGGGGACGGAGAAGAAGAGGTGTTTGTCACAAACCAATCCATGTCATCAACGTATACCTATGCGCAGGAGACAGGAGCGTATTTTGACCCTATCAGTCCGGGAACTTATTTGGAAAAGTCAGCCGACGTTGGTTTAGGAACTGACCGGTGGTCTTGGGGTGCGATATGGCTCGACTTTGACTCAGATGGATGGGAAGACTTATTGGTTCCTACGAGCGAATTTGTCAATCCGGGGGTTCCTGTATTTGAAGAGTTTTATGACAACTACATCCTAAAGAATCCGGGCAATCTATTGTCTGGCGGGCAGTTTACAGAGACTCCTTGCACCTGGGATGGTTGCGACATGCACCTGTACAACTTGGTTCGAGGAGATTTGGATGGTGATTTGCGACCGGATGTAGTTGGGTTGGGATTGGGGCAATTCGCTGAATTTTGGGTCAATGAGGGCCAGACAATCTATCCGGATCACCATGCGCTAACGGTGGCGGTTTGTGGAAGCTACTCGAACAACGAGGCCATTGGAACACGAATGGTTTTGCATGCCGATGGTCATATGCAGCAGCGGACATTGCGCGCGGGTCAAGATTTATATGTACAACACAGTGCCACACAGTTTTTTGGTTTGGGAGCAGCGAGTGTTGCCGATTCATTGGAGCTTTTTTGGCCAACTGGAGCGCGTGAGGTCTGGTACGATTTGCCTGCGGACAGTGCGTATCAATTTGTGGAGGGGCAGTCAGAGTTGAGCCTCACCATTGGAGACGCCTTGCCCGGTGATTCCGTTGTTTTGATGCTATCAGCTCCTCCCAATTGGACGAGTTTAACCTGCAACGGGGAAGCGTGTGCAGGAGAAGGACTAGCCGTCCCGATAAATCAGCCTTATGAATTTCAGTGGTCTTGGCTAAACGGTTTGTTTGCGTTGACTTTGGATGTTGATTGGGGTGACTTGGATTCAGAGGTGGAGGGGTGCACAGTGTCAACGGCAGACAACTACGACCCTTTGGCTACGGAGGATGATGGGTCTTGTACTTTTCATTCAGTTTGGTGTGGAGAGGGGACGGTTTGGTCGGAGCAAGCGCAGCAGTGTGTAGCGGCCTCCGTGTTATGTCCTGAAGATGTGAATGGCACGGGTTTAGTGGGCGTGGATGACATCCTCCAAGTGTTGTCCATGTTTGGTGAATCCTGTGCGGACTAGAGTGGCAAAACATCATCGCTGTTCGGCAAGTGGCGACGATTGGTGGTTCAGTGGCGATTGTCCGAACTTGGGGGCATGACCGGAACTGCGCCCCGACATCCGAAGTACCCCCATTTGTTGCAGCCGCTTGAAGTGGCGGGCATGACCATGCCCAACCGGTCCATCATGGGCTCCATGCACATGGGCCTCGAGGAGGAGCCGGGCGGATTCACCAAGCTCGCCAAGTTCTATGCCGAGCGGGCCGAGGGTGGCGCTGGGCTCATTGTCACAGGCGGCATCAGTCCCAACCGCGCAGGCAAGCTCGCCCCGCACGGTGCAGCCCTCATGCGTTCCAGCCAAGCGGTTAAGCACCGGGAGGTGACCGATGCTGTGCACGCAGCCGACGGCCGCATCGCCCTGCAGATTCTGCACGGCGGCCGATACAGCTACCATCCTTTCTGCGTTGCGCCCTCCAAGGGCAAAGCCCCCATCAGCAAATTCAGCCCATGGGCCCTCAGTGGCCGAGGCGTGGAGCGCACCATCCAGGCTTACGTGCGCTGTGCGGTTCTGGCCCGCGAAGCCGGCTATGACGGCGTCGAAGTCATGGGCTCCGAAGGCTACCTCATCAATCAATTTTTGGTGCGCCGCACCAATCACAGAACCGACGCTTGGGGTGGCGATTTCGCCAACCGGGTGCGCTTTCCAGAGGAAATCGTGTCGCGCATTCGACAGGCCTGTGGCCCAGACTTTGCCATCATGTACCGCTTGAGCATGCTCGACCTCGTGGAGGAGGGCAATGGCTGGGGCGAGGTGGTGGAACAGGCCCAGATCATCGAGGCCGCCGGCGCCGACATCATCAACACGGGCATCGGTTGGCACGAGGCCCGCATCCCCACGATCGCGGCCATGGTGCCGCGCGCGGGCTTTGCTTG
>Ga0209092_10000809_pt1 | contig 31559 bp, 32 predicted proteins | sample FraStrMetagenome_FD_187446 | JGI IMG/M metagenome (GOLD analysis project Ga0209092, IMG submission 187446) | Marine eukaryotic phytoplankton communities from Arctic Ocean - Fram Strait ARC3M Metagenome (SPAdes) (version 2) | ecosystem: Environmental > Aquatic > Marine > Oceanic | place: Fram...
CCCATAATTTTTTTATATGTTTTTCCCAATGTCCCCTGAATGTATGCCAATCCCTTTCCGTATCGATTGTAAACTCCGTCCGGAGACGATAGAAATATTGTACCGGTACTGGTCGCTTGAGATAATATACCCGAACCGTTTCCCGATGAAGAATCGGCATTCATTTGCGCTGTTAAACCAAACGAAAAGAGTTCGCCGTTTTCCAATAAAATAAATAATGTGCTGTGGTTATTGCCGTTGGCAGCCACAAAATACAATATTTTTTCCTTATTCTGTAGAGCCATGGAGAGGGATGGATGGATACCCAACGTCATTTTTGTCTTATCGATGTAAAATTCATCGCTGTTTTCTACGGTACTATCGTTCATACGGGAGACGTTGGGGGTTTTGTTCGGTGTAATTTCAACAACGTTTCCGACCGTTCGTAGCGCGGAATACTCGTCCCCCACCGTGAATAAATTCTGTAATAGACCGAGGTCTTGAAGATCTTTCACACTTCTACATGGATTATTTCTATATTTGTTGGTCGGTCGGAGAGCGATTGTTTTGCGTTTTAATTCTTTATTCGTTTGTTCGTTACGAATTCCCAACGCAATTGCCGAGTTACAAGCCAAGTATGCAATCGTGTCGTTTAGATAAAACCCTTTCTCGGAATAGTCCAATATGGTCGGTTTGTCTATACCCAACGTCTTTAATTCCGCTTCAATGTTTGAAATCAGATTCGCTTGCAAAAAATATTTTTCTAAGTCAATAACAAATTGTTTTCCGTATTTATTGGTTAAGTTTTTTCTTTCCCTCGGTGTTATAAACTGTGCTCTCTTTCTCCCTCTTAAAAAACGTCGGTTTAATTCCCTCAATAGTCCTCTCAAATACATTTCGCGTGTTAATTTGTATTTTTTAAATTTTGAATCCTTTTTCAGTTTGGTTAATTCACGTTGTGTAATATCTGTTGATCGATACGTATCTATTTTAACCTTCGGCATTTTACCACATGTGTAATTTATATATAGTAGAAATAAATACATCTATGTACCATAAAAGGAAGTATGGATCGGTAGAATGCTGCTATAAATACTATGCTTAATACTAAGAAATGAGACTTATTGTTTTGCTACTGACCGCAAGCTATGCTTATGCCCTTACCTGTACGGATATTCGAGCCACCTACAACGACAAAGAGTGTTGTTCCGATAGCAATTCGGACACGTGTTTACGAGCCCTCCCACTATGCACAGACGGTAGTGTGGTGGCCGGACAAGTGTGCACGGATGCGACTGGAAAGGCATTTGTGAAGGGTTTGAATGAAGCGCTTGATCTTAGCGATGCGACAAATTTGTTGCTTAAAAAGCATCTAATTCCCGATGGAAACGCTTTGTTGGATATTGGAAGCGCGGAGAATAAAATTCGTGATATATACGAAGACGATAATTAAATTATAATATAACGTACTCTTGCTTCTTCTACAAATGCTTGCATGGAATCAAACCGTGCTTTACCGTTTAAATGATTTCTACACATTTCCGGCAAATGGTTTGTGTAATACTCTCTGAACCGCTGCGGTTCAACTCTTGACTCATTTACCAGTTTGTTTGCGTACTTTGGTGTTAGGTACAGACCAAACAATAGTGCCCCGTGTTTTGCGACTCTTGATTTCCCTTCGATTGCGCGATTTAACATGGTGCGAAGTCTATCGCTGGCCCCAGTAAACTCTGCGATGGTCAGATCTCGTATTTCTCGAATTGCGGTATCCACGGTAGAAGTGTCCGAATCCATGAAACATCTGTAAATCATGTCGGCTCCCTGACGCTGTTTGTCCAGTGATTGTTTCTCGTCGTAAAAAGATTGTTGCATGTTTGTACAAATATTATCTATATAATTTTTATATATAAACCCCTTTTTCTCGTTTTATATGATTCGTAGAAACGATATGTCAGTAAGTGGCCCGACAATGTTGGCCATGAGCGCGGGTGGGGACCGTGGGGCCGTTTTAGTCGGCATGCTACATGGGCTATATCTGAGCAAAGGCAAAGAACGAGTAGACTGGCATTTGATAGCAGGAATTAGTGCTGGTGCTATAGTAGGTGGTCTGGTTTCGCAAACCCTACCCGAAACCTTTGATCAATGCATGGAACATGCCAAGGACTTGTTCGAATTGGGTGGATTTCATGTCATAGAACCCCATACCAGCCTTGGATTCTATGTAAATGCTCTGGACGCGCTATGGTACCATAAATCGTTGTATAATAATACACCTATGGTAAAACTTGTCGAAGAAAATTTCAACGAGTCATTATGCTTTACCCCACTAAAAGTGGGTGCATACAACAAAGATCTGTGCGAATACGAAACCTTTTCCGACAATTTACAAGAAGCTATCGTAGCTAGCGCAACGGTGCCTATTGTATTTCCAGCGGCAAAGATAGGGAACCATCATTATTTCGATGGTGGGATGCGACATATTATACCGGTGAAAGAAATATTCGAGTTTATTAAAGAGAACGAACGTTGTACCGTCGATGTTATGATATGTTACCCGATAAACTGCTACGAGTTGTTTTTCAAGGCCACTACACCAGAAGGCTTTCTTCCCTTAATTGAAGAGTCCATTCGGGTGATGACCGACCAAATGTTGAGTACCCTAAGCAATGATTTGAGACGGATCGCTGATTTTCTAGAGATAGAATACGAGGAGTTGAGACAAAAACCATGCAATACATTTCACAAGGGGACTGTAACCATCAATATATTCTCTCCGGACGATGCCACATACACAAACTTTACAAATATCAAACCGGAAGAGATGCGGAACATGTACAATGGCGGCAAACGCATAGTAATGGAGTTTTTACAAAATTAAGGTAAAATACGTATATAATATATATATATATTTATTTGTAAAATGCCACAGTATGTCGCGATCAAAGGTGACACGGTTGTAACCACATATAAAAAACACGTAAAGATATGGAATACGATGGGCAGGTGCATCAAGACTCTAGAAGGCCACAGTGGTGAAGTATATTCTGTCGCCATCGATGGGGACCGCGTTATAAGCGGATCTACCGACAAGACCATAAAGATATGGAATACGGAGGGCGAGTGCATCAAGACTCTAGAAGGCCACAGTGGTTATGTATATTCTGTCGCCATCGATGGGGACCGAATCGTTAGCGGATCGAGGGACAATACCATAAAGATATGGAATACGGAGGGCGAGTGCATCCAAACTCTAAAAGGCCACCGTGGTTTTGTAATGTCTGTCGCCATCGATGGGGACCGAATCGTTAGCGGATCGAACGACAAGACCATAAAGATATGGGATGTTAAGACGGGCAAGCGCCTTCATACCCTAGACAACGATTATTCTGTATGGTCTGTCGCCATCGATGGGGACCGAATCGTGAGCGTATCAGACGACAACATCAGGATATGGGATGTTAACGCGGGCGAGCGTCAGGAGCCGCGGATCCTAAGAGGCCACAGAAAAAACGTATTGTCTGTCGCCATCGATGGGGACCGAATTGTTAGCGCATCGGCGGACGAGACCGTAAAGATATGGGATGTTGAGACGGGCGAGTGCCTTCATACCCTAGAAGGCCACTTTGGTCATAAAAGATCTGTAGAATCTGTCGCCATCTATGGGGACCGAATTGTTAGCGCATCGGCGGACGAGACCGTAAAGATATGGAATAAAAAGGGCGAATACATCAAGACCCTAACACCGTGGACGGGTTCTATATCCCTCCCCAAGTCCAAAAAAGGTTTTCAACCCCAATTAAAATTATAGATAAAATTATGCTATATAAGATTATTAACAATTAACAAATGATAGATTTATTAAAGGGTAAGCCTACCAGCGTAATGTCGGTAAAGACCGAAGCGACCTACGATGAAATCATGCATGCGATACACCACAACCAGATACCAGACAAAACCCTACGCGCGGTGGTTAACATGTGTCGTTCTCACCCCGCAAAGTGTCTTTTCGTCGTCTATCGCGCCTTTAGCGACAAGGTACTGTTTATATTTGGCAGCAAGCCGATATGTATGGAAATGGAAGGGTCAAAGTTGCAAACGATAATGAACAGGCATTGTCTAGAATCACGTATATATGTATTTTCATATGTAAAATAAATGGCGTGGGTCATGTACTATCCGGTTGCTGCTGCTGGTACCTACTTTATCGGAAGGAATATGCTTTTCCGTGGTACCTCATACGCAATTGATTACATTCTCAATTCAGAGGCAAATCCTGACATCAAAGAAACCCACACTGTTGAAACTATAAAGGCTATGTTAAAGGCATACAAAGATCTCAAACCATACCATCCAGCGTATGAGAGCAAGCGCGCTGTCCAAGAAGCTCTGGAGGATTTGCAAGACTGTGTAGACCGAACGAGACTAAAGCTTGCCGTACACGAAGCCGGTTGGTTGACCCGTTTTCGGACATTTGACGCACGTTCTGATAACCATGATATTGAGAAGAAGGCAAGTGAATTAATGACTCGTCTGGACATTTTCACGAAATTGATACGTTTACCTTCAACGAAAGACTATGAGGAGGATGAGAATGATGATGACTATGAGGGCGATACAGAAGAGACCGACACAGTTGCTAATCATAAGGATATCGTGCCAATCACACCATCCAGTCTCGCTTTGGGGTACGACTTGCTTATCCGGTGACTTTCCTTGTTTTGGGATAAATTGAATTCGTTCTTGCCTACTAGATGGTTGCATTTGTAAATATTAAACAAAGATTTATAGTATATTTTAATCAAATTTAACGAGTTTGCACATAATACATTCCTTGTATGATGGCATCGGCCATGTCGTCTTGTTTCTTGGACGATTTGTATTTTTCAGTTTGCGAATGGTCTAAAAACCGCACAACAAAATTCTTGGATGCCTTTTTGTTTTCTTTGTAAACACCGGTGCTGATTTTGAAGTATTTGCGTACTGACAGTGGCGCAATCATTTGCGATCTATCCCAAAAGAAACAACGAAGTGCACACGCTATCATCTTCATACGTGCTTGCATTTGTCTTTCAATAAGTATAACATCGGCATCTTTGAATATGTCGGTATTGTCTACCAATACTCTGGCAATGTAAGGGTAGTCAGTACGTTTCTTTTTGGGTACTAAATCCCAGATACATATAGAATCAAAATCGATTAGTGTACCGTTATTTATAATTGCATAACCGAAATTACGAAGGCCTACATCTATACTGACCACTCTCATCTTTTATGGAGTATATATTGGATATATATACCGTCAAATGCCAAGAGATCCATCTCCGGAACGAGAAATATTCCAAATTACTGACGACGAGTTCTCTCTTGATGATTTTGAAGACGATTGGGTTCCTTTGACCCAAAAACCTTCAAGAATGGCCATGGTGTGCAAAAAACTATCTTCTATATTCAAAAGAACACCCGTGGCAAGGTATACGGACGGTCTTTAAAATTTCCATCGTTTACCACACTCTGAACAGTAACAAAATACAGTTGCTGATTCATCGGCGCTTCTGGTTTGTTTCTCAATTCTATGTATTTTTCTTCCTTTGCATTTTGGACATGCGATGGTGCCGTCTACCATGATTTCTTCTTCTTGCATCTTGGTGATTGGTTCTAGTTCCGCAATGGCTTCTGTGATACTCATACCGGTGTAGAGGCGTCGTATAACGATCGGATATTTGCGGTCGGAATGTTCCCATGCTTGTTGTTCGAGTATTTTAACTTGCTCTTCTGTAATTTTACCAGAAGAGAGTAATACTTTTCTTCCTTCTCTACGATAATTCATGATACACATATCACCGAGGTCTGTCATTTTAGATATTATATATAAACTATTTATATCATTTTTACGCACTTTGAGACATGGTAATAGAAGTAGCTACAAATGGCCCTATATTTTGGAAATGGCCCTATATTTCGGAAATGGCCCTATATTTTGGAAATGGTCCTATATTTTGGAAATGGTCCTATGTAGTCCTGTGTGAGCGCATAACTCGAGAATTCAAAAAACGTGTACAATTAAAATAAATCTATATATTGTATGAAAAAACAATTAAAATGCCAAAGGTAAAGAAACCAAAGAAACCAAAGAAACAGAAGTTAGACTTTAAAACACTTGGGCCTACGGATGCACAGGTTCAAGTTCCTCCGTTCATACTTCAGAATGTGGTCAGCACCTTCAGTCTGGGATGTAAAGGTCTAAACTTACATCGGATAGCACTTGAACACAAGTGTTTAGAATTCAATCCTCAGAACTTCGCAGCGGCAACTATACGCACTACAGAGCCGAGAACCACCGCCTTGGCATTCGCCAGTGGAAATATGGTAGTTACGGGAAGCAAAAGCACACTAGAGTCTCGTTTGGCGGCCAGAAAATACGTGCGGATATTCCAAACCCTTGGTATTCCGGTCATGTTTAAAAACTTTGAAATACAGAATGTTGTAGCATCGGCAAACGTTGGGTTTCCTATCAAACTAAAGGACATTGCGGACAAGTTTGGTTTATATGTTTCGTTTACCCCTGATTTGTTTCCGGGTTTGATATTCCGTAGTATCAATCCCAAACTGGTGTTCTTAATTTTTCGTAGCGGGAAGATTGTAATTACTGGTGCACGCAATGTCAATGATATAAAAATGACATATGCGTCGTTGTATCGTAATATATTGGTCAATTTCCAAGACGAGCAAGGTGCACCCACGTCGTCTTCACAATATCGAAATCAGTTAAGAAGTGAGAGAGATACCAGTGATTTGTAGTTATTACAGCGTTCAATAATATCAGTTGTACTTATCCCATTAGTATATTCTGGTTCTATCAATATACCACCCCATTCCGCCAATATTTCTATGACTTTTCGTCTGACCTGATTCTGTACTCCTTGTTTCCAATCTGAACCATGTACTACATACGAAGGCCTCAATAGCTTCAAATTGTCCGTGTAATCGTGAGTCGTTTGCGGAACGACCATGCTGACGAGTTTCAGTTCTTTAATGACACTGTAGCGTTGTTCCCATGTTATAATCGGAACTCGTTTGTAGGATTCTATAGCTTTGTTGGATAGTAGTCCTACCACAACAGGTCCGTATTTGGCCGCATGTTGGAGGAGAAGAATGTGGCCGACATGTATTAGGTCGGCTGACATGGCTACATACACAATGTCCGTTTTCATTTGAATACTACTATTCTTCTTTTATACATGTATATAAAAAGCTCATATCTTATTATTATGGAAGTGTACATTTTTGCGTTGTTGGCTTCCCTAACATCGATGGTAAGTAACATTCCGCAGGCTTGGAAGGTACGTAACCCAAATAGTACAAACGACCTACATAGTTGGTCCATTTGTATAGGACTATTGTCTTGTATACTATGGAGCATTTATGGGTTTATGCTGGACTTGTATATCTTAGGCATCGAGTCGGGCGTTGTCGGGCTACTTTATTTCTACATCCTTGGTGCCATCATACGCGACCGCTACTTTCATGGCATAAACAATGAAAAAGAAGAAAACCAAAACGAAATTAAAAAACAACATATTTAAGTAAAGTATAACCAATTATAAAATGAAATTCACCTGTACCAATATTCGAAAAACCAACACACTTCAAAATGGAGAAACCCTTACTTTTGGGTCCGACACACTGTCTGCGGATCGTACGTACTATTTCCCGGCATCCCTGACACAAGAACATGCGCAATTGTTCATGGTATTGCGAAATGAATACAAGAAGAAAAAGTTATTACATTTTAAATCACAGTCTTGGTTACAAGACATTGACGATGACGAAGACGATGACGAGGCAGTGGCCACTCTAAATTCCAATGTATTGGCCTCTGTTCCGACCCCAATTACATGCGAGCAAGACTTAAAAACTTCCGCGCGTATCCACAAGACCACTTTTATGAGCGACCTTGTATTTCGGGAAGGAGAAATACTGAGTCCCGAAGCAGTATACTATCGCACCACGAGTGAAATTGAAGTCATTTTTTGCGAACGGGTCACTTCATACACTAAGACGTTTGACATGACGTTTGTAATTGGACAAAAAACAGAGACGCACTCCTGTATGAATAGGAAGGCACTAAAGGATATTTGTAAATGGGCGAAACAAAACTCTATAAAACTGTACGAGACTGGTCCAGACCCACTGCCTTGGAAGTGCATGTTTTCATCCCACAAAGAACAATCGTGGGAAGAAATTCACCGTCTCCTGACCCGACAATCTTCCGAAGAGGACGAAGCAAGCGAATGGGAAGAAGGCATGACAGACCCAGAAGACGAAGACGACCATGATTTCGACGAAGATTCCGATGAGTCGGAAGAAGAGTACGAATCCGAAGGAGAACCAGCAAAAAAGCGTAGACGTGTATTTGAAGATTCAGACAATGATGATTAATAATAAGCAATTTTATCTAAACCCCTTGTGTTAAACTCAACTCTATCCCTTCGTAATTTTGTACCTTTTGACGATACAGATCGTAACGCAAAATACAGAGCCGTGTAGCTACAAACATGCCACGCACTATGTACAATCCCATAATCAACCGCATTATGGCCCCCATCGCTCAAGAAAAATATACTTCCAATGGTTCCTATGGTCAAGGCAATAACCAGAAATGTTGTATTTCGTTTATCCGATTTATAACACAGACGGTAGATGATGTATCCAGTTACTAGTAGATTGTTAAACGCGGACAACGATGTGTATACCCACAAGGTGTCCCAAAATGTAGTGTTGATTGCATTGACGGTAAACAGTATCGGAAGTGTCCACTCTGGTACTTTTTCGAAAACAATAACAATTGTAATCAACATGAGTGTCATATTTGCAAAACAAATGTCCAACGGCTCTGTTCGTTCAACGTACCATTCGAAAACCAACGTAACATGGAACAATATACTGAAGATAACACCAATTAGAATAGTCCAAGCAATCCACTGTGTCTCCCATATAATAATAACCAAAGGGATGGCTGTCAGATGTGTAAGAACGATAGCATAGTCTTGTATGGAACGATCGACCTCTACGTCATATGCCAAAATAACAGCGACGATGATAGAATATGCAACTGCTACTGTCAACTTAATAATATCCAATACCTTAAACATTTATTAAAACTATGATATCATTTATACTACTTCTACCCTTTTTAACTGTCGTGACCATTCCTTCGTCCAGTGCGTACAGTCGCGATGGATAATACAAAAATTATTTCTCCTGTTAAGGATGAGGTTTACCACGTGGGATACTTTTGCGACCGTCGTTGGTAGGTTCAACGATTTGCACATGTTGTAGACCGTACCGTGCAACTCTTCACATAGGTCATTTTCTCCTTCCAATACCAAGTGCTTGGATTCGTATTTTGCCAGTATGGGGTCTTTCAAATAAAGATATTCGAAGATGTCTGTGGAATCGACAAATGCTCCTATATCGTCCCATCGATCCCAGTAGTGGTCAATTATATTGTACGTCTGTTCTTCGTCGAATTCTTCTTCCTCGTCTGATTCGCTCGACTCGGTACAAGAACTGTAGTCGTAGATATCACGGTCATACTTTTTACGCGTCATCTTTTAATTGTTTCAAGTTTGGTTTATATACTAGTTTTTCGACAACTAAAAGTCTCATTTTAATCATGTTCTGGTTGTTAAAATGTAAATGGACCAGTATCGGACCGGTATCGGACCACTATCGGTCCAGTATCGGACCGGTATCGGACCACATGCGGTGGAAAGTCGGTATACGTACAAATTGAAGGAGTAGAAATAACTATATAAGTAATCGTATCCTTTACAAAATGAGTAACTTTACGCATCCCCGATTCTTTTCTTTGACCGATCAGGGCATCAATGAACCCGCTCAGCGCACCCCCGAATGGTTTGCAAGGAGAAAAAACAAACTTTCTGGCAGTAAACTGAGTAATTTTTTATTTTGTAGCAGCGACAAAGAACGGTTGGTATGGTACGAAGAAGTGTTCGAAGGCAGGGAGAGGGAACCTTTCACCGAGGTCCAACGAGGTTACATGGATTGGGGAAGTAAGCATGAAGACATAGCAATGCAAGCGTTCTTGAACAAGAAGACGGATATAATTGCATTCGAGGCACCAAATGTCCAGCACAACAAGGTGAAATGGTTGTCCGCCACCCCGGATGGATTCTACCAGACGTTTGATCCAACAAAAGAAGATTTGGTAATCACGGACGAGGGAATACTTGAAATCAAGTGTCCTGCCAAAACAAAAAAATGCAACAAGAAGGTAACCTACTATTATGTACCGCAAATGTACTTGGAAATGGCATGTTCGGATCAAAAGAACGCGATGTTCATCTCATGGGGCCCAAAGATGTTGAGAGCATGGCGTTTGGAATGGGACGATGAATTTTGGCGTGTTTTGTCTCGAATGATGGACAACTTTCGAAATACGAAGAATGGAAGTACGTATGAAACTTTCAAGAGATGTCAGTTTGAGTTGAGACGAGCATGTCATAAGGTGGTGGATAGCGCAAAGCCGTTGTACGAAGGTAATGGTTGGTCTTTAATATAACATAGTTTTATACCCGGTATTTCGACGAAATATAAGAGTGTTTTCTACTTTTGGACACTCTTCTCTTTGACCATAATACTCAATCTTCCTGATGATACATCTAGTATTTTTCGCTGCTCCACTAACCGTCTGGAAAATATGCAAGTCTTTCGATATCGACTTAAACGGATTTTGCAACAGTACACCCGCGGAATTCAACGAAATGAAAAAGTAAATGACGAATCCTGTAATCCAAACATTGTTCCACGAACGTTCCGAGAACCCGAACGGTAAGAACACCATGTAAATAAGCATTGCGGTGTACAGTACATACGAAAATAGAAGCGGTTCTTTATACGAAATTAACGAATCCGTTGTCCCATATGAGGAATAGACATCGTTCCATTTTTTCATGATGATCTCCATCACATGGCCTTTATTGTTTTTCACAGGCAGATTTCGCAGTCGTGTCACCAGTAAAAACATCATAGCTTCAACCGGAGCGGCCTCCGCGTCCATGCATTCACCTTTCAACCCTACAGGTCTATCGATCTTTATGAGAGCGTTACTGACATATTTGCTTTCTATCTCATTGTAGTCGAAGTCACCACGGAATACGTGCTTGAGAATGTCCGGAGCGGCTTCGAGAATGTCAAAAACTTCTTTCTTGTACATTTTCCATGCTGCCGAGTCGCCTCCGTCACACATGTCCATCTCGCCTTTTTCTCTTTCATCACCGTAGGATGCGACCTCCCAAGCTAAGGCAATTACGTCTCCACAGAAAGCGTCGTATAATTCTATACCTTTCTTGTTTTTCTCGATGCACGTAGACAGATATAATGGTAATAGAAATCCAAGTGTTCCAGTGAGTACATTCGTTAGTATACTCTGATCGTCAGAATTAACTGCTATGCTTAAATCAGCGGCTACAACTATACTCGCCCAAGTGACGGATGTAATTATAACAAGTGGATCAACCCAATTATGCATTGGATCAGCGAATGGGACTACGAAATACAAAATATCATTTAGACTCATTTAATATGTCCTTGCATCATATTATAGAGATTATTTTTTGTTTCGGTATATAAATAAATTTAATTACAATAAATGTCAGACGACGAAGAAACTGGTCTTTTAAATATGAAACGTAGTAAATATTTCAACAAGCACAAAGCTGACGAGATAGAAGGCTTTATCCGATCCTCTTATTACATCTGTCTTATCCTGTTCTTCATGTTAGGGTGCTCTATAGCTGCTACCGTGCTGGGTGGCGTATACAAATCGGCCCCACTGACCGAGTCTATTCTGATTACTGTAGCTGGCCCGATGTACCTCGTGCTCTTTTTGGTACTACTATGTTGTGGCCGACAACCAGTTCTACGCATCGCATTGGTTATTGTGGTGACGGTTTTCGTGTCCTTTATGTCCGGATTTATTTGTGGAGCGAATTTAAAGATAGTTGCGAAAACCCTAAAAGATAATTAAAATTCCCATATATAAGCAATTAATATTCATAATAAACACATGTTTGTCGTAAAACGTAAAGGAGATCAACAAACTTTTGATCTGGAAAAGATCCGGGCCTTTGTGAACCGAGCAATACAGAAAAACCCTATATTGAACACTATAGACGTGGATATACTGTTAAAAAATGCGGAAACTGGTTTGGCACAGGATATGAAAACTTCTGGTATTGTTTCTTATCTCGCAGAGACGACGGCATCGTTGGCGACGCATTCATACGAATATGGTGAACTGGCGGGGCGTATCGAAACATTTGATTTGCATGACAATACGGAATCTTCTTTTACGAGCGCCATGCGAAAATTAGTAGTGGATGACATTTTGGCAACATCCTTTATTGAAAAGATTGAATCGTACAACTATGATGCACACATCAAACACGACAATGATTTCAAGTACGATATCATAGGGTTACGCACTTTAAAGCGGTCGTATTTGTTAAAAGACAAAGACGGTATCGTGGAGCGTCCGCAATATATGTTGATGCGCGTATCGGTGTTTCTTTCGGATACCCCAAAAGAAGCGGTAGAAATGTACAAGATTCTGTCCGAAGGTCTGTACACGCACGCCTCACCGACACTGTTCAATTGCGGACTAAAACAACACCAACTTGCATCCTGTTTTTTAATGTCAATGAAAGACGATAGCATTGGAGCAATCTATGAAACACTGAAAGATGTAGCATTGATCAGCAAGTCCGCGGGTGGCATAGGCATCGATGTCAGTAATATTCGTGCAAAAGGAACGCGCATAAAAGGAACCAATGGTACCAGCAACGGTCTTGTACCAATGTTGAGGGTATTCAACAACACGGCGAGGTACGTTGACCAAGGCGGAAACAAACGCAAAGGTTCCTTTGCAATATACATTGAACCATGGCACAAAGACGTTCGTGAAGTATTGAAATTGAAATTAAATCACGGAGTGGAAGAGGACCGGGCGAGGGATTTATTCTATGCCCTGTGGATACCAGACTTGTTTATGCGACGTATTGAATCCGATAGCGATTGGACACTTTTCTGTCCCACGGAAGCCCCCCTATTACAAGACGCGTATGGAGAAGAGTTTGATAAATTATACGAAGAGTATGAGTCTAAGGGATTGGGGACAACGATTAAAGCACGTGATTTGTGGTTACAGACTTGTACAACCCAGATCGAAACAGGGACTCCATATCTATTGTACAAGGACGCGTGCAACAAGAAGAGCAACCAAAAGAATTTGGGAACCATACGATCGTCGAATTTGTGTTGTGAAATTGTCGAGTATCACGATAAAGACGAGACGGCAGTTTGTACTCTGGCATCTATTGCATTGCCAAAGTTTGTAACACAACATGGGTTTAATTTTGATCGGTTGGTTGAAATGGCAAGCACCGTAACAAGGAACTTAAACAAGGTGATCGATAAGACCTCATACCCTATCAAAGAAGCAAACACGAGTAACTCCAAACACCGGCCGATTGGGATAGGCGTTCAGGGTTTAAGCGACGTATTTCAAATGTTGGGAATGCCATACGATTCTAAGGAAGCATTGGAATTGGACCAACAAGTTTTTGAAGCCATATACTACGGTGCCTTGAAAGCCAGCGTTGAATTGGCGAAAAAGGATGGTCCATATCAGACCTTTATGGGTTCACCTGCCAGTAAGGGATTGTTTCAATTCGATCTATGGGGTTGTAAACCAACCTCTAGATTCGATTGGGACGAACTAAAAGCAGACATGATGCAATATGGCCTTCGCAACTCGTTGTTAACCGCACCGATGCCAACCGCGTCTAGTGCACAAATACTTGGAAACACCGAATCATTCGAGCCACGGACTTCCAATTTGTATGTTCGTCGGGTTTTAAGCGGGGAATTTGTCATTGTCAATAAGTATTTGCAACAGACTTGCATGAAATCTGGCGAATGGACTCCTCAGTTGATCCAAAAGATTATTGAGAACAAAGGGAGTGTCCAAAATACTACTCTGTCGGATAATATTAAATCGGTGTTTAAAACAACATGGGAATTGTCCCAAAAATCACTAATTGATCATGCGGCGGCGAGGGGCGTTTACATCGACCAGTCCCAGTCACTGAATTTGTATTTACCGTCGCCTACACATTCTCAACTAACTTCAATGCATTTTTATGCGTGGAAGAAGGGTCTTAAAACGGGTCAATACTATTTGCGGTCCCAACCAAAGGCATCCCCGATTCAATTTACCGTAGATTGCGAGTCTTGTAGTGCATAGTATAAATACTAATTATGTTATATTAAATGAAACCATCCGAAGCTGTATTTTTTCTAGTCGTATTCTTCTTTATCGTTATGCCCCCTGTAAATTTCACTTATTTTTTACTTCAGTTTGCTATGGGGTTGGCTACATTCATGTTCACTCGTACCTATGAAGATTTATACATACTAAAGTAATTTTTTGAATTATATTAATAGATATCTAACTTATAAATGTCAGGCTTCGCATCATTCGCATCAAAACGCAAAAAAGTTGATAATATTTCGTTAAGAACAATAAGCGATTTGAAAAGGCGAATTAAATTGGTTCGAAGCGGATGGTTTAAAACAGCCTTACGTAACGACACCAGTTATGCGCCAAGTCAACACGATAAAATTAAAATGAACATTAATTTGTACTTGGGTCAAATGATGCAATTTCTGGCGGGAGATATGACGGATCAGAACGCGTTGGTTCTAGATTCAGCTGATTTGGGATCTTCCGTTGTATTGAATGCATTCGGGTTTCAACCAGAGAATATTCATGTTCCCAACTGGTTTAACAAAAGCACTGAATATAACATTATGAAAGACCGTGTACGAGAACTGTCGTGTTTTCCCGTATCCGTAGACGACTACGTTCAGGCATTCACTGGATCGAAAACCCAAAAGCAATTTCAAACACAGCTCATGGGTAAATACGCCAAGACCAAATATACGAAGAAGGTGAATAAGAAGAATAAACCATACCGACCAAAAATAATAGAGCCTTTACCGTCTCGCCCAGACGGGTTTCAGTTTGTATACTTAGATTACTGCGGACGATTTCACTGGAAGAAGAGACGACGCAAGAACACTAGATATAATAGTGACACCGTTAAAGATATGTTTGACGCCAAGTGTTTCTCCAAAACAGAACCATTTGTGTTTGCGCTTACCGGTTCGTTTATGATGATTTCCAAAGAAAACTATAACCGTGAACTTAAAAAGTATAAAAAGATGATTGTAACAGCCGCGGAGAAAAATGGGTATAAGATTCGAATCGACCAATACTTTGTATACAACAGAAGTACACAATCCGGTGAAGCAGACGATGTAATTGGATATCAAGACAAGGAGGATATACCAGAAGATGTACCGTCAAAAATTGCTAGAGGCAGTAAGATGTTTTTTATGTCATTTGTTGGAAGTTACGATGACGAAGCTGTTTCAAATTGGGATTCCTTGTTTTCCCAGTGTAAAAACGGAGCATGTAAATTGGAAATAAAACACAAAGATTGTCTATATCAAGCTGGTCAAACGGATTTGGGTACTGTTTTTCTTTCCAAACCATTTTGCAACTACAAAATAACCGATTTTTATATAGTTTCGGAGGTAAAGAATCGAGAAAGTAAAGAGATACAAGCTTTAGTAAACAAATTCAAGGAACTTCCTTGGAAGAGGGATTTGGAGGATGATCAAGATCGGGCGGAAGCCTTAGTAGCAGCAAACAAGCGCAAAGGGAATCATTTTGCCAATGGTGTAATAAAACTGTTTCTTAAAACCAATGGTGGCGGGGAAAACGAATTATTGGATATAACTAAAATGATCGAACACGTGAAAAAAGGCCGTAGTGGAGACTCATTGCCACAAAATGAATCAGGCAGGTTTATATTCCGATTGGACGATATACTGGATATCGAATACCCAGCAAAAGTGGTCCATTCCGTCTCAATAGAAGTTATATACGACAATTTGGTCGGTGTACACTTTGTAAATGATAAGGTATTGAAAGACCCCAATTTTAACAATATCAAACCCAAAATGAAGGTAAACGAATCGTGTTACATTTTCCACAAAGACGATTTGGCAAAATACGTAGTAGATAGTAAAACGGACCAGTCGTGTTTTACAGAAGGGCAAGAGGTCGAGGTAGATTATAACGGCACGCCATACAGAGGCGTTATTCGTTTTATGTACGACGATGGGAATTATGAGGTTTTCTTTAAGGAAAGTAATACTTTGGCCAAGGTATCAAGAAAAAGCATGCTATGTGTTGATGGAGGAGTTAAAAGAAAAAAGGTAAAAGTTAAGAGACGAAATAAAGAAGTTGAATTTACACAGGGTGAAAGAATCAAATGGAACGGTATTTTTGGCGTGGTTGAGGAAATCAGACGTAATAAAAATGGAGAAAAAGAGTATGTAGTTTTCCTTGAAGCCATGTCGGATCCCGGTTGGTTAGACGATCCAGAAAATATAAAAGGCTTTAAGCAGAGTAGGTTTATATCATGGTCGGATTATGTATACGAACATCATCCCGCCTATAGAATAATGAAAGGATCCGAATTAGAGAAAGTCGATGAAGCTGAAGAGTATATGGGTAGTTCTAGTAAATATTCACTAAAATTTTAAGTAGTTAATAACTTATATAAATTATTCGGTGTAACACCGCTTGCATTTACTTCTAACAACATTCTACATTGCTGAAGCGCACATACCATCAATTCTGAACAGTAGTATTGCTCGTACTCGGTTTGTGAATGGCGTAAAGGAACAAAATAGCATACCGCTCCGGTATAATCGTACGGTTTGCCACATTGTGAAATTAAAAAGGATGCCACCTTCATTTCATTCTCCTGACTCAGGTTAATTTTCAATTGAGCCGATTGTGATTCGTCAAGAACCCGGTAGAATGGATTGTTATGTTGAAATTTTAAGAGTCTGTAGGACAGTACGTCTCCCCAAAGAATATAAAAACATATGTGGAGTTTCCCGTCTTCTATGTAGCGCTTGTAATTGTTCTTAAACTTGTCATGGCCGTTTATTTTGGAGAAGAAATACTCTGCTTCTCCAGCGGTCCAAGTAAACATAAATTCCGAATGGCAAAAATCACCGCCTGTCATGTACGACACCACTTTATTGAACCAATTGTCGAAAATCCCGACCGGTCTAGCAAACACCGCGTGTAGCATTTGGTAAATATTTATGTATATATTTATAGTAATTTTAAGAAAATGAGGTTAATAGTGTTATTATTAGTAACCGCGAATGCATATCCTTCATGGTTTCATGAATACAAAGAAACGCATGCGAAAGTTTACACCAATGACGAAGAACTACGAGCATTCTCAGTATTGGAACCAAAGTATGATTTTGCCAAAGTCCACCATTACAATTTAACTTATCGTTCGGATGTAAACCACACCAAAGAACCACATTTAAATCATTTCCGTAGGAGACTACACACGCACAATAGTAATCCGCTCGGTGGTCATCGTTTGGGAATGCCATTGACTATGGATTGGAGAACGCATGGTGCGGTGACAAGTGTAAAAACTCAAGGGTCGTGTGGAGGCTGTTTTGCGTTCGCTGCCGTCGGATCAATAGAATATTGGTATTGGCGACAAACGCGGACTCTAAAGGACTTTAGTATACAACAATGGATAGACTGTACAAAGGGTGATAATTTTGGATGCGATGGAGGTCTTATGCATAATGTTTTTAAAAAGGCAATGCGAATGCCAGCTGGTCCGGCAGAGTTTGATAAGTATGTATCGCATGAGAGCAAGTGCAAACGAAGGACGCATAAACCTTGGCTGAAGGTGAATAGCTTTATAGCACAGTCGGATGAAACTCATTATCCCATTGAACAACACCTCGCACATAATCTTGTTCAATATGGACCGATACCAATTGGAATTGACAGTAGCAATTGGCATTTTGAAATGTACAGGGGTGGAGTATTGCAAGAGGCCAAGTGTGGAAAGGACATAGATCATGCGGTTTTGTTAGTAGGATACACACCAAATTATTGGATTATTAAGAATTCATGGGGACCGCATTGGGGTCAAGGTGGATATTTGTATTTGCAAAGGGGAAAGAACGCATGTGGAATAAACAGTTATGCTTCCTTCATCACAGATGCCGACACATAAGCAAAAATATGGGTATAAATACATTTAATTTACATTGTAAATGTTAGAAGAAATCGGTTGGTTTATCGCATTCGTTTTGGTTTTTCTAGGGGTTCATTACCAATTTAAGTATTGTATCCCAATTACACTGTGGTCTATGAAGTTCTTTGAGACGTGTCTTATCGTTCTAATGGCAAAATTGTATGTTGTATTTCGAGTATACGGCGAACGCATAGATTTATCGCAATTGAACGTGTTTGTTCAGAATTTTATAAATGCCACCAAAGAAGGGATGATGGGCCAAGAACTATAGTATTTAAGGTTAATATTTTTTTTTTAAATGATATTTTTGCTCTACGTTTTAATTATTGAATCTTTCTTAAAAAATACAGTGACGAGACAAGTTTTGCACCGATTGCTTATACCATATGTAACAATGATTTTGTATTGTTCTATAAAATATTTCGTTTCTGGCGTTGTTCATTTTGGGTGGTTTGAACATATTTTAGCGTGGGGAGCCGCATCGCAGATGAAGAACGATAATTGGGAAGAAATTAAAAGTACAATCACCAACAAACAATTTGGAATAGCAACTAGACTTACTGCATTTGCTTTGTACGTCATCTATAATATTCAGGTATAAAATACATTTATTATTTATCAAATGTTGTATCAACTTCACCGTATACTAAAAAAAGAATATGAGCTTCTTCATTCCTTGCATGAAATCGACGATGATGTCGTCATGACCGTATCTGGTTCTAAGGAAGATGACATTTTTAACGATTTGCTCAAAGATTTTCCACTTGCGCAACAACGGAAGATAAAAAACAATATACGAAACCATATGAAACGATTGCAACAAGTAAAAACCGTCCATTCGAACAACATTGAAAACTACCTGAAGGGGATGGAATCCTTGAAACATGACGAAATATCCAAAGCGCTCAAATCACCAAATACTAAACAAACGATTGATTTTATTGAACGAAAACTATTTGATATACCCAAAGAAACAAAACAAGAGGCTGTTCAAAAACTAGGGCCGATCGGTGCTTTAAAACTTTTCCTCACAGGTATATTTAGTTCGCAAAACCTCGCGTTTAGCATACCCCAATTCGCGGCGCTTGTTTGTGTAGTAGCTTGTCTCATACAAGTGTTTACAGTGTCTCCATTTAAAGCCATGGAACAAAGGTTGTATGGCATGGTAACCACCGGAGACTTTTTAGAAAATGCACAGGGCAATTGGTTAACTGGCTTTGCAGAGGCAGTAACATTTAATGGAAAGAGTTTATTTCTTGAAACCGAACGATCCTTATATCTACCAGATGCATTCGGTGAAATAACAGGAGAGTTTGATATGTTGAATATTACAGTGAAGGGTAATTTGAATCTAACATTTGAACTACCATTAAGTTCAAAAAGCTTGTTGATCCGTCTACAAGAATATTCAGAACTGGAACGGGATATTCGATACGAAATGGATTTGGCAGAGGCGAGGGACACAGCCACAAAGACCATGGAACGTCAGGCGGAATATGCTTTAATTGATACAGTGACGGATGTCGGTTTGTTGGTGATTGATCCTACCAGTGGTGTAAAGCTTGGTCTTAAAACATTCTTACGAGCGGTGAAATCATGGGGGTCGAACGTGGTGAATCGGTTGTTGAGTAATAAGGTGAATATTTTGATAGATGCCACTAAGGGGGCCGCGAAATATGGAATTGCAAAGGCAAAAGAAACGATAAAATACCAAGAGCGTATGAACGAAGGGATTGTATTGATGATCGACTCGATTGTCAGTAGTTTGATACTTTCCGCTCTCTTAAAGGCAGCAGCCTATTTGGCAGAGTTAAAAGAATGGAGAGCACTGTCTCTCACATGGACCGCCGCTGAGAAGGCAAACCGGTATTATCGAATAGCGAATGTATTTGTCTATAGTTTGATTCTGACCTTTGTAGACACTGGGTTGAACGAAGGCGTTGATATCTTATCAAAAATGACCGGACTCACCATGCTATCAAACCTTCAAATTGGACAGGTGACAGCGCTACTCATTATCAACTCAATCAATGGGTATAATGGATTAAACAGCATGTTTGAAGATTCTACTACATTGGGATTTGCCTTGATACGTACGATTGCTACCAATGCAAAAGCCGCGGTGAAAACTTTACAGGAGGGACCCCTACCAAGAGTAAAGGGACCCAAGTTGAATAAAAAAGAATTGGAACATAGAAAAAGACAATTGATAAACCAAATTATTAATTATAACCCATAATATTATTGTTTTGATACTTCTCTACTAGTCCATAAACGAAACGGTGTATAATACTCGCTCAACAAATCGTCCGAACGATTGTCCCTCTGCTTAGAATATTCTTGTTCTATGCGGTTTAACAATGATTTCATTGTGTATGAATGATCCCGCGACCCGATCAACATGTCGATGTCCTCTTGCAATGATTTGAGGGGTGTAGACGTCTGTGATAGTATTTGCATTGCCTTTTCTGCCGAGGTTGCAAACCGTGCGCGTCGCAATTCGTTTACCACTCTTAACTCTTCGACGCGGTTCGTAACCATCTCACATTGCATGTTATCGTCTCCGTACGAAACCCATTTCAACGCAATGTGATGTATTGGTTTACCTGTAATGATATTGACTCCTTTGACGTGGTACTCCACACAGTGTTCGTCTGCTTCTTGAATAATATGACAAGTAACCATTGTATCTTTTTTCTCGTCCGCGTATACATCTCCAACATATATAGAATCTATCTTTTTGTTGTCCGATGTAAACATCAAGGTTTTGCTCTTGAATTCGATTGTCATCCCCTGTATCACGGTGCTCATTGCCGCCCCCAAAACGCTTCCATATGCAACTGGTAACTCTTCCGTACTCTGAATGTAATTGTACGTTCCTCCGCATGCGTCTGTAATGGATCGCAAAAGGTCAGTTTCATGTACTCCATATCCAAACGCGTGAATACGTGTATTGGTGCCATGCAAAGTGTTTTTAACCATGCTTACTAAACTTTTAGTATTGGTTACTCCGCTGTTTGGTTGCCCGTCTGACAAAATAATAATGTGTGCGTCTATTTCCATGCATTTTTCGATTGCGTGGAAAATGCCGTTTGAGATATTGGACCATCCGCCAGTTTTGATGCCAACGATATCATCAATCATTCGTTGTTTGTTTGACATGGTGCACTCTGTCCACGGAATGTCCACGGAAGTTTCCGTACTAAAAGAAATCACGCTAATGCGATCCTTGTCTCGAAGAAACGGTAAAGAACGAATGATAGACTCCTTCACCATTTTTATATCACACGATCCACTCACATCCAATAGATACAATATATTCTTTGCCGGTTTGTCCTCGTCAATGACACTTTCTGGACTGGTACGGACCATTGTATGGAAGGTTTTGGTATTATTTGGGAGTTGCGTGTACTGTAGGTGCAATTTAAACATGTTTTAGTAGAAAATAAACGCTTATATACTAACTTTTTTACTCAATTCCAGAATGACAGAATCGACCTCTTCTTCTTTTTTGCATATAAAGTCAAAGTAAGACTTGTCAATGGTTTCCAATGCTACCTCGCTTGGATGGGCAAACCATTGAATGTGCTCGTTCAGATCGTCTGTCCTCTCGCGTATTCGTTGAAATCGTACATGCCATGGGGTGTCTAGGTACACTAGGGTGAACCCGGCGTCCTTGAGTGCTTTGGCCTCGTTTTCAAACCGTACATCGTCTACGATAATATTTTCCGTGCCGGCTTCTTTGTATTTTTCAATACGGTCCATCAGTTTATTGATCCACAACTGGCGGTTTATTTGTCTACCGACTGTTCCGACCATTATATGCGACGATCGACCTCTTTGGCCCATGTCAGAGACGATCTCTTTGATTGGTTTGGCAATGGACATGATTTTTGCTTCTGTATTGTTTTTTAAATGATTGGATGCATACGTTTTACCGCTTCCCATAGACCCGCAAAATGCAACCTTCATCGCGTGTTTTTCTTGTGTACGTATAACAGACATTTTAATTGCACATTTGCTTTCTTTTATATTCGTCTTTCTTTTTATACAAAATGTTAAAAAAACCGACTAGACCGACTAGACCGACTAGACATGAAAATAACATCCCGTTTGATGTCGGGCCACTTTGGACCATGTTAGTCCTTATTGTGTCCATACTACCCACTATCTTCAGCCTAAAATAAATGGGCCTATGTCCCTGTTGACCCATTTGGAGAGAGACCCTCTATTTGAAATTTTTTTTTTTTTTTATTTTTTTATATATTACGTAGTTGGTGCTATTGCATGTATAGTATAACAGGTAATAGTATGTATGTTATTCGATGTCTACTCAAATTAGCAAAAAAAAAGTTTTTCTCTGAGTAGGGTGCCCTCTCCAAATCGCAATACAGGCACAGAGGCCTATTTATTTTAGGCTGAAGATAGTGAGCAGCAGGCGATTAGTGGGAAACATATGGGAATAGCATTGGATATAAAACAATAAGTTTGATATATATAAATATACATTTATTTTCTAAATGACAACTAGGGAAGAATTTGTAAATTTATGGCAAAACAAATGGGTAAAACTGTCTTATTCCGAGGTTGGTATGAACCAGATGGATGTAACCAAATATCAGGTGGTTACTAAATTAACGTTTGTGGGTGCGGCTGTACGCCTTAATAGTTATTCATTTACACGTAGCGGCTATCCATCTCAAGAAGATGGATTACAATTTATCGGCGACAAACCATGGACACGTGATACCGTTAGACTGGTTTTGAAGTTGAACGAAGAAGAAGTATACGATTTCGACACCGATAGGAGCACAATGGAGTGGAAACTAATGCTCGAAACGGAGCAAGCTGTAGAGATAGAAGACTTTGATATAGAAACAATAGATTCTAGTATTGTAATGCCGTCACCAAAATATTCTGGAATAAAATTTTAAAGTTCTTTTGTTTTAGTGGGTAGCTGATAATGGTCATGTGTCCGTTTATCCCATCTCTGTTTTAAATCAAAAAGTCCAGCCCAAACCCCTACTACAGCGAATAATAGAAGTCCAATAACCCACTTGTATAAGTTTTTGGTTACGTCCATGTAAAAAATAGTACATCTATTGTGGCCACATATATTCAGATCTTCTGCTACATTATATAAAGCAGCAATAAACGGTGGTTTTCTAAGTATCTGCTTCGCTTTGTCGCATAAATTGAACTCCCCCAAAAAGGATTGAAGCCTTGGGTTTGTGCACGTTTCCGATTTGATATACAAAGATGCTTTTTCGTATTCTGACTCTCTTTCATTCCAGTAGTCGTGATATTTTCCTATATATGTTATCGTAGAAAAAAGAATAAGCGAAGAGATAGACGTAACTATCCAAGATTTCATTGGTAGGTAGTACAAACGATTATATACCATTAAATTATTTTAAGCTTATGATTCGCTTTATACACACTAATTGCTTTTGATTACTATATATGTACAATTTAGCCACCTTAAATGAAGACAGTTGCTTTGTTAATGTTACTCTCAACTGGTGCATATGGCGCGTTTACAACCGATGGACCACATGATGATGGCCGTTTTCTAGCGCACCCTATTTTAATCAACGCCAAAGCTTGTCCAGATGGCCAATTTAACATGTTGACTGTAGATGGAGCTGGAACTGGACTTACCAATTACGACGACGCAACTAGTGCGTATACACCACAATGCACAGCGTGCGCGTCTGCTACCTTTAAAGGAATTTACACCGTACCATTGTCTGGATTGGCTGGAGACTATGTTAGTTTAAACCGTGGAGAATGCTGTTATAATTCGGATCATGTTTCATGTAGAGAAGAGGTACGAGCATACAAGGAAGGTTGCCACACAACCGGGGCATACGATGGAACAACTAATGTAGAAGGACATGGTGGAGGTACTTGTACTTAAAAATTATTACTTTATTTTATCTTGGACACCCATGATTAAATCAACTTAGAATTCGATATACGGAACATTTGGTTCGGACGAATTCGATTGAGACGCTTTCTTCACTTGGTAAATAACCACAATGTTCTTTCCCAAATCGCATGATACCCCATACATATTGGGAGTGCTATACGCTCTGAACCCAACTTGGTATTTGAGTACAGATCCTTGGGAGATGTATTTGACATCCATCTTGTCCCATCCGGTTTGCGTACGACGCCAAAATACTGGACGGTTATCGGTATAATCACCTGCTTCATTCTTGTACTGTCCGCGTCTGGCGCAAACAAACATCTGCTGGTCGTCACCGTCTTGGTCAGTGTATTCCTTGTTCATGGATAAGGTCGCACCATTGAGGAATTCTTCCAATGCCGGTTTCTTGCTCTTCTTCGCGGCCTTGGTTGCCTTCTTCTTGTGGGATTCCATGCACCCGCTTGTTTCGAATGCTTTGGTCAACATGCCAGTGCATGTGTTTTCAACCCATTTCCAAAACGCGTCTTGTCTGTTTTCTTCTTCGGGCATCGCCTTGGATACCGCATCTGCTAGTCCGCGTACCGATTTGACATTGTACTTGTAATTGGTCTCGTCTTTCCCGAACTTACCGGTATCTCCGCCTGCCTTCAGGTCGTTAAACTGAACAGTCATGCATGGGGTATTAAATTGTGCCGCGAAGGTACTTTCTTCTTGTCCCTTAATCTTTACCTTGGGAATCAATTCACCTGCTCGATCTTTCTCAACGATGATAGATGCTGGGTTGCCGTCGGCATCGAATTCGACCGGCATCCATGGTCCCTTTGCCTTGCGGGCCTTTTTGACCTGTTGGGTGGTGACCGCTTCGGCGGTAAGTGCTTCGGTTGCGGTGCGCTTGGATGTGTTTGCTGACATTTCTTTAACTTGAGAAAACATTTTATATTAAGATTTTTGATTCCTTTTATACTTCTTTTTTTATTTATTAACATTTCTTTTTCTTTTCTCCACATGCGGTTGTCCAGATATACGCAACGACCCGTTAGAGCTGCTGTATGGCATTGTAGCATACCACTAGTGGCCCTACCGTAACCAATAGTCGGGCCAATGGCGGTATATGGCCCAATTCATATCGGACCATAAAATATTAACTTAACGCTATCCAATGTAATGTAGCCCAACCCATGTGGGTCCATTATGTATATACAGTGTACTATCTTCATAGGGTTTACATATATCTCCATAGCATGGAAGAATGAATGCACCATATCGTGTCGCATTACTACATCGTTGTAGTATACATCGTGCGTGTCAGCGAACCGATAGAAGATGTCGGTCAATCGGTCCATTTGTCATACAAGCTGGAGTTTAAATAGTGTTGATACCGTTTGGTTTGTTCCCGACCATCCAATACACTATATCCAGCAAAACATTTATTTGAAATAAATCCAAATAATTTTATTTTCAAAGTATATAACCAATTTGAAAACATTAAAATGAGTGATTATTTACAAGCAGCGAGTTTTATTCATGCGGGAAAAGACTGGTCATTTGACGCGACCAACCATCTAGTCGATATCAGTATCAAAAATTCGGAGGATGCAAACAACCCGAAATTCATCCATATGGTATATTCTCTGCCTAGGAAGTACATGCGATCCAATGCGGCCACATTTGCGGACTGGCAAGACAATGAAGAAGGGGCACAGGAATCACAAGCCAGAAAGGCAACACTGTGTTGGTTTATTGAGTTTGTAAACCGAATATGTACCTACACTCCTAAAAAAGATGCACCAAGCGACCAGCGCGATGGCGACGGCGTTATAGTATTTTTTGAAGTTGTAAAGGGGGACGAGAACCGCGTAGTAGGTGAACGCATTCACCTGTTTATCAGGAGAAAAGCGGTAGGGATGGGCGAAATTTTCAAAACAATGTTATACATGGCACAAAAGAAAGACAACGCAAAAAAGAAGATTTTCAAAGAGTGGGAATACCACCAAAGACATGTCAAAACCAAAGAAGAATATGTTTTGCACATTTGCAATACGTATTTAAACAATACATCGTTTACTCAGCATATTTACGATACAAACGAGTTGATGAACGACAACACGATACGTACACATGTGTGTAGTCCATTGAAGGTATTTTCACTCGATAATTTCCGAATCGAGGGCGCATGTGCCCTACAGAATGACCAAAGCAAATACGTTTCATCTGCGACAGGATGGAAATTTCCAAACGAAAAATTGGTGGTAAAGCGGTTCTGGCACCAATTAAAACCATCGTATTTATGGAAAAAATACCTTCCTTCGCATCAACATGTATGGGTCGATCTACCAGAAGTTATCATAAAACCGAATGATTCGTTGTTTAACATATACGTGAAACCATGCCCGGCACGTTGTTTAATCGAAGAATACATGAAACCGCATGAGAAACAGTTCATAGGCAATTCTTGGGTTGGTATACACGAAGAGGTATTGGATGGATTGCGTAAAGTTGCAAAAGGGCGGTTTATTGTGCACGAGCACAGAGTAGAAAAAACTCCTATTATTGTTGGGGACAAAAACGGAGACGGTCATATCACAGACCCATGGATGACCGCAAACACCATGTACGATTCAGAAATGCATCGAAACCATGGCGAAGAGGGTATGGAATATACCGAACGTCTGAAAAGTAAATATCAAAACCAACACAGTATAAGCGCCTTTGATATGATCGAACTGGAAACCTCTTACCGAATGCAATTTTCTACCAATCGAAAAAAAGTCCAAACTCTTATGGTTGAAAAATTCAAACAACAATGCGTTTCTGGTGATGCGGACATTTCTTCGGCGGGAAAATGCATTGCAAGGTGGTTCAAACACGTGCGACCAGAATCACACTCTAAATTTGGTTCCTTCGAGTTTGAAATTAAAGATTCGTCTTTATCGCCATTTGCAAACATGCAATATTGGTTCTCTCAGGGGTTGGATTCGTATATGTGTGTAGCAAGTGCCCACCCGGAACTTATTAAATTGCATTATGCGGTATACGATGCGTACAGACAACATGGAATTAACCAATTGCACTGGAACGGCATTTACACCGGAGAAAGTGCAACTTCCAAATCATACATATTTGAAATGATGCAACTGATGTCCATCGCGGGAACTATTACCGAGATTACGTACCAAACGACTAGAGCGGACGCCGTAGACGGGGATCAAAACGACCATGTGACGGTGTTTAACGAAGCGCCACCCGGTTTGTTCCAAGCCACCAACAAAGGAGAAGATGCACAAAAGGCACTGTCTGCCATGAAGGAGAAGTTGACCTCGAATCGAGTTCGAACAAAAGAATTTGTTCGGGATGAAGAAACGGGCGAGCGTAAAAACCGAATTGCCATATCGTCACAAATCGGGTGTTATGTAGGAGCAACGAACGACAACCCGGCATTAGCAGAAGAAGCAGTCAAAAGTCGTTTCCATTGGGGTGAATTCGATAAAGTGTATCGTCCAGACAAAAGTATTGCGGATTACCAACGCAAAGCGTTTGAAATGGAGACTAAACCGGAACTCAAGAAGAAATACGAACAGTTTATTTACTATTGTCAAGACCAACAAATGAAGGTCTTTTACATATGGAAATTCATATTTTGCGGAATAATACGGGATGTCGATTTGGACGCCGCGGACATCGTTCTTGGTAACATTGGTAAGCAACTAAAACGGCACGATATTCGTATTCCACCGCGTACAACCGAGCGTTTTCGCATCCTATGTCGTATTTTGACCATGACAAACGCATTGGACATTATTTTCAACTTTAAAGGTGGAAAACACAATGACAAACCATTTGAGTTGCATCTACTATTGGATGTGGAACCTCTGTTGTATTGTACAGAAGAAATTGCAATATGTGCCTTGAATATGGTAGCGGTAGAAATCCCACAATTGTCGGTGTCCCGTTTGAAAACACTTAGGGCGATGTGGCGTTTGTTTCAATACAATCCAATGTATAAGAAAGACAAAGATATGACCAATGGGTTAACCGAAACCATCGATTACAACTATATCAGGTTTACAGGCGGAATAAAACAATTGTGTGTGAAAATACAAAACGCGATACCGTTTTACGAAGGTAAGCCATCCTTACACAACATTAACGGTGTTATGAAAGAACTGTCATCGGAACCATTTAAAGGATGGTCGTACATGAGCCGTGAAGAATTTATACAAGATTCCGCGGAAGATGCACCATTTCAGGATAAATTCGTAGTTCCATTGAAAAAATCACGCAAAAAAACAGCGGTTGGGTTTTCTTCCGGGAACAATTTTCACGATGTACACATTGGTTTATTTGAAGATATACGACTTAACGACCCCAACAAAGGCACATTGATGACCGAATGCATCAAGAACATCACGCATATCAAAACAAAGAATCGTAAGATAATAATAGGTGTTCCAGAGCGTAAGATGAACGGCGTAATCGAATTCCCTCAGTTCATGCAAATCATTCATATGCAACCAAATGTTAGCAAGAGACCACCAAAAATCCGAAATACCAACCAAGAAACGGATGGTGTGAAGAACATGATGGGAATGTCTGACAATATGTTAGGAAAACACGATAGCATACTGATGGACTGCGATACCGATACATGGGCATGGTCGAGACGTTGTATGATTTTCTTGGGAATGAACAAGTACGGGTCGTTTGAGTATCACCCTCGTGCAATCGAAAACGACTTGGGAGTCTCCGAACATATCATGACATTTCCCGATGATCTAAAAAAACAGCAACATGAAAACCAAGACGGTCAATACTTGGAAATAAAGGCGTCTGACAACATTGGGGTTGATTTGGATCAAATGTTTCAAGTACACAAACGGAGGCGACTGAATTCCGACGTCGTAGGGATGGCAATCGAGTAAAATAATATATAAATATATATACATTACGTCTAAATGGATAAAATTAATATACCCGCATGGAATCACTTTCCATTTCTAGGATATTTACATTACAAAAACACGACCGCTATTAAATTTGTACATAAACCTCAAAAGCTATGGTTACCCCCTCTCAACCCATATCTGGGGTTTATCAACCATGCGATCCCTGTACAAAAAGACAAGAAAGTCGTGATAGAGACCAGAGAGATAGGCACACAAACCGAACCAGATAAAGCCATGGAGCTTGGCCAACAAATAATAGATAAAATGGGATACGACTAGTATAAATATCGGTGTGTACATAATTAAATGCCGAGTTTACAATGTTGTAAATGTGTTTTTGATATGTTCGGCAGATTTGGAAGTAACGACCAAAAGAAAAAGGGGGATACCATAAAAACAACGGGAAGGCGGGGTAGCTTGTTGAAGGGTGGTGCTGTTCTGTTTCCTCAAATATCTAAAGATAAGATTCCAGCACCAATTGGAACATTTGCCCCCGCATATAAAAAAGTAACGTTTGTCCAAGAACCAGATATTGGGTTTTTATGGGTGTTTGGTACTGATCTCTTTCGTTGGATTACGTCGCCATTAATATCAAGTGTAGTCGTTTTTGGACTGTCATTTTGGTTTACAATTATACACGTTGACGCGTTCAAGGAATGTAAACTAACTACCGAGTTTCGGTTGAATGGTTTAGAAATTAAACAACAATGGAGAAATTCAACTATGCGTACAACCTATGGAGAAAAATGTTCCATGCAACAAAATCCTATTCTGAGTAATTTGGGAAGTATCATGGTGTTTTTTCTCACAATTGCTCTAGGAGCAGGTTTAGACAAATACAAAGAAACCCTCCGCATGTACGAAGAAATCACAGGTGACATTAAAGCAATGGGAATGCTTATGGTGCACTTGACATTTGACCATGAAAAATATAAGTACGAAAAAGGTAAGGGTCTATTATACAAAGATAACGTAGAAACGGTTTATAGAAAAATACGTTATCTTCTTGCATCGTTAGGACCAACGGTGAAGAATACACTAGCTGGAGGTGAGTACGAGATACAATATAGACCTAGCACTTGGTCGTGGCTTTACCTCACCAAGTATATGGAATGCGGGGGGAAATACAACCTTCCCAGAATAGTATGGCTAGACCCTTTTGCCGCAATGTCAGACCGCAAATATTATGTAGTGCGTAAGGATCTAAATTGTTGTTCAAAGCTATGTTTCTCGACTACGACAGAATATAGGAATTACTGGAAAGATTCAGTTGTGATGTATACGGATGAAAAGGAAATTAGAAAGAAAGCCAATGAAAAAATGAAAATTATGCAATCGGACGAAAAATCAATCATGGAAAAGAGGGATAAAGCATTGAAACATTTTAAAATAGCCAAACCAGCAAGAGACCGACTATTGAAAGCATTGGACAACAATATAAGCAATGAAATTCAGTATGCGCTTTACTCGAAAATCGAAGACATACACGATAAAACGGACATGGACGCGTTTGAGTGTACAATGACGGTTCTTTTGGATGAACTTATGCGTCTATTTGAAAACGGTCTTGGTTTCGGTGAAGATGAAGGTTCAGCCATTATTTCCGCTGCCATCGAACGATGGAATGCTATTTACGCCACTTGGGGGACTATGGCATCCCTAAAAACATTTGCCGAACCAATTGCTGTTAATACGTTTCGACTTGTGTTGGTAGGGACTTACGCTTATTTCGTACCGATCGGATACCTAAAATACGTCGGAACCGGTATAGAAGACCGTATAAGGTGGTACGTTGCCGCAGAAATGTTTATATTCTGTCTCATGTGGTGGTTGGCATTTGCCGTTAGAAACCCGTTTAAACATTCATGGGTGATTCGAAACGTAAACAGACTTGCTTATTCCACACAGTTTCAAGTGCTTCATTTAATGGCATACCAGCAAATTTTTGACAATTGCGATTATGGCTCAGATTCAAAGTATGGGTATATAAAGTTCAAGAAAGAAGAAGAAGAACAAAAGGAGGAAGAAAAAGGAGATGAAACCCGACTTGGGTATGGTGTATTCACAAAAGACAGGCGATCAGCCGAGGAGAAAATGTTTAACCGATTATTACTAGCAATTAATCAACGCAACATTCAAGGGGCATCAAACAATCTGGAATTGAGAAGAATCATAAAGGACGCACTGGATAGTATGAAACTAGATTCAAAATTACGTGACCAACAACTAAAACAAATTATTGAAAGAGTAATGACAGACATATCGGACTTTGATCGAACGGTATTGGCTGCCGAACTCAAGACCATCATGGACGCCATGGGACCGCCGCCGAAGCCGCCGCCGAAGCCACCTCCGAACCCACCGAGAACACGAAGACGAAGAGGTGGGGTTATGACTCGATACAGAAAAATAGCTACCAATCTAGCGTTTTAACCCATATAAATATAATACAACATGTTA
>Ga0209092_10000810_pt1 | contig 31544 bp, 67 predicted proteins | sample FraStrMetagenome_FD_187446 | JGI IMG/M metagenome (GOLD analysis project Ga0209092, IMG submission 187446) | Marine eukaryotic phytoplankton communities from Arctic Ocean - Fram Strait ARC3M Metagenome (SPAdes) (version 2) | ecosystem: Environmental > Aquatic > Marine > Oceanic | place: Fram...
CCATGGGCTTCAGAGTATGAGATGGAAGACCTTAAAGACTTCGACGCTATCGAAGAAGCCCTCTATGAAGCCGGCCTGTTTGCTAACGAGAACGACATTCGTCTCACATGCCATCCCGGCCCCTTCAACAAACTTTGTTCTCCAAATGAGCAGGTTGTGCAAAACACTATCAAAGACCTCGAGGTCAATGGTAAGATGATGGACCTTTTGTGTCAACCTCGCTCTACTTGGGCAAAGATCAACATTCATGTCGGTGCGGCTTACAACGACAAGCCCAAAGCCTTGGCGGACTTCTGCAAGAACTTCGCACGCTTATCCGATGCTGTGAAGTCTCGCTTGACCGTGGAGAACGACGACAAGGAAAGTCTTTACTCAACTAAAGAACTCTATGACGGTATCTTCAGCGTCATCAACATCCCTATCGTTCATGACTATCATCATCACACTATGTGTACTGGTGGCTTGTCCCAACAGGAAGCACTCGAACTCGCTCTAAAGACATGGGGTGACGTTGTCCCTGTCGTTCACTATAGCCAGTCGCGAGCAGTAGAGCATGATAACCCTAAGATCCGTCCACAAGCACACAGCGACTCTTATTGGACGCCTATCGACACATTCGGTCACCGCATGGACATCATGCTCGAATGTAAACACAAAGAAATTGGTCTATTCAAGATGCGTGAGCTAATGGCTGTCTCGTCTTGCATGGCTGCGAAATAAGGAGAACAAATGAACTGGTTAAAGAAATTACTCGGCATTAAGTCGAAAGAAGAAAAACAGCAACAAAAAGTGAAAGACCTCTTGCAAAAGTCATTCGAGTCTCAAAGAGCGGGAGACATGGAGATGGCGGGAGTCTATCAGAAACAAGCCGATGAGATCACGGAGAGTTTCTACAACTCTTCCATTCCTGCACTCAAGGAGGAAGAATGAAATTATACTACGGAATACTTCTGTTCGTCATTGGACAAACCCTTGCTTGGTTCCAGAGCAATTCAGGCATCATAGTGGAGGAGAACGCAACGAAAGCAATGCTCATCGCAGCATGTTCCGCTCCGTTGACCACACTATGTTTTGCCTTTGGAACAAAATTTATATATGAAGAAGTCGAAGCATTGTGGTCCATTAGGTTCATGACCTTTGGCATCGGCTATTTAATCTTCATACCCCTCACTTGGTATTTCCTTGGAGAGGAGATGTTCACCGCAAAGAATGGAATATCATTCTTGCTTTGTGCATCGTTATTATTGATTCAAGCATTTATGAAATAAGGAGAAAACTATGAATGATTATTGTGAAGCATGTGACTGCGATCCATGCGACTGTGACGGAATGACAACACAAGACCTAACGCCACCTTCAACTGCCTATGTCTACATTCCCTATGGAGACATTCTCTACGTGCCACGAGCACCATCACTATGTGAAGCCCGTGATAGAGAGGATTTCCTCGAGGACAAGTTCGGCAAAGACGTTATGATAGTCAGCCCATTCGAGTGGGAGATCCTCTCCGGAAAGTTCGGCTGGAAAACCATCAAGTCGGATGATGTTTGATGTCGGAGACCTCGTAAGATTTAAGCCCAGTGGGGTCTCAAGATCTCGTTACAATCCAAATAAAACGATTGGCATCGTCGTTCGCATTGAGAGAAATATGTTTGATTCCTATGATGGATCCAAAGAAGATTTGATTGTGGTTCGGTGGATGCCTTGGGATAAAGAGGAGAGGATGATGGAGTTCTACCTCGAACATTTGGAGAAAGAATGATTGGAGACTTGGTAAGGTGCAAGTGGCTCGAAGAAAGCCTCTGCATTATAACAGACCGCGAAGAAAGAAAACTTTCGGCTAGAGAAAGCTACTACATCTGCCGAGTCTACGACTTCTTAACATCTCAAGTCTATTGGGTCGACGAAGAAGACTTAGAAAAACTTTAGCTTTTTACTTGACAAAGAAAGCATGACATGTTACATTATTAACATCACACACGTCTTGGAGGACAAATGAACAACATTAAAAACACACTTTCGAAAGATAATTTCGTCAACTTGCACGGCCACTCGTGCTTTAGCCTATTTGATGGCTTCGGTTTCCCACAAGAGCACATGAACTTCGCTCACGGCAATGGTTCAAAAGCCTTGGCACTAACTGACCACGGCTCAATGAATGGCCTATCGTATCAATTACTTCGCGCAAAGGAAATGAAAGCGGAAGGTAAAGACTTCAAGCCAATCTTTGGCGTCGAGGCTTATTACATCGATTCACTTGAAGAGTGGAAGACGCTCCGCAATGAAATTGCTGAAGACAAAAAGCGTGCGAAAGAAGTTGATAAGGGCGACTCTGCTATGGTCGTTGAAGACGAACAGCGAAACGACAAGCGAGCCTTGTCTCGTAAGCGTCACATCGTTCTGCTAGCACAAAACCAGAAAGGTCTCGAGAATATCTACGAGATGATTTCTAAGTCATACAGCGGAGACTACTTCTATCGTAAGCCACGCATCGACTGGGAACTCCTGAAGAAGCATCAAGAGGGCGTCATTGTAGCCACAGCATGCCTTGGTGGCATCGCCGCAGGTTCTATGTGGAAGTTCCAAGAGGAAGGCGAGGATGCTATTGTAGAAGACATGTTGGGCAATCTCACAAAGTTCCGAGACACATTCGGAGACAGATTCTATGCTGAATTACAGTGGAATAACATCCCAGAACAGCATCTATTAAATAAATGTCTAATTAAAGTAGCACAGCAACTTGATATCAAACTCATTTCTACATGTGACTCTCACTATCCAAGCCCTGAAGCATGGAAGGACAGAGAAGTCTACAAGCGACTTGGTTGGCTAGGTAAGATGCCGGCTTGGATGGATGATGACATCCCAGATTCAGTAGAGGAGATCGGCTATGAACTATATCCAAAGAACGCTCACGAAATGTGGGACTCATATAAACGATATGCTGATGAGAGTAACTTTAGCTATGACGATGATTTGGTTATGGAATCTATCACCAACACATCAACCATCGCTTTTGAACAGATTGAAGATTTTCTTCCTGATACTTCTATTCAGCTTCCTTCTTTTATGGTTCCAAACGATAAGAGTGCTGATGAAGCTCTCGAAGACCTCGCTGAAAAAGCTCTGGCTCTATACCTACGAGGCTCTGACAAGACAAAGAAAAGACATTACCGAAAAAGATTAGCGGAGGAATTAGATGTTATCTCATCTCAAAAGTTTAGTGAATACTTCTTGGCGACCAAAGCAATTACTGATTTCTCATGGAATTATTGCTTTGTTGGTCCTGCTCGCGGTAGTGCGGCTGGGTCGTTACTTGCTTTCTTACTAAAGATTACACAGATTGACCCTATGGAATGGAACCTTCCTTTCGAACGCTTCCTTACTCGCGGATCAACTGGCTTTCCGGACATCGACATTGACTTCTCGGACAACTCTCTTATCAAAGACAAGATGGTTGAGGAATGGGGAGAGGATTCTGTTGCGTTCATCTCGAACTACAACACGATGCAACTCTCTTCGTTGATCAAAGACATCTCCAAGCGCGAGGATGTTCCGTTCACAGAAGTAAATGTTGTAACAAAAGCTATGTTCGCAGAGGCAACTCCAATTGCGAAGAAGAAGCACGGCATTCGTGCTGGTGTTTACACTCCAACCTTTCAAGAGGTCTGTGATTACTCAGAGACACTTCAGGGTTTCTTCCGTAAGTATCCACACATTAAGACTCAAGTCCTTGGACTTGTTGGTTCTCCACGCTCTATCGGTCGCCATGCGGCTGGTGCTATCATCGGAGACTATCTCCCGAGCAAGATGCCTTTGATTACTTCAAAGGGCGTTAGACAGACACCTTGGGCCGAAGGACAGAATGTTCGACACCTAGAACCATTGGGCTTCATCAAGTTTGATATCCTTGGTCTCGAGACTCTTAAGACTTTCGAGGACACAATTGAGCGCATCTTGATTAGCGAAGGCTCACGCAACCCAACGTTTGAAGACGTCAAGGCTTGGTACTACAAGAACCTTCACCCATCGGTGTTGGATATGACTGATCAAAAGGTCTACAAAGGCGTGTTCCACAAGGCAAACTACGCAGGCATCTTTCAGTTTATGAATGGTGGAATGCAACGACTTGGAACAAATGCAAAAGTCTCTTCTATCGAGGAGATTGCAACTGTAAGTGCCATCTATCGTCCAGGCCCGTTGTCGGCAGGTGTTGATAAGATGTATGTCAAAGCAAAAGAAGGCATCGAAGAGCCAGAGTATGATCACCCTATCATCGAAGAAGTGCTTGGTAAAACATTCGGCCTTATCGTATTCCAAGAGGACATCATGAACTTGGTGAATGTTCTTGGAGACAAGATTACGATGACGGATGCAAATGTGTTGCGTAAGTTGTTGACGAAGAAAGGTTTGTCCGAGACAAAGATGAGAAAGAAGAAGGATCTTTACGAACGATTCGTCAAAGGTTGTGAGAAGAAGGGCATGTCTTTTGTGCAAGCAAAGTCTTTGTGGGAAAAGATGGAATACTTCTCTGGCTATGGTTTCTCAAAGAACCATGCGATTCCTTACTCAATCATCTCGTATCAATGTGCATGGCTTCAGACTTACTATCAAGATCAATGGGTGTCTTCATTCTTAGATCACGAACCAGAAAAGCGCAAAGAAGCCGCTATCAACATTGCTCGGTCTTTTGGTTACGAAGTAGACAGTCTTGATATCAACACATCAAACAAGCGATGGGAAGTTCTAGACAATAGACTTGTTCCACCTCTGACAACAATCAAAGGCCTTGGTGATGCTGCAATTGATGAGATCATGTATAAGCGTCCATTTGCATCCGTAGAGGACCTTTTGTTCGACAAGGGTGTGGTAGCACGGAAAGTCAATAAAAAGTCGTTAGACGCCATGTGTCGAGCCGGAGCGATGGAGTCCTTGATGGATGAACGCTTCTTTGGAAGCAAGCACTTCTGGTCAGCAGTTGTTGTGGATAAGCCAAAGAACAAGAAGAAACTTGGAGAGAACATCAAGAAGTACAAGAAGGAGGGCAACTTCAGCAAGGCCGAACAAATCAATCACTTACAGGCTCTTACGGGGATCTATCCAATTAACATGGTTGTTCCAGTTAAGGCTTACGACTTCTTTGAATCTCAAGGCATAATGCCACTCTCAGAGTATGACAAGGAACTTGGCAAAGGTTGGTGCATCCCAACGGAAGTAAATCTCAAGAAGACAAAGACAGGCAAGCCTTACTATCAAGTAACCGTGATCGACTCAAGCATGGAGACACAACGCATCAATTGTTGGGGAGTAAATCCGAAGTCGGACTTTATCTATCCACATCGAATGTATGTTCTAGAGTGGCCTCAATATAATGAGACATGGGGCTTCTCAACTCGTGGAGGGCTTTCAAGGAATTGGAAGCTCTTAGGGTGAGCCATGCCTGAACAGATAGACGTAACAATTGTATGGACGGCTGAGTATGACTCGACTTCCTACATATCTTTTTTCCATAATGACATTCAGGATATTATCACGGAATACGAGCAAGGAAGGCAAGCCCTACTCTTCACCTTTGTACCATTAGAGTCTTTAAGGCAATGGATATGGGATCAGTATTGTCGAGAGCCATTTGAAGTTACAATAGATGCAATAAAGTACTAAAAAAAACTTGACAAACATGTTTGAACATGTTACATTATAATATAAACAAAACAACAACGGAGAAATTATGAGCGGTTTTGAATTCGTATCTGGTATTAACCAAGTTACACCAATGGCAATGGTAGCCAAAGCAGATGATGCTAAAACAACCGAAGAGCACATGTCTGACTATCTCGAGAGCATGAAAGTTCTTGAAGAAGAGATGGAGCCCTACAAAGAGCAGAAGCGAGACCTTAAAGCAAACTATGTTGAGAATGGCTGGCTTACAAAGGGAGAGATCTCTCTCGCTGTAAAGGCTTATCGACTAGCAAAAGATGACACGGACATGTCTCAACTAATTGACATGGTCGAGGCACTTAAGGGAAAAGGTGTTGGTCAATGATTGGAAATTCTTTGCTCAATGCGGCTTTGCTACACTTCAAAGCCATCAAGGCCCGAGCCGAAGCAAATCTGGAAGTATACCTTACAGGTTCCGTTGGCGTCGGAGAGCACCCTGACTTGGTCGATGAGATAGTCGGCCTAACAAAAACAATTACAGAAGCCGAAGAAGCAATAAAATTTTTGGAGATAAAAATATGAAATTTATTATAGTTAAAGGTTATGACAACGAAGACATAGCAATTAATGCTAGTAACATCACTTCTATCAAAAAGATAGGTCACCATGTTGCATTTTGCATGAGCGGTGATATTCCAATCACCACACAATTTACAAATATAGAAGCAGCAGTTGATTATATTCAACGCGCTTCATCCATCACACGAACAAAGGGAGTTTAAAATGGAAGTAACAAACGAACAAAGCACAGAAACGCCATTGTTAACCAATGCAGATCTTGCCATTGCAGCATATGCAATCAGCCAATGCTTTAATGCCTATCTAGAGTCATATGAGCGAGAAGATTATGAAGAGATGACAAAAGAACAAATGCAATCATCCATGGAGTCTCTACAAGCATCATTCGTAAAGTTTGATTCGCTTGTTAAGATGCTTCAAGAAAACGCCAAGGAAAAAGCAGATCTAGATGAAGACGATGATGGAGGTGGAGATGATAGTGAAAGTAAAGATTAAGAAATTACATCCTGATGCTGTCATTCCAAAGTATGCTAAGGTCGGCGATGCCGGCCTTGACTTAACTGCCGTTGATATAGTAGCAGATGGTCACACATTGACCTATAAGACTGGCTTGGCCATTGAGCTTCCTCCGTGGCACGTCGGGCTTTTATTTCCACGCTCATCAGTTTATAAGACTGGGCAAATTCTCTCTAATTGCGTTGGAGTGATTGATAGTGGATATAGAGGTGAGATTATGTTGAAATATACTCTCTCTCCTTATGCGACTGAGTACGAGATAGGCGACAGGGTTGGACAAATAATCATTGTCCCTTATCCAAGAATCGATTTTCATCAAGTTGAAAGTCTAACACCATCAGATCGTGGCTCAAAAGGCTACGGAAGCACAGGAAGATAAAATGTCTGACAAGAAAAACACGGTTAAACGAATCTACATCTACATGGATGAAAAGCAACACATGGACTTAAAAGTCAAACTAGACTTTCATCGAATGAGTATGTCTGAGTTTGTCCGTGTTTGTGCTGACGGAATGTTAGGCGGCAACCCTATTATGGATCAATTCATAGACTTCTACAAAGAACATAGCGACAAACACTCGAAGAAATCGATTAAGGGCGCTAAAAAAGATAGAGAAGCCTCAGATGAACTTTTGACCCAACTAGGACTGACCGGCGATGACATTCAAGACATTTTTGATATAATTGAAGAAGATCATCCTGAAATTTAGGTTTCAGGATGTCTTTTTATAAGTAACCCACCTATTTAATGGGAAAACGTTTTTTATTCTTAAGGAGATAAAGCTATGGCTAAGAAAATTTTAAAAGAGGCAGTTGTTCGTCGTTTCCAAAAACTTGCGAACATGAGACCGATCAATGAAATGTATAATATGCAAGAAGAAGAAGAGGAAGTAGGAGCAGAGGCAGAAGCCGACATGCCACCTGCTGATGACATGGGCGCAGAAGACATGGGAATGGATGATGACGCTATGGACGGTGGACAAGAACTTGAGTTGACTCAAGATGAACTCCAAGCAATTGCTGCAGCATTGCCTGCATTGCAAACTCTTGCTGGTGCCGCTGAAGGTGCTGGTGAAGAAGAAGGCGACATGGATGACATGGAAGACATGGACGATGTGCCTGCTGATGAAATGGGTGGAGAAGAAGTAGAAGCAGATGTTGATGCTGACGCTATAATGGAAGCATTACGTGGAATTAACTACACGCCTTCCAGAAGCGAAGTTGTAAACGAAGTTGCTAAGCGTGTTGCTAAGCGATTGAAGACGGCAAAGTTGCACGAAGCAAAGTTGAACAAAGCTTTGGGTCGCCGTAAGTAAATTAAATAAATCACTTGACAATCATTTGATTTCATGTTATAATTAAAGAGAGGCCTTGTCCTCTCTTTTTTTAATGGAGGAACCATGTTAAACATTACTCTATCTTTCATGATTGGTTCAATTGCGACTTATCTTGTGACGATCTTATCGTCCGCATTCCGATCTTCTGAGATTCTTGAAAGCGCAATGCTTACACACGCTCTGTTGCTTATGAGTGCTTACGAAGTAAGCATCCAACAACTCGAGCACACCATCGTTGCAAACAAGATCGAAGGACTAGATTCAGACAATGTGCGAAAGCTTCACAGGAATGAGTTTGAATTATTTGCGAACAACAAAATTAAAGAAGTAATGAAGCATGTCCCAATGGCACACACCAACATTATAAAATATAAAAACTTCAAGCAATTGGAGCTTTACATCACAAAATACTATAGGAGCAAATATGCGAAATCTAACTAAGAAAACAAAAAAGACCAAAAAGAAGGTCAAAGAGGAAGAGATCACGGAAGAAGAGTCAGTTGAAGAGACTCAGGCTCCCGAGGAAGGAGAGAGCGAAGAAGAAGATGAGCAGCAGATGACTCTCATGGACCTTCTTGGCGGAGGAGTCGGTGGAGCAAAATCACCCGAGGCTCGGTCAATCATGTTTGTCGGAGAAGTAACAGAAGACAGAGCTGCAGATTTAGTATCAGCACTGTTGGTATTGTCTCAGACAAAAGACCCTGATGCAGAAAGAGCAGAGCCTATCAAGTTGTACGTCTCTACTTACGGCGGATCTGCTGATGAGATGTTCGGCATTTATGATGTTGTTAATTTCTGTAAGAAGTTTTGCGACATTGAAACCATCGGACTTGGAAAAGTAATGTCTGCTGGAACCTTGATGTTAGCATCGGGAACGAAGGGTAAGCGTAAGATCGGAAAGCACTGTCGTGTCATGATCCACGCCGTTAATGCAGGTCAAGTTGGAGACATCTTTAACCTTCAGAACGAATTGGAACAAACCGTAGGCCTTCAAGATTCTTACATTCAAGCAATGAGTCATGAAACAAATATGACCAAAAGACAGATCCAAACACTAATTAATCGTAAAGTAAACGTTTACTTGACTGCTGAAGAAGCAATCGAGAAAGGGCTTGCTGACGAAATCCTGGAGTAGTAAAATGGACAAGTATTTCTACAATGAAGCCTCAGCCCACAAATTGGGTTGGGAACCTTCCTGGTTCGGTTGCACCAGATTTAATGACGACCTTAATGAGGCTATTGAGAAATACCAGAAGTCCAAAGGCTTAACGGCTGATGGACTTTGCGGTCCCGGAACTTACCGGAGAGTCTATACTGACAGGCAAGAACGCATTGAGACGTTTATGCCAAATACTAAAAACAACAACGACTCTTTCATTATTAATAATGCAGAGTATTTTGACATCAAATGGCCAAAGGTAAAACTATGGTTTGAGGCTGATGGTTTTAAGCAACGCAAAGGCTTTAGGCGAGTGTTCGAGAAGCGAGAGCCAAACTTCTTTGTTTGTCACTGGGATGTGTGTCTCTCCTCAAAGTCTTGTTTTAGTGTCCTTCAGAACCGCGGATTGTCTGTTCACTTCCTGATTGATAACGACGGTACCATCTATCAAACGATGGATATCAACGACGTTGCATATCACGCAGGCTCTAGAACATGGAACAATAACTCAATTGGTGTTGAGATTTCGAATGCTTACTATCCAAAGCATCAAGACTGGTATATAAGACAGGGGCTTGGCGAAAGACCAATTATTGACGACGCAATTGTGCATGGTCAAAGATTGAAGCCATTCATGGGTTTCTATCCTGAGCAGGAAGCCGCACTCGCCGCCTTGATGAAAGCCATCAACTCAGCGACAGGTATTCCACTTAAGACACCACTAGATCGCTCTAAGAACATGAATACAACCGTCAGTAAGAAGGCAGCGAGTGGCAAGTTCGAAGGATTCATCAACCACTATCACTTGACCAAGGGCAAGATTGACTGCGCAGGTCTAGACTTGAAAAAAATATTAAAAAAACTTTAGTAAAGCACTTGACAACACGCTCATTTGATGTTATATTGTATATACAACCAAATGGAGGCTTTAATGCAAAAACATTACAAACAAGGCACATCACTCAATCAGGAGATTGTTGAGGGTGTCAACATCTTGGCGGATAACGTCGCGGCAACTCTCGGACCCCGAGGGCGAACCGTGGCGCTATTTCACAAAGACCAAGGTACACCCGTTCTCACAAAGGACGGTGTAACAATTGCTGATTTTATTGAACTTGACTCACCGTTCCAAAACCTTGGAGCCCAAGTCATCAAACAAGCGGCAAGACAAACGGTGGAAACAGCCGGAGACGGAACAACCACATCCACAGTCCTCGCAAGAGCAATCTTGATTGAAGGACAGCGCTATCTTACAGCAGGAATCTCTCCTGTTGAGCTTCAGCGAGGAATCAACAAAGCGGTTGATGTTATCGTTGAGGAACTAGATAGTTTGGCACGACCGATTGAGACCGTTGATGATATCAAACACATCGCAACAATCTCAGCAAACAATGACACAGTTATTGGAACCCTTGTCTCAACAGCAGTTGATAAAGCGGGCAAGGATGGCTCTGTGATAGTCGAAGAGGCTCGAAGCATGAATACCACTCTTGACCTCATAGAGGGCTTTAGGATGGATACTGGCTATCTTTCTAGCCAATTTATAAACAATGAACGCAACGGAACGGTAGACTATGATAACCCACTTATTCTTATTACAGATGAAAAACTGGAAGTCGTCGAGCAAATTATGCCGACTTTGGAAATTGCGGCAAGAGACGCGAGACCCTTACTCATCGTCGCCTCGGATGTCGAAGGCCAGGCGCTTGCGGCGCTCATTGCGAACTCTGTTCGCGGGACTATGAAGATTGCTGCTGTTAGAGCTCCACGATATGGAGAAGAGCGACGCAACATCATGAAAGACTTAGCAGCATCAGTTGGTGCAACGTTCGTGTCTCGAGAGGTAGGCCTATCTTTACGAGAGGTAAAACTAAACGACTTCGGTCAAGCAAAGTCACTAAATATAACAAAAGGGTGGACAACCATCATTGGAGGCAAAGGTGATTGGGAAGAGGTTGATACGCAAATTACTGCGATCAAAAATGAGATCCAGCAAACAGAAAATCTCCAAGAGTGCGAAAGGCTACAGGAAAGAATTACTCGTCTTGCCTCTGGAATCGCTGTCATTAGAGTTGGTGCTGCAACTGAAGTTGAGATGATTGAGAAGAAGCATCGCATTGATGATGCTTTGGAAGCAGTCAGGTCAGCACAGGAGGAAGGCATCATTGTAGGTGGCGGTGTAGCGCTCCTGAGACTAGCTAGAAGCCTTTCTGTGCCAACCGACAACGAAGAGCAAGCACTTGGAGCTAAAATAGTCCTGAGAGCCTGTGAGGCACCTTTGCGAACAATGGCAAAGAATGCTGGAGAATCAGAGGACTTGATTGTCGAGAAGATAATTAATGCAGATGATAACTCTTGCTATGACTTTTTAAGTAGAAAGATGACGAATGCTTTTGAGCAGGGAGTAATCGATCCAAAGAAGGTTACGCGCTGTGCTTTGCAAAATGCCGCAAGTGCAGCAGGTACACTACTTACAACGTCTCATGCTATTGTAAAAGTTTGAGACTACTTAGTATAAAGTCGTAGCCAACGGAGGGAACGAGACATGGGAGAGAATGAAATGGGTGAGATTAAACAAGCTTTGATGGAACTTGCCGTCAACATTAAGCACATGGCCTCAAAGCAGGATGAGATGATCGATGACGTAAAGTCAATCAAAGAAGCCATCTATAATCCTGAGACTGGTCTATACGCTCGTGTCCGAGACCTTGAACAATGGCAAGAAAACATGTCCAGAGTAATCTGGACTGTTGGTCTAGGTTTTATCGGTCTCGTGTCAAAAGCCATTATGGAAGTATTATAATCACGGAGGAAAAGTGAGAGTTAAAATTAGTTACGGGGCAGACATTGATGAAGTCCCAGAGGAAGTAGATCAGCTTTATACGTATGTTTCAGCAAAAGCGAGAGCTGTACTTAGACAGTCTGAAATAATCGAAGATCAATTAGCAGATGAGGACTTGCAAGGGTGCTTGTTTTTGATAGAGAAGATGCGCAAAACAATAGCACTGATGGATCAGAGATTATCTGATTTGGAAATGATTAGTGTTGGGTATCTAGCACACATAAAAGGAGGGGAACATGTTTCAAACAGGCGACCTGCTGTGGATCCCTCAAGGATCGACGATTCTATCACCGACACCTAATGCTCCTAAGATTTTTATGATAATCGACAAACCCAACATAGGACTCTATGTTGGGAAATACCCTAGAGACAGCAGCTATTCATTTGTAATGGTTGACGGTCAAAAGTGGGCGATTCAAGACAGACAAATAAAACATTATAGGAGAAGCAATGTTGATAAAATTAATAGAAATATTTAAGCCTGAAGGTGGAAGAGTTCACTTAGATGAAATTCATGTGAGCCCAAGCGCAGTTACAACTATTCGTCGAGAAACAAACAACAATTTGATAAATGAGGTACACAGTCTGGGGATCACCCCAGATGCACAGTTTAGCCGTATCACCATTGTGGAAGGGTCACTGTCACGTTCAATCGTTGTCGTTGGATCACCAGAAGAGTTGAGACGTAAGCTGAATAAAAGACAACTGTTGAGGGATTGATGAGATACTTTAAAATTATTTGTTGGGCAGAGTGTCCCTTTTGCATAAGGGCAAAGAACCTACTCATTTTGAAAAACGAGCAGTTTGAATATTGTAGCATCGATCACTCTCCTGACCTATTGGCTCACTACAAAACTATTTATAACCATAGTACTGTACCAATTGTTGTACTAATGGAGGATGGTGTGGATGATAAACTTATCGGTGGATACACGGAACTTGTCGCATTCTTTGAGCGAGGAATTTCTTGAAGAGATATTTAGTGAGATGGCTTTCCTAGTAGAGTCGTCTTTCGAAGTCAGTGTCGAAGAGATACATGGTGCCATATCCTTTTGGACTCCAACTCCTGATGACGAAATCGAGGAGTTGGAGCTTTTTGGTATCATAGACATCGGAGACGAGACAACAGCATTCCAAAAAATAGTTCACCTAACCCATGAAGTAGGACATGTTGTTTATCACATGGATGAACTATTTAAAGGTACTGATGATGTCATGTTTACCGAGTCACTCGCGTGGTATTTAGGGTACCACTTTATGGCTGACCATGGATACAAAATAGACATGGTCACTTACGAAGATGAGATGAAATATGCATTAAAACTATACAGGTGGAGCGAAAATGATACAGATGTTGAATAGAAAAAGAGAGGTCATCAAGCCTTGGGGTAAAGAAGTCATCTGGGCTGAGACCCCAGACTATGTAGGAAAACTTCTCTACATCAACGAAGGTCACAAATTAAGCCTTCAATACCACGAAGAGAAAGAGGAGACTATCCTTGTCGTCTCCGGAGAACTAGAAGTTACCGTTTCAGGCCATGGAAGACGAGGTATTTCTTCGCTAAAATTAAGCGAAGGCGACACCTATCACGTGTCACCCGGGACTATCCACAGATTTTCTGCAACTCTTGGCACAAATGTCGTCATAGCAGAAGTATCAACCAATCACTTAGATGATGTTGTAAGGCTGGAGGATGATTATGATCGCGAGTAGTATACTTCTCATGTTAGGTTTAGCGTCAGCTGACACCTTGGACTTCTATGTTGCACCAATCCGTGTCCTCAATAGAACCGAGACGAAAGTAATCGAACATGTGATAGATCAAGAGTTTGCGTTTACGATGTCCTCAGCTTATTCTGAATCATTCAAAGTTAGAAACGAACGTGGCACCTACTCCCCCGTCTTAATGGAGTTCGAGGACGTAAGAGTGTTTAGCAAAAAGACCATCAAGTATCACTACAAGTGCAATTACGTCTTGGACCCAATGAAGTGTGCCTATGACAATAAACACTTCTTCGTAGAGACAGTCGTAACAGTTGATGATAACCAGCTCACTGTTCGCATGACTATGTACGACCCACAGTTACAAGTAGTCAATAGTGGCTTGTCAACAGAGGAGATGGAAGTGAACTGGATCAAGCAACAGGAAGTTACGAACGTCGAAAAGACTGCCCGTGACGGGACAAAGACGAACATGACACACTATGGTCTAGAGAAGCACCCGCTCAAGTGGGAGATCCCCCACCATCTTTTAGAAAGACATATTCGCGAAGCGGCTGCTGAAATGTGGCTTGGTGCAAAAATACGCTTGTAACATGTCCGTTACATAATTTCGCCCCCTAGTTACTAATAGGAGGCCGAGAATATGGGACGCTTAGCACTATTACTTACATTACTTTTACCATCAGATCAACCGAATCACGTTGAATTCAACTCATCATATCACAAGGAGCTGTACTTCTTTGCTGAGAAGGGCATGAAGAATGCTTACACTTCTGCTGTTGTGATAAATGCTTTTCCAACCTCAGGTGGTGGAGCCATCACGGGTTCGGGAAACTACTTTAAAATCAGAGATCAGCACTTCATCATGACAGCTGCACATGTTATAGACGGCATGGGAGAGATTTTCATCACAGAACGAAGTGGCTTCACTTACCAAGCGAAAGTGAAGCACATAGATTACTTTAGAGACATAGCGATTATTGTCGCTGATAAGAGGCTAATGTACACTGAAGCAATAGACTATCGTAGCTCGAAGTACATTGAGATCGGCAAAGAAGTTTTTTACTGTGGTAATCCCAACAATCAATTGTTCTTGAATTTTCATGGTCGAGCGGCTGGAATCGATGGACAATTCTTGTTGATTAGCAACTTCGCATGGCCAGGATCCTCAGGATCAATAGTGTTCAACAAGGAAGGCAAGGTCGTCGGAGCGCTGTCTGCGGTGTCTGTTGATGCTCCTACTGGCTTACCGGTTTTGATTCCCCACATTGTTCGAGTTGGCCCAACCATCAATTATACTCGAGAATATGTCTTGGAGGCTTTGATGGATGAAGAAGAGAATTGAAATAGGAGCCATAATAATTGATAATGGAAAGCTTGGTCTAATATTTAACGAGATCAAGTCTGGGACTTGGACCGAGGAGCCATTGTTCAACTGGACAACCAGTTATGAAATAAAGTATGCTAACGGAGATGTTTGCATCATGACCGAGGCTTCATTGGTGCGACTCATTTTATCTGGAAAGATATTAATATTGGAGGGAGAAAAGTGAAAAACCACTCCACCCCTACTACCCCCCTACCCCCCTCCTCCACTACTGGGGAGGTTCCTGCTTATGAGTCACTCGAAGAGATAATACTTGATTTGTGGGAATATTGCTTATATTTGGAGTATGAATATTATAAAACAAATAATAAAGAGATTCTTTTTCAATTTACATTCTGCATTGGACTTATCCAATATTGGGAGGATATTTATTTCTCTATTGGAGGTCGAAATGCTTTCGGAGTTCATTTTTAAAAGAGGCGACCTGATAGGCGTCAATACTCGTGGCCACATATATGGCTTTATCATAGCGCAAGTGGTCAAGTACAATAGGTTTTTCTATTGCAAGTCATTGACGACGGGAGAGTTTCACTTTATAGTGTTTGATCCGGAAAGCCATTTCTTGCTTTGCCCAGACTTTGACCCCGATATCAGAGCCGACATCGACGTGGTGTCGATGGGTGCTGAGTTTTACGGAGCTCTAGATAAGTTGTTTGGTTACGCCGATGAAGACTCAGATGAGTGGTAAAGAGTGCTTCATTACCAGCGTTATCATCGGTTTACCAACGAAAAAGTCTGCTTTTCAATTTACTTTACATAACTATGAAAGAAGAAGCAAAAAAAATCAATTTACTTTACATAACTATGGAAAAGTTATGACCCAAAAAATGAGCGCACTTGTCCCGTAGAAGCGATTTCGTTTTGCCATTTCGCCAATTTACTTTACATAACTATGATGAAGTAAGTAAAAAAAATGTGAGACATAAAATGCCTACACTATTACATTGTATCACGTTTGGAACCAGTTGTCAAGGTCAAAATCTGTCCTTTCAATTTACTTTACATAACTACTCACACGCGTGTTCCTTATAATAACACACGCGTAGAAAAAAGTTTCCAAAACAACTTGACAAACCATTTCAAACGCATTACATTATTAAGACAACAACCAAGCATGGAGAACACATGAAAAGAATTTTTGAAATTGGCGATCTCGTCACACTCACGACTGATACCTACATGGATCTAAACAAAGGCACGTTAGGCATCGTCACACAACCCATCACAAGACAACGCGCACTGATAAATGTGTGGATTGATGGTAGGGAATGGTCTTTTAACCAACACGAGTTTACGCATGTACGTAATATTAAGGAGACGAAATGAATAAAATGATTGGAAAGACATGGAAGATAAGAATGGATGGAGAACTCAGAACCTATGAGATCATCGCAATAGATGCAGAGGGATGGATAAAGATAAAGAGAGATGGCGCAGACGGACACACTTATCTTCAAGAGACCATCCACAAGCACTTTCTAGCCAAACTCGGCTACAAACCACAGGTGAACAAATGAAACCACCCTTTGAAGTAGGCGACCTTGTGCGATTATCGTTTCGTGGAAAGTTGTCGTTAAGTCTTCTCAACAATGAATGGTCGGTAGGCATTGTCACCCGCACCGATCGCAACCTCGCCATTCAACTTTGCGAAGTCCAATGGGCAAACGAAACCGAACCAGTCGAAATGCACTGGGACTTCATTGAAGAAGTAACAAAAAAAACTTGACAAACTTTTCAAACGTGTTACATTACAATATAACCACAACTCATGGAGACAAAATGATCCAAGTCGGAGACCTTTGTAGGGTCATCAAAAATGGTCATACATACAACCAACTCGGCAATCACGTCTTGATTACTCGAATAATCGGCACATGTTATGCCGAGGGCATCAACTTAACTAACGACAAAACACACCACTACAGACACGTAGAATTGGAGAAATTATGAATTATCAAATAGGCGACTTACTACTCGGCAAACATGGCGGCAAAATCTTCATGATCAAAGAGGTTATCGACATCAAACGTGCCCTTTTCAATGGTGTCTATCTAGAGGACACAGTGGGCTACAGGATAGCCCCTACGGATAACCTAGGCTATGCCTTTGTAGTCGCTCACGACGAGTTATACGAGAGATTTGAACCTTTCACAATGGATGAGAAATGAATTATGAAATAGGCGACCTTGTTCGCAACACTCTGAATAGTAACATAGGCATTGTTATCTCAACAAAGATCCCACATGTAAACAAAGGTGTTCGAGTCCACTGGGCGAAGACAGGGGACACACGCAACTACTACAAGGGCACACAATGGCGACTGGAGAAACTATGAATTACGAGATAGGAGACCTTATCCACTCCCCTAAGTGGGGTGAGTATGCCGTTTACTTAGGCAAAGGCTCATGGGTAGGATGGATACATATTTTTAGAATAGAGACAGGATCAAAGGATCAAGTCCACGACTTTGTTTGGGAGAAAGCATGATAAAGAAAGGAGACATGGTCGGGTTCAAGTTTAAGGACGACTACCATTTAGCCATCGTTATTGACGATCTCGGGCAAGGTTACCCCTATGGGCGATACACAGGTCTGTTGATAGGCAGTGATGGGGACTACATCCCACTGAACGAGACAGAGATCACCCTACTATCCACAAAAACACAGGTGGATGGATGGGAGAGACAAAAGAAACTTCAAAAGTTGCTTGACAAAAAGAAACAGACGAGTTAGGTTACTTAGACAAACAATGGAGTAACAAATGAAATACAACGTAGGAGACTTGGTGGTTCGACGATGGAAAGGCGAGATCCACTGGGAGATGGTCGGCATCATCACACACATCCAAAGGCACTTGAATGAGGAGTTTGGCAGACACATCATCAAGTGGGCTAAGCCCGAACATAACGTTGATAGCCAAGGTTGGAGACTCGGTGAGTTCGAACTCATAGAAGATGCGGTCAAAAACTGTCCGACAAAGTAGCAAATAAAACTTGACAAACAAAACCAAACGAGTTACCTTATAGTATAACCAACAACCATCCAACAACTGGAGACCAAATGAAAATCTACGACAACAGAAACAAGACACGAGAGATACAATGCAACTATTGTTTCGCCAAAGGACACAACAAGCGCAATTGCCCCACGATGAAAACACACTGGGAGACAAACAAGCATCTTGACCCAAAGACACTTCTACAGTCTGATCTCATTGGTATAGACACCACCATGTTTCCAAAATACTATCAAACCTATTGGGGAGGCGAAACGGCTAAACGTCAATACGTCAACCATCTTGACTACATGACCAAGCGTTTCGCCCCAAAGAGCGAGACCAAGACAAAGAAACGCAAGAAAGTTTCCTGTGGGTTCTGTGGCTCAAAAGCCCACACCCGACGCAATTGTAGCAAGATGAAGAACTTTGTCTACGTTCTCAACGAGACCAACAAAGCCTTTCGCTCACAATACTACGACAGGTATGTCGAAGGCATGGGGCTAGGTGCAGGTGCTTTGGTAGAGCAACGAAATGGAGATAGGTGGAACATTAGCGATAAATCAACCGTTACTATCATAACAGAGTTTCCAACAGACAACATCATGTTTACAAACATGTTACACAGATGGTCGGACTACCACAGCACCCACCGTATTACTACCCTACCCAACGGAACAAGATGTGTGATGGACGCAACGCAAGGTGTGTTCTTTGATGACTACGTCTACAAAAACGGACACGATTACGAAAGACAGGGCAAAGTCTATGGCGAGTTTGCCTACATGCACTCGGGCTTTGGGATGATTAAAAAGATTATCTCACCCGCACCTAACAGACCATCCAAAGAATGGTTCATGGGTCAATCGCCTTGCTTTGACTTTATAGTCAAAAAGCGAAAGATCGAACAACTCATGTTTGACCTATGTACCCCCATCAAAAAGTTTTACCCACACGACAATCTACGTTCAAAACTAGGAGCAAAAATCTATGACAAACACTTCACAAGATAACCACGCAATAGGCGATCTCATTGTTCGACCTTGTTCTACAATAGGAACGAGCATTGGGATCATTACTCTTATCGACCACACATGCACCACACCTTATTTCATTGAGTGGCTCTCGGGCGAGTTCCAAGGCTACACCCAAGCCCATGCCCGATGCCATGTTGACGAGTGGTCAAAAAATGTCCGTTAAAGTAACAGAAAAAACTTGACAAACAAAACCAAACGAGTTACCTTATAGTATAACCACAAAACATGGAGACAACATGCAAGTATACGTCGGACAATTTAGATACATTAACGAGGGAGAGGTGGAGATATTCCTAGCCACGACCGAAGACAAGATAAAGGAACTACTAACACAACAGATGCTAGTCTACATCGACTGGACTGACGACTTTGTGTTACCACCACAACAAAACTACGATGCCTTAACTCACATCGGGTACAACAACGAATGGTTCGAGGTCACCTACGACACACAAACAGTCCATTCAGATGGACACATTCTCAAGCACGTCATGGAGACAATATGAACCCACACAGACAACACTTCTTCGATGGAGAACTGGTGAAAATCAAAGTCTCAAACAACCCAGACCAAATCGGCAAACTTGCACTTGTAATAGGCAAGTCTATTCACAACCCCACGATGGCTTACGCAGTCTGTGTTCTCGAAACAGGCAGACGAGATAGTTATCACTACTCAAGACTGGAGAAATTATGATAGAAGTCGGAGACCTTGTAAGAATAAAGAACGACAATAGACGACCACATCCCCCATCAAACTATATCGGCAAACTGGCTATCGTCGTCGTCAAAGGCACGTGGAGCAGAGACGTTCACATTATAGACACTGGGAACGAACCCCGCATCCACCTTGATAACTTGGAGAAACTATGATAGAAGTCGGAGACCTTGTAAAGGGCACAAACACAGGAAAAATCGGCATCGTTGTCGGGCAAGCCTACTCCAGTGCCCTACACGACTATTGGTTTGTTATGATGCACGACAGAACCTACACAGTCCATTCAAGCAACATTAAACCATTGGAGAAAAAATGATACAAATCGGAGACCTTGTAAAAATCAAAGCAGGTGTGCATCATGGCGAACTCGCCTTAGTTATGGGAATGCCCCTCTCTAACGTAGCAAGAATAAGAACCCTAGACAGACTATCACAAGATGGCTACATCGCCTACAACACAGACACACTGGAGAAACAATGAGCAACCAAATAAAACTAACATTCGACATCAGCGACGAACTACTAGATAAACTCTTAACCGTAATGGCTATCACAAGCCAACAGAACGCCCTACAAGGGGCTATGCCTATGCTTATGGGTGCAATGGGTGGTGCTACACCCCCACCCCCACCAAAGGGTGATGAAAAGCCATCTATGGGCTTTGACATGGGTAAGAAATGATCCTACTACTACTCGCCTGTCTAACCCCTAAGCACATAGGCACGATAGACATTGTTGATGGTGGTCTTTGTGTCGTTGAGTTTGGAGACCACTTCCACATCTACGACAAGTCCGTTTGCAACGACCTTAGAGAGGGCGAGACAATAAAAGTTGACTAATTTACTTGACAAACTTTTCAAACAGGTTACATTATAAACATCAACAACGAAACATGGAGATATCATGTTGCACAGAGGTTCATTCATCGCAAGAATACCGAACGATGAGAAAGCACAAGCCACCATCAATGCCCTTAAGGCTCAACATGGTCAACTACGACTACATGGTAGACACAAAGACCGTAAAGGTGCTATGAAAGCCATTGGTCGCACTCTAAACACCCATGGCGACCTACCTTGGTGGCTAGGCACAGAGATCATGATCTATCGTGGTGAGGATGGGATGACCTTTAAGCAATTCCAGTCGGTTGGACTGGGAGACCTTGTCGAGTCGATGTATTTTGGAGAGAGAAAGCACCAATCTATCGGCATCGTTGTAGGTAAGAGGGGCAAGAACAAACTCAAAGTTGTTATGAATGGCTCGACAGAATGGACTACGAGAAATAAACTTATTCTTTTTACTTGACAACTGAACTCAAACGAGTTACCTTATAGTATAACCACAATTCATGGAGACAACATGATTAGAACTGGAGACCTTGTAAAGATAGACCAAGAGCAAGGCAAAATCGACATAGGCATAGTCCTAGACTACCGACACACTGGACGCTTTTACCCATCAATCGAACTAACCATTAAACTGTCTTGTGGTAGAACAATCAGAAAAGACTACAAAACAGTCGAGAAACTCGGAGAGAACAATGACCAAGAAACGACAGAAGAAAAAAAATAAGAAGAAAGCCCCACCAAAGCAACGCAACTGGTTGGCAGTCCATGCTCACAACCGAAAGGGTGGCGCACATGTAGATCGCAAGAAAGAAGACAACAAGAGCAAGTGTCGTGGTCGGCACAAGGATAGCGAATGAGTAACGGAACACTACTGAGAGCCAAGAATGGGAGCATCAGACCTTTCATCCTCATTGGCAAAACCAAGATCAACAGGCACTTGGTGGACTTCATGGTTGAGATAGATGGTTACAAAGTCGCTAGATGCGACAGGATAAACCACCCATTCATCGTAGACGAAGAAGATTTCCACGCTAGGTTCGAGGTGGTAGCATGATAGAGACAGGATCATTGGTATATTGGAACGGTGTCTTTACAAAAGGCGACCCAAAAGATAAATGGATCGGTGTCGTCAGTGGCGATCCACCCGATACAAGCCCTGTTGGGCTATACTATAAAGTCATATTCTCACACACAACACAGAGATGCTTAGTCGATGAACTGGAGGTGGTAGCATGAGCAAATACGAGATAGGCGACCTAGTGTCCCACCCCGATGGTAGGGGTGTGGGCATGGTGATGGGCATCCGTAAGGACACATCAAATCTAACTGTCGGTAAATGCATCAAGATAAAGGTCAAGTGGTTCGAGACACCATACATTTGTACCAAGCACTGGTACTTCCCCGCATTTTTACGACACTCAACCAAAACGGACAATTTCTGTCCGACAAAGTAACATAAAATACTTGACAAACAATTCATAACGAGTTACCTTATAGTATAACCACAATTCATGGAGACAACATGATACAGATAGGAACATTAGTGAGATACCATCATGATGGAGACTTTGGCTTGATAACAGAGATTATGGATGAAGATACAGGGTATTTTACATACTGGATTAAATGGACAGATGGAACCGAGGGCGATTACTTGCCCACAGAGTTCGAGGTGGTAGCATGATACAGATAGGATCATTGGTTCGCCATGGCGATCGCTATAGAGCATCGACCATTGGGATCGTCATAGACCATTGGATAGTCGATAAAAGTGGTGAATACCACGCAGTCGTAAAGTGGGTGACTGGTTACCACACAGGGAAGCGAACGGATGAATACAACGAACATTTAGAGGTGATAGCATGATAGAGATAGGAACATTGGTAAGGATAAACCACGAGGGCTATTACAACGTAGACATGGTCGGGGTAAACGATGGAGACTTTGGCATCGTTGTCGATAGTTGGGCTGAGGTTGCAGAGGGCGATACGTTCGATGTGGTCGAGGTACTCTACGACATTCTTGTGTCGGGGTGCACCCTAGTGCCCTACCTACTACCCCATGAGTTCGACGTTGTAGCGTAACGGACATTTTTTGTCCTTGACTTTTTCTCTCACCTTGTTACATTACTAACATAACGACGAAACATGGAGACAAAATGATACAAATCGGAGACCTTGTAGCGAGTTCAGCAGGGCATTTAGGGTTGGTCACTCGCATTGTGCCTGATGGATACGGTGGGCATGGGATATACTCTGTCTTGTGGCTTGGTGGTGCTCTACAGGGCGAAACCACACAGGACTATCTCGGTGTTCTATTGGTGTGGAAAAAAAACTTGACAAACTAAACCAAACGTATTACACTATAAACACTAACGACGAAACATGGAGACAACATGAACCATCCCAAAGGTGGCGAGTTATGGATACATAAGTCCACAGGCGACCATTACATTGTGAAGTCCACTTACCCGATATGGACGCACGATGGTAAAGGCAATGCGATTTGGGTCGTCAAAACCATAAGGTTGAGAGACCAATACGAAATAGAAGAACCATTAGGAATGTTCCGATGGGAATGGGAACGGATAAACTAGGAGAAATTATGTCACACTATGGAAACCAAACACCACAGGTCGGAGACCTTTACGTAAGTACAACACAGGGGAGAATACACATTCTCGTTGCCTATGAGTTTCATCACATGGACAGGATTGACTTTTCCAAATACTATAGAGCCAAACTTAAACGACTCGATGATGGGGCGATAACCAGTTGGACTAAACCACAACATGAGTTTTACAGGAAGTACAAGCCCCTACAACCCGACCCCCAAGCCTAAACGGACATAATTTGTCCGAGAAAGTAACATAAAAAACTTGACAAAGCATTCACAACAGGTTACATTATAGTATAACCACAAAACATGGAGACATGATGACTAAGAAGAAACTAACGAAGAAACAAAAAGCCGAGATGCTTTACAACGCAACGATGATAGCCGAGGGTGCGATGGACGAGACAAACGACATGTCCTACGTCCAAGCATGGCAACACCTTGTAGACACTGGTGTCGTGTGGGAACTACAAGGGTTCTTTGGACGAGCCGCACATCGGATGCTTTCAGAGGGCACACTAAACCCCGCACCACCTACAGACACACCCCAAGACAACGGAGACAACGCATGAAAGTCGGAGACCTTATAGAATACAATGACGCACCACACATAGTGCTAAAGATCAGACCATCTAGACCAGTCGCTAGACAAGGTTTAGAACAGGTGGTGCTGAAGAACACCCAAACACTCAAAACCCACACCATCCCAGTAAAATGGATAAGGAGATAACATGGAAATAGGAAACATCGTAACAGTCAGAGACTACCCAAGCCAATACATCATCTGTAGGGTTCATACGTCCGTATGGAACAGATACGACATTATCGACCTTGAAACTGGTTACTTGCATCGTGCTATTGGTGGTGGTCAACTGGAGATAGCATGAACATAGGAGACCTTGTAACGGATGAATGGGGCGAAATGGCTATCATCACATCACAAGTGGGTGTGGCTAACCGATGGAGACTGAAATACATCCTCACTGGAATAGTCAGCACATCGTGGGCATCGAACCTTTATCCCATTCGGTCATAAAATGTCCGAAAAAGTAACATAAAAAACTTGACAAACAAAACCAAACCCATTACATTACTAATATCCACAACGGATACCAACTCAATGGAGACAACATGACAAACCTAAAAACCACCCAAGACGTAAAGTCTGTAGGTGAAGAAACTCTAGCCTATCAAATATACCAAAGTGAACTTGACCTTGTTACACTGACACAAAATGTTCTTCGAGCAATTGTCAACCATATCAAACCAGTGCGAGACGAACTAATCAAAGAATATACAACAGGTGACGCAATGTGCTATCCACCCGACTGGTATGACCACTATGTCTATCCTCTTGACTGTGCTATTACCAAATGCAACGACGAGATCCAAGCACGCTATAGTGACGACGATAGCGAAGAAGATAGCGAGTGGTAAAAAAACTTTACCTTTTTACTTGACAAACAAAACCAAACAGGTTACATTATAGTATAACCAACCAACTCAACCCATTTGCATCGGAGATAACATGCGAATTTTCAACAACACACAAGAAACTGGTTCATCCAGTGGTAACTCAAAACAATCATGCTCTTATTGTCGTGATGAAAGTCACAACGCAAGCGATTGTCCTCACATTTCGGGAGACTGGGCTATGTTCAAATCGTTTAACATTCCTTGTTCCGATCCCGACAACTGGACGAACAAGCCTTTACCAAAAGCCAACGGTCAGTCCCATTGGAATAGCCAAACAAACACGGCACGTTGGTTCAAAGACCCAACTGGTTGGTCAAAGTGGTATGCTCAATGCGAGAAAGCCAATGAAAAGCAACTGAAAGCAATAGCCCGAGCGAAGAACAAGAAACAAGGCAAGAAGAAAGCATCCAAGTGTGGGTTCTGTGGGTCACTAGACCACAACCGACGCAACTGTCCGACTATGGATGTATTCAGAGAAGATGCTCTCAAGGCAAACCGTAACTGGCGACAGTCATTCTACGACGACCTTGTCGGTAGGCTCGGCATCAGTGAGGGTGCATTGTTGACCGTTAGAAAAGAAGAATGGAACGGTAACAATCGAGTTGAAGTGACTGGGACAGCAATAGTCACAGGCATCAACTGGGACGAGTTACACACTGGTTGCGACCACAATTTCAAAGGCAAAAGAAGCCACCAGTCGTGGCGAACCGACCTTGAGCATCAACTAAAACAATCCGTTAAACTCGATGTTATCATCAATGGTCAAAGATCAGCCATTAGCCTAGGCGACGAAATGAGAATGGATACAGTTTCAGTCGGTGGCTCTCGTGGCTCTTACAACTGGGGTTTCAAGTCTGTTCTCTCAAAGTCCGAGACACTCAAGGGTCAAGAATGGATAGACCAAGGGCACGTCAATGCAGTGGACTACGTAATCAAAAAACGATCTTACGAATGGCTCAAAGAAAGGGGCTATGTCGATCTTATCACCAAATGGTCAAATAAAGTTTCATAATTTACTTGACAAACCTTTCCCAGTAGGTTATACTACTACACCCCCCAAGACTAACACAAGGAGTTTATATGTCTTATTTCAATAAAAGCACCGATGACCAAGTCATCAAATCATTCATGAACCAAGAGACCAACAAGTCTCGAACCTTACGAACCGATGGGCAAAGCCTATGGTCGTTTGACACTCGCATTGCCGAACACATTGCCGATGGACAAGGTCAAGGTGCTACCATAGTGTACGACTACACCTACGGTGGTGGGCACTATGTCTCACAGACTACGTCCAACCACGTGCGATTAACAAAGAAAGAAGTCCCACGTCCAAATTGGATGAACGTCGATGAAGCAAAAGAACATGGTTTATGTCCTTTAGTAGAGAGCCGACATGACGCATCTCGTCAGTCATAAAAAAAGTGGCACAGGCTATGCCTTGCAAGAAACGGATGGTCGATGGGTCGTCCGTTTTCACCACAACTACAACAAATACTTCGTGTTCACAAAGAGCGCGTTCAAACATGGATACCTAAAAGACTGTGGTATCGTAAACATCGAGGACAACAATGGATAAATGGAACATCATCATGAAAACGGCTAAGGAATTAGCCACAGAGTATCGCAAAGAGGGATGGAGTGGGGACTGTAACGACTTCACCCAAGCATCTTCATCGGTCTCACAGGAACTCACAAACCGAGAGATGGAGACCCTATGGGACGAGTTTAACAACCAAGAGTTGCTAACCGATGGGATGGTCTTCACATTCACCCGACAGGGTCGAGACAAGATCATAACGGTCAAAAACTGTCCGTAAAAGTAACAGATAAAACTTGACAAACAATTCGTAACGGGTTACATTACTAATATAACCAACAACCATGGAGTTCAGAAATGAGCAACGACAAAACCCCAAATGAACCATTCGACTTGAACGAGCATACCTATCGGTTGCTAGAGTCCGAACCGTTCTTCGCTAGTCTTTCAAGGCGCATCAACAAGTCCATCATGAAGTCCATCCCAACGGCTGGTGTTCGCATCACCGAACAGGGTCAATTCGAGATGGTTTACAACCCCGAGTTCTTCGAGTCTCTCTCACAGAAAGAACGTAGTGGTGTTCTCAAGCATGAGTTTTACCACATCATCTTCGAACACGTCACAGGTCGTTTGCCACCCGAAGGAATGACCAAGATGTGGAACATCGCGACAGACCTTGCTATCAACTCACACTTGATGGATGAATTGCCCGAACAAGGTTGTTTCCCAAGTCGCAAGCCCTTTGAGGACTATCCTGTCGGTCAGAGCGCAGAGTTTTACTTTAAGATGCTCAAAGAAGACGAGCAGTTTCAGAACGACAAAGGCGATGGTGATGGTCAAGATGGCGATGGTGATGGTCAAGGCGATGGACAAGGTGGTCAAGGCAACGGATTGCCCGACAGTCTCGATGACCATTCGGGTTGGGGTGGCGAACATCTTGATGAAGAACAACGCGATGCCTTGCGAGACGTAGCACAGGAACGTCTAAAGCAAGCAGTCAAGGACGCAGTTGACGAGATCAACTCAAACGGTCGTGGTTGGGGCACTATCGGTGCAGACACTCGCAAGGCTATCCAAGACTTCATCAAGCCTAAAGTCGACTGGCGCAAGGTTCTTCGATACTTCATCAAGACATCCCAACGTGCTAACAAGCGCAGTACACCGAGACGCATCAACAAGCGTTTCCCTTACATCCACAGTGGTAAGAAAGTCAAGAGAACAGCCAAAATTGCTATCTCTATCGACCAGTCGGGGTCTGTCTCAGATGCGATGCTTGCCTTGTTCTTCTCGGAATTGTCGGGCTTGTCCAAGTATGCTGAGTTTACAGTCATCCCATTCGACACCGAGGTTGCCGAGAATGAAGTCTTTGTGTGGAAGAAAGGTGCTAAGCGAACGTGGGAACGTGTGTCCTGTGGTGGTACAAACTTCGATGCACCCACGAGATACGTGAATGAACGCAAGTTCGATGGTCACATCATTCTCACAGACATGGAAGCCCCAAAGCCCAAGCCATCCAAGTGCCAACGAATGTGGGCTACCACCCCCGAGTACGCTGAAAACCCCTATTTCAGCACCAATGAACGCATGTTGGTGATGGATAACTAGAACGCCCTGTAAGCCCCTTTGGGGGCTTGCGCCTACCCTACCCCCGTGGAGATGCGAATGGAACGTAAGAAGTGCATGTGTGGCTACGCAACGGACAAACCACACAAGTGGGACGTTGGTCTTGACTTGTGTTGGCATTGTGCTAAGGAGAAACGCGAAGACCAAAAGATCCAAGACTATCTCGACACCTTTGGTGTCGGTGACCTTGTCGTTTGGAAAGGGCAAGACCACCTATTGGCGCGCAAGCACAAGTCGGGTAGGCGATGGGACATGGTGAATACTACTACCCTATCCACCCACCCATTTTATCCACTAAACATTGAAAGGTACGATACTAGCGAGAACATAAGGGACGTAATTTACAAACGGACATAATCTGTCCGAGAAAGTAAAAGAAAAAACTTGACAAGTGAAACCAAACGCATTACATTACTAACATAACCAACCACCACGGAAACAAAATGAAAGCACCCACAAGGAAAGACACCATCAACCTACGAGTTTGGCGATCTTCAGGACTCGAGACAATGCAAGGCATCGTAGGTAGACACCATTACCCACTCGCAGTCCACCGACCCATCACAGAGTTTGAAGCCATGAATGATGGCAATCGCACTCGCTACAGTGGTCTGTGGTGCGTTACTCACATTCCAACGGGCAAGTCTTTTGGGATCAGGTCGAAAGACTTCAAAAGTTTGATGGGATACGTTAACGTCATGATGCACCATCCAGTCATGTTGATGATAACAGATGCAACGATGGTCGGGCATCCAATGTATCGAGAGTTGGTGAACCTACACCTTAAAGCAAAGGAAGAATGGGGGTTGTAACCCACCCCAAAAAAAAGTTTACCTTTTTACTTGACAACTGAAACCAAACGGGTTACCTTATAAACATGAAACAAACAACTCAAACACAAACATTGGAGACAAAATGGCTGATCCCCCCATTCTTCCGAGACGATAAAAAAACTTTCACTTTCTACTTGACAACCTTTCACCAACGTGTTACACTATTTAGACTAGACACGTTGTCTACTTCACTCAATCCTAACAAAGGTATTTACTCATGGCTATTTCATTCAAAGTTTTATTCTCGGTTCTTCCAAGCATCATTGATGCAAAGTTCCCTGTTCTCATTCGTGGTCGGCACGGTATCGGCAAGTCCACTATCGTCTACCAAATTGCAAAAGAGCGTGGCTTGCCCGTTATCGAACGTCGTGCATCTCAAATGACTGAGGGTGACCTGTTAGGTCTTCCAAAGGTCGAGAACGATGTTACCCAATGGTTAGCACCTGAATGGTTGCACAATGCCTGTAACAACGCAGTGGTTCTATTCCTTGATGAAGTTGACCGTGCAACAATGGAAGTGCGTCAAGGCATCTTCGAGTTGTGCGACAGTCGCAAAATTGCAGGCTACGAACTACACAAAGACACAGTTATCTTTGCCTGTGTTAACGGTGGTGGCGACCATGGTGACCAGTATCAAGTCGGTGAGATGGATCCCGCAGAACTTGACCGTTACACTGTGTTCGATGTTAAGCCAACTGTAGAAGACTGGTTGGACTGGGCTGATGGTAATGTTTCGCAAGCAGTGTGGGACTTCATCAACGACAACCACAACCATCTCGAGCACAACGATGACTACGAGCCTAACAAGGTTTACCCATCAAGACGCTCATGGGAACGTTTGTCGCAAACCATCGGTAACCAAGACATCAAAGCCTTGTCCAACACGGGCATCCTTTACCACCTTGCAACAGGGTTCGTTGGGTTCGAAGGTGCAGTGGCATTGGTTGACTACATCAAGAACTACAACAAGATCGTTACTGTCGATGAAATACTTGATGGCAAGTACAAGTTGACTAAGAACTTTTCCATCAACGACCACAACGCAATGATTGAGCGTTTCAAGCAGTCCAAAGCATTCGACAGAGACCTCACACCAACCGAGTTGACGAACGTCGCAGAATACTTTGTAAGGCTTCCTAGCGAGTTAGGCATGTTGTTCTTCCAAGTCATCTCTAAAGGTTCGTCAGTAGCCCATAACGCTCATGGTATCCACACGGCTACCCTGTCCGATGGTTCTACCCCTAAGGACTACTTGATGAAGATCCTAGCGCAGTAACCCACTCACCTACCCCACCCCCCAAAGGGGTGGGCAACCCACTCACAGGAGCATGTATGCATGCAAGATCAGGCGAACTTTACCAACACAAGGACATAGGCGATACGTTCCTAGTCATAGACCAGTTTACATCTGATGGGCTATCATTCGTCAGATGCATCAACCTTAACAAGGGCGCGCCCTGTTCGATTAATGAGGTCTTTTGGAAAGTATTCTACAGACCCCTAGCCCACACACAGGAAAGCAAATGACCTATCAAGTTGGAGACCTTGTCTCACACTCAAAGATGGGTGGCATCGCCATCATCACAGGCATTGCCATTGGTGGTGAAGACCCAGTCTATCGCACCAAATGGCTTGTAGCCCCCACCAACAACTACGAACCCATCTCAGCACCACAACGATACCTAACCCCCACAAAGGACTACTCATGCCCTACCCCCAAGCAGGCGAACTTTACCAACACAAGTACCACCCTAACGAGATAATTTTGATAATTCGAATGACCGAGTCCAAGAGACTTGTAAAGACACAACACCTTACCAGCCCACAAGACAGTGGCTATCGGGGCTTAGACGACATCAAGTGGAACTGGGAACTCTTAACAAAGGAAAGCAAATGAAAACATTCTACGAACTCGGCACGATGCCAAAGGTTGGAGACCTTATCATGAGATACTTTGCCGACAACGACGGGCATCAACCCGTTTTCATGATAACGTCCATCATCGGAGACACCTATCACACCCATAAAAATGGGGCACACATCCATGTTAGACACTTACGATCTTACTACTCACCCCTAGGACAGGACACACAATGAACACACTACACTTACTACTCGCATGCGACCTAGGCTTTGCCCTATTCGTTTGGTGGGTCTACCGAGACCACAACCGAAAGATGGACGCGCTCTACAAGAAATACGATAAAGACTATTCCGACAGAGACGAGAGGATAGACGGAACGGACAAAAACTGACCGTTAAAGTAACAGATAAAACTTGACAACTCATTCCAAACGTATTACATTACTAATATAACCAGTCACCACGGAAACAACATGGACAATTCAAACCTTGTCAGCAGACTTTATCACATCTTGAAAGAGTTAAGACATCATCACTCAGCATTCGTAGCCCACAACAAACTGTTGGCAGATGGCTACGACAGAACACTCTATGCATCAATGAAGTACTCAGAACGATGCATGGCGACACTCACACAAGAACAGATACAGGTCATGAGTGCTATGACCAGTAAAGAGATTGCACTTGCAGTCGCCAAGACTAACCCAATAACCCAATAACCAAACCACAGGAAATAACATGAACAAGAAAAAAACCACCATCTACGACCGTATCAAGATTATATTCTCAAACGGAA
>Ga0209092_10000811_pt1 | contig 31531 bp, 47 predicted proteins | sample FraStrMetagenome_FD_187446 | JGI IMG/M metagenome (GOLD analysis project Ga0209092, IMG submission 187446) | Marine eukaryotic phytoplankton communities from Arctic Ocean - Fram Strait ARC3M Metagenome (SPAdes) (version 2) | ecosystem: Environmental > Aquatic > Marine > Oceanic | place: Fram...
CGATACGCATGTCTTCACTGACTACATTTGCGCCAAACTTAGCTTTTAACGCCTTCTCGATTGTGTCCATCACAATTGATTTTCCGCATTGGGTTGGGCCTGAAATTACAATATGCGCCACATCAGGCACTTTAATTTTTATTTCTTTCATATCTACACCTTCCTCAGTTAACCTTTCGATAATCGGATACATTTTAACTTTCATCTCGATACTCCACTGTTTCTGTTATTATCCTCAAGCTTTTGTAGTTCTTCTCGTAGATTTTTAGCTTTACGCTCATTGGCCGTGCTTCTATATAGTTCACGGTGCTTTTTTACTATTTCGTCATAGTTCTGCAAAAACAAGCCTGCTTTTTCTTTTGTGAAATACAAACTTTTATTACGACTGTCTTTAAAGCTCGGCCCGTATGTTTCAAGCTCTTGAAAGAAAGCTTTAAAAAATTTAACGTCATAGTCCTCGCCAAAGAAATACGGCCCCGTGGAGAAGCTGACGCACAAAAGAAATTCATTGTTAGGGTCTTTCGCCTCATCCTCCCAGGTTATTGATCTTTTAGTGTCGCCACCAAATGTGCCCGCCGTTAAATTACTGCTAATCCGAAACCAATTTTCATTCCCATGAACATGCGCCGGTAAATTCCAGCCACAGTCCTCGATAAGCTCTCGTGTAAAAACCTTGTCTTTAATTGTGCCTAAACATCGAAGATCACGGTCTTCGGCTATTAACTCTTTGTGCTTCTCTATATCACGCAAGAGCGCAATATAATTCGCTTTCGTCTTCATACTCTTCTTGCCTTCGTGTGTCTGTCCTGTAGCCATTAGTCAGTCTCCTCTGTCAGCACTACTTCCTGCAACAGTTTAGCTAAGTACCACTGAGCCTTCTGTAAGTCTTCTACAGGCTTATTCTTGTACTTGTAGTCATAACGCCATAGATACTTAATGCAGTTACCCTTGAGATAGCCCTTGAAAGCTTCACTGGACATGGACTCTTCAATGGCTTCAATACACTCAATGTTACCTGTGTTGTAGTGACTAGGGTTATTTACTACATCCTCTACTTCCTCTTCCCACGCCTCAGATGCTTCATCATGTGCTGCTTTCATCCATGCGTCTAACCCTGTGGCTTTCTTTTCAATGGCGGGTGCTTGCTGGCGCAGCCTGTCCCAATCTGTTGGTGTTGCATCATCTATGCTCATTTTCATGTGCCTTATTATGTTTACGTTTAGTTTTTTTTAGCTCTGTCGCAGAAGATACTTTCTTAAACTTCTTCTTCCTGTCAAATCTAGACCTTCTTTCATCTTTGCGACTCTGCTCGTTCATTTGAATGTTTCTCTTTTAGCAACATTAATCCAACCATCTGGTATAGTATCTTCACTGTACCAAGTAAATCCGTTTGCTGTTGCCCATTCTCCATGACTTCTTTTAGTACCGTCTTTTCTACGCTTGGCTTGAGGCATTGGAGCAGAAGAGTTAGCAAAAAGAAAAACAAGTTCAGTATCTTCGGGTAACACTTTGCTTATCCAAATGTATTTACTGTATTCAGCATAGTCCCAGAAACGTCCTTTAGCTTCTAGAAGGATTGTCTTCCCCGCAACTTCTTTAACAAAGTCTGGTTCATATTTATGTTGAACAGTATACTCAATTTTATCAGAGTGGAAACTCCAAGCATCTAAGATACCTGAATGTAATTCATACTCCCAGTTAGAATCGTACCCTGTCATAACATTTTTCTCAACAGGCCGCTTGACTCTTGCTTTTCTAAATCCTTTTTTATTTTTCAATGTAACTGTGCCTCTCTTCTTTCTAGTTCTGCCTCTATTAAATCCATAAGGTCTTCTAAAAAGTTTTTATCTAGATCCATGATAGAGTTATCAGTATTGTATAGGAAACTACCTACAGCAATAATTGCATTTTCAATTTCTATACCTGACTTTTTGCCATTTTCCATTGTACCATCTCCAAAGTTATATCTTTAATTTCAAGTTCTGGAAAAATTTTAATAAGCTGTTTGATTTTTTTAGACATCCACTTAGGGTGATAAGCACTCAACCGCATATTGTTAGATACAAAGATATGTGTTTGATCAGGCATCAATTCTTTGTAGTTATCAAGTGTGACAGCGTTTGCTTCTTCTTCATTTAACAAAGATCTTAGCCACTCTACCAATAAAACATCTGTTTGTTTGCGAATGCTTTTTGCTTTTTTACTGTTCACAGTAGTTCCTCTACTTTAGGTTCAACAACAACCTTAGTCAAATATGAAAGGCCGTTAGAATATTTAAATGTCCGTAAGCCCTCACCGTCATTTGAATCCGCATGGCATTGATACTTATATTTACACCAGCTACAACCTTTTGCTAGTTTCATGTTTCCTTTCTTGCCATCCTCTACTGGATCGTAGCAATAGTCAGGGGGCGTGTCAAGATCTAAAGAAGGGATTAGCTGGTTTATCTTAAACTTAATGTTGGGCTTATCTAAATCATCGGGAACATACATACATAGCTCACCGCTTTCTTTATTCAAAACTAAAAACCCGCCTTCAGAAGTTCCTTCAGCTTCCTCATATCCTGAAAGCTGCCCAAGATAACCAAAAGGATCGTCCTGTGCTAGTCTCCCATCACGAAACTTATTGAATGCAAACCGTGATGCTGTTTTAACATCAACAACTTCTCCATTAATTTTACAATCCATATGGCCTACAACACCTTCGACAACCACTTCTTTCTGTTCATCGGTAACTTCGTGTTTAGCCATACGTACCAACATTAGTACAACTTCTTCCAGCAAATGCCCATAAAGAAACTTTATCTGTGTCGGCCCGTCAATATCGCTGCGTCCTTGTGGATCTCTTTTCTCGTACCACAACTGACGATGGGGCTTACCTGCATTAGACATACGCACAGTGAAGTCTTCATTTTGTTTACGAGGAGTTGCCCAAGACTTTAAGGCGGCTCTAATGTCTTCTACTGTCTTATCTATGTCTTCGTCTGTAAGCGGAAGAGGCTCTCCTGCACTTAAATTTTCTAAGTGCTTATAAATATCAGGCACTACTGTTGATAGCTTACTCATCTTGTTCTCCAATAACGGAATCTATAATTCTAGTGGCAATAGCAACGCTACATTTAAACCATTCATTACGCTGTTCAAATAAGTCTGCAAGTCTTTTGTGTGCTTCTGTTTCAACGGCTCTTCGATCAAGAGCAGAGACAACATAAGCAAGTTCATAGTCTCTAAAAGGGGAAGAGGTCTGATAGTTTTTAGCTCTATCAGACGCTTCTACTGCCATGCCTACCTTAACCCAACCTTCCCAAGCAGGGTTAGTAATAATATAAATTTCACCTGAGATGCTGTCAGTATAATTAGGTAAAGACTTAAAAGCTGCATCTTCAAATCCTTTATATCTACCAGCTTTATATAAGGGATGTAGTTTTTTCACTTCTTTACTATCTACAAACATACGTTTTTGATCTCTAGCTTTAACAGCTTGGGGGTTATCTTTATAGTAATACTCTTTACCTGTCTTGGGATTGATTGCGTTCATGCCTTACTCCTTTAAAACTTCTAAGGTTTTAAGGGCTGACTGATCTAAAGCAAACAGTTCGCCCCAACCTAGATTCATAATGTTTTTTTGATTTAACAGTTCTTCTTTAGAAGCAAGACCTGCAAATGTATAACTAGGGAAAGAGCCTACCATTAACATATAGTAATCGCAAGACTTATTTACTTTATGAAGTCCTGCACACAGCCTTCCAGTTTTATACTTAGTAGATTTAACATCTATAGTTTTACCATTAAACATAAGATCATGGTCAGGGATAACATCTAAATCTAAATCGGGCCAGACATTTAAAAGTTTTGCTGCGGCCAACTCCGAACCAAATCCTTCTAGGTCAGTTTCAAAATCAGACTGTGGGCCTTTCCGGTTATTCTTAATACCCGCTGCTCTAGATGTTTCGTATATAGACTTAGCCATGTGTTTAGCAATGCGCTGTTCAACAGCATTTAAATTAATGTGTTTCACTCCAGTTCTCCCCGACTTTATAGTCTCCGTCCAATGGACAGTTTAAGTTAAGCATACACCCTGCTTCTATAATAGCTTGAACACCTGCCTTACCAACGTCTAAAGCGTCATAAAGGTGACACTCAATCTGCCATTCGTCATGTACGTTAGCTACAAACTTAGCGTCCCAACCGTTATTCTTTATTTTCTGATCCAGAATAATCAACGCTTGTTTCATTACAATCGCCCCTGCTCCCTGCAATAAAGTATTTAAAGCTGCGTGTTCAGACCGGACTAAAAGCTTGCGGCCATCAAGACCTTTTATTTTGCCTGACTTAGCTTCTCTTTGTACTTTTCCTGAAAGATTTTTAAATGATGGGAGATTATCAAAGAAAGACTTTCTAAGTTCTTTACCTGCTGCTCTGCCTCTTCCAGCCACTGAGCCAAGCTTTGCATCTCCTGCTCCGTACAAGAGTGCATAGATAAAAGTTTTTGCCTGATTTCTAGATTCAAGTCCTGCAAGTTTTTGGTTAGCTGTGTGGATGTCTCCATTGAGTATTTCATTTGTATAAGCCTCGTCATTTAAATAATGTGCAAGCATCCTAAGTTCTAAGCCAGACGCATCAATGCCTACAAGTTTATATCCTTTTGGCACAATCCAACACGACCTACACTCTTTGCCATAAGGGGAGTTGCTACTGGGGATTTGAGCCATGTTCGGGTGGGAATGTGTCATTCTAGATGTCACTGCTCCGTTAGGATTAACATAGCCATGCACTCTTCCTGTATCTTCATCCAACTCTTTAAGCCAACTGTTCACTTGAGCTAAACGCTTTTGAAGCATTAGATAGTTAGCAATGAGGGCAGCTTCGGGAATATGCTTAACTTTATTTAAAGTACCTTCATCAACAATAGGCTGTCCTGTAGGAGTATAGTTCTTGGGCTTCCATCCGAACCGAATAAGATACTCTCCGATCTGTTTGCGTGATCCAAGGTTAAACTCAATAAATGTTTTTCGTGCAATAGGTTTGCGTTCAATATCTAAAGCAAGTATTTCATATTCCCTATCATTAAGTCTTACACCTTTTCCATGTTGATCAACTGCTGTTTTAGCTAATGCTCCGGTAGCAGTAAACTTAGGGGTTAGTATCTGAGTTATAACAGTAGGTTTAAATCTTTCTTGAACCTCCTGTTTAACTTGATCTAGCTTTTCTTGGAACATTGCAACAAGCAGCATTGCTTTACGTTGATCAAGTACAAACCCATTAGTTCTTTGTTGATCTACAATCTTGGCTGTAGCGTGTTCAATCTTAACGGATGTAGGGGTGAAGCCTCTGCTTTCTAACTTCAAGGCTTGATATACTTTATAGTTCAACTCGACATCTCTGCGACAGTAATCTAACATCTCAGGGCGATAGGAGTCCCAAGCATCTTCCTGTTCGCCATATGTTCCTTTGTTAAATCCTAAACGATAGCCCCAACTCTCAAGACCGTGGCCTCCTTCTCTTGTAGGTTTAAACAAGCGGGAGAGAACTAAGGTATCAACAACCTTACATTTAGATAGGTCTATACCTGCAATTCTCTCTACCACAGGAATGTCATAGCCTATTATGTTATGTCCTATTAACTTTGTTGCAGACATTAACATATCATATCCTTCTTGTAGCTGAGTGTTGTCAAATGTAAACACATCATTAGTGTCTACATCCAGAGCTACAATACAAAATATTTTAGTGGGGTTTAGTCCATCAGCTTCTATATCAAAAACTAAATTACTCATAGCTCTTCTCCAGTAAACTCGTCATCGCTATAATCTAAAATTTCTTTGAGTCTTCCTGTCTCATTCTCATATAAGAGGTGAGTAGCTATACCAACATCTCCAGTGTATCGAGACTTCAATACCCTGACTCTAGTAGTAGATGCTTCAATCTCATCATCGCTCTGCTGATTTCGTTCCAAAGCTATGACACAATCAGACAACTGTGCAATGCTCTGAGAGCCTCTAAGGTGCGATAGCCCTGTCTCAATACCATTCTCATGGCCTCTATTGCCATCTATTCTCCGCAAGTGAGACACTAGAATCATGCCACAGCCTGTCTCTTCGACCAGTGTTCTGAGTCTGTGCATAATACTATCAATAGCTTTACGTTCGTCATTCTCCAGTGTAGAGAGAACTAACATATGCAGGTGATCAACAACTATCCACTTGCAGTCTAATCCAATAATCATATATCTAAGCTTGCTGAATATATCATCAAGATTATTAACACCGTGGTGAGCGTGTATCCAAACCCTTCCTGTGTTCTCACCCATAAAGACTTTCTCAAAGCAAGCGTCTAGTTCTGAAGGGGTGTATCTATTCTTTACGCTTTCCAAGTGTAGCTTTGCATTAGCCTCAATAGACATTATTCCTTCAGCAGTTCTAGCCCAGTTCTCTTCTAAAGCTAGAACCCCTACATTATCTTTAGTGTTTTGTATTAGCCAGTGTTCTAGCTCTCTGGTAACACTAGACTTACCAAGACCTGTACCTCCAGTGAGCGTCAGAAGTTCTCCTGCTCTTAGTCCTTCTAGCTTTCTGTTGAGGCCGAACCAAGGGTAAGGGATAGCGGTTATTTTATTAGCCCTTAGTTCTTGATAAGCCTCAAGCTGCTCTGATAGATTCAACACGCCAGAGGGTGTGTAAACTTTAGCATCCCAGAAGCAGCTAACAAAAGTAGAATGTCTGCCTTGCCGCAACATATCATTGGGATCTTTGAAGTCCGTAGGGAGGGTCATTAACTTGGCTTTGCCGGGGGTCAGTAGCTTCGCTATTTTTCTTGAAGCTTCTTGACCAGCAGAGTCGTTGTCAAAACAAACAACAACAGAATCAAAAGATTCTAAAAACTCTAGATTATTTTTAACATCTTTTACTCCACCACCTGCACCATTCTTTACAGAAACTACAGGCCACTTGCTGCCCATAAGTTCATATGCTGCCATAGCATCACACTCGCCTTCAACCAAGGTAATAAATTTACCACCCGCCTTGAATAGCTGTTCACCAAACAGGCCGCTTTCTTTAGCATTACCTGTCCAAACAAAGTCTTTATTGGGCTTGCGGATTTTAGATCCTACATACTCGTTCTTGTGGTAGTAGGGATAATGATGGGTAGTGATAGAGTTATTGGATAGTGTAGATTTTACACCGTATTTTTTAGCTGTTGCTAAACTGATCTTGCGATCAATCAACTCATTGAACTGAGCAGAAGGGTTGTTGTCAGACATCTTTTTATTTCTCTGATACGTATCAAATTCCGTTATTGTATCTGGTTGTTGTACTTCCTGTGTACTATAGTTTTTAAAATATTTAGTACAGCTAAAACACCAAGCTGAACCATCGTCATTTATTGAAGCGGCATCAGAACTTCCGCACTCGAAACAGGGTTGATGAAATTTTACAAAAGGCATTGTTATTCCTCATTAGATGTAGCACTCCTTACTACTATAGCCTCTTCCGTTAGATGGGTTTTAAGATTATTTATTAATGTTACTGTAGCTGCTTGCATAATAGATACAGTATTTGTTGCTTCTTGAAGTTTTAAATCTGCCTCCAGTAAAGCCCTAACAAGAGCTTTACCTTCGGCAGTGAACTTCTCTGTATCATAAGAGCAATCATCTACTGTTATGATAGAATCAGACATCTTACAACTCGTCTTCCATGTTTGAGTCAAACGCATCGAACTCTGATCCGTCAGGTGAACCAACTTCTACTAAGTCAACTACCTGCATTGCTTGGAAATCTAGCCCCTTAAAGACTTTCCCTTTCCATTCCGACTCCCACTCCTTGTACTGAACACGCACATTAGAACCATTACCTACTCTAGCATCTAGTGGATTCTTAAACTTATCTACTAAACGTGGGGCAGGGCGTACCATTCCGTTCGGGCCATTAACTTTACGCTTAATAACCAGTGCCTGTCCTTCATCCATTTGTTTTACAGTGAACCCCCGTGATTGAAAGTCTTCTGCTGTTGCTTCGTCAACCACTAGATTTACTGTGTATACAGCATCATAGGCTGTGTTTGGTGTTGTTACTGAAGCCCAATAAGCTTCGCCTTGTAGTATAGCCATGCTATGTTACCTTTGGTTAGGTGAGTGAATTCGTACTGTATCATGCTTAAAAACTGCTGTCAAGCTATTTATTTCCGTCAACTTCAACGGCTTCTTCCTTAATAAAAATACCGTCCAACATCTTACCGCGCCTATCTTTAATATCTTGATAGGCGTGATCTATACATTCCTTTAAAGACAAGTTGTGTCGGACAGCAATGTTTACCAGCACCACAATGATGTCTCCAATGTCATCAATGGGTGTGGTCTTTTTGCAAACGCTGTCAGAAAGTTCGCCTACTTCTTGAATAAGTTTTAACACTTGCTGCTTATCATCAGACCCATGAATAAGATTTCTAGCTAAATGCCAAGAAACAATATTCTGAATTGATAATTCAATACCTCTATTTTCTTCGCTCATTTTTCCTTACTCCATATTTGTCCACCTTTCACAGAAACTTTAACGACATCTTTGCAATTAGGTACTGGTAATGTAGGAGGTGTAGATATATTATTTAATCTTTCCATATCTATTATCGTGTTGTATTCTGTTTGTTCCACTATAAATTGTATCACATCTTTCTCTTTTACATTGTAATGTTTACAAGCATCTGATAGTTTAGTTTCTTGCGTTGTTACTGCCATAGCTGCTTTGGCCGTTGCCATTGATTCTGTACTAGGATATCCTGATAGGGATTCTTCAAACATACTCATACAGTTACTCCTGTTAGTACAGTAAATGTGTAATACATTATAACTAGTGTGCCTAAAACTAACGTGGCTCTAGCTATCTTGGGTAATCTTAAACCTGTTCTTTTAAGATTAAACATTCTTTTTAGTTTCTTTTTCACTCCTTTTCTCCTGTTCATTTACTAACTTTTTAAATTCTTTATTAAAGATTTTATCAAAGTTTGAATTAAATTTATCCTTGTCTACTGGTCTGGCGGTAGATCCTTTACCGCCATGTGTCTGTCCTGATGCCATTAACTTTCTTCCTGATAAGGTTTGCCTACACTGAAGATTAACAGGGGGAGTAAGATTATAACTCCTTCAAAGGTCATATACTCTCCTTCATCTGTTAAGGTGTTGTGTACCCAGATTGGTCTTGCGTCACAAAACTCTAGGTCTAAGCCCACACCGTTTCTTAGTTCTAATGATACGCTATATCCTCTTACATTAATTGAAAACATATTAAGCCGCCAGTTGTATACGTTGGTTAGTAAATGCAGATCGAACTGTCTGCTGTCTTTGATTTTGAATAGCTGCTATGTTGTGCATAGAAGATTCCCTTGAGGTTTCTGCATGAGTTGACCAGTCTGTCATAGCATTATATACAGCCCAGAAATTACTACCTAATCTGTGTTTGTATACTCCTACATATTTTGCCCAGATAAACTCTAAACTTTTATTCCTGCGGGGCATGTCTTGCAACGCTGTTTCCGGTGTTCCACCATCGGCTATCAACTCTAATGCTTTATTAGCTTTAAGAGACTTACAAAAGAATATAAACGCTTGCTGATCTGTGACTTGTTTGTTAGACCACTCTGCCCACAACTCTCTCTCTTTTTCAAAGACTTCTAAAGATTTAGTGATTGCTCTACCACCATGCTCAATGTTCAAAGAGCGAGTGTGTTTAGCTTTATATACTGCAACCTCACCCCCAACAAAGACTTGTAGATTTGTACAAGCTTGTTGTATAGCTGCGGCACTAATCATAAACGGCCAAGTACCATCAAAAGACGATATAGATAATAAACTTAACGATGCTGTATCACCATCTGGTGTTCGATAAGTATGCTCTGGAAGTCTATACTGAACAAAAGTTCTTGATCCATTGTGTGATGTTCGGATTATCTCCTGCATATTATTTAACTGTAGACCTGATCGCTCTAAGATATGACGGGTTACATCTATCATGTGCTTCGGTGGTACAGCTTTATAGCCATGACCATGCACCCCAAGTTCTTCTCCTGTATCTGTCCGATAAATTACAGACTTAGAACTAGGGAACTCTGTGCCGTCTTCATCAGCAGAATAAACTAAGGGTGCAGTAGCTATATCAAAACCTGCTTGGCCGTAACCACCATCTCTAATAGAGTTGAGGGCTGTGTTGTTTGTAAACATCGGTGTAATATTATTCATTTGGATTCTCCAATTATTGAGATTAAATTATATAAAATTAAACAACTGCTGTCAATAATAAAACATCACTTGACAGTATTAAAAATACCTTTAAAATACCTTAAAGGGTTTATGCACTTTTTAAGTTATCTTCAGTAGGATATACACAAGTATCCTCTAAATCTTTAAAGTTAATTGAATCTTTAAAACATCTTTTACATAACTGTTCGCTATACTTGTGGTCTTCATAATCCCTTAAACACATACTACAGTTTAAAATTCTTCTATGTTTATCTGATCTAATAGTCATAGTGGCTTCACCTTTTTTCTTTCTTTAGCTTTAAATTTCTTTAAGGAGCCTGTCGATATGACATAAATATATTGCCATTTATATCCTGTCTTAACTCTCCAACCCCCATACCAACCACCAAGCCAGACTCTGACAGGCTCATAACCTCTATCTAAAACCTTCTGCATTGTGGCATTTTCAATAGCATATTTACTCATCTAGCCTCTCCCTTTTCTCAACATAGTAAGTATTATCCGTCTCAGCATTTGTTAAATATTCAGCCGAATCAAGGGCGTTTTCTTTCCAATAGTGAGCCTCTAATTTATAGCCATCGTTTTGACGGATGACATACCAAAGGCCAGAGCAACGGTTAGGACTAGGTTCACGTTTCATTAGCTTCATCTTCTACCACCTCTACGGGTTCTCTATCTACTATTTTTTTACCATAGGTTTCATAAAACTTTCCTACTTTAGCAAACTTTAAAGCTTCTTCTGGACTACTTGCCGGAACATCTATGTAGTATCCACAAACTTCTGACATTAAAACCTTATAAGTTTTTATTTCAGAGGTAACATCTATTTGCATTACAAGTTTATCAGCCATTAGAATTATTCTCCTTTAGAACTATGGGTTGTCTAAGCCACTCACCCATCATAACTTCTTCTTTAGTTTCTAATCTAGGAATCGGTGGCGGTTTGACATAAGGTTTAAGCAAATCATCTGTCATCTCAGGATACCTATACATCTTATTGTGTAGTCTTTTATAGTCTAAACCTGTAGCTTCAGCATACTCAAAGACTGTATAGTACATTCCTGTTTGTAGTTTAGGATGAGTACCTACAAATTTAATTTTTTTTGTCTTCATCTTTGACGGCATCGGGTTCTCCTAAATAAGTTATAATATAAAACTCTCCAAACTGCTGACCAATTAAATGTGCATCTTCTAAAGTTGCAGCATACTGAGTACAGCCCATCTCACTCCAATCAATTGCCCACATAGCTATTCTCCAGTTAGACAGCACATAGAACTATTACGCCCTATGTGCTGTAAATTATATCAACGCTCAATAGTTACTCTGAAATCTACAGCATCTAGTTCAGATCTTACTGCACTGATAACGTGTTCACTTATATCATCTTGTACAGCCCTAAGTACAGTTCGCTCTATATCTTCAGGATCTATTTCATCTTTATGTAATTGCTCCAACTCGTCTACTCTATATTCAAGATCATTACACTCAGAATAAGCATTTTCTGCCAGCGTATTAGCATCTTCTATACCAAAATCTAAATCATCTAGTCTGCTTTCTATAGCATCTAATCTTTCATCTTCTGTTACAAGCACAGCATCGTCAGACGATACTTCTTTAGCTTTTAATTTTAACTCTAAAAGCTCGCCCTCTAAACTTGAAATCCTTTTAGCGTGTGCTTCTTGTAAATATTCTAAATCATCTATTCTTATTCTACATTTTACAAAAGCAATTTCTGTCTTGTTCATAATTCTAGTATCAATCCACGCTTCTACTGCTTCAATTAAACTTTTCATTTTTTAATCCTCATTTCATTTTTAAAGAATGGAAACACATATCTAACCCAACAATCTGCACATAGATATTGATCCTTATTTTTTACATCTGCTCGTTTACCGCATTTACATTTCGACATTACTATATTCACCTGTTAAATATGTATAATGAACTTCACTAACATGATTACCATCTTGCCACTTAGGTGACTTTGTAGCTAAGAAACTACACCAACTATCCCATAAATTTTCAGTACCATATTCATGGCACAACTCTATATAAGCTAGAATCTTTTTAGCATTTGCTTCTAAGCCCTTGATAGTCTTAGGGTTTTGAGATAACGAAAACGCTTTAAGATCTAAATTATACATTTTAATATTGTGAACATCCATGCAACCAACCAACCCCGCTGTCAATTGACAAGCGAATCCTGCCTTTGGCACTCCTAAACCATCAACTCTAAGAAATATTTTCATTAAAGACTGAGCCTTTTCAGTGTCGTTTTTCTTAGAATTTATAACAGCCATTACCTGACTATACATTTTATGCTTGTGAGTCTGTAAGTATCTATAGGTTTTGCCTTTGTTACCCCACAAAAATTTACTGTCTGCTTTATTTTTTCTTACATCAGCAAGCTGATCTCCAACACCCAACCAGTTTTGCTGGATGCTAAGAACTACCATGAGTATGACATCTGCCATATTGTTTACTGATCTTTGTGCATACTGCTGACAATTAACTGCATGAACTTTGTACATAAATCACCTCGTTTTGTTTTGACGTTTTCCAAGCTACAGAACCCCCGTTTTGCTGTCAACACATTTCCCTGCGATAGTAACCTTGTGAAATACACATACACATATAAACTTTATAACAACAATCCCTTCTTTTTTAAGTGCTTAAAATTTAATTCACACACTATATCTACCATCTCATATAGGATTATTCTATCTTTGCTTTCAAGCTTCTGACTACAAATCCACTTGTATAACTCTTCAAAATTATCTATATCTTTTACTTCAGTAAGCTTCTGCATAATATCTCTCCAAAAAAAAATGCCCTCCGAAGAGGGCTAAGAGGGGTGATAAACTTTATAATCTACCTGCCATAAGAGTTCCGGCATCATAGGGTTCGGAATAGAATCCAAATTCGTGGAGCATATTATATAAAACTGGATGGACACCATCAGTATCTTTGTGGACACCAAATGTCATATAATAATCCCAAAGCGGCAAACCATCTGGAGCCAAACCACACTCAGAATTCTTAAACCACATACCATTATTTTCTTCATAGTCACTATCAAATTCTACAGAATCTACAGCATCTAACTGTGGGAAATGAGTATTCAATATACTCAACATAGTCTCTACTTTAATCATAACTTTATTCCTCTGCGTTTTTATCAACAATATAAGCGATAACAAATCCACTTAATATAATTATTAATACTGTATTAAAATCAATCATAACTTTATTCCTCAGTTTTTTATCTACCTAATAAACTATAAAGTCCTCCATATGAGCCAAAAGTCTATGCTTAAAAAAAACCCCTCCGAAGAGGGGAAAAGGACTGCTAGGGGAAATCAGTTAATTTATTGAAGCCTACTACTAACGTAATAGGCTTTATAAATTTACTTATTAATCAGATTCAACCCACTTCAAACCAAATACAGACGGGTATAATTCTCTATTAAAGTTTTTATTACCTAATAAAGATACCCACACTTTACCTTGGCTAGAAGGTTTATGTGGTGGGTTGCCACCTTCTAGAATATAAGATTCATCTCTAAAAGACTTTACCATTTCACTTTTAACAGTGCGTTCACCACTATCCTGATGTACCAAAATCCAACCGTTTTTAGATATAAACATTATAATACTCCTTCAGCTATTGCTTTATATACAACTAAACCAAACCACACTGTAGCTATAACACTACAGAACAAAAACATTTCTACGAAAAACCTAGTTAAATTACTCATCGTTGCATTCCTTTTTAGATTCTTTACGAAAGCGTTTGTTGTAACCACGCTTAACTCTTTTAACTACACCTTTTTTAAAGTTATGTAGCTTGCGGTGTTTTGATAATACATCAAACTCATCACCAGATTTTAACTTAATTTTATCCATACTAAACCTCCGCTAAAAACACTTCTGGTTTTAATTCTATTACTTGTTCCCAATGCTCACAATAATCTCTTATATTAAAATCAGCATCATCAACCAGATCAGCATCAATAATATATTCTTCAAAGTAATCATCTCTCATTACAATCTTATCATCAATAAGATCCCAGAAAGCTTTATCCTGACCCATAGTTACATCAACATCTGATATAACGTAAGTAGAACCAAACTTAGACTTCCAGCTTTGTGGGCAGTCACCCTGACCATCCCAATCGTGGGCGGCATAGTTTTCATAGAGTTGAGTAATGATTACAATTTTCATAGCTTCACCTATAAATTATATTATTAATAGAAATTAAACGCCATCCTTGGCCGATAGATTATTTAGCCGCTTGTAAGATTTCAAGCATTGCATCCAGTTTAGAATCAATATCAGAGACTTTAGTCTCAAGTGCAGTAATTCTATTGTCCATCTTTTTAGCTACGCTATTCACCGGAGTAGCTTTCTTGACAGCCTTTGGCTTGTTAGAATCTAAAGCCTCTTCAGCTTGCTGAACTGTCTGCTGTTTAGCTTTAGCTACTGGTTTAGCTTTAACTTTCTTAGCAGCCTTCGGCTTTTTAATCAGCTTCAAAATTTCCTTTGGAACAACCTGATGCTCTCTGAAATCTGTCACATCACCATGAGTCATGTGAGAGTCCTGATCGCCATAGAATTTATTCAGAACGGCGTTGAACACTTTGGTCAAACCGTATCGCTCCGAAGGATTCTTGGCATGGATATTAGCAAAGTGGCAAGCTACGCCATAGACTTGTTTAGCACTAGCAATTTTGTTGTTGTCGATATTAACGAAGTTAATGTTGTTCATAATAATCACCTTGAGAAAAATTTATAATTTTTGGACTGACTCAATCGGTCAGCAGTTTTCGACTTTAGCTTCTATATTAAATAACTTAAAAAGTCATAAATGACTTCTTTTTAAGTTATTTAATATAGAAGCTTTATTAGTACATTAGTATATATAGTATACTAATGTACTAAAAGTTTGAGGCAACAGCAAAGCTGTCGTGTGAGTCTGGGTGCATCTGAAGTCTTTAAAAGACTTTTAAGCTACTTGGTGGAAATCGCCAATTCCTCCTTCGGAGGGTTGTTAGCTAAGAAATCTAGCAATCTCTTTAGAAGTATAATCCTTAGATTATAAATCCTTGTAAGTCGTTGAAATCCTTGGAAGTCTCTATAGAAATTCTAAAGAATTTTAAAAGTCTCTAAAGTCTCTACAGTTTGGAAACTAGATTATAAATCTATGGAGATCTCTCAAGTCTTTTAAAGACTTTATAGCGTGGGCGATAGAATCTATGGATTCTCTGGAAGTCTTTTAAAGACTTTAAGGGGCGGGCAGGTGGCCATACCCCCACCCCCCTATATATACACAATCATATACATTTTGGCAGACTTTAGAGTGTCAACCAGTTAGCGCGGCAGCTTTAAAGACTTTAAAGGGTAAACATGGTGCAGATAAATGTACACAAAGAACACTTATATGTACATAAAAAGGGGGAGGAAGATGGTTGTGTCTGAAATGACTATATAACCCCGGTGGGCTTAATATCTATTATAGGAGTAATATTGAATTCTGTCAAGCTATTTCGTATGTATTCGCTGCATGAGCCTCCACTTACATATACCATTAATGATATATAAGTGTATATATGACGTATAATATATCATAAAAGGTATAAACTACTTGACAGTAATGCTTTTTAGGTATATACTATATATATATAATAGATAAACTAGATTAGATATGAGTCAGACTAAAGAATTAACAACCAAGCAGGAAGCTTTTCTCAACCACTTAGTTGAAGTAGGAGGTGATCCGCGCAAAGCAGCAGAATTAGCTGGCTATGCAGATAGTAGTTATCCATCGGTTGTTAAATCATTAAAGACGGAGATCTTGGATCTAGCTACAAATATCTTAGCCCAGTCTGCACCAAAAGCAGCGATGAAGCTCGTAGACATTATGGATAGTGCAGAGCCAATTCCACAGGCCAATATGCGTATACAAGCAGCACAAACCATATTAGATCGTGTAGGTTTAGGGAAGACCGACCGTTTAGATGTAACGGTAAACACGGCAGGTGGTATTTTTGTATTACCCGCAAAACAAGAAACAGTGTTGGAGGGTGACTATGAGGAGGTCTAGTAGCACAATTCCTTTTGGTTATAAGTTAAACGAAAACAACCCAAAGCTGTTGACAGAAGTACCCGAACAATTAGAAGAGCTTGATAAGATGATTGATATGATCAAGCAAAGAACTTTAAGCCTACGAGAAGCGTCATTGTTTTTAGAACATAAAACAGGAAGAGCAATCTCTCACATGGGTTTAAAAAAGATAGCAGATAAAAGACAATGAAAGATTGGGAAGTTAATCCCGACAATTATGCAAAGGACGATACTGGAGAGTTTATACTAAAGGTTGATGGGACTCCGCGCAAAAAGTCAGGAAGAGCTAAAGGATCTAAGGGAAGAGGATATACATATCATTCCCAAACTAAAGCTAAAATGGCTGCAAAGAAACAAGTAAAAGAAAAAGAAAAGAAACTTAAAGCAGCACAGAATAAAGTCGATAGTTATAAAAAGGCTATCAGCAGCACCAAGAAAACTTTAAATAAATTAGACAACAAAGAATCTTCTATCGAAGGTAAGATAGTAGAAGATGTACAGTTAGACAGTTTACCTAGTGCATTAGCTCAAGAAGCTACAGATGATGTTATCTTCAAGGCTAACGAAGGGCCACAAGAAGACTTCCTTGCAGCAGGTGAAACAGACGTTCTGTACGGAGGAGCAGCCGGAGGCGGTAAATCCTACGCGATGCTCGTAGACCCTCTTAGATACGCTCACAGGGCGGCTCACAGGGGTTTGATTATTAGACGGTCTATGCCAGAACTCCGCGAGTTAATAGACAAGTCTAGAGAGTTATATCCTAAAGCTTTTCCGGGATGTAAGTATAAAGAAGTAGAAAAGCTTTGGACGTTTCCAAGCGGAGCTAAGATAGAGTTTGGATTCCTTGAGCGTGATGCGGATGTTTACCGCTATCAGGGTCAAGCATATAGTTGGATAGGTTTTGATGAAATTACACACCTACCTACAGAGTTTGCTTGGAATTACTTAGCATCACGATTACGTACTACTGATCCTGAAATTGAAGTATATATGCGTTGCACAGCAAACCCCGGAGGTGCTGGAGCAACATGGGTTAAAAAGCGTTATATTGATGTCGCTCCACCCAACAGTTCTTTTTTAGGTAATGATGGATTAACCAGAAAGTTTATACCAGCACGATTACAAGACAATCCTTTTCTAGCAACAGATGGTAGATATGAAAAGATGCTTCAGGCTTTGCCGCCTACACAGCGTCAACAACTGTTAGAAGGGAATTGGGATGTTGCTGAAGGTGCAGCATTCACAGAGTTTAATCCAAGGGATCATGTAATAACTCCTTTTGAGATTCCGTTACATTGGGAACGTGCAAAAGGAATTGACTATGGATATGCTTCAGAAAGTGCATGTGTATGGGGTACAGTTGATCCTAGTGATGGAACTTTAATTATATATAGAGAACTATATAGAAAAGGTCTTTTAGGTACAGAGTTAGCTGATATGCTAATGAACATGGAACTAGAAGATCCTACAAGTGTTGCGGGAGTTTTAGACACAGCTTGCTGGAGTCGCACCGGAACAACAGGCCCAACAGTCGGAGAAACTCTTCAACGAGCAGGACATAAGTTAAGAAGAGCAGATAAGAACCGAATACAGGGCAAAATACAGATCCATGAATACTTGAAGTTGCAGCCAAGCGGTAGGCCACGCATTCAAATATTTAATACTTGCCCGAACCTGATACGCGAACTACAAAGTATTCCTCTGGATAAAACAAATCCTGAAGATGTTAATACACATGCTCCAGATCACGCATATGATGCTTTAAGATACTTGATCATGTCTAGACCTCGTATAAACGATACTTTACAGCAGATGCGACAGTTTCAGCGAGAACAACACTTTAGACCTTTAGACACAACTTTTGGATATTAATATGTACGGAAAAAAGAAATTAAAATATAATAACGGTGGTCTAGTAGCTCAAAAACAATTTGGAAATGTGGGTTCTTTAGTAGCTCAAGCATCAGGTGATCAAGGATTTAAAGCAGGAAGTATTACAGGAAGTTTAAGAAAAGGAAGTGCTGCTGTATCAGCTAGTCAATATAAAGACTCTGCTGGTGGTCGTAACAAGAACATTAGTATAGAAAAACAATTAAAAAATAAGTCTTCTGTAGGTGCAAACAAATCATCATATGGTATGGGAGCTTCTTATAATAAACAACTAAAAAGCGGCTTTAATTTAAGAGTAGAAGCACGTAAAGATGGACGAGGCCAATTATCTGGCAGTATGTCTATTTCTAAGCCACTTTAAAGGTAATTTAAATGCAAGAAGAAAATTCGTTATACTCAAATGCAAACGACATCTTTTATAAAGTAGAAGGTGAAAACGGTTTAGAAATGAACCTTGAAGATAGTGTGCGTTCTAAACTTGTTGGGTTAATTGAAGATCGTTTTGAACAATCTCAAAGTGCAAGAGAAGCTGACGAACAACGATGGCTAAAAGCCTATCACAATTTTAGAGGCTTGTACGGGAAACAACAAAGCTTTAGAGAATCTGAAAAATCTAAAGTATTTATTAAAGTTACAAAAACGAAAGTTTTAGCTGCTTTTGGGCAGTTAGTAGATGTTATTTTTGGAACGGGACAGTTTCCAATTGGAGTTAAAGAAACTCTTATTCCCGAAGGTGTTGCAACATATCGACACATTGACACAACTCCCGGAATAGAGACATCTCTTTCAGAAGAAGAAGAAAAAGAAGAACAAGAAATTGTTAATCCTTTTGATGTTGGTTATGAAGGGGATGGTAAAGTTTTAAAAGCTGGAGCAACTTTTGGACAAGGTGAATCTCGTTTTGAAAGACTTCTAAATGAAGCAGAAGAAAATGGTGAAATTGCTTTAACAGATGGCCCTTCTCCTGATCCTAATGTATTAGAAGTTTCTCCAGCTAAAGAAGCTGCTAGAAAAATGCAGAAGTTAATTCACGATCAAATAGAAGAATCAAACGGATCTTCTGAATTACGAAACGCTATTTTTGAAGCAGCTTTATTTGGTACTGGTATTATCAAAGGCCCGTTTAACCACAACAAAACTATTGGAAGGTGGAGAAAGGATGAAGCAACGGGTACTCGTAACTATGACCCTCTTAGTGTGCGTGTACCACGTATTGAATTTGTTAGTATTTGGGACTTTTTCCCCGACCCTAGCGCAACCACAATTGATGAGTGTGAATACACTTTCCACCGTCATAAGCTCAATCGTTCTCAGTTAAGAGCATTATCAAAGCTACCTTATTTTGATAAAGATGCTATACGTGATGCGTTAATGCTTGGGCCTAATTATGTTGAACAAGATTATGAGCATGAGTTAAAAGACGATGCGCGTACAGAAGAATATGGTTCAGGACAGTTTGAAGTTTTAGAATACTGGGGAATCATGGACGCAGAGTATGCGCGTGAAGCGGGTATGGAGCTTGATGAAGATGTTGATGATTTAGATGAAGTACAAATTAATGCTTGGATTTGTAATGGCAAGCTTCTCCGCACAGTGGTTAATCCATTTACTCCATATCGACTGCCCTATAATGCCTTTAGTTACGAGCGTAATCCTTATAGCTTTTTTGGCATTGGTGTTGCCGAAAATATGGACGACTCGCAACAGATAATGAACGGCCACGCACGTATGGCAATTGACAATCTTGCTTTGAGTGGTTCTTTAGTTTTTGACGTAGACGAGTCTGCTTTAGTTGGTGGGCAGTCAATGGAAATATATCCCGGAAAAGTCTTCCGTAGACAAGCAGGAATGCCGGGGCAAGCTATTCATGGAGTTAAGTTTCCAAACACTTCTCAAGAAAACATGATGATGTTTGATAAATTTAGACAGCTTGCTGACGAGCAAACCGGAATACCTAGTTATTCACATGGTCAAACAGGCGTTCAGTCTATGACCCGTACCGCTTCTGGTATGTCTATGTTGCTGGGTGCTGCGTCACTTAATATTAAAACTGTTGTTAAAAACCTAGATGATTTTTTATTAAAGCCTTTAGGTCAAGCATACTACCAATGGAACATGCAGTTTTTTGATGGTCAGTTAGAAATAGAAGGCGATTTAGAAATTAAAGCTATGGGTACAAATAGCTTGATGCAGAAAGAAGTACGTAGTCAACGATTGACAATGTTCTTACAAACTGCACAAAATCCTGCTATTGCACCGTTTGTTAAGATCTCTAAGATCATTAGTGAGCTTGCATACAGTCTTGATCTAGACCCTGATGAAATTCTAAATGATCCTGAAGAAGCAGCTATTATGGCTCAAATTATAGGAGTACAAAATGCTGGACAAGGAAATGGCAGCGAGGCTGTCCCCCCTAGTGACCAATCAGGAGCTATGGGAAGCCCTCAAGGAACACCTCAACAACCTCAAGATGTTGGAGCTACAGGGACTGGCGGTGGCAACATCGGAACTGGAAGTGTTCCGCAAGCAGGGGAAAGTGAGTTCTCTGGCTAACTTAATAAATCTTAAAGAACAAGTAACAGAAGCTAAACAAAGAATTGAGGATTAACCCATGAAGATACCTAAAAAGTCAGCTAAGAAAGTTTTAAGTTTGTTATCAAAACTTTCTGATAAAGAAGTTGCTGAAGCAGGTGCTAAAGCATCAACGACAAAAAAGAATAAAGTAGATTCTGAACGTATACGCGAAGCTTTAGAAGAACGTATGGCTGACAATCCTCAGTATTTAGATACTTTAAGTGATGATGAATATATAGATCTTATGGATGCTCTCCCTGAAAAAGAGCGTTTAAAAATGTTAGGAGATGATTACGGTGTTGAAATAGCTGAGTCTCAAGAGGGTATGATGACTTCTATGACACCTAAAGAAGCAGCGAATAGCTTAGAACTATTTACAGGTGCTTCAGAAGTTTCTCAATATTTAAATACATTAGATGCTAAAGGTCTTAAAGAGTTTAGAGAAAATGTAAATGAATCAGATGTAGATTTATATGGCCCTGCCTTAGATCGTTTAGAATCTACTGGCCCTAGAGTAGTTAAAGCTGAAGGCGGTTCTATGTTAGTACCACCAGAGCGTGAAGAATATAGCAAGGGCGGTAGAGTTGGAGAAATGATTATAGGCATGTTGCGTAAGAATGTTAAGAAAGGCAAGAAGCCAACACGCAAACAAATAGATACTGCTGTAGTTGAAACAAAAGAAACATATCCTAATTTAATTACAAAGCTAACTAAAGAAAACAAAGAAGACGAAAAGAGTTTACGTTTTTTTGAAAACTATGCTACAGGTGGTGGTGGTAAAACTGATTTAGATTCAATTATTGCAAGTCTTAAAGATAATGCAACTGAAAGTCAAGAAGCTACAAAACCTTTAGTAAGGAAACAAAAAACTTATCGTAGTGATATGGCTAAAAATACTGCGGGTACAGCAGGTGTAACAATGTTGTTACTAGAAGGCCCAGAAGCAGTTAAAGATGTATATGAAAGTTTAACTGAAAGCAAACGTGAAAAGTTTGAAAGTGCATTTAGCGAAGCTCACAATGCAGGAGAAAATACTTTCATGTTTGACGGTCAAGAATATACTACAGATGTAGCTAAAGGAAGAGAAGCTAAAGCTTTTGGTGGAATATTTAAATTTCTTAAAGAAAAAATAAAAACAATACAAAAAGCAGAAGCACCTAGTATCAATGAAATGGAAGCTGCTTTAGCTCCTGCGGATATGTCTTTAAGAATGATGTCTGAAGGCGGTTCAATGTTACTGCCCCCAGAACTACAAGATACTTATGACAATATTCCAGAAGAAGAAAAAGAAGCGGCTGAAAAGTCACAGCTTCCTGACGCTGAAATGGAAAATAACTATTTGCAATTTATACTTGACGAGTCTTTAGAAGAAGACGATCAAGATTATTTAATGGACGTTCTAGAACAAGACGAACGTCTAAGCAGCATCTTTGATCAAGTTATGGATGTTGCAGGAGAATTCTCAGGTGAAGGGGAAGTAGACGGCCCCGGAACTGGAGTATCAGATTCGATACCCGCAAGGTTATCGGATGGTGAATTTGTTTTCACCAGAAAGGCTACTGATCAACTAGGCGCGGAACAGCTACAAACTATGATGGACGATGCTGAACGTGCTTATGACGGTGGTTTAATGAAAAAAGCATTTGGTGGTATTGCTTATAATCCTATGGGAAGCGGTAAAATGACTAATAGGATAACTGAGGATGAACTTACGGAAGAAGAAATTAAGCGACAAATGATTAATTCTAACCGTATGCCAAGTGTAACCCCACGATAAGGCCACTCTATTTTAGACCCCTTATCATTTTTAAAACCTAGAGGCCACCTTGAAGTATCAAGACCCTTTGTTGTAAACGCGAACAATGAAGCCACCTTGAAAGACTAGCAAGCCCCAAAAGGAGTGTGACGATTATGTCCGAAGCAATTGAAAGTATAACTGAAGAACAAGCACCTAATCCGTACAATTCACGAAAGGAGTGGCATGTACCAGATGCTCCAAGTAGAGGAAGTGCAGATGGGCTGTTTTATGATGATAGATCTGAAACACAGGCTACCCGCAATGCGGCCCCTGAAGAAGTTGAAGAAACATCAGCAAAAAGAACTAACTATAAAAAACGCTATGATGATTTAAAAAAGCATTATGATCAAAGGATTTCAGATTTTAAACAACGAGAACTAGAGTTACAAGCAGCGGCTATGGAGCAACAACCTGCTTACGCACCGCCTAAGTCACTTGAAGATCTTGAAGAATTTAAAAGCCAATATCCTGATCTATATGAAACTGTTGAAAGTGTTGCTCACCTACAAAGTGAACAACAACTAGAGCAGATAAAATCAAAGCTTTCTGTTATCGAAGAAAGAGAAGCTGCCATAACACGTAGAGAAGCTGAAACAGCCCTACATGAGAGGCATCCCGATTTTGACGATATAAGAGGTGATGATCGTTTTCACAACTGGGCCAAAGAACAGCCAGAACAAATTCAAGGCTGGATCTATAACAACCCAGATAATGTACCTTTAGCCATTAAAGCAATTGATCTTTATAAGTTGGAGACAGGACTCAGTTCTACTAAGTCTGCTAAGAACAAAAAGTCGCAACCTACTTCATCAGCGGCTGATTTTGTTTCTACTAAAACAAATGCAGTAGATGCAAAACAACCGAAGGTGTGGACTCAACGGGAAATCTCTAAACTTTCGATGGCTCAATTTGACAAATATGAAAGTGAAATTGATCAAGCCATTATGGAAGGCAGAGTAATCCCATAATAATTTAATGTCTTTTTAGGAGAATATAACATGGCTCAATATTTTGAACCCTCAACGGATACTAATGCTAACTTTGCAAACAGTGTCGCAGGTCAAACTAACTCGTACTTCCTTCCAGCAGTTTACTCAAAGAAGGTTCTAAACTTCTTCCGTAAAGCTTCTGTATGTGAAGCAATCACTAACACTGACTATGCTGGTGAAATTACTGCTTTCGGTGACTCTGTAAAGATCATCAAAGAGCCTGTAATTTCTGTTTCTGCTTACACCCGTGGCAGCGACACTACAGCTACTAAGCTAACTGACCAAGAAGTTAATTTGGTTGTTGACAACGCTAACGCTTTCAAGTTTATCGTTGATGACATCGAAACTTCTATGTCTCATGTAAACTTCAAAGAAGTTGCATCTTCATCGGCTGCTTACGCTCTGCGTGATGCTTTCGATTCTGCTGTAATTTCTGAGATGTTTGCTGGTGTATCGGCTGCTACTCCTAACCATATCCTTGGTTCTGACAACGCAACTGACCTAGCTGGCGGTACTTTTGATGGTACTGGTAACTTGGACATTGGTCAAGCTTCTGGCGAACACGATCCTTTGGATGTTATGGCTCACATGGCCCGTCTACTTGACGAGCAAAACGTGCCAGAAGAAGGTCGTTGGTTCCTAGCACCACCTAGCTTCTACGAGCAGCTTTCACAAGCAAGCTCTAAGTTGATGTCTGTAGACTTTAACGCTGGTCAAGGCTCTATCCGTAACGGTCTGGTTTCTTCAGGCAAGCTACGTGGCTTTGACATGTATAAGTCTAACAACATTGCAGCTACTTCTAACGCTGCGGGCAAGATCCTTGCTGGTCACGTTAGTTCTACTGCAACTGCACAGACTATCACTAGCACTGAGGTCATTCGTGATCCAGATAGCTTTGGTGACATCTGTCGTGGTCTGCATGTATTTGGAGCAGAGGTTCTACGACCTGAAGCTCTAGTATCTGCATTCTACGGTATAGACTAAGCTGTAAATTAAAGTCGGGGGTGTAAAAGCCCCCGCACTTTTTAAGGAGAAATAAATGCCTCAAGTTGGAAGTAATGCAAAGCCTATAATGATTAAAGGCAAAAAAACTGGAAAGATTTTAGGCGATACAGGAAGTTGGTACAAGCCCGATAATAAAAAGAAATATGAAAACAACTGGGACGCAATATGGGGAAATAAAGAAACCCCTAAAACTAAATCAAAGGCACAGTAATTATGTCAACAAGTTATTTAGACTTAACAAACGAACTTCTCCGCGAACTAAACGAAGTTCCTTTAACAGCAGGAAATTTTGCTGCTTCTATTGGCGTTCAACAACACGTTAAAGATTCTGTAAATCGTGCATACTTTGATATAATTAATGAAGAACCACAATGGCCTTATTTAGCAGTTACTGAAAGTGGTGATGTAGATCCCATGTACGGAAATGTATATGTAGAAACAGTAGCTGGACAAAGATATTATGAATTAAAATCTACAAGTGATTCTATCACTACTGATTATGGTTCAATAGACTGGGATAACTTTTATCTCACAACTGTAGGTGTTAGCGGTGAATCTGCTCCCTTTGAAGGGCGTAATTTACGTTATATTACCACAGAAGAATTTAAAGATTTTCGGAGAGTTTCTGAAAATTTAGATGATGCAGACACTCAAAACTATGGCGTTCCTAACGCTGTTACTAGAAGCCCAGATGCTAGAAAATTTGGATTAAGTCCAATACCAGATAAAGTTTATCGTATTTGGTTTTTTGCGTGGAGCCTTCCTACAAAACTATCAAGTGCTACAGACACTTTAGTTTTTCCTGAAGTATATAGTTCTGTTTTATTATCAAGAGCTAGATATTACATACATCAATTTAAAGATAACCCACAAGCAGCAGCGTTTGCATTAGACGATTACAAAAAAGGCTTACGTAGCATGAGGTCTAATTTATTAGAGCCTACTCCTGCGTATTTTAAAGATGATCGAATGAGATTCGTATAATATGGCAGCTTCACAACCTTTTGGTATTTCATGCAAAGGTGGATTAAACACTAATCTTAATCAGCTTGAAATGCTTTCACAGCCGGGACTTGCTACAAAGTTACAAAACTTTGAAGTAGATCCTGACGGGGGCTACCGTAGAATAAATGGCTACACAGCTTATGGTTCTGCGCGTCCAAATGCGGCAAATAAAATTTTAGGCTTGCATGTATATGCAGACGGCTTAATTATATGTTCTGGAACAAACATTTATTTTAGCACTACTGGTAATAGTTGGTTGCAAATAAACAAAGCAAGCGTCAGTAATAGCGGAGATAACTACAGCACTTTTAATGGCAGATCTGCTTTAACAAGAACTAATCAAGGACAAATAACTTTTACATCTTTTGAAGGCAACACAGATTACGGAAAAGTTATTATTACAGACGGTGTTAATAAACCATATTTTTTCCACATGACAGGTACTGGAGGTTTAGAAACTCGTACTTTTTTTGCTGAAGAAATAACTGTAAATTCAACTGAAGGCCCAACTGTAGGCGAATATCATAAAACAGTTTTTGTAGTTGGTGGTTCTTCAGCTAATCCTAACACTATTTATTACTCTGCTTTAAACGACCCCACAAGTTTTACTGGCGGTCATGCTGTAGTAATTGATGATAAAATAGTAGGCTTAAAAAGTTTTCGTGACGATATAATTATTTTTTGTCAAAACAGTTTACACAAACTATCAAATGTTGAAGATCATAATAGTGTTAGCATTACTCCAATAGCGCAAAACGTAGGCTGTGTATCTAGCCACAGCATTCAAGAAATAGGCGGTGACTTAGTATTTTTATCGCAAGACGGTATACGTTCTGTTGCGGGTACAGTACGTATTGGTGACGTTGAATTAGGATCAGTAAGCAGACAAATACAAGAACGTATTTCAAATATTGCGGCTACAATAGATGAACTTACAATTTCTAGTGCTGTTCTTAGAAATAAATCTCAATATAGATTATTTTATAGCACTGCTAATGCAACAACAGAAGGATCAAAAGGAATTATAGGTACTTTAACTGCTAACGGTTTTGAGTGGTCTGAAACTTTAGGAATACAAGCAACAGGTTTTACTACAGGATTTAATTCTAGCGGAGTTGAAAAAGAGTATCATGGAGATAATAAAGGTTATATTTATAATCACGATATCGGTACTTCTTTTTTAAGTCAGGGAACAGCTTTAAACATAGACGCACAGTACATTACTCCTAATTTTGATTTTGGTGACGTAGGAACTAGAAAAACAATTCACTATGCAAAAATATCTATTTCTCCTGAAGGAGAAGTTAACCCTTCATTACGATTAAGATATGATTATGAAAGCACTGACATACCACAACCAGCAGATTATCAACTAGCTTCTATACCTTTACCTGCTATTTTCGGATCAGCGTCTTTTGGAGGTGCTGTTTTTGGAGCAAGCAATGATCCAATGATTAGACAGGCAGTAGAAGGAAGTGGACACTCTGTAAGTTTTAGAATTAGTAGTAACGACACAAAAGCCCCTTATTCAATTAACGGTATATATATTAATTACGTTCCAGCAGGTAGGAGATAACCAATGGCAGGTACAAGCTATACAAGACAAAGTACACTTACAGATGGAGACACCATCACCGCTTCATTGTTTAATGATGAGTATAATAAATTAGTTAGTGCGTTTTCTTATACTACTTCTGGAACCACAGGACACCAACACGATGGTGGAGCAGGAGAAGGCGGTAACATTGAAATCATTGGCGACCAAGATTTTTTAAACAAGATAGTTGTTGATAGTTCTAACAACCGATGGAGCGTCTTTGTAGAAGTAGGTGGCAGTGCAGTTGAGCAAGTACGCATTGAAGACGGTGTAGTATATCCAGTAACCGACAGTGACGTAGACCTTGGTACAAATGCTTTGCGTTTCAAGAACGCATACATCGACAGCCTTACAGCTACTGGCAACCTTACAGTTGGTGGAAACATAACTGTAACAGGCAACGTAGATGTTGACGGCATTGTAGAGTTTGACGGTCTATCAGGCACAGGATCAGTCACAGTCACAGACATTTTAGATCAAGACGATATGTCAGGCAACAGTGCTACAGCTCTTGCAACTCAACAAAGCATTAAAGCCTACGTAGACGCACAGCAAGATACTGTAGATACTTTTGGCGAAGTCTTAGCACTCAGCAACACTACTGCGGGTACAGACATTTCTGTATCGACTGACGATAAAGTACAGTTCCGTGATTCAGCTATTTATATTAACTCTAGTGCTGACGGACAATTAGACATTGTTGCAGACACTGAGATTCAAATAGCCGCCACAACTATAGATATTAATGGTGCAATCAATGCAAGTGGCGAAATTATTGCCGCAAGCTTAGACATCTCTGGAAACATTGATGTTGATGGAACAACAAATCTTGACGTTGTTGACATTGATGGCGCTGTGGACATGGCTACAACGCTTGCAGTAGCAGGTAATGTAGACTTTAATGGCGATCTAGATGTAGATGGAACAACTAACTTAGATGTTGTGGACATTGATGGTGCTGTGGACATGGCCTCTACACTTACTGTTGCAAGTAATATTGTAGTAGGCGGCACAGTTGATGGCCGTGATGTAGCTACAGATGGTACAAAGCTAGATGGCATAGAAGCCTCCGCAACCGCAGACCAATCAAATGCAGAGATTCGTACAGCCGTTGAAGCCGCAACAGATTCTAATGTATTTACAGACGCTGACCACAGTAAGTTAAATGCTGTTGAAGCCTCCGCAGACGTAACGGACACAGCTAACGTCACAGCCGCAGGAGCTTTGATGGATAGTGAAGTTACTAACCTAGCACAAGTTAAAGCTTTTGACTCTTCTGATTATGCTACGGCTGCTCAAGGAACTTTGGCTACAAACGCTTTGCCTAAGTCTGGCGGTGCAATGACCGGAGCGATAACAACTAACAGCACTTTTGACGGTGTTGATATTGCAACAAGAGATGGTGTACTAACTACGACTACAAATACTGCAAATGCAGCACTTCCTAAAGCTGGTGGAACTATGACTGGCGCGATTGCTATGGGAACTTCAAAAATTACTGGAGCAGGAAATCCTACAGCCAACCAAGATGTAGCTACAAAAGCTTATGTTGATACAGAAGTAGCGGGGGTCGTTGACTCTGCTCCCGCAGCTTTGAATACTTTAAACGAGTTAGCCGCTGCTTTAGGTGACGATGCTAACTTTTCTACAACTGTAACAAATAGTATAGCTGCTAAACTTCCTAAAGCTGGAGGCACGATGACTGGTGCAATAGCTATGGGAACTTCTAAAATTACAGGCATGGGAAACCCTACAGCGGCTCAAGATGCTGCTACTAAAGCTTATGTTGATAATAATTCTAATTATTCTCTTCCAGTAGCAACTAATTCAGCTTTAGGAGGCATTGAATTATTTAGTAATACAGATCAGTCCGTAGCCGCTAATGCAGTAACTACTACTGCTTCAAGAACTTACGGCATTCAATTAAACAGCGCAAACCAAGCTGTTGTTAATGTTCCTTGGACAGATACTAACACAACATACAGCGTTGGGGATGGTGGTCTATCACAAATCAACTTTACGTCTGCTGATCATACTAAGTTAAATGGCATAGCTACAAGTGCTAATAATTATACTTTGCCTTTGGCTACTAACACCGTTAGAGGCGGTATAGAATTATTTAACAACACAGATCAATCTGTCGCGGCAAATAGTGTGACTACTACTGCAAGCAGAACTTACGGCATCCAACTAAATAGTGCGAATCAAGCTGTTGTTAATGTTCCTTGGACAGATACTAACACAACGTACAGCGTTGGAGATGGTGGTCTAACTCAAAATAATTTTACAGATGCGGATCATACTAAGTTAAATGGAATCGCTACTGGAGCTACAGCTAACGTAGGTGATATTACAGGCGTTACGGCAGGAACAAATCTCAATGGTGGAGGTACTAGCGGTGCTGTCACTATAAACGTAGATGCTTCACCTTCTTTTACTAATGTAACAGCCAGTGGCGATATGACTGTAGGCGATCAAATTTTCCATGCTGGCGACACTGATACTTACATGCAGTTCCACGCTGCTGACCAGTGGCGTGTAGTTACTGGTGGAGCAGAGCGTTTAGAAGTTAATAACACTGATGTTACAATTGCTGGAACACTTAATGTTCGTACTGCTATTGATCTTGCAGATAATGATGTTCTACGCTTTGGTTCGGGCGATGATGCAGAGTTTTTCCACAATGGCTCACACCTGTATACAGATTTAAATACAGGAGATTGGTATATTAGAAATGGAACAACTGCTGAGTTTTTCTTTAATGACAACGGAGACTTTCATGCTGATGGTAATATTTTTGCTTATTCAACATCTACAGGCTCTGATATTAAATTAAAAGATAATGTTGAAACTATACCAAATGCTTTAGAAAAACTAGATGCTATTACAGGCTGCACATGGGATTGGAAACACAATAATAAAGAAGGAGCAGGAGTTATTGCTCAAGATTTAGAAAAAGTTTTACCTAGTGCTGTTAGTGAAACTAAAGATTTAAATAGTGAAGATACTTTTAAAACTGTTGAATATAATCAAGTTGTTGGCCTTTTAGTTCAAGCAGTTAAAGAACTCAAAGCAGAGGTTGAAGAACTAAAAGGAGTTAAGTAATGTCTGATATTCCCACTTCAGGTATGATTAGCATAAACCAAATGCACACTGAGGCTGGTGGTAATTCTGGTACTGCCTGTACTCTTAATGATGCAGACATACGTGGTCTTATAAATAAGTCTAGTGGCGCAGCAATGAACTTTGGTGAATGGTATGGTGCTTCAAATTCAATAGATACTCAATCTTTAGTTGTAGGTACAATTACTCCTAACGCAACATACACAGGAACATATATAGGCGCAACGCAAAGCGGTCAACATTCTGCAAGTAGTGCAGGTACTTGGTCAACAGGTTCAATGTCTGATGGCACATGTAACTTTAAATCAGGTGCCTATTATAGAGGTCTTTACTGGCAATCAACTTATACTTATAGTTCGGACACAAAAGCGCATTTAAATATTGCAGGGAGTCATAGCAATAGTGGATGGACTTCTTTAAATACAGGAACAGGAACGACACTTACACGTTCTAGTATGTCATATGCAACCAATAGTTTCTTTAATACAACAACATGGCAGAAAACTAATCCACCTGCTTTTTACACAAGCTCAATGGTAGGGCAAACTAAAACGGTAACTTTCCAATGATTGACTACACAGTAATAGAAGAAGAAGGCAACATTCGTGCGGCTTTTAATTATTCGGATTCTTATTTTGAAATTGTTATAACAGATGTTTCAGAAGAAGAAATACAAAACTATATAAAAACAGAAGCAGAGAACATGTACGCATCTATGCAATATATGTATGAGTTAGAAAATCAAAATAATGGAGATTCAGAATGACAACCATTATAATTAAAGACAGTTCTGCGCTGATAAAGGACTGTCGTATCCACTACCACCAACGACCCACACAGACTGTGACGTTGTATGGTGCTGGGGTTTTGTTTTTAACAAAAACACTTTAGAGTATGGGCCTGTTAAAGCTTATGCTAGATATAATTTATAATTTAGTAAGGGGAACTATATGCTTGCAGAACTAGCCGCAGCTAATGCCGCCTTTGCAATTATTAAAAAAACTATAGCCAACGGTCAAGAACTAGCAAGTGTAGCACAACAAGCAACTACATACTTTGATTCTAAAAGTTCTATAGCTAAACAAGCTAATAAAGGTGGAAATAAATCAGACATGCAAGCTTTTATGGCTTTAGAAACTTTAAAGCAACAAGAAGAAGAGCTTAGAGAAATTATGA
>Ga0209092_10000814_pt1 | contig 31468 bp, 24 predicted proteins | sample FraStrMetagenome_FD_187446 | JGI IMG/M metagenome (GOLD analysis project Ga0209092, IMG submission 187446) | Marine eukaryotic phytoplankton communities from Arctic Ocean - Fram Strait ARC3M Metagenome (SPAdes) (version 2) | ecosystem: Environmental > Aquatic > Marine > Oceanic | place: Fram...
GGTCGTTGTCTGAGCAAGGTGCCACCGCTTGGGAGAAAGGGCACCGAAACGTCAGGGGTGTCCGGTATGCTGGACAAATCGACAAAAGGATTCAATTTGGCGGCAAAGTTTTGGAGATGCAACGCCTGCTGGTGGGTCCGGAGACAGACCATGTGCTGGCTGCCCAAGAGTATCCAGGAATGGGCACAGGCAAATTGCGACCCACTGAAAACGGACTTTATTCCATCGATCATAGCTTGGCAGAAGTGTGGTTCAATGCACAGGTTTCCGAACGGGTGCAACTCGAGTGGGGCATCGGGGCCACTGGAATGGGCCCTGGTGTGCGCAATTTGCTCTGGAGTGACGCCCGCGCTCCCGCGCCCTTTCTTTTGATCGAGGTAAACTTGGGAAAGGGCTGGACATACCGATGGGTGCAATCCAGACAACGCAGTCGGGCCCGGATGCCTGCCAATGGTGCGCGGGAAGGCCGCTACGCACCTTTGGGCTTGAGCATTCGTAGCCTTGGCAAAACCATACCGTTCGCAGGGCATCGTCTCGACCTCCATTTTATGGTCGCCCGCTGGACCGACGTCCTGAACCGAGAATCCGCGTTGGACTGGGCGCTGGCCATGGCCCCCTGGGCATGGCCCAATGCCACGGGACGCACAACCCCATGGTACGCCGCGGGACACCAAGGTCTCGACATGCAATGGCGCCGAAAAAAGTCCACTTGGTATGGCCAGGTGCGCATTCGCCCCATTGGAGATGATCGATACGCAAGCCTTGAAAGCACGTCTGATTTCCAACCTGTTCAAGCCCTCGTTGGCCATGTTCGGCATGGTGAGCAATTGAGCCTCTGGACCGAATGGGCGCCAACGGCCGCTTCTGCCCCGGAGGCCATCCACCCAGATCTTCCCGTGAGTGCATTGGGCATTCAGCCTTGGTCCCCCATTCGAAATTCATGGATTCAGGGCATCGAGTATCGGACAGCAGGGCTAACCTTCGCTGCCGAAGGAGGGCTGACCGTGTCCAAAAACATCAGCTGGAAAGCCACGTTGCGCATTCCTTCTGCTGCTGCAGACCCTTCCTGCTCAACCAGAAGCTTACGCAAGTCCTCTTTCCCCAACCGATTGTGGCCAGCATTGGTCCCATTGACCCCTTTGGTCGCCATCATGGGCATCTCAGGAACAGAACAATTATGGTGGTCAATTGGCGTCTCATCTCCCGTCATCAGGGCAAGAAAAACCCATTAAAGCATGCTGTAGGAATCCTCTGGAAGCGGGGTCGGAACTGCCAATTCATCCCCTAAAAGACCATTTGAAGCTGACAGAAACACTACTTTCCATAACAACATATGCTTGCCTTTGTCTTCTCTTTTCTGATTGTGGTTTTAGGGATGCCATCGTTGATTCGATTGGCGTTCCATAAAAACCTCTTGGACGACCCATCTGAAGACAGAAAGGTTCACCACAGAAGTGTCCCCCGTCTGGGTGGGGTTCTGGTGTTCTTGGGAACCTTGGTCACCACGGTTGCATTGGTCAACCCGGAGCAAGAGGTCGCAGTTTCCTTTCTCCGCATAGCCGCAGCCTCTACCATTCTCTTCTTTGTGGGCCTCAAGGATGACCTCACCTCTCTCGACCCTCTAAAAAAACTGGCCGCGCAAATCATTGTCGGCTTGATTCTCATCGTCGGAGGCGGATTCATCATTGATGATTTTGGCGGATTATTTGGCCTTGCTACGTTGCCAACCTGGTTTGCCATTCTCTTCTCCTTGTTCGTGTTCATTGTCGTCGTCAACGCCGTTAATCTGATTGACGGAATCGACACTTTGGCTGGCGGGTATGGACTGTTGGCTGCCGCAGCTGGCGGCCTCTGGTTCCATCTTACCGGTCAGCCTCACTTCTTTATTATGTCTTTGGCATTGTGCGGTGCCCTGACTGGTTTCATCATTTTCAACATTTCTCCCGCTCGAATCTTCATTGGAGACAGTGGTTCGCTCGTTTTGGGCATGTATGTCTACATCATCGCAGCCAGCATCATGGCGACTCCAGCAAGCTTGGTGCCCGACATGTGGGAAAACCGGTCACTGCCCATCTTGGCCATGACCACCTTGAGCTATCCATTGGTGGATACGCTGCGCGTCTTCACTTTGCGGGCTTTGGATGGGCGGTCACCTTTCTCTCCAGATCGAAATCACATCCATCATCGGATTCTCCAACTCGGATTCACTCATCTACAAACCGCTTTCATCATCCATACCTACACCGCTTTCATGGTGGCCATTGGATTTTTGATTCCTGAAATGCCCCCAACAAAGGCCTTTCTCATTTTGCTTGGAGCGGCATTCATGCTCCCCGTTTTCGTCGCGGCTGCTGAAAAAATCAGCCTGAGCAGAAGGCCGACTTCGGCCCGGTCCAAGACCACAACCTGACCCGCCTTCAGTCATTAGGTTTGCGAAGAGATGTGCAGGCCGTTTTTTCTTTTGTTGATTTTGTTGTCCTGCATCGCATGCATACAGGCCGCCCCACTGGCTAAAACGTCAGAAAAATGCACGCCCTCCTGCACATTGGACAGCCTGGTTTTTACCCCAAAAATTCAAGCCTTGGGAGCCGGCGTTTCCAAACAAAGCGAGACCACAGTAGCGCCCACACTTTTGGCCCATGCGTCCTTCGCATTGGAGACTCGCCACCAAAAATGGAGCCTGCGCACAGCTTTGGACCTGATTGCCGGCCGGAACACGTTTTATGCCCGTTCAGCTCAAGCTGGATACAACCGGAGGTTTGGACAGGGAAAATCCGCGTCTCGGTGGCGTGGAAGGTGGAATTGGAAGCCATTGCCATCGGCCACAGTCACCTTGGGCAAGGACACGCTACACGATGGTTGGGGGCGACGATCCTTGTTCCACGGACGACAAGCTGCACCCGTTGCATTTGCACAAATCAAACTCAACAGCGGTGGAAGAGTGCGCTATCGGCATCGCATCGAGGCACTGCAAGGGGCATTCCAAATGAATTGCGTCCCGGAGGCCCATGGAAATCCTCAAACATGGCTTCCACAAACAGGCCGTTTGCGAACCGGCGTTGAGCGTTGGGTGGTCAGTCACCGCCTTGAAGTGGATTTCGGAAAACGCCTCACTGGGGCACTTTGGGGCGCCGTTGTTTGGAATGCCAATCAACGAAATTTCGAGCCGCATTATCTGATTCCACTCACCAGTCTTCGGCCCACAGAGTATGCCCAAGGCAGTTCCGACAATGCCCTGGTTGGCGTGGAAGGACGTCTTCGATTGGGGTCAAATCCTCAGCATTTGCGCGCACTTTATGGGCAGTTTGTCCTCGACGAGCTGATCGTGTCTGAACTGCTTGGCGGAACCGAATGGTGGGGCAACAAATTCGGATTGCTCGGCGGACTAGAATGGGGCACGTTCTGGGGCGGATGGCGAATTGAATTTTCAGCAGCTCGACCTTGGACTTACAGCCATTACACATCTTCTGCAGCTTACGTGCATGGCTTAACCCCACTCGCTCACCCCCTGGGCGCCAACTTTGCGGAATTGGCGTTGGAAGGAAACTGGGCCTCGCAGGTCTGGTCGGTTCATCTCCGTGCGACTGGGTCGGTGCGAGGAGACCAAGAAGATGGCCACTCTCCCACCGGATCCATGCCCCACGTGGGAGACATTGAAAGAACCGAAGAGACCTACGCCTGGCTCAACGGGTCGAAAAGACAACGGGTGGCCATTGCACTGGACCTCGCCCGCAGCATGACAATCGGCAAAAAAACACCCGTGCACGTCTTTGTACAAGGCCTTTATGGATACGAAATGCCCACTTTTATGGCTTCTGCGCCCGCTCAAGAGTGGTGGGTCGGATTCGGAATTCGCACCACAGGCCCCTTCTTGGGTTCAGATTGGTAGGCACAGCCTAATTTCGCCCACCGCCATGACGGCTCCCATCGCTCCCACCCCCACCGTTCTCAAGGACATTGCTGTTCTGTTCAAGCTGCGACTTGGCACTTTTGTCGTGCTCAGTGCCGTCCTCGGGTGGTTTATGGGCAGCGACAGCATCGGACTGGTTTCATTCCTTGAACTGACACTCGGTGGCTACCTGCTGACCGGTGCATCCAATGGTTTCAACCAGGTGTTAGAAAAGGAAGCCGACAGCAAAATGGCCCGAACAATGAATCGGCCTTTGCCCTCAGGGCGCATGTCCGTGCAAACGGCTGTCATTTGGTCTTCTGTAGCCGCTATACTTGGCCTGTCAGCCTTATTTGACCTCGGATTTCGAGCTGGCTTACTGGGTCTTTTGGCCCTGACCAGTTACGTTTTGGCATACACTCCTTTGAAGTCAAAAACCGGCTTTAGCGTGCTGGTTGGCGCCATACCAGGTGCCATCCCTCCCATGCTGGGTTATGTGGCCGCGACACATCGCTTTGGCCTCGAACCCGGCACCTTGTTTGCGGTTCAATTCATGTGGCAATTCCCCCATTTCTGGGCCATCGCCTGGGTCTTGCATGAAGATTACTTAAAGGCGGGATACCGCATGTTGCCCTTCCGAGATGGCCGATCTGCAGCCAGCGCGCGTCAAATTTTGATTTACACCATGCTGTGTATCCCTGCCAGCTTACTGCCATGGGCACTCCCCGGCAGTGCCCCAATGGTGGGAAATGTGGCCTTTGCCATTGCCGTTTTGGCCGGGTTGGGATTTTTAATCCCTGCCATCCGCCTTTGGCGCAGTTTGGACATTAAAGATGCCCGCCGTCTCATGTTTGCGAGCTTCTTGTACCTCCCAATCGTGCAACTCACGTACGTACTTGACAAGACCCCCTGAACCCACGGGCCACGGGATGGTTCTCCCTTCGAATCCACAGATATGAGCAACAGGAATACCGAAGCCACGCAAGAAAGCCCGAAAGGTCGAATGGACGTTTTTAAAGGACTGGATCCCGCTGTGCGAGAACGCACGAAGAAGATGCTGATGTACTTCATCCTCTTCGCTGTCGTCATGTTGTTCGCTGGATTCACATCGGCCTACATCGTTTCCAACATCGGCCAATATTGGGTGCACATCGAAGCACCGCGTGCACTTTGGATCGGCAATGCCCTACTCGTGGCCAGCTCTTTGCCCATGTTTTTAAGCTTACGGGCCATGAAACAGGGGAAAACCCAATTGAGCTTCATCCATCTCGCCATCACTTTCGTGCTGGGATTGGGGTTCACCTTCGCACAAGTCGAAGGTTGGCGTGATCTGCAAGACAAAGGCATGGGTTGGACCATTGATGAGACAGCCAGTGGTGCAAAGGCCTATCGCTGGAACAGCATCAAAAACCTCATCAGTGGCACCGCAGAATGGGGCAAAGACTTTACAGTGACCCAAGATGGGGAGCCCCTCATCTATCGCGCTGAAACGAAGGAATTATTTGCGCCCGACGATGTCCTCTTCTCACGTGACATCAGCATCGATGTTGTGCGCACTTCAAACTCCGCAGCAGGTTATTTGTACATCCTCATTTGCATGCACCTGTTCCACTTGGCACTGGGATTGACCTATTTGGTGGTCAATGGCATTCGCGTTTTAAAGGGCACGATTCACCCCGGAGATACAGTGAGATTACACACTGCAGGAATCTATTGGCACTTTCTAGGCCTATTGTGGGTATACCTATTCGCCTTCCTCTTCTTCATCCACTAATGATGACGTACTTTTGGCGCGCAAATCAGCGTCATGTCGGGAGAGGCCAGTAAAGCAATATCCAAGGAAGTTCTCTGGGGAGGAGGACGCTCGCCGTTCAGCGTTAGCTACGGCAAAATGATGATGTGGTACTTCCTCGTATCGGACGCTTTGACGTTTGGAGGATTGCTCGTGGCCTACGGTTTTAGCCGTGCAGGATCCACAGCAGCTTGGCCCATCGGAGAGCAAGTGTTCCGGGCCTTACCCGGGGCAGAAGGGCAATATCCCCTGATATACGTGGCCCTGATGACGTTCGTTTTGATCGTGAGCTCAGTCACCATGGTGCTGGCGGTTGAAGCTGGACATAGAAACGACAGAAAAGAAGTCCTCAAATGGATGGCTTTCACCATCGTTGGTGGATTCATCTTCCTGGGGAGTCAAGCTTGGGAATGGAGCCACTTTATTCACGGCAGTGGAGGGAGCTTCCTCTTGGCAAAAGACGTTCAAATCACAGGACCTGAAGGTGAACTGATTGAGATGAATGCGGGTGAAGCCGTCTTCATGGACCATCATTTCGGACACTTGATGGAGATGCACCTCGACGGCAACACAGCGGTCACCTTGAATGAGGATGCAGGGCATGTTATTCTGACCGAACTCGGTGATCATCCGCACGAGGCGCACCTGCACGGGTTGACCATCAACAAGTATGTGGAAGGGGAAACGGTGTTAGATGGGGATGCCATGAGCACCCTTTGGGACGCCCGCTCAAGCAACTTTACGTTTGGCGCAAACCTGCACGACAGCGAATACGCCGTGCAGCAGAGTTACAGCGACTTCTTCTTTTTCATCACGGGCTTTCACGGATTCCACGTATTCTCTGGTGTGATCATCAACATCGTGGTTTTCTTCTTGGTCTTGAACCGGGTGATGGAACGCAGAAAGCACTACGAGATGGTCGAGAAAGTGGGCCTCTACTGGCACTTTGTTGACCTGGTTTGGGTTTTCGTTTTCACCTTCTTCTACCTCATTTGATATGGAGCGCGACGATCTCATAGTCAACGACAGCTACTCCCTCAACGCTCACCACAGCGAAGAAGACGGAAAGGGCATTCGTAAAAAAATCTACCTGGTCACCGTCATTCTCTCTGCCATTACTGCGGTAGAGGTGGGCATGGGCATCATGTTCAAGCGGTCTGAAACCTTCACATGGACGGCCATCAAATGGTCTTTCATCGTCTTGACCTTGTTTAAGGCGGGCTACATCGTGATGTCTTTCATGCACCTTGGTGAAGAGCGCAAAAACCTGAGAAATGCAGTCATTGTGCCGTATTTCTTGTTCGTCGCCTATTTGATCTTTATCGCACTGACTGAAGGCGCGTCCCATTTCGGGATGGATCAAATGTTCCACTGAGCCCTGGATGGGCCAACCCACTTCGTCTCCTCGACGCGTTTGGAAGCGGGTCCTTTTGGTCGCCGCATTGCCGGGACTGCCCCTTCTGCTGCTCTTGTTCTTGGGCCGAGGTTTGCGCCACGAATTCGGAAACCTCGATTATTTCGCTCAAGACGGAAGCAGGGTCGCACAATCCTCGCAGGCACGTCGTCTCCCTTCCTTTTCTCTGACTGATCAAAAAGGAGAACAAGTCTCACGAGAAGACCTCGCCGGCACTTTCTGGCTGGTGGCTTTTATGACCACCGATACTGCGACCACCCCGCATCTCCCCCAACTCACACAACAGCTTCTTTGGGCCAACTGGAGGTACCGTGACGAACCCGACGTCGGGTTGCTTTGTCTGTCCTTGGATGCGGACCACGACACACCAGATCGGTTGCTTGACTACGTGACGCAAAACGAACGGTACAACCGCTATCCGGGCAAGTGGCGCTATTTAACCGGCGATCAATCCTCCATTGACCGCATGATGCGAGAAAACCTTGGCGTACCAAGGGATTCTGCCGACCCCTATAACATCGCGACTTTGCTCCTCATCGATGACCGCGGCTATGTCCGACAGAAGTACTTGGCTTCGAGCGAACATGAAATTGGCGACGCGGTCGAAGACATCGCTTTGCTCAAAAAGCGCAAACTCGAATTCCGAAAGGACCAACGCGATCGGGCCGAGCGCACTCCCCTGCCATTCCTTGGTCCACGAGACATCCTGCCTGGCTCAACAGGTCCTGCAGACACGCTCTACCATACTGTTCCCAAATTTGCCTTGACCGACCAACTTGGAAGGGAGTGCAGCCACAAAGACATGGAAGGGAAAATCCGCATCGTGGATGCCTTCTTTACCGCATGCCCCACCATTTGCCCGGTGATCAGCAGCCAACTCGCTCGGGTCCATGATCAGTTGTTGGACCAAGGCCTTGTCTCAAAAGTTCAACTGGTCACGCACACGGTAGACCCGGCTAACGATACACCTGAACGCATGATGCGCTATGCCGAGCGGTTGGGGGCATCACCCAATTTCTGGCGGTTTTTGACCGGGGAGAAAGAGGACATTTACCCCCTATTGCAAGAGGGATATCTGCTCACAGCCATGTCCGACTCTACCGCGGAAGGCGGCTTCTTTCACTCCGATCAAGTTCTGATTGTGGACACTCAAGGCAGATTGAGGGGCTCTTATGACGGGACCAAAACTTCGGAGGTAGACCAACTGTTAGAAGACGTATATCAACTTCTTGCTCAAGAATAAAGACAACCCCACTCCTCTACCATGAGTGCCACCAACGTCCGACCCAAGGCCATCCGTCGATTTGTATGGACGATTTCCGTCGTCGTCCCCTTGCTTGTTTTTGTGCTGTTTCTGTTGCCCCCAGCCGAAGGACTATCCACAGAGACCCTCCAACGCGTGTATTGGCTTCCCAAGTTCAATGCCCTGATGAATGGAACCGCTTTCTGCTGTCTATTCGCCTCGCTTTTGGCCATTCGCAGGGGAAATGTGACCCGCCACCGTGCACTCAACACCGCAGCCCTGGGTCTGTCCGCCTTATTTTTGATGAGCTATGTGACCTTCCACATGCTCACGGAATCCACCCGTTTCGGAGGGGAAGGAACCATTCGAACAGTGTACCTGACCATCCTGCTTAGCCACATCTTATTGTCCATTGCCATTGTGCCCTTGGCCTTATTCAGTTATGTCCGAGGCCTCATGGGAGACGTCGAAAGACACAGGAAAATTGCCCGAATTACCATGCCCATTTGGCTGTACGTCACTGCAACCGGTGTCATCGTCTACCTGATGATTTCACCGTACTACCCGCACTGATGACCACCAAAGCCACCCAATACATCGCAAGGGGGGTACTCCTTCTCACCACTTGCAGTCTGGTGTTGGATGCAGAGGCACAGTGTGTCATGTGCAAGGCCGTGGCTGAAGACAGTGCGGCGGCCGGAGCGGTTGGACGTGGAATCAACCAAGGGATCCTCTACATTATGGCTGTGCCATATATATTGCTCGGGGTTTTTGGTTATTTAGTCGTTAAAAAATGGAAGTTGGTGGAATAGTTTGTACATTACATCTATGCCTAACCCGCTGTTCAATCTTCTTCTCCGGCGCGACATTACACTGACCTTGTTTGCGCTGTTGTTGACCATCTTGGTCGCCCCCCCAAGCCACGCACAATTTCACTCTGAACGGGCCATTGGCGCCAACGAGACAGCCTTGAATAACGGCACCTTGAAGATGTCGATTGAATGCAACGGCCAACCTTCATCCTGCGACGTGGTGCTCTTTGGGTTCCAAAGTCGCAAACCTGGAAGGTGGCATGCCCTTTCAGACACTGTCCTCAAGATTGTCCCCCACCGATACCATACCCTGATCTGTCACAAAAAAGGATTCATGTTTCATGCAGAATCCTTTTGGCCAGACTTGCTGAGGGGGCCCGAAATACGCGTCGGTTTGCGGCCCATTGTCGCCGGTTCACGCACCGACATCCTCGGCATCTATTTTCAAGGCGATCAAGACCGTCTTCACCCCAAAAGTCTGACCGTCGCCAAAGAACTGCTGACCTGGCTCGAGCACAATCCAGACGTTCGCATACAAGTCATTGGCCATGTCAATGGCGCAGACGGCCGTCGATCCAGCGCTTTTTATCGCAGGGCAAGCGTTCGACGCGCCAATGCGCTCATTCAATGGCTCGTCGCAAAAGGCATTTCCGCTGAAAGACTCGAGCCCTACGGGCGCGGTGCACAAGCATTGCTCTATCCAGACCCCGTCTACGCTTGGCAACACGAAGCCAACCGTCGGGTAGAAATTGAAGTTTTAGAACACTAACATCTGAACTTTCGCCCGCCACCTCGACCTCCGTACTTTCGCAAGGTGTCTGTTGACTTTCGTCCCCCCGCAATGCCCTCAAAGAGTTTGCCCCTTCGTTTCACCAAATCCTTCATTTTGATTCCGCTCCTGGCTTGGACATTCCATGTTCATGCTCAGGTTCAGCCGTGGTCTTTGGAAAGGGCCATTTCTCACGCTCAATCCAATAACCTTCAGGTTCAGCAAGGTCAACTTGGCCTCTCGGGGAACGACATCGACCTGGATGAAGCCAAGGCGGCCTTCCTGCCCAACCTCAATGGCAGCGCCTCACACGGCTACAATTGGGGTCAGACCATTGACCCTTTTACCAACCAATTCGCGACCTCGAGAATTCGTTCAAACTCTGTGGGCATTGGTTCTGGAATCACCCTATTTGCTGGAATGGCCAATCACCTGCGTCTCGATCAAGCCGAGGAAAGACGCGTCGCAGGCAAGCATGACCTAGAACGCACCCAGAACGACGTCGCCCTGCAAGTCGGCAGTGCTTTTCTTGGGTTGATGTTTGCAGAGGATGCCCTCGACATTGCCGCGCTCAACGTGCAAACCACGGAAACACAGGTCACCCGAATCAAAGCTTTTGTAGATGCGGGCGCCTCTCCGGAATCAGATTTACTCGATCTCCAAGCCCAACTCGCCTCTGACCGATCATCCAAAACTTCATCTGAAGGAGAAGTGGCCCTTGCCCGTTTACAACTGGCACAAACCATGCGACTGAGTCCCGAAGATGCCGAGAATTTGACGATCCAAAGGCCGAACATTGACAACATCGGCACAATGCCCATGCTTCGTGCATTGGATGGTGTTTTGACTTCTGCACTCACCTCCTTTCCCGAAATCAAAGCGGGATCGTCACGAATCCGGCAACAACGCATTGGGCTTGACCTTGCGAAGACAGCCGGGTTGCCACGACTGAGTGCCAGCTGGAGTTACGGTTCTGGTTTCTCTGGTGCAGCACAGGAACCTCTTGGAGACCCGGAATTGCAACTGTTTACCATAGGCGTCACCGAAACCAGTCTGGAGCCCGTCTTGTCCAGCGCACTCGTCTACAGCGATTACCAAACCCGACCGTTTACTGACCAAATCACATCCAACGTCAACCAAAGCCTTTTCTTCAGTTTGTCCATTCCCATATTCAATGGATGGTCCGTCAGAAATGGCACACGTCGAAGTCAAATCGGCATCGAACAGGCCGAACTTCAACTCGAGCAAACGAAACAAACCCTGCAACAGTCTGTGGAACGGTCACATCAGGACGCGAAGAATGCAATCGAAACGATGGCTGCTGCAGAACGTTCCGAAGCTGCTGCAAAATTGGCATTTGACAACGCACAACTTCGGTTTGAGCAAGGCGCATCCACACAAGTGGACTACACCCAAGCAAGAAACCGATTCGATTCGGCTCGCCTGCAAGCCTTGCGCTCGAGGTACGACCTCATTTTCCGCATCGCCATCCTGGACTTCTACTCCGGACGCGGCCTTCGATTTAAACTCTGAACTTCATGAAACTCGGCAAGCGCGTTTACATCCTCCTCGGAGGAATCGCCATTCTCTTGATGGGCTTGGCGGCAAAGTTTGGCGGAGGGGCGGCGCTTCCCCAAGTCAAATTGGAGACGGTCAGTCAGAATCGGATTGTAGAAACCGTCATCGCTTCGGGGAGAATCCAACCCGAGGTAGAGGTCAAAGTTTCTGCTGAGGTCAGTGGTCAACTGATTGAACTCCCCGTTCAAGAAGGCGACCGTGTTGAAGCGGGTCAGCTGTTGGCCAGAATCAACCCCGACATTTACGAAAGCCGCCTCAGTCAAGCCAAAGCGGGGCTAGACAATGCCCGGTCCAATCGGGCCACAGCAAAAGCCCGTCTGGCTCAGTCCAAAGCGGCATTCGCTGCGGCAAAACTGTCCTTTGACCGCAACCAAGGCCTTTACAACAACAACGTTTTAAGTGCCGCTGATTTTGAACAGGCCCAAGTCGCCTTTCAAAGCGCCGAAGCCGACTTAGAGGCTTCAGAACAAGGGGTTCAATCCTCCGGATTTAGCATCCGCAGTGCCGAAGCCGCGGTCAAGGAATCAGAAGACAACCTGCGGCGCACCGTTCTTCTCGCGCCCCAATCCGGAACCGTCACCGCATTGGTCAAAGAAGAAGGCGAAGGGGTGCAAGGCATTGGATCCTTCCAAGGCGAGGTCATCATGAATGTTTCCGAGCTCGGCGCGATGGAGGTTGATGTAGAGGTCAATGAATCCGACATTGTCAAAGTGGCCTTGGGTGACACCGCTAGAATTGAAGTCGACGCCTACAATGAACGGATGTTCCTGGGCGTTGTCACGGAAATCGGAAACACGGCCTTGAACGCAACGGGTGCAGCTCGACTCAGTTTGGAAAGCGTCACAAATTTCAGCGTCAAGGTCAGAATTCTGTCCAAAGGCCACTCGGATCTCATGGCCAATCGTGACAGCACATGGACGCCTTTTAGACCGGGAATGTCGGCAACCGTGGACATCGAGACCGAAGTCAAGACCAACATCACGACGGTCCCCATTAAGTCGGTCACCACCCGTCCAGACACCTCAAAATTGAGCAGCGAAAATCAGTTGTGCGTATTTCTTCTCGAAAACGGAAAAGCCAAGCGGTACAACATCCAAACTGGGATTCAAGACAACACCAACATCGAGGTGCTCTCTGACCTTCCTTTAGAAGCCCGCGTTATTACAGGCCCCTATGACTTGCTTAGCCGGCGCCTCAAAGATGGCGACGAAGTCGAAGCCTCTGCCCTCGATGGCGCACCCAGTTCAACTGGCGGGTTCTCCGCCTCCATTTCTGTGAATTAAGCCATGATCCTCCTGTTGGAGACGTCTACCCTGAATTGTTCCATCGCGTTGGCCACGCCCGATGGCAGGTGTGTGGCCAGATGCGATGAGTCGAGTGAGAAGCACCAGCATGCAGAACGCCTGCACCTGCTGATTGATCAACTCTTGCACAAAAACAACGTGCAACGCGACGCGCTCACGGCCTTGGCCATTGGAAAAGGGCCCGGGTCCTTTACTGGACTTCGCATTGGCACCTCTGCAGCAAAGGGCATCTGTGCCGGCCTAAGCATTCCACTGATTGCACCTTCTCCCCTGCGCGCATTGCAACATCTTGGCCAAACGCTTCATCCGGAATTCCTTGCACAGCCGCACCGTGTGGTCCCCGCCATCGACGCGCGGAGAATGGAATTGTACACGCTTGACCACAAGGGGAAAGTGGCGGCCTCTGTCGTCGACGCCGCCTTCCGTCAAGACCTTCAAGATGGCCCCGCACTCCTCATTGGAGATGGGGCTGAAAAATGCACCGACATCCTCTCAAGCCATCCTGCTCACTGGATCATTGAGCAGCGTTTTCCGACAGCAGCGGACTTGATTCCCGAAACGTTGACCCTGATCGAACGCGGAGAGTGCGAGCCCGTCGGAGACTTTGAGCCGTTCTATCTCAAGGACTTTGTACCGGGTCAACCAAAAGACCCGCTTGGCCTTCGAAACCCGTCCTCATGATGCGCATTACGCTTTCTCGATTGTTCTGCATCACCACCTTGGCCTCTCTGCCCATGATGGGATGCCAAGACACCCCCGGTGTCATTCCTTATGTGGACCTCCAAGTGGACCTGAACCTCAACTTGCCCGCCTACAACAACTTGAATTTCCCAGGCAACTGGTTGTACATCTCCGGGGGAAGCCGCGGCCTCATCGTGTATCGATACACATTGGATGAGTTCGTTATCCTCGACCGTCATGCCACCTTCGATGTTGCTGCAGGTTGTCAGTGCACGGTCTCTCCAGATGGATATACCATTGAAGATCCATGCAGCGAATCAGAATGGTACATATTCGACGGTTCCATCATCCAAGGACCCACAACGGCGCCGCTCGAACGCTACACCACCACTTGGATCCCCCCTGTCCTTTCCATCCGGAATTGACCGGTTCAAATAACCCCCCAAGAAAAAACCCCGGCTCAAAGGCCGGGGTTTTTCTTTTTTGGGTGGAAACCAATCAGTAACGGTAAGCATCGCCCTTGTATGGGCCATTCACCGGAACACCGATGTAATCTGCTTGCTCCTGGCTCAGCACTTCCAACACCACACCAATCTTCTCGAGGTGGAGACGTGCCACCTCCTCGTCGAGGTGCTTCGGCAAGGTGTACACCTTGTTCTCGTAATCCGAGTTGTTGTTCCAGAGCTCGATTTGGGCAATGGTCTGGTTGGTGAAACTTGCACTCATCACAAACGATGGGTGCCCAGTTGCACAACCCAAGTTCACCAAGCGGCCCTCTGCGAGCAAGATGATGTCCTTTCCATCAATGGTGTACTTGTCGACCTGGGGCTTGATGTTGTCGAAGGATGAACCGTAGTTCTCTTTCAACCAAGCCACGTCAATCTCGTTGTCGAAGTGACCAATGTTGCACACAATGGCCTTGTCCTTCATGGCACGGAAATGCGGCTCAGCCACAATGTCCTTGTTGCCTGTCGCCGTCACGACGATGTCCGCTTCTGAACAAGCATCCACAAATGGCTTGACTTCATACCCCTCCATGGCAGCTTGCAATGCGCAAATCGGATCGATTTCGCTCACGATCACACGGCATCCTGCATTGCGCAAGCTGTCCGCTGAGCCCTTGCCTACATCACCGAAACCGGCAACACAAGCCACTTTTCCTGCCATCATGATGTCAGTGGCACGGCGAATCGCATCCACACATGACTCACGGCAACCATACTTGTTGTCGAACTTGCTCTTGGTCACACTGTCGTTGACATTGATGGCCGGCATGGGCAACGTGCCGTTCTTCTCACGGTCATACAAACGAAGCACACCTGTGGTGGTCTCTTCTGAAATGCCTTTGATGCCAGCAGCCAGCTCGGGGTGTTGATCCAAAATCACATTGGTGAGGTCACCTCCGTCGTCCAAGATCATGTTCAGAGGCTCACGCGCCTCTCCAAAGTAGAGGGTCTGTTGAATGCACCACTCATATTCCTCTTCTGTCATGCCTTTCCAAGCATAAACTGGAACGCCCGCAGCAGCGATGGCAGCGGCCGCGTGGTCCTGAGTGGAGAAGATGTTGCAACTCGACCAAGTGACGTCAGCTCCGAGCTCCACTAGGGTCTCGATGAGCACGGCCGTTTGAATGGTCATGTGAAGGCAACCTGCAACCCGAGCTCCAGCCAATGGCCGTTCGCTGCGGTAGCGCTCGCGCAAGGCCATGAGGCCCGGCATCTCGGCTTCGGCAAGTTGGATTTCCTTTCGTCCCCACTCGGCCAAGTTGATGTCCTTGACCTTGTAAGGCAATGGAGTAGTGGTATTCGTGACGCTCATGCGTTGGGTAGAATTTGCGGCAAAGATAGCCGCGACAATGTTCTGATTAACAGACTTAACACAGCTTTGCTCAGGATTTGTTTCCTTGCGCTCTCTATGCCCGAAACCCGCTTCTCCATGCCCTTCTACGAGAAGGATTGTCCCGTGATCGGATGCCCTGTTTTTGGCAGTTTAGCGGCTCAACGTGCTGCATTGGACCAACTTCTGGACAAAGAACAGTGGCCAAAACCGGAGCGAGAAGCCACAGGAAGGCCCCGAATCGGTTCGGAATTTTGCAGCCTCACACACGGTGGAGGTTGGGCGTGGGCCACCCGAAGCAATCACCCCATAGGCATCGACGTGGAGGCCACCTCGCCAAGAATGGAGCGGGTTCGCAGCAGATTTGTAGGGCCGCAAGACCAACCTGTCCTCGATTGGTTTGGAGACAATCCCAACACATTGTGTCGAATTTGGACCGCGAAAGAAGCCGCTTTCAAAGTCTTTGGAACGGGGGTTGACTTCCTAACTGGGCTCAGATGGACGGAGGTTCACGATCACGGTGCTCAGCTTTTTGCAGTCCAACAAAGTCGGGCTTTAACCCTACACTGGAAATGGCTAGATGCACCAAAGAATGCAGTCGCTGCAGAGCATGAAACACGCGCAGAACCCAACCAAGTGTGGCTTGCCCTGTGCGGCGCAGCGCCAGATTGAGGGGAAAATCCCCCCAAAAAGAAAGGCGCCCCGAGGGACGCCTTTTCCAAATGTTTTGAGGTGCGCTTTTTAACGCTCGAGGCCCTTGTGGCGCCGATCGTCAGAAACTGACAATCTCTTCCGTCCCTTGCGGCGACGGGCAGACAAGACGGCGCGACCGCCGACTGATGACATACGTTCGCGAAATCCGTGCTTGTTGCGACGTTTGCGAACTGAGGGTTGGAATGTCCGTTTCATGACAGAAAGAATTCGAAATCGGGAGCGCAAAGATAGGCAACGAGTTGAGAAATCCACGGATTTCATCACCTCAACATCTTAAGCCCCTCTTTTGCTCCCACAAGATGACTCCGGTTAGCTTTGCACAAACACCGGAATCCGCACCGTCTTGGCCCGACGCCACTCCACCCCAACCGACCCCAACGGTGAGCCCCCTCGAAAAGGCAAGCTCAACCGCCAAGGCTTTCTGCAGTTCCGCAGGATGGCCCCCTACTTGCGTCCGCACAGAATCAAGTTTGCAGTCGGCATTGTCCTGATCACCCTATCTGGTGTCCTCACCCTTCTTGTGACCCGACTGTGGGGTCAATTGGGCGGCGTGGGCGTTGACCCGACCGCAGGAAGCGGCATGGGGTTCCCCCTGCCCTTCGATACCACCGACCTCAAACACATCGGACTCGCCATTTTCGGGGTTCTGGTCTTTCAATCCTCGTTGTCCTTTATTCGAATCTGGTTGTTTGGAGAGATCACCACCCGAATGCTCAAAGCCCTGCGTGAAGATGCTTTTGCCAGCATGATCACCCAACGCATGGATTTCTTTGACACGCGGCGGATAGGAGACTTGGGCAGCCGCATCGCCGCAGACATCGAAGCCATTCGAGACACTTTTACCACTGTTTTGGCGGAGCTCATCCGACAATCCATCATCATCGGTGGCGGGCTCTTGGCCCTGATGACCTTCAGTTGGAAGTTGACCTTCTTGATGCTGGCAACCCTCCCTGTAGCCATGTTGGCCGCCATGGTTTTTGGACGGTTCATCCGAAAATTGTCCAAGAAGACCCAAGGCGCTGTCGCCGATTCGAACACCATCGTTTCTGAAACGCTCACGGGCATCGTCAGCGTGAAAGCATTTGCCCGGGAAGCGTTTGAATTGGCCCGCTATCGCCAAAGGGTAGAGGAAGTGCGGGGCATCGCCTTACGCACTGCCCTCTGGCGCGGCGCTTTTGCCAGCTTTATCATCATCATGATTTTTGGCGCCATCACGTTGGTGCTGTTCCAAGGCGCAACCATGTTGCAATCGGGAGAATTGACGTCAGAACAGTTTTTCAGCTTCTTGTTGATGACGGGACTGGTGGCGGGCAGCATTGGCGGCATCGCGAATATTTTTGGTGAGTTGCAGCGCGGTTTCGGTGCCATTGAAGAGGTCATGGACCTGATTGAACTGGAGCGAGAGCCTGTGGACTTGTCTCCAGAACCTGCGCTGACGACAGCCGTAACACGCGGACTGTCCGTCGCCTTCAAAAACGTCGGATACCACTATCCCAACCGGTCAGACATCGAAGTGCTCAGTGGCATCGACTTGACCTTGAAAGCCGGAGAAACACTGGCTTTGGTCGGAGGCTCAGGCGCAGGAAAATCAACCCTAGCCAGCCTCATTACTGCATTCAGAACCCCCACACAGGGTCAAATTTTAATGGACGGTGTCCCTGTGGAGGATCAAGACTTGACCTCCATGCGCAGACGGATGGCACTGGTGCCACAAGAAGTCATCCTTTTCGGCGGCACCATTGAAGACAACATCCGCTATGGCCGTCCCGACGCCAGCGACGGCGAGGTCAGACAAGCCGCATCCGATGCCTTGGCCCTCCCCTTCATCGAAGACTTTCCCGAAGGATTCGATACCCTTGTCGGAGAACGAGGCATTCAACTCAGCGGGGGACAGCGGCAGCGCATCGCTCTGGCACGGGCCTTTTTGCGTGACCCAGAGTTGCTGCTGCTCGACGAGGCCACCAGCGCATTGGATGCCGTCAGCGAGAAGGCCATTCAAACCGCCCTGGAAAGGCTCATGCAAAACCGAACCTCTTTGGTCATCGCCCACAGGCTGTCCACAGTTCGTTCTGCCGATCGCATTGCCGTGCTCGAGGCTGGCCGCATCGTTGAAATCGGCACACACGACGACCTCATGCAAACAGGAGGACGCTACCAAGAACTGGTTGAACACCAATTGGATGGCGGAAAACCAACCCAAGCTGCGCCTTCGTCGAAAAGCGAGGCGTAATTTCCAACCATGGCCACTCCAAGACGCGCGCTCATTACGGGAATCACCGGACAAGACGGCGCCTACCTCACCGAGCTACTCCTTGAGAAAGGATACGAGGTGCACGGCATCAAGCGCCGTGCATCGCAATTCAACACCGACCGAATCGACCATTTGTATCAGGACCCGCACCAACCCAACATTCGGTTGAGGCTGCATTATGGAGACCTAACAGACTCCACCAACCTGATTCGCATCGTCCAAGAAGTCAAACCTCACGAGATTTACAACTTGGCCGCCATGAGCCATGTTAAAGTGAGTTTCGACACCCCGGAATACACCGCGAACGTAGACGGAGTAGGGACCTTGAGGTTGCTCGAAGCCATCCGCATTCTGGGCATGGAAAAGGACGTTCGGTTCTACCAAGCGGCCACCTCTGAACTGTACGGCTTGGTCCAAGAAGTGCCCCAAACAGAAACCACTCCATTCTACCCAAGAAGCCCCTACGGTGTGGCCAAACTCTACAGTTTTTGGATCGTCAAAAACTACCGCGAAGCTTACGGCATGCATGCCTCAAATGGCATCCTGTTCAACCACGAAAGCCCCCTTCGCGGCGAAACCTTTGTGACCCGCAAAATCACCAGGGCGGTGGCGAAAATCTCCCTTGGACTCCAAGAAGACTTGCACCTTGGCAACCTCGATGCCCAGCGGGATTGGGGACACGCCAAAGACTACGTGGAAGGCATGTGGCGCATGCTCCAACAGGACCATTCTGACGATTACGTTCTGGCCACCGGACGCACTGAGTCCATTCGCGCCTTTGTTGAAATGGCCTTCAAGGAAGTGGGAATTGAGCTAAAATGGACAGGGTCTGGACCCGAAGAAACTGGTGTTGACAAGGCTACAGGAAAAACCTTGGTTGCCATAGACCCCCGCTATTTCCGCCCCACAGAAGTGGAGTTGTTGGTTGGGGACGCCACCAAGGCCAAGGAAAAGTTGGGGTGGACGCCTACCTATACCCTTGAGCAAGTGTGTTCCGAAATGGTGGCCTCTGATTTGGCCCTCTTCCGGCGCGACAAATACCTACTCGACGGTGGACACGACGTGCTCCATCCGCACGAAGGCTGATTAGAGCAGCGCGACCTCCACACATTCCCCTGCATCACAATAGAAAACGAACCCACGAACGGTTCGTTTCTCTTGTTGGGCAATGGCGTTCATATACCCACGGACCTGATCCGCGTCTTTCTTTCGCTGCTTTTCATTGGGACCTTGAGCCGTTTTAAAATCGATCACATCCACCCGATCAGATTGAAATACCACACGATCTGGACGCACAATTTCCCCTTTGATGCCCACCAGCTCTCGCTCATTGTGGACTTCTCCCGAACCATCAAACCAAGGCGCCATCACCTCATCTTCTACCACATCACGCACTGCCACGACCACACGCTTCCAATCGTCCTCTCGGCATTTAGTCCAAGGCCAAGGTTGAGCCACAACCCGTTCCACATCTCCGGCCTTGCGGATTTTAGCCAGCTGGCCATGAACGGCAATGCCAAAGGCCTTTTGGTCCATTTTTCCCAGCACAGGACGGTCCAAATCCCGCTGCCGACCTGTGATCATTTCCAGAGGGATGCCGTGAAAAACAAACCCCGGTATGGAACGCACTTCCAAAGCATCGATTGACGCCTTCTGTTCCAACGGGGCTGAAACCTCAAAATTTTCGGACTTGTATGGGCCTAAGGACAAATCACACCCCAATGCATCTTCAATCCCACGGGCCATTGATCGTCCCACCGTTCCCGGCAATTCCTCCTCTCTCCATTCCATTTTTTCCACGTCGATGACCACGTGCAAACGGACTTCTGCACGGGTGGTGCAGACATAGGCGACATTGGTGGTGTCGAATCGCTGCTGGTTTCGCTCCTGCTCCCAAATGTGATGAACGGCTGTCTCTTTGAGGACCGAAACAGGCGCAACAAGACCGGGAATGGCGAAATCCTCATTCTCAAACAGGGCCGGCATCAAGGTGTCATTTTTGTGAATCCGCCCGTCATCAAATCGGGTAATCACCACAGGGTATTGCAAGCCTTTGCTCTTGTGGACGGTCAGAATGCGAACGGCATCCGGTCCTGGAAGCACCCGGATCGACTGTTGGGACCCCTTTCTATACCAATGGGCCAAGAAACCCGGACGCCCCATGTCCATTGCCGCCCTTTCATGGGTCAACTCAATCAAAACCTCGGCGTGCGCAGGGTAGTCCTTGTCGAGTTCAAGCTTGCGCAAAATCAGGCCGATGCATTCCGTTAAAGGCAGAGCAGACCAAGTGGCTGAATTGAACCCTGGAACCACCTCCTTCAACAACTCCGGGCCATGCAATGAGCCGAATCGCCCCTCAGACCCATCCTTTCTGAGATAGGTGCTCTCGGTATGATGTTTGGCCAAAAGCGCGGCCTCATTCCACGTCTGACCTCGCTCTTCACAAATCGCCCCCCAGGCCTGAATGAACTTCAAAACCGGCCCAGCCTCTTGGGGTTCCTCCATGGCCTCAAGCAAATGAATGACCGCCAGGGCTGATGGGTGTCGACCGAGGGCCAAACTCTCATCTGTAAATGGAACGATACGCGGTGAGCACGACAGCAAATACTCAGCCAATCGTTTGGCTTCTTTATTGGTCCGAACCAAAAGTGCGATTTCTCCTGCCTGAAAGCCGTCGTCTATGGATTGACGGATCCGCAGCTCCATCCATTCACAAACCGCCTCAAACCGAACTTCAGTGGTCTTTCCTTCAAGCACTTCCACCTCGACTCCCCCAGGAAAATCCTTGCGCGGAACCTGCTTTACATCGGCATACACTTCGGTCAACTCTCCTCCCAAACCCGGTGCCAACGCCGCGTAGACACGGTTGTTAAAATCGACGACTTCCGGGGCACTCCGCCAATTGTCGTCGATGGGGTGGTCCAAAAAATCATCCCGCATTCTTCCCGCCGCGTCCTGCAAAGACTCCGGCAGGCCATCCGGGCCATCCGCAATCAAATCCGGCAATTTGTTCAATTGCCGATGGTCCCCATTTCGCCAGCGGTAAATGGCCTGCTTGGCATCGCCCACCACCAAAGACAAATGACCATGCCCCAACGTTTCACCCACAGCAACCGCCAAATTCTGCCATTGGGTAACCGAGGTGTCTTGGAATTCATCAATGAAAATGTGATCGTATCGTTCTCCTGTGCGTTCGAAAATGTAAGGTGCGGGGTTGTCGCGAACCACATCCGAAATCATCCGGTTCAAGGCCCCAAGGGTGCGCACATTTTCCTCCCGTTGTACTTCTGAGTGGGACGCCCTGAGCGCCGCAAGGGTGCCCACCAGTGGCAACCAACGGCCCAGCATGACTTCGGTTCGATGAACACGCGCAAACTCCGTTGGGGCCATGGCTTGCTCCAGCTGAGCCATGTGGACCAACCGGTCTTGAAACGGGGCAATCGCCGCCTCCCCATCCACATCGCTTTTTTTTGCCCAGAGGCCCTCTTCCACGCCGCGAGTGAGGGTGGCTGTCGGTGCATCTGCCCTCCCCTGCACCAAGCGAGGTAGCCATTTCTGCGTAACCCACTTCCTCAGAAATACCGAGTCCAAATCTGCCGCGGCCAACTCCTTTGACAGGGCATGAGCGGCTTCTTTCATCGCGGTTTTTCGTCGCCGAACAGCCTTGGCCATGCGGTCCTGAATCGCAATAAAATCCGAAGGCGACCACCCATCAAGCATGTTGAGTAAGGGCTGCATTTGCTCTTGATCAATGGACTTCCCAATGTCCAAGAGCTGTCTTCGAACCTTCGCGTCACGGTCGTCGTCCACAGCCTCTTCCACAAATCGGCCAAGCAATTCGGTCAGGTCCTTGTCCTGCCCCAACTGTTCCAAGACCCGATCTACTGCCGTTTCTAAGAGCCTTGGGGTATCCAACTCAATGGAGAAGTCATGTTCCAGCAACAAATCAGTGGCAAACCCACGAACCAATCCACCCACAAACTTGTCGAGTGTCATGATTGACAGCTCTCCATAATGGCGGTTCAAAGACGCCCGCATCGCACGGGCTCGCCGTCCAATCTCCTCTGTCTCCAAGGCCGTCTCTTCCGATATCCCTTTCAAATGGGCACTGGCTTCTGGTGATTCCGCAAGCAGTTCCAACTCCTGGACCACACGCGACTTCATTTCTTGCGCCGCTTTATTTGTGAAGGTCAAGGCCAAAATTCGCCGGAAAGGCAAAGCTGTATTTGACCCAAGACAACACGAGAGGTAAGCCTCCACCAATTTGAACGTCTTTCCGCTCCCCGCTGAAGCGCGCAACACCCTAAAACCCGTGGGCATTTTGCCCTCTATTCCCTGCCTCCGCATGCCGTCAAGTTCGGTTTATCATCCTCACTGACCAAGTGCTGTTCACAGCCATTGTCTGTATTTCTGCAACCCAACGCCCCCTTCCTTCGTTCTTTGGGGAGAATATGTGCAACATGATTACCCTCCGATCCACAATTGGTGCTTTAACCGTTGCTGGTCTCATGGCCCTGTTGATTGCGGGATGCAGACCTGAGCCCCTGCATGGAGGGCCAGGCACGCTCACGTTGACTGCCGACTTCCAAATGGATGGAGACAGTGTCTTCATTGGACGCACGGCATTTGACACCCAAGGAAATCACCTGCGTCTCGAAACTTTTTCCATTTATCTCGGAGGCATCGAATTGATCAATGACACCGGTGCCGTTCGCCTTTCAGACGCCGAACGCTGGGACGCCAGTGATGACAACCAATGGACCTACATCGTAGAGCCCGGAACGTATGACGGGTTCCGGGTCCATCTGGGCGTGCCTTCAGAAATCAACACCGATACCGACCCAACCATCTGGCCAAACGATCATCCTTTGGGGGTCTCGGGCAGCGCTGGCATGTTTTGGAGTTGGAATACCGGGTACATCTTCAGCAAGTTTGACGGAAAAGCAGACACAACAGGAGGCGACGACTTTACCCATGGCTTCGCTTATCACATCGGAGGAGACGCACAGTTGATAGAAGTCCGGTACGATGACCCTTGGGTCATCGAAGAATGCAGCCATCACGACTTCTCCTTGCAAGCCGACATCCTTGACTTCCTCATCAATGGCAACGACACCATAGATGTCCAGACAGATCCCATCACCCACACTGGAGACAACCTGGAGTTGGCCACGCGATATGTTCAAGCCCAGCAGAACGCCGTGACCCTCATCAAGCAGTAACCCACATCTCTCCCCGATATTGGCCAGGCATGATGCAACAAGCCGCGATTTCCATCTCCAAGAGCAAGGCACAACTTCCGTTGGCTTGGCTGGCCTGCATCCTCTTGCTCACCGGGTGCCGTCCCGACCCGGTAGTGGATTGCAAAACGCCCCCCAGCGCAACGCCACTTGCCGTGGACATCCCTGCTTTCTTTCCTCCGATGGACATCCCGCCGGACAACCCCATGACGGTCGAAGGCGTAGAACTGGGACGCTTGTTGTTTTGGGAAAAAGGCTTGAGTTCCGACAGCTCGATGAGCTGCGGTTCGTGCCACCTGCCCTCCTTCTCCTTTTCTGACCCAAACCCAGTCTCCACAGGCGTAACAGGAGCCCAAGGAGAACGCAATGCCATGGCCCTGATCAACATGGCTTGGGTTCAGCACTATTTTTGGGATGGACGTGCAGCCACGTTGGAAGAACAGATTCTAGATCCTGTTCCACACCCAGATGAAATGAACCTGCCATGGCCTGAGGCCACAGGTCGGTTGTCGGCAGACCCGTCCTATTTGGGCATGTTCACGACAGCTTTTGGCACTTCCGACATCACCGCTGATCACGTGGCCAAGGCCATCGCTCAATTCCTGAGAACGATGGTCTCTTCGGACAGCAAATTTGACTTCTCGCGCCGGGGGCAAGCGGTGTTGTCCGACCTCGAATTCCAAGGGTATCAGATTTTCAATCGAGAAGGGGGGGATCCCGAGGTCATCTCTGGTGGCCAATTTGGAGGGGACTGCTTCCATTGTCATGGAGAAGCTGGCCTACAATTCGCCGACTACCTCTTCCACAACAATGGCTTGGACAGCACTTTTGAAGCAGACCCGGGATTGGCCGGAGTCACGGGGCAACCGCTAGACAGTGGTCGATTTAGGACCCCTACGCTTCGCAACGTTGCCTTGACTCCTCCTTACATGCATGACGGCCGGTTTGCCACACTTGAAGAAGTCATCGACCATTACAATTCTGGAGGTCACCCCTCGTCGACCATTGACCCGTTCATGAAGTACAGTACCGGAGGGCTCATGCTACAACCGCAGCAAAAAGAGGCGCTCCTGGCCTTCCTGCATTCCCTAACGGATACCGCTTTTGCAGCCAATCCGGCATTCTCAGACCCACACTGACCCTGAAAACTGGGTCAGGACGCCCCGCGAACAGCGACCAAAGTTGTGCAATTCAATCCCGTGATTTCTGAAGAGGATACGAGAAGAACCCCGGTTAAACGTGGCCAAAAAACCCAATCAGGATGTGACCACCTCAAGGTGGACAAATCCACAGCATGAGTGAATGACCGGCACATCCAACCGGTAAATTTCATGCATGGACCGTCGCAACCTCAGCACCCGTCGTGCCGTATGCCAGTATATGGCACTGCGCATTTCACTTTCTTTTCTGGTCTTGCTTCTGAGCGCAGCAGCTTCCCAGCAAGTCCGCGCGCAATGCCCCCAGTTTTTAGGCACGGAAGCGATCGCTGATCTCCCTGAAACGGTTGCAACTCCACATTGGTTCAGGTGCATATCCAGCGTCACCGCCGATCCCGCACCATTCACATTTGAATTGACCGCACAGCCCGCTACCCACAATGGGGTTCAAATCGATTGGGGAGATGGGTCAAGTCCAGAAGTGATTGGGAGTTGGGACGGCACCACACCCATTCCGCACACCTACACACCCAGCATTTGGTCCACATACAGCATCGTGGTCACCACAGCCGCATGCCCTTCTGGTAGCACCGGAATTCTGGTCAACGAACCCGAAACACCCGGAGCCGGATTGGTTTACGGAGACATGAACGCAGGTTGCTCTCCATTTGTGGGTTTGCCCAAGATTGATGTCAACCTGGCATTCAGTTCCACCTGGAGCTTTAGTTTGGATTGGGGAGACGGAACAGCGGAAGATGTGTTCAGCATGGAGGACGTGTTCAACGACCCCGCCTTTGACACCCTTCGCTTCACCTCGAGCACAGGCGATGAAATCTTCCGCATTCTTGGGGCCGAACACACCTACAACGCAGACAATTGTTCCACGGGCAATTGCGACCATACATTGACCCTGACGTACTCCAATTTTTGCTCCGTTCGCGGGGCCACCACTCCTTTCGTTCCCGGAGGGACCATAGTGGGCACTGGCTACAAGCAATCTCTGCTGGGCAATGCTTTCCTGACATGGGATGTGGATCAAGCCGAAATCGTGGTTGCCGATCCTGTTGTTTGCTGGCCTGAGAACGAAACAAGTGTCACCAATGCCGCCTGTCCGAATTGTTGCGACGCCTCCAGCGGAAACAACATGGCCGGCAATGGCACGACCCGGACAGAGAAATGGGACTTTGGTGGAGCCAGCTACATTGGAACGGGACCTGACCCCACCAACTGGATTGATTGGGCTGGCGATTGCTCCAGCGCACAATCTCACCTCCTTGCCTTTCCTGCGCCGGGAGCCTACACCGTCACGCTGTTCACGGCCAACCACTGTGGCATTGACACAACGACCCAAGACATCTTGGTCTCTTCTCCACCGAGCGTTTCGGCCACTGGCGATGAGACCACCCTGTGTCCAGGTTCTCCGTTTCAATTCGAAACGGCAAGCTGGTCTGCTGACTTCCCTTTGACCGCCGAGGACCTGAGCTTCAACTTCACCTATGGTGATGGTCCATTGTCGATTACCGTGGCCATGGTAGGCGGTCTCATTCCGTTCAACAACATCCCCAGCCAGCCCGGAAACATCTACGATGCTGCGGGAAACTATGACGCCGCCATCCAAGTCTTTCCAACACTCGCCCCCACCTGCATTGGCGCCGCGATTGTCCCTGTTACCGTGCTTACACCACCGGTTGCCAATTTCGAATTGCCCAACGATACCTGCGCAAGCCAAGTCAGCGTAACGCCCATTGACGCATCGGTCAACGGACTCGAATACACTTGGACGCTAGACGGCGTTGGTCTTATTGCAAGCGATCCCAATCCGGCGCCTGTGAATTTGACTGGGCCAGGAGCCTTCAATTTCACCTTGGATCTCATCTCCGCCAATGGCTGTGCAGATTCACGCTCCGAAACCATCACCCTTGCCGACATCCCCATCGCCGATTTTAGCGTGTCCGATGCCTGTCTTGGCATTCCAACCGTCTTGGATGGATCCAACTCCTTCACGGACGCCGCTTTGGGCGGCCCCATCGTAGACTACGCTTGGACGTTAGAAGACGGAAGCACGCTGTCCGGCGCCATTCAGAATCTCCAATACGATGCCCCGGGAACACCGGAAATCGAACTCATGGTGACCACCGCTTCCGGATGCAGCAACGTGTCGGTTCAATCGTTCGACATTCTACCGCGTCCCGGCATCAAAGTCTTGGACAATGACACCGTTGGATGCAGCCCCATGGTGCTCGCATTGACCGCCATCGACACCACCGGTATCACCTCCTCTTCGAACTGGATTTGGGACTACGGTCATGGGTCCAATGATTCACCTGATGCGGATGGCACCCACACCTGGCCCTCCAACAACAGCGAAGACACGGTCTTTTATTCCGTGTCAGTAGAGGCTGGACTGGGCGGTTGCACCAGCTCAGCTTTGCTTGAAGTTGCGGTCGCCCCTGCGCCTTTTGTTCAAACCGACGGCGGAGAGATTTGCAGCGGGCTGTCTTTTCCGTTTGCCGGAAATGCGTTCAACCTTGGTGAAACCACAGAATGGTTTTGGGAAATTGATGAGGTGTGGTCCACCGTAGCCCAAGATTATGGGACGATCACGAGCGATTTTGAAGACTTCAACTACACCTTCACCAACCCCGACAACCTCACCGACACAGTGTCGATTGAATTGACGGTGTTCAGACCCAATGGCTGCACCGCCCATGACCAAGCCACTCTGCTGGTGAGGCCTGCCTTTGCGCCCTTGGTAGCGTCTGATTCCGGATGCACTCCCTTGGCTGTCATGGCGCCGGCTCAAGTGGCATTGAGCGTGAATTGGGACTTTGGAGATGCCGCCAACCCAGACCCGCCAGGTGCAGTGGGCCACGTTTACACCACCCCAGGTGATTATGTGGTCTCAGCCGATGGCATCAGTGTCTTCGGATGTGCAGGGTCGAATGCGGCAACCGTTACCGTTCACCCCACACCCACACCCAGCATTTCTGCCGAAGACGCATTGTGTGCCCCCGAGCCAGTTCAACCGATTCGGTCAACAGGCGGGGAAGACGGCGCCACATCTTGGAGTCTGCAAGTCGACCTGAGCACAACATACCCTTGGAACGGCAGCACAGACACACTGATTTCCCTTCCTCCTGGGAACCACCTCCTCACCGTTCTGGCCACCAGCAGCGAAGGGTGCCAAGCAGAGGCCAGCACAGAGGTGTTGGTTCAAGACGAGGTCACGGCTGACTTTGTCCTGCCCGAAAACGGCTGTGCACCCATCCCATTTGATGTCACCAATATCGATGCCCCGACTGGCACCCTCTCCACCTGGGTCATTGAGACGCCCTTTGGAACAGACACACTGAACACGCCTACCCCAGCTGCACCTGATTGGATTGTGCCCATCAGCGGAAACGACACCACGTACACCGTCTCGCTGACGGTGTTGGACCCTTTGACGGGTTGCAATGCCACCCACATCGACTCGGTCACTGTCCTTGCCCAACCCGTTGGCCAAATGATGGTGGATGGGTTAAACGGATGTGACGTGACCGCCACGTTCTCCTATACCGGCACAGCAGACAACCTGACCTGGTCTTTTGGTGATCCCTTTGCACCCGAAACAGAATCCACATCCATCACCACGGTTTCCCATGCCTATCCCAATCCTTTGGGAACAGGATACACAGCCGTAGCTACCGTTACCGCCACCATTGGATCTTGCATCGATACCGATCAAGTCTCCTTTGAGATTCCCGCCATTGTCGAAGCCGAGGTGAATCTTCCAGACACCCTTTGCATGGGGTCCATCCTCTCTTTGGAAAACCTGTCCACGGGCATACCATTGGCAGCAGGCATCGCCGCTGGGTCTTGGACATGGACAGTCGGACAAGACACCTTGATTGGTTTTGAACCCACAGTCGCCGCTTTGGATTCCAACTCGACCAGTGCCAGTGCTCAAACCAACAGCATTCTCCCTGTCACGCTCACCTTGGTGCACCCAGAGAGTGGTTGCAGCGATGCCACATCTGCAGACATTGTGGTGCTGGGCAATCCCATAGCGAGCTTCATTGCCACACCCGATGTCCTGATCGACATGCCCTACACATCCAACGTGATCGACCTGAACCAAGTCGCCAACGGTGGAACAGTGACTTGGGACGTGTCTGAAAACGGGGTCTTCGACAGCGCACTGGGCATCGTCACCTGGCCGGATGGAACCTATGGCATTCAGAGCATCACGGTTCTGGTCAACAATTTTGGCTGCAACGACAGCTACAGCCAAGAAGTCCTCCTGATTCCACCACCCCCAACGGTTCAATTCCAGGGGGACACCGTCTCTTGCGCACCGCTTTCAGCCACCTTTTTTCCAGAAGCCATTGGCGTCATTGACAGCTTGGTTTGGACGTTTGGACAAGGTGGGGTTCGGGTCATTGTGGACCTGCTCAACAACCCCATTGGATTCAACTATTACGAACCCGGCACATACCAAGTGGGGGTCACAGCCTACGGGCCAGGTGGAACAGCGGTCGCAGAACCTCAAACGGTGGAGGTCTTGAATCAAGTCAATGCCGGTTTCACCATGTTCCCAGCGGAGTGTGTTCAAGTGGGGGAGATCGTTGAATTCACCCCCAACTTCAACTACCCCGACGCTGTCTATGTCTGGTCCTTTGGCGACGGGGCCGAGCAATCCATACCCGAGGGCAGCATCGTCACCCACACTTACGGAAATGCAGGCGTTCCTGCCATTAGCCTGACCATTCAAAACGCCCTCTGCACAGACAGCACCATCCGCAACGGGTGCATCATTGAGTTCCAAGGCGGTTCAGTGGGTGTCCCCAGCGCATTCACCCCCACATTTGGCGGAGATGGTTCTGGTTCTCAGTCCTATGGAGACGACAATCTTCGGGACAACAACGTCTTTTTCCCTCAACTGCAAGGCACACCCATCGCATTCAGCTTTACCATCTATAACCGCTGGGGAGAGCAAATTTTCAGCACATCTGAACCCGGTGTGGGCTGGAACGGATATTTCCAAGGCAAACTGTGCAAGCAGGACGTCTACGTGTGGCGGGTGGCCGCTGTTTTCCTCGACGGAAGTGCCGTTGAGCAGGCTGGAGACGTAACGCTGATTAGACGATGAAGAAGATGAATTCACTCCGACTGACCCTTCCTCTGTTTGGCTGCGTGTTGGCCTTGGCCACATGTCTACCCAACAGGGCATGCGCACAAGATGCACAACTCACCCAATTCTACGCAGCAGCGCCGCATTTGAACCCCGCATTTGCTGGTGGAACCTTGGAAAACAGAGTGGCCTTCCACTACCGTAACCAATGGCCTGGCCTGCCCGGACGATTTGTTTCGTACGGAGCGTCTTACGATGTTTTTATCCCAAAGATCAAGAGCGGAATTGGCGTGATCTTCTCCTCAGACGAAGCTGGATCAGGGGCTTTGGGTTCAAGCTCATTTGCCTTCCAATACAGCTATGAAGTGCCCCTTGGAGACAAACTGTCGTTTCGCCCAGGTCTTCAATTGGGTTGGGGCAGCAGAGGCTTGCTGAATTGGCAAGACCTGGTATTTGGCGACCAAATCAACCGGGGCGTAGCCGATGGCGGCGCCACCTCTTCATTGGAGGGTTTGGCCAATTTCAACCTGGTCAAAAACTACTTCGATGTGGGCGCAGGGGGCGTGGTGTATGGAAAGCGATTTTGGTTGGGGGTCAGCAGCCGCCACCTGAACACCCCTTCGGAAAGCCTAACCAATGCCACCACTGCTCCCATACCCGTCTGGTTCAGTGCGCACAGCGGCGTTCGCATTCCGTTTCAGGCTGGACCCACGGGGGTCAATCAAGACATTTTGATTGCCGCGGGGTATCGGAGCCAAGGTGCATTTGACCAGATGGATTTTGGCATCAGCTTCGATAGCCCTTTCTTGACTTACGGCGTATCCTACCGTCAAATCCTCATGAAAACAGCCCCAGATGGCGCTCCCAATCACGATGCCATTTCGGTTCTGTTGGGCCTAACCGAGGATCACTTTCGGGTGGGATACAGCTATGACATCACCGTATCGACATTGGGTTGGGGCATCTCAGATGGCGCCCACGAGCTCACACTAACCTACGTTTGGGATACACCGAGTCATTTGCGCAGCAGGCCTCACCGCATTTTGCCTTGCGCCCAATTTTGACACCCATTACCCCAAGGGGAGGACATTGACCTCGCGCTCCAAGGCGACACCAAACTTGGACGCCACATCCTGCTGAACATCCTGAGCAAGGGCCAACAAATCGGCCCCGCTCGCTCCCCCATGGTGGACAAGAACCAAAGCTTGTCTGTCGTGAATGCCGTGGGTTCCGCGATGGTGTCCTTTCCAACCTGCCCGGTCAATGAGCCAGCCTGCTGCCACCTTTGTTCCAGAAGGTGCTGGATAATGGGGCACGTCTGGATGTGCAGATTGAAGCGCAGAAAACTGCTCAGCGTCCAACACTGGATTTTTAAAGAAACTTCCTGCGTTGCCGACTTCAGAAGGGTCTGGCAATTTGCTTTTCCGAATGCGAATCACCGCATTGGATACATCCTGTGGACCCGGATCATGAACGCCAGCGCGGTCTAATTCTTCGCGGATGGCGCCATAATCCAACCGCAACTCTGGCCGCCGTGACAGACGAAAAGTCACATGGGTAATCACATAGGCACCCTTGAGCTCCTTCTTAAAGATGCTCTCCCGATACCCGAATTCGCATTCCGAATGTGAAAAGGAACGCGGCTGGCCTGTGTGGACCTCAATGGCATCCAATG